>ENA-OQAA01000354-OQAA01000354.1-human-gut-metagenome-genome-assembly--contig:-NODE-354-length-32426-cov-4.064894_pt1 | contig 32426 bp, 36 predicted proteins | sample MGYA00242489_ERZ504515 | MGnify/ENA primary metagenome ERZ504515 (study PRJEB26092, sample SAMD00036237) | human gut metagenome | host: Homo sapiens | study: EMG produced TPA metagenomics assembly of... | reverse complement strand
CACATATTTTCAATCTCTTCATTCAATTTGATCATCTTACGCATCACAGATTTGTCTGCCACGATCTGTGCATAATATTTCACATTCGCAGAAGTCGGCACTGCTGTCACCAGTCTCTGACAAATTCCAGACTGGCAATCTCTGCCGGTACATCTTTTTCCTTCAGTCGTTCCTGCAAAGTAATCAGATCGACCGGTTTCCCTTCATTGAACAGTTCAATCATCGAATCGAAGATCACTCCATATGACGCCTGATAAAAATCATCACCACTGATGATTTCTCCTGCAGTGGTGATGGCATCTTTATCCATAAGCATGGCGCCGACAACAGACTGTTCTGCTTCGATGCTGTGTGGCATGACTCGTTTGATGAGTGCTTCTTCCACGCCTGAATTCCTCCTATGCTTCTTCTTTTACAACAACTTTCAGCTCAGCCGTTACCTTTGGATGCAGCTTAACCGGAACCATATGTGTTCCCAGTGTTCTGATCGCTTCTTTTAACTGAACTTTCTTCTTGTCAATCGTAAGATCCATCTGTTTTTTGACTTCTTCTGCAATCTCCTTTGAAGATACAGAGCCGAACGCTCTGCCGCCTTCGCCCATCTTGATCGCAACTTCAATCTTTCCTGCTTCAATCTTTCTGCCAAGTTCCTGAGCATCCTCATACTGCTGCTGAGCGATCTTGTCATCGTTCGCTTTCTTTAATTTCAGGTCATTTAAATTCTTTCCGTTAGCTTCTACACCTTTATTTTTCTTTAAGATGAAGTTTCTTGCGTATCCGTCGCTGACGTTTACGATCTCTCCCTTTTTACCAAGTGACTTTACGTCTTCTGTCAAAATTACTTTCATTACAAGTCTCCTCCTTCTATCATTTCGTCAATCACCTGTTTTAAGCAGGCTACCGCTTCATCCATATCGGTATGGTTAAACTGTGCACCGGAAGCGTTCATATGACCGCCTCCGCCCAGACGTTCCATGATGATCTGTACGTTAACTTCATCGATCGAACGTGCGCTGACGTATATTCTTCCATTATATTCTGTTAATACAAATGATGCCTTGATCGCACTGATGTCCAATAATTCATTTGCCGCCTGTGCCCCGATGATCGTCGGGCTTTCAATGTGAAGATCCACACCCCTTGCAATGGCAAATTTGTTACGGTACACTTCTGCACTGCTGATGATCTCCGCTTTTGCCCTGTAAGATTCCATATCGTCACGGAACAACTTTCTTACCAGCGTAATATCTGCACCGGACCTTCTCAGGAATGCTGCCGCTTCAAAAGTACGGACTCCGGTACTGTTCACAAAGTTGTTGGTATCGATCATGATGCCGGCATACAGGCTGCTCGCCTCAATCTTCGGGATCTTGATCCCATCTACAATATACTGCAATACCTCTGATACCATCTCACAAGCCGATGAGGCATATGGCTCAATATAAGATAACAGCGCATTATCAATATTGTCACTGCTCTGTCTGTGATGATCCAATACCACGATCGTCTTCGTTGTCTTCAGAAGGTCCTCACACTCTGTCATCATCGGACGGTTCGTATCTACAACGACTACCATTGAATTCTCGTCTGCCATATTCATCGCCTGTGACGATGTCAAAAACAGATCATCCGGGTAAGCCGGATCTTGTTCGAATAATTCATATAAAGGCCTGAGCGATGCTGACACTTCATTGATCACAATATAAGCACGTTTCTCCAGTGCCAGTGCCGCACGATAGATTCCCATTGCCGCACCGAACGCATCCACATCTGTCAGCTTATGCCCCATAACGAATATCTTATCTTTGACCGTGATAAATTCACGCAGTGCCTCGGCTTTTACACGCGCCTTTACACGGGTATTCTTCGCTGTCTGTTCTCGCTTTCCGCCATAATAGGTAACACCGTGACAGTCCTTGATCACAGCCTGGTCGCCGCCTCTTGCAAGTGCGAGATCGATCGCTACACGCGCATAGTTATAACTCTGTGCATAAGAATCGGAACTCAGTCCCAGACCGATACTAAGTGTTGCCGGAATCCCATTTCCGATATTTACGGACTTTACATCATCCAGCAGGGAGAACTTATCTTCTTCCAGCTGTTTAAAATAAGACTTTCGGATGATAATGAAATACTTATCATTCTCCAGCTTCTTGACGATTCCGTCAACTTTTGCAATATACTGATTGATCTTACGGTCTACCAGAGCCATCAGAAGTGACTGTCTGACCTCTTCCACACTGTCGATCACTTCATCGTAGTTATCAATGTATACCAGGCCTGCAACCATTCTCTGTTCTTCATTTTCCCTAATCGTACGGTTCAGTTCTGTAACATCCTGAAGATATACCGCAATGAAATATTCCTTCTCCTTTGGCAATTCCATAAGCTGTTCCGTATCGCTGAATCCCTCTACCGATACTCTGCGCAGTTCTGCCTGGTATTCCTTATCATCATAATATACTTCCATCGTGACCTTCTGCTGATCCTCTTTTGGAAATATACTCCGGTTCAATTCCGGAATGTATTTACTGATGTAAGCTTCTCCTTTTGGCTTTCCGCCAGAATTGCTTCGAATTCGTCATTCATCCAGACTGCTTTCCCATCATCTAACAGGATTGCATAGGGAATCGACAGTTCCCTCAGCAGCGTATTCTGGACAATGCCATACTGTGCAGCAAATTCCACGAGATCCTTCATGATGATATTCTTACTGTAAAAATACAGTCCGCCTACCATGATGATATATATCAGCACGAATACGGCCATCAGGATTCCCGCTCTGTGATCCATCTTATACACCCACAGATCCATTGCGATCAGGAGCAATGCCATGATTGCCGGCCACTGAATATAAAGCTTCAACTGGCCTTTCAGCTGCACCTTTCCATTTTCATTCTTTTTTTCCATGATTCTCGCCTCTGTTCGTGAGTCTTACTCACTACTTTTGCACTACAAAATGCCGATGGCATCTCACACTACACTTTACATACGTGATGATTATACCATTTCTTATCATAAAAAGAAAGATGGGAAATCTTAACGTTCTGTTAAGTGTTCCCCATCTTTCTATGTTTTTATTTCTTAAGTTCCTTTTTCATTTATGCTTCATATCCGTTAGGATTCTGTGACTGCCATCTCCATGTGTCTGCGCACATCTCGTCCAGACCTTTTTCTGCTTTCCATCCAAGAACTTTCGCTGCTTTTGCAGGATCTGCATAACACATTGCGATATCTCCTGCTCTTCTCGGCTTGATCTCGTAAGGAATCTCCTTACCACATGCTTTTCCAAATGCTTTTACCATATCAAGTACGGAATATCCCACACCTGTTCCAAGATTGATCACGTCAAGTCCAGGATTGCTGAAGATATAATCAATTGCTTTCACATGTCCTTTTGCAAGGTCCACTACATGAATATAATCACGGACTCCTGTTCCGTCCGGTGTATCATAATCGTCCCCGAACACACCCAGTTTTTCAAGCTTTCCTACTGCCACCTGTGAAATGTATGGCATCAGATTATTCGGAATTCCCTTTGGATCTTCTCCGATACGTCCGCTTTCATGCGCTCCGACCGGGTTGAAATAACGAAGCAGGATGACATTCATATCCGGATTTGCCTTCTGTACATCTGTCATGATCTGTTCCATCATAGACTTTGTCCATCCATAAGGATTCGTGCACTGTCCCTTCGGACACTCCTCTGTGATCGGCATCTCTTCCGGACTTCCGTATACAGTTGCAGAAGAACTGAATACAATATTCTTAACACCGGTCTGTTTCATAACATCCATCAGTGTCAGAGTTCCTGTTATATTATTACGGTAGTACTCTAATGGCTTCTGTACGGATTCTCCGACTGCTTTCAGTGCTGCACAATGGATAACCGCATCTACGCCTTCTTTTTCCAGCATTGCCTTCAATGCAGCTTCATCCATTACATCCCCTTCATAAAATGTAATCGTCTTTCCGGTAAGCTCTTCTACCCTTTTTAAAGATTCTTTAGATGAATTACAAAGATTGTCATATACAACCACTTCATATCCTTCATTCAAAAGTTCCAGTGCCGTATGACTTCCGATATAACCGGCTCCTCCGGTAATTAATATTTTCTTGGCCACAATAGTACCTCCTAGTTGTTACTATACTTTTTCACGATTTCGTTCATAGTATACCACTTTTGTTCCATATCTTCAACAAGCTTGAACTGGGTACGGCATCTGTCAAGATTATGACCTTCTCTGTGTATCCTGAAATATTTATCTCCCTGCAGATAATCTGTAAGGAAACGCATACCACATTCAAATGTCATCGTCTTTGCGCCCATCGGCATCAGCTCGATCTCCTTAGCTGTCAGCTTTCCGTCACATCCTTTTAAAAATCCTTTCGTATACAATTCAAATAATTCCATACTGCAGGATACTTTCGTAAGGTCTGTCTCATCCTCAAGTGCCGTACTTGCACCGAAACGGATGGAATCCCCGAAATCATTCATCGCAAGCCCCGGCATAACTGTGTCCAGATCGATCACACAGATTCCTTTCCCGGTCTTATCGTCCAGCATAACATTATTCAATTTTGTATCATTGTGTGTAACACGAAGTGGAAGCTCATGCCTGTCCAGCATTTCTGCAAAACAATTAGCAATCTCTTCTCTTTCGAGAACGAACCGGATCTCTTTCTCTACAGAAGCTGCTCTTCCCATAACATCTTCTTCCACTGCTTTCTTAAACAGCGCAAACCGGTTTCTCGTATCATGGAACTTTTCTATCGTCTCATGCAGTGTCTCCGCCGGATAGTCAGACAGCAGACTCTGGAAATTCCCGAATGCCACCGCACTTTCATAAAACTGCTCCGGCTTCTCTACCAGATCATAGGTACTTGCATCGGTAATAAATTTATAGGATCTCCAGTAATCTCCCGTAGAATCTATGTAATATGGTTTCCCATCAACCGCCGGGATCACATTCAATGTCTCACGTTCCGGATCTCCACCATTTTCTATAATCTTCTTTTTCAGAATGATGTCACTCCTGTGATATTCTCCATGACTTCTACCGGTTTTGGAAATGCCGTAGAATTCATTCTCTGAAGAATGACTTTGATTCTTCCCATCTCGGCAATCTCGAATACCAGAAGAAATGTATCATTGATGTGTCCGCTTCCGTATGGACAGTCCTTTACTAATGTTCCTTCATATTTAAAATGTGCAATCGCTTCATCTCTTTGTTCCCGTGTTACAGGATTCATTTATTTTCCCTCCCAAAGATGCTGCGGGTACAGTCCTTCGTCTTTCATTCTCTGAATGGCTGCAACCACAACCGGTTTATCTTCTTTATAAGTTACTCCATACCATTTATCTGCGGATTTCAGTACCGATACTGTTGCTTTGTCTTCCGCAAGAAGATTACTTACTACAGTTGGCAGGAAATACTCGCATTTCATAGGATTCTCCTGCAGTCCTTTGTCAAGAAATGCCGGGAATCCTGCTTTGATCTCTTCTAAGATACTCTTTGTAAATCCCCACATGTTCATAGATACCGTTGTATCATCCGGTACCTGTACCCATGTATTACCGTCGTCTTCTGTGTATGCAACGCCGCCGTTGTACTTTTCGATTCTGGTACGTTCTGTTACGGATACCAGTTCTCCATTCTCATTCGTCTCACATACACCTCTGGATACATATCCGTTGTCCGTTACCGTATTGGCAAGATGATATCCGACCATTGTATATCTGTACTTATCATCATCTGCATGTGTAGACAGATAATCATAGATAAGCTTGAATGCTTCTACTCCATAATAGTCATCTGCATTGATCACTGCGAACGGTCCGTCAATCTCATCCATACAGCTATATACAGCATGTGCTGTTCCCCAAGGTTTTACACGTCCTTCCGGTACTTCATAGCCTTCCGGAATGTTGTCGATATTCTGATAAGCATATGCTACGTCCATGTATTTTTCCATACGTTTTCCCACATGCTCTTTGAACTCTTCTTCGATCTCGTGTTTGATTATGAATACGACCTTCTCAAAGCCGGCTCTCTTTGCATCATACATGGAAAAATCCATGATAATATGTCCGTCATTGTCTACAGGATCTAACTGCTTCAGACCTCCGTATCTGCTTCCCATTCCTGCTGCCATGATCACTAATACTGGTTTATTCATTATAATTACCTCCATGTCTTTAGGATCTTTCGTTTCTAGATTCATTGTAGTATAACTGTTTCCAGAAATCTTTGTCCTATTATTTTCTTAATTTGCATTATTTATGTGGTTTAATTGTTCCAGATAGCTGATGAATTTTTCTGCCATTTTCTGATTCTGTGCATTCACCATGATAGCCGCATGCGCATCATCATAAGAAATAATTTTCTTCTTTTTAAGCATATTATCTTCCGGAAAATCAATGGTTTCTTGAAAACCGTCCTGTTTTTTGTACTCTTGATATACATCTTCTCTACAGATCAGTACATCCACTGCATCTGCGCCTACCAGCGTTGTCAGCGCTGTCTTTGAGGACAGGCTTCCTCCATCTTCCGGAATGTTCGCCTGTATCCGGATGATCCCGTCCTTTTCGTCAATGCCTGCGTATTTACAGAAATCTTTGTTCAATTCTTCTGCCTTCTGCGAATCGCCCCCTGTGACCGCTACATTCAGAAGAACTGTCGTATGTCTGCCCTTGTACATCATACAGCCAAGGTAGATAACACCGATTACCACTGCAAGTATAACCAGCCATATCTTATAGTACATCCACAGATATTCTACCTTTTTTCCCAACGGCATTGAACCAAAATTTTTGTCCAAATATATTTCCTCCTTTTTTCAATGACGACTTAAAAATGATCTGCCTGTTTGACGTCATATGTAAAATTATAACATATCTTTCACATCCTATATATAATATGTTACAATAGTTAGAGATTTTTATTATTATTTATTTTTATACGAGGGATAATTATTATGAGTCGTTTTTTCAATCCCGATAACCCTATTATGGAGTTCATCGCAAAAATATTTGATTTGATCCTATTGAACCTGATCTTTATCTTCAGTTGTGTTCCGATCATCACCATCGCGCATCCACCAGCGCACTTTCCTATGTGACACTGAAGATGGTCCGTGGTGAGGACCCCTACATCTGGCAGAATTTCTGGAAATCATTCCGTCAGAATTTTAAACAAGGTACACTGATATGGGTATTTTCCATTCTGGTCTTTATCTTTCTTGGAATGGATTTTTACATCATCAATTCACAGAATACAACACTGTTTGCAGTGATACGCATTCTCCTCTGGTGTGTATGTCTCATTGCATTATCTGTATTCTTATATGTCTTTCCGATCATCTCACATTTTGTGTGCAGTACAACACAGGCGTTAAAAAATGCAGTTTTTATGACATTCGGACACCTGCCGTATACACTGGTAATGTTGGTGATCACCGGACTGATCCTGTACTTATGCGCCTGCTCTGTTAAGACATTTGCTCTGGTCGTTGTGATCAGCGGGATCTGCGGATTCTCTGTAGTAGCATTTATCTACAGTATTCTGTTTGACCGGATATTCAAAAAATATGAGCCGGAAAAACCAGATAATATCGAATAAATATCAAATATAAAGGGGCTGTGAAAAATGCGGATATAATTTTTCACAGCCCACTTTTTGATCATCTATTAACTTTTGAAATCAGACTACCATCAGGCATTGAATACATATTTGTCCAAGCGATCAAATGCTTCCATAACTCTGGATTTAGGGAGAGCAAGGTTCATACGTATATACCACTCTCCATGAAATGGTTTTCCATTCTGCCAGAACACACCCGCCTCAAACCCCATATTCAGGAGTTCCCCAAGACTCTTCTCATGTTTTTTACACCATTCCTCACAATTTACAAAAAGCATATAAGTCCCCTGTGGTCTTGACACGGAAACTCCTGCAAAATGTTCATCAATATAATCGCACGCATATCTGACATTTTCTCCAAGTACTTCACATAATTCTCCAACCCATTCCTGACCTTCCGGTGTATAAGCCCCATCAGTGCATGCATAGAAAGAACATTCATCGAATTGTAATGTCCCAGAGAAGATTCTTTCACCACACGTTCTTTCAGTCTCTTATTATAAATAATATGGTAACTGCCAATCAATCCCGCCAGATTGAAGGTCTTGGATGGTGCATATAATGCAATCGTTCTGTTTTTAGCATCTTCGGATACCGATTGCGTTGGAATATGATGGTTCCCGAAAAGAATAATGTCAGACCATATTTCATCTGAGATAACAGTCACATCATATTTTTTATAGATTTCCATTGCCTTTTCAATTTCCCAGCGTTCCCACACGCGCCCGGTTGGATTATGCGGCGAGCAAAAAATTGCAGCATGGATTTTATTTGCTTTAATCTTTTCTTCCATATCTTCAAAATCCATTCTCCAAATTCCCTCTTTATCCATTTTCAACGGGCTGTGTATAATGTGATAACCGTTATTATTCAATGTTCCAGTAAAGCCAATATATGTCGGTGCATGCACCAAAACATTATCTCCTGACGAGCAGACTGCATGAAGTACACTGGCTACTCCACCCAAAACTCCGTTTTCATAACCAATATGCTCCTTTTTCAAACCCGTTACATGGTTTCTTTCTTCATGCCATTTGATAATTCCATCATAATATTCATCTCTGGTCATAAAATATCCATAAGTCGGGTGTTTTGCTCTCTCAATGATTGCTTCTGTGATTTTGGGCAATGCTGGAAAATTCATATCTGCAACCCACATAGGGATATAGTCCAACCCCTCCCTGACTTCTACTTTATCTTTCATTCCAAACATATTTGGAAGGATATCTACTGCCAGAGCATCTTTTCCTTTACGTTCAATAACACTTGTAAAATCGTACTTCATATTTTCTCCTCTTCTAAAGATACATACGCACCTTTTTATTTTTTAATTATACAAATGACATGCAACCTGATGTCCTTTGGATACTTCTTTTAATTCCGGACGAACTTTATTACATATGTCCATACATTTGCTGCATCTTCCACAAAATCTGCAGCCTTTCGGCGGATCAATCGGACTTGGTACATCTCCAGTAAGGAAATGTCGTCCTCTGCTTTTTGCAATATCTGGATCTGCGATTGGAATGGATTCCAGAAGTGCCTGCGTATATGGATGATACGGATTCTCATACAATTCTGCAGCCGGCGAGATTTCCACCAATTTTCCAAGATACATTACCCCGATATTATCAGAGATATGCTTTACCATCGCCAGGTCATGTGCAATAAAAAGCATAGTCAGATTACGTTCTCTCTGTAATTTCATCAAAAGATTCATAATCTGTGCCTGAATTGACACATCCAGTGCGGAAATCGGTTCATCACAGAATAGAAATTCCGGATTTACTGCAAGTGCTCTTGCGATTCCGATTCTCTGTCTCTGTCCTCCTGAAAATTCATGTACATTACGTGTTGCATGTTCCGCATTCAATCCAACCATTTCCATGAGTTCCATGACCTTTCTTTTTTCTTCTTCTTTACTATCTGTCAACTGATGAATCCGCATTCCTTCACTTACAATCTGATATACCTTCTGATGCGGATCCAGTGATGCATATGGATCCTGAAAGATTGTCTGTATTTTCTGAGTAAATATGCTTTTTTCTGCTTTACTCATATGATGCACATCTTTCCCCTGATACAATACCTGCCCGTCTGTTTTGGAAAGAATTCCTGTACATGTTTTTCCACAAGTTGTTTTTCCGCATCCAGATTCCCCTACAATTCCAAACGTTTCACCTTTATGAATCGTAAAAGATACGTCATCGACCGCTTTTAACATATGCCTGCGACCTGCCGGAAAATATTTTTTCAGATTTTTTACTTCTAATACAATTTCTTTTTCTATCATACGTTCTTCCTCCCAAACGGAACATCACATCTGTCTGCCCGTTCATCCATCAGCCAGCAGGAAACACTGTGATTCTCTGTAAGCTGTACTGTTTCCGGCTTTTCTTCTGCACAAATTTCCATTGCATATGGACATCTTGGGCAAAATCCACAGCCCTTTGGCGGCTTTATCATATCAGGTATGTTTCCTTCGATTGTATTCAAAATACTTTTATCTTCACTATCAATCCTTGGGACAGATTGCAAAAGTGCCCATGTATACGGATGCTGTTGATTATAAAAAATATCTCTTGCAGTCCCTCTCTCAACGATTTCACCTGCATACATGATGATAATTTCATCTGCCATATCTGCAACTATCCCCAAATCATGTGTGATAATGATAATCGACATACCCGTTTTTTCCTGTAATTCCTCCATCAGAGCGATGATCTGTGCCTGAATTGTCACATCCAGTGCAGTTGTCGGTTCATCTGCAATCAGAAGTTTGGGATATGTGACCATCGCACAGGCAATCATAACTCTCTGTCGCATACCTCCTGAAAGTTCATGCGGATATTTATTCATACATCCTTCCGGGTCAGTATACCTGTCAGTTTTAACATTTCCAGAGATCTCATTGAAATTTCTTTTTTAGATAATTCTGGTTCATGATTCTCAAGATTTTCCTCAATCTGTTTTCCAACTTTCATTGTTGGATTCAACGAAACCAATGCATCTTGAAAGACCATAGAACACTCTTTCCCACGAAATGCATTCCATTCTTTTTCTGTATACCCGGTAATCTCTTTTCCCCGATATAGGATATGACTTTCCGTGCTTATTTTTCCGGGTTTTTCAATCAATCCCATCAATGATTTGGCTGTGACAGATTTTCCACATCCTGATTCCCCTACAATAGCAGTAGTCTTCCCTTTTTTCACATCAAAAGAAATTCCTCTTACGGACTGTACCTCGCCTGCATAGGTAAAATAAGATACAGATAAGTTCTTTACTTCCATCAGCTTTTCCATTTTATACTTCCTCCAGGCTTACTTTACAATTTTAGGTTCCAATGCCGTTCTAAGGACATCCCCCAGAAGATTAAAACTAAGTACTGTACAAAGAATTAAAACTCCCGGGAATACAGCAAGATATGATGCATCCAGGATGTGCCCCTGTGCACTCTGCAGCATACTTCCCCAGGAAGCTCTCGGTATCTGTACCCCCAGTCCTAGAAAACTAAGAGAAGATTCCATTAAGATTGCATTTGCAACACCAAGACTGGCTGCTACGATTATCGGTCCCATAATATTGGGAACAATATGTTCTATTGCAATCCGCAAGTTTCCTGCTCCCAAATTTCTCGCAGCAGTTACATAATCTCTCTCTTTGACAGACATCGTCTCTGCCCTTGTAATCCTTGCGACCTGTGCCCATGAGAACAAACTAAGTACGGCAATCAGAGTGAAGATTCCAGGCCGCAGAATTGTATTCAGCACTACCATTAACAACATACTCGGCAATGCAAGAAAAATATCCGTAAACCGCATCAAAAGCATATCGATTTTTCCGCCAAAATATCCTGCTGTGATACCAATCACCGTTCCTATGATCACTGTCATAATCATAGAACAGAATCCGACAGAAAGCGAAATACGTCCACCATAAAGTGCTCTGGTAAAATAATCTCTCCCATATTCATCCGTTCCAAAAATATGTTTTGCCGAAATTCCCTGTAGTTTTTCCGTCACATTAATCTTATTCGGATCATACGGACTAAGTGGTGCCAAAATAGATGCTATAATAATAATCAGAAGAATGATAACACTGACTAATGCCACCTTATTGGAAAACAGTTCTTTTTTTATATCGTTCCACACACTGTGATCATAAGAAATCTGTTCTTCATTTTTTTCTTTTTTCAATCTTCTAAATCTTGTATCAGTCATTTGCCATACCCTCCTTTTTAATTCTCGGATCTGCAAATGCATACAAAATATCTGCGATAAAATTTCCAATAACCAGAATAATACCTGAAAGCATAACGTATGCCATAATCACTGGATAATCTCTTACACCAATTGCCGTCATTGCAAGCGTACCGATTCCCGGCCATCCAAATACACTTTCAATAATGAAAGAACCACAGACAATAGATGCCAGATTCATACCCAGCAAAGTAATAATTGGGAGTAACGTATTTTTTAAAATATGTTTTTTCAAGAGTCTGCCTCCAGTTGTTCCTTTTGCTTTTGCTGCAAGAACATATTCTTCTCCTAACTGCCCAATTGTATTGGAACGGATATAACGGATAAACACAGCAAGATTGGAAAGACTTAATGTGATACAGGGCATGATCATATGTTTTACTGTATCCAGAAACGATTTATTTCCGACAGAATGCATACCTGACGACGGAAGAATATGAAGCTTTGCTGCAAATACAATAATCAGTACCATTCCAAGCCAGAACGATGGAATGGACATTCCGATATAGGAAATTCCACTGATGATATTGTCAATCCAGGTATTTTTACGGTATCCCGACCAAAGTCCCAGCGGAATTGCAAGAAGAAGCGACAAAATAAGTGCAGCTCCCATCAGCTGTAAGGTTGCAGGAAGCCTCTTTACAATCTGCTCTGTTACAGAAGTATTATTCGCAAGTGAGATACCAAAATCTCCTTTCAACACTTCTCTTGCCCATCAGATACTGCTCTGGCAGGCTCTTATTCAGTCCAAGATTTTCTCTGATTGCTTCTTTCTCTTCATCCGACATCTGCTCATTAAGATACATTCCAGATATATCACCTGGTGCCGCATAGATAACCGCAAAAGAGAAAAAAGAAATTAAAATCGCAACAATAATTAGTTGTATTCCTTTCTTTGCACAATATTTCGCCATCTTTCTTTTCTCCTTTAAAAGAGGGACCCACACAAAAAATATCATTGTGCTGAAGTCCCTCTTCGTTTACTTACATCCTGTTTATTAGTCTACTTTGATTTTCAGGTAATCCGAAAATTCCGGTACGATCGGTACTGCATTCAGACCTGTTACATTTTTCTGGGATACCATTACATAATTCGTATAAGTAAGAGGATATTCCCAATATTCGGATAATGTCAGATCCTGTAATTCATTTGCAAGTTTCTGTGCTTCCTCATTATCAGTTGCTGCATTTACTTTTGCTGCAAGCTGTCCGGCTTCATCACTAAATCCCCATGCTTTTGAACTACTGTTAATATAACTGTAAGCCTGGCAAAGACTGCTTCCACGCTCAGAATCCCATCCATTTGAACCAAGATCCCACTGATCTTCTTCACCTGACTGGAACATAATAGCAAAAAATCTCTGGAAGAATGCATTGGAATCCAGACCTTCAACATCAAGTGTCACACCAATTTCTCCAAGCTGCTGCTGAAGAACTGTTGCAACTTCTTCCATATTCGGACGATCTGCATTATAAATGTATTTAAGTGTTGTTCCTTCGATTCCAGAACTCTTTGCAAGCTTCTTTGCTTCTTTCAGATTCTGTTTATATCCTTTACAGTCTTTATTATAAAGTGACTGGTCTGGTACCAGAAGACTGTTCGCAACTGTTGCAAGTTCATCACTTCCAAACGCTGTATCAACAACTTCCTTTGAATTTATAGCAAGGAAGATTGCTTTTCTTGCATCTTCTGTAAGTTTATCCTTTGCCGGTCCGTAAGGATTGATCTGAAGATAATTCAGTCTTCCTTCTGAGAACGAACTGACATTGTAGTTATCGTCACTTTCATATTTCTTCAATTCTTCTGGTGTCGTGATTCTCATATACGAGATCTCGCCATTTTCAAATGCGACCTGTTTGGTGCTTCCCGAACCAATTGTTTTCATAACAACTTTCTTTACACTTGGTGTTCCTCTGTAATAATCATCGCGTGCAGTATACACAATGCTGTCATCATTGATTTCATCTACTGTATAAGCTCCAGAAGTAGCCATATCTGTTGAATTAAAATATCCGCTTCCTTCCACCTTTGTATAATCGTTATCAAAAGCATGAGACGGATAAATAATCATTCTTCCGATTGCAGATGTATAAGTAGCATATGCTTCTGGAAGTACAGCTTCGAGTGTTTTATCATCTTTTTTCGTAAAAGTAATATCCTGTTTGTTAATCATTGTATAAGATGATTTTCCACCTGATTTTCTTCCTGCATAAGCCATCGTAAAAAGAATATCATCAACTGTAACAGGTTCTCCATCACTCCAGTTAGCCTTGTCATTCAGATGAATCGTATATGTTTTTCCATCTTCTGAGATATCAAGTTTGTCAGCCAGATAATATTCTACTCCGTCCTTGGTCTCTAAAAATAGTGGTTCATAAATTGGGCGGATCAAAGATGTCTGATCATCACTTGCCGTGTTCGGTTCAAGTGATGTCGGCATATAATTTAATGCGGCTGTAAATGTTCCATCACTTTTTTTAGCTTTTTTCGTCTCTTCCGTCTTTGTACTGCCGTCCTTCTTGTCAGAACTGCTTCCGCATCCGGTAAGCATACCAACAGCCAGAATTCCTGCACACAATAATGCGAGTGCTCTTCTTTTCATTTTCCTTTTTCCTCCATCGTATTTGATTAGATAATCCTTATCGTTAAATATTTTTCTTTATATTAACGACTTTTGAAAATATTATCAAAAAGCCAAATTCTGCACAAATAGCTTTTTTCTATTACTATTTTCTTATTTATTGATAGTATCTATCGTAATTCATAAAACTACCCCCAAATTTGAATCATTTTTTAATGTTTTAATTACTTATTACGAATTTTTCTATAAGAAATTGATTTTTTTGCAATTTATATGTTTTTTTTTGCAATCTATATTGTATAATATTCTGGGAATATAATGGATTGGATTCATAACAGAAACGCGGGTGAAACATGAAATACAGAGATTCCAATACAACTAATATACAACTTAAACATGTAAAATGTGTACATCATAAGGGTTATTTGAAAGACAACCTTGAAATGACCAAGAAAGAATTTTATGAAATCAGTTTTTGTAAAAATGGGGATTTTATGCTTCGTATCGGTCATAAAAAGAACTTCATTACCAAAGGAGATATCCTTATGACTCCGCCAGGTGTTCCTCACTGTTTTATTTCCAGTGATCTGCTTGGAAATTATTACGACCTTATCACAATCTGGTTAGAAAAGTCCTATATCCTTAATTTAAAAGGTCAGCTTCCGGCACTTGATACACCGGCATTTAATATAGATACCCCTCACATTTTACATACTTCTGAAAACCCAAACGACCTTAAAGAATGTTTTGAACATTTTCATCAGGAATATGCTGCTCAAGGTGATCTCTCGGAGGCTCATGCCTGTGGTATATCGACTTGTCTTCTCGTTAAAATTATAAATTATGCACTTAAATATTCTGACGAATCCACTGAAAACAAGCCTGATATAACAAACCAGCTTGTCAGTTATCTGGATTCAACATTTTTTGGAAAGCATCTGTGTGGAGGAACTTGCACACACTTTTCACATGAGTAAAAGCAGTCTGAATAAATTATTTCAAAAGGAGCTCAATACAACCTGCCACCAATATATTTTAAAAAAGCGACTTGCTTTGTCAATCAAACTAATCCGCGATAATGTTCCTTTGAAAAATGTAGCAACCCAGGTTGGTTTTAAAGATTATTCTACCTTTTTCCGAGCTTTTAAAAAATTGTACCAGATTTCCCCGACGGAATGTCAGGCCGAAAACAAAAAAATTTAATCATAATAAAGAGGACGTCCTTCATAATGACGGCCTCTTTTATTATTACTTATAACTATTCATATTCTAACCCTTGATTCCTGACTGTGCCACACCTTCAATAAACTGTTTCTGGAAGATAAAGAACAATACAATGATCGGGATAACCGCCATTACGGCTCCTGCCATTTGCATTGGGTACTTCGTTGTATATTGTCCCTGTAATGTAGAAAGTGCAGGACCAAGTGTCATCTTATCCATAGATGTATTAACGATCAATGGCCACATGAAATCATTCCATGCGAATTTCGCTGTAAAGATTACCAGCGATACGATACCTGCTTTTGTAAGTGGAAGCATGATCCTTCCAAAGATCTGAAAACGGTTACAACCGTCCAGCAACGCCGCTTCTTCCAGTTCCTTCGGCAATGACATAAAGAACTGTCTCAGAAGAAATGTTCCAAATGCACTGAATAAGTTTGGCAGGAACAATGCCGGTATCGTGTCCAGAAGTCCAAGACTCTGAACAATCCGGTACTGCGGGATCAGGAATATCTGACCCGGTACCATAAGTACAGATAACACCAGTACAAAGATTGCATTCTTGAATGGGAATTCGATTCTTGCAAATGCATAAGCTGCCATAGAGCAGAACAGCACCTGTACAACAGTTGTTACCACAGTTGATATAATTGTGTTCAAATATACTCTTCCAAACGGAAGTGCTGTTACGATAGATGAATACGCATCTGTCAGAAACTTCTTCGGGAAAATGGTCGGCGGTATCTGCATGGCCTCTCCGACTGTCTTAAAAGAAGTCAGGATCATCCACACAAACGGAAATACCGTGATCGTAATTCCAAGGAGAAGTAAGATATGTACAATTATTTTTCTTGAATTTTTACTCTTCATTTTTCTTCTCCTCCTCTCTTAATCATAATTTACCCATTTTTTCTGACCGATCATCTGGATCACTGTTACCAGCATGATTACTGCAAAGATCAGAATTGAAATTGCTGCTGCATATCCTTTGTATCCATAATCAAATGCCTGACGGTAGAATAACATAACAACCGTCTGCGTATTTGCATATGCCGGATTCGTTTTTCCGATCATCATATAAATGACATCGAACACCTGGAATCCACTGATGATGGATGTGATCATCACAAAGAAGATCGTTGGTGTCAGAAGAGGAATCGTTACTTTAAAAAATAACTGAATTGGTCCTGCTCCGTCAATCTGTGCTGCTTCGTAATAAGATTTTGAAATTCCCTGCATACCTGCAAGCAGAATGATCATGTTATATCCGACCGACATCCAGAGACCTACGATCATAACACTATATAATGCAATTTTCGGATCTGTCAGCCAGCCGATACCTTTTCCACCCAGTGCACGGATCACACTGTTTAAGATACCCATTTTCTCGTTGTAGATCCATTTCCATACCATGCAACAGCTGCTGCCATGGTTACGGATGGTAAGAAATACAATGTACGGTAGATAGAGGTACCTTTAATCTTGGAGTTCAGAAGAGTTGCGATCAGGATTGATAAGAACAATCCAACCGGAACCGTAACTACAACGTACTTCAATGTATTTCCAAATGTTTTCAATACTTCGCCATCATGAAATAATTTCTGGTAATTTGCCAGACCGCAAAAAGTTGCGACATTAAATTTACTTACTTCGTTAAAACTAAACCAAATATTCTGGATAAATGGCCAGATATAGAACACCAGAAGGCCGAGGGTAACCGGCGCAATAAATATATACGCCGCAATCCAATCCTTCTTCTCTCTCTTACTCGCCCGTTTTTTCACTACGCCTGTTTTTGATTTACCTTCAGCCATATCTTTTCACCTGTTTCTTACTATTTTCCTGAAGTAACTTATCTGCCTGTTTTGTCAGACCCTTGCAGACATCTGAAAGTGATTTCTCTCCATTATATGCTTTCTGAAGTTCTGTTGCTTCCAGATCATACAGTTCTGCTGCTTTCGTACATACCGGAAGCGGATATGCTTCATCAGCGTGATTTGTGTAAGCTGCAAGATTGTACTGTGAATTAGCTTCTGCAAAGTATTTCTGTGCATCTGTTCTTGCAGAGATTACAACACCTGTTTTACCCTGGATTTCCTGAGCTTCTTTGCTTCCAAGCCAGATCGCGAAATCTTCTGCTGCTTCTTTGTTCTTGCTTCCTTCAAACACTGCATATCCAAGTCCGTTGATGCAGTTGTCTTCTTTTCCGTTGAATGTCGGAATCTCTACACAATCAACCTTATCTTTGATTGCGTCATTGCTTGCATACTCTGGAACCATGTATGATCCGGCAAAGTTCATTGCAAGCTGTCCACCCTCGAACATCGCATCTGCTGTTGTCTCTGAAAGAGCTGATGCACTTGGAGATAATCCTTCATTGTACATATCGATCCAGCACTGAATACCTTCCTGTGTCTTAGGATCATCATATCCTGTAGACTTCTTATCATCACTTAAGATATATCCACCATTGGCATATACAGTCTGATAATACCATGTCTGGAAATCAACCGGGCAAGCAAATGGATATACGCCATCGCCAAGTTTTCCACTGTCTTTTAATGCCTTTGCTGTAGCAATCAGATCATCATAGCTCATGTCATCTGTAGGGTATGGAACTCCGCATTTATCAAAGATTTCTTTGTTATACCACATTGCATTAGTATCAAAATCTTTCGGCACAGCATAGTTCTTCTTATCACGGACATAGTTATTAACCAGTGTCTCAGAATAGCTGTCCTTGATATCTGAGTCTTTGATCTTATCTGTCAGATCATCCAGGATTCCTCCCTCTACATATGAGTCCAGATGAAGAACGTTCAGCCAGAATACATCCGGAGCTTTTCCGCCACTTGCTGCAGCTTCAAGTTTTGTCCAGTATTCCCCACCTTTATATGGTGTTAACTGGATATTGATCTTGACATCCGAATTTTCTTTTTCATATGCCTTTACCATTTTCTCCATAGCCGGTCTCTGATTCTCATCCCAGATACCAAAATTTAATTCTGTCTTTCCTCCGGAAGCACTTTCGCCTTTACTTCCGCCACATGCTGTCAGCATCGTTGCACCCAGGGCTACACAAAGTCCCAGAGCTGCTACTTTTCTCATGTTCTTTTTCATAATGTTCACTCCTTCTCTTTTTCTTTATCTTTTGGTTACGTTTTATATGAAGTTCTCCGCCACTCCCGGCATTGAACACATATATTGGTTTTCTTTCTATCGAAATGTTTCAATATCTACCGGCTTTCCGTCATGCAATCTGGAGTATTCTGCCGCCAGTGCACAATAATGACTTTGTAACGATCTGTCCAGCGAAGTAATATAAGTGCTTTCCGATTTCTCTCCACTTATAACATCCAGAAATTCTTCCACCATCCGATTATCTCCACCGCCGTGTCCTGAAAAATCTTCTGACAGTTCTGCAACATTGATAATTTCTTTTGTTCTCTCCGGATCAAAATGCTCAATCCATATCTTGCTTTCCTTTTCATCCGGCTGCATATCTACGATCAGTTCACCTTTGGTTCCCATGAACTTGGCATATCTGGAAGTCTCATAAGTAAATCCGCACATCGTAAAACTCATCGTTGTCCCGTCGGTCATATTCATATTGATCACCTGATGATCCACAACATTATTATCACAACGGAACACACATCTTCCATACGGTCCGGTTCTTAAAGCTTCTTCTATCTTATCTTCTGTCGGTCCGGATGGCACAATGACATCCAGCGGCCATTCCCTGTTACCATTTCTGTATCCGATTCTTTTATGATCCAGGTAAATCTTTTCCGCATCAAAGATGCAGTTATCTTTCGCTTTGCATCCTTCCAGACATCTGTCTGTACAACCTTCCGGTGCATGTTCCGTTTTGAAATAATTCAGCTCTCCATAGGATGTAAGTGATCTGCATGTCTTATTTGCAAGCCACAGATACAGATCCATGTCATGACAGCATTTCTGCAGGATCATCGGGCTTGTCTCATCTGAATTTGCCCAGTTGCCTCTGACAAAGCTATGTGCCTGATGAAACCATCCGACATTTTCAATCGCCATGATCGAGATCACATCACCTATCGTTCCTGCATCCAGGATTTCTTTCACCTTCTGATAGATTGGTGTATATCTTAGAACATGACAGACAACCACTTCTCTTTTACATTCTTTTGCCACTTCTGAAATCTTTCTGCATTCCTCAAGATCCGGTGAAATTGGTTTTTCCAGCAACAAGTGATAGCCTTTCTTCAATGCTACAATTGCCTGTTCTACATGCTGTCTGTCCTGCGTCGCTATGATCATTGCATCTGCAAGCTTATCTTCCTTTAACATGTCTTCGGCACTTGTATAGCAGCGAGATTCTGGTATGTCATATTCCCTTGCCGTCAACTTTACTTTTTCCGGATCAATATCTGCAATGGCTACAATCTTCATCTTATCCGGATATATCGTAGCAGCTTTTGCATAGGTATCTCTTCCTCTGCTTCCAAGCCCTGCGATTGCAATTGTCATTTGTTTACTCATGACTCTCACGCCTTTCTTTATGCCACGCTCTCAATCGTGTACGTCTGTTGTCTGAAATCAACCGTTACTTTTGTTCCATCTGCAAATGTCGTTCTCTGAACCTGCGGATCTCCGTCCACCATTTCATGATGTACCATCTCACATTTTGCTACTTTTTTATGAAGTTCTGCCACAACTTTGCATCTTTCGATATCTTCTTTGATATGCATCTTTACATTTCCATCAAAAGAGCCATCAAAGTTTGGATATGCCCCATCTCGGATCAGATATGGTGCTCCACCATTTAACAATGCATAAAGCATATAATCTTCTGTATCGTCGATCTTTTCCATCATCCATGGTTCAATGATGCAATCATGGTATACCAGGTTGAACAACGGAACCGGTATTCCGTGTTTCGGGCTTCCCGGCTTACGCAGCATAAAATCATATGGTGCGTAATGACAAAATACCAGGCTTCTTGCACTCCAGTCACTTACTTCTTCGGAACTTGGAAGAATTCCCTTTGACATCAGATAATCGAAGCATCTCGCACGATAATCGTAGCATTCTCTTCTTGTCATGCGATGTCTCGGATTGTCGCACTCATCACCTTCATTACAGGTAAATACATCCAGATAAGCCCCGTCCAGCTGAATGTTATTCTTCTCCAGTTCCTGAAAATTACGCTTTACATAATGTGGAGCCTGTGTTGCGCACAGATAAGACTGTTTACCGCCGGCCCATCTCTTATGTGTCGGAATGGTTCCATCTGTCAGTCTGCATGCATAGTCTTCATCGAAGCTTTCTGCTGCGAAATAATAATCGCGGTATTGATCATGAATTCCAAACAAGTCTCCCTGTTCTTTCATGGTATCTGACAATTCTTTCATTGCTTTCCATCCACCAGCTTCTTCGCAGGCCGGTGTATAATCCGGATGTTTGTTATCATATCCCGGTTCTGCCCAGCCATCCAGATGCAAATATAACTTTCCGGCTCCCAGCTCATGCAGTTCTTTCATCTCTTTTGTTCTGACTGCAAATGGTGTCAGGTTATTGTTCTTATCTGGATTCTCCGGATCAAAGAAATCTGACTCTGGCTGTACGAATGTTTTAATTCCTTTGTGAATGAAGCTACATCCAATCAAATTGTCCACAGAAGCAACTCTCGATGCTTTTTCATTCAGTGTACAAAAATTTCCCTGTTCTCTTACATAATCTCTGTATATCTTACATGCATCGTTGTAATCTCCATCTTCGATCAGTGTATATCTTACAACTCTCTTATATTCCATCTTACCGAGACTTGGTTCGAATCTCACACCTACATGTGTATATGGCCCATTTTCCGGATGCTCTGCCTGATATCCTGCATTCCATGGTGTTGTGCAGATTGCAATGTATCCATTATGTTCCTTGAACTGCGAGAACCAAGGCATGTAACCGCCTGCCGTCTCAAAGTATCCATCAAATGGAATATCTGTAAGTTCTGTCTCCCAGTCATTCGGATCAAGACTCCCTGCTGCATATTCAATAGTGTATACCAGTCATTCCTTTTTTCTTCTAATTCCAGTTCTCCCGGCCAGAATACTTTTTCTACCGTAAGTCCTTCCTCACAAATCGGAATCCATTCAAAGAAAATGTCTTCTGTACATTCTTCAATCCATGCATAAGTTTCAAATGCATATGGAACTTTTTTTCCTTCTATCTCAAATCCGGCAAATGAACTACGGATTCCCTTTCCGATTCCGTTCTGTACCAGTTCGTGATGGATTTCCAGTGCTTCGTCAAAATAAACGGTTCCTTCTTTGCATTCCATTTTCGGACGGTACTCACTTGTCCAGTTCCATTCGGTATCCCCTTTCCCGAACGAAAACTTTAGATTATTATCATCCATTCTAAGTTGTATTGTGTTAGTCTTTACCTCCAACATATGAACCACCTTTCATTGGCAAATTCGCTAATTTTCTTATTCCTTTTCGTTCATTATATTGTATTCTGCACAAGATTGCTTGACATATTGTCCATTCTTATTGTCATATCATCCAAAAGTTGTTATAATATAAGCCAGGAGGGACGCTTATGACTTATGTAAAAACCACATTGCAGCATTCCATCGACATTGATGCGATCATCACACTGCACTATTTTGAATATATGAAAAATTTCGAATTCAAAGGCGAGTCGCATAATTTCTGGGAATTTCTTTATGTCGACAAAGGAACCGTTGCAGTCCGTGCCGATGATACCTGGACAACTCTTTATACCGGTGACATTATCTTTCACCAGCCAAATGAATTCCATGCCATTAAGTCCATCGGGAAAGATTCACCCAATCTGGTCGTCATGTCTTTCACTTCCAGTTCGCAGGCCATGTCTTTCTTCGTAAATAAAAGCTTTACACTCAGTATGGAAGAACGGGCCATGATCTCCAGAATCATCACGGAAGGCCGGCATACGCTTGCAACGCCTATGCACATTCCTTCGGTCGAACAGGTACAGTTAAAGGAACATGCACCTTTTGGCTCCCAGCAGATGATTCTCCTTTATCTTGAGATGTTTCTGATCACCCTGATCCGTGAACATCAGGAAGAGAGCGGCACCTCTATACAGCATAAGTCTTCTCCCGAGAAAGAATCTGCAGAGCAGGAACGCCTCAGCGAAATTCTGAAATACCTCGAATATCACATCTGCGAAAAGCTGACGGTAAAAGATATCTGCAATGAATTCTCCATGTCCCGTTCTTACGTTCAGTTACTGTTTCACGAACAACTAAACTGTGGTGTGATCGACTATTTCAACCAAATGAAGATTCAGCGTGCCAAAGACATTATCCGTGACGGTTCTATGAACCTTACCGAGATTGCTTATTTTCTTTCTTACAGCTCACTGCCATATTTTTCCAAGCAGTTCCGTCTTGCAACCGGCATGTCACCTTCCGCTTATGCATCTTCCATAAAAGGAATTACCGATGCTGTCTACGAGGCAGAAGAGCGAAACCGCGATCTATAATCACTCATAAAAAAATGGCGCAACAAGGCTTATTCATCACACCCCATTGTGCCATTTTTATTATTTCATTTTTATTTTCAGTCTATTGTCTAAAACTCTGCCTTTAAAAATGCTTCATAGCATCTTACTGCTTCATATATGTCTGCCTTGCTCGTTGTCTCCCACGGTGCATGCATTCCAAGGACTGCCACACCGCTATCGATAACTTCCATGCCGTACACACTCATCAGATAAGCGATCGTTCCTCCGCCGCCTACATCAACACGACCAAGTTCTGCTGTCTGGAAATGCACCTTTGCATCTTCCATGATCTTTCTTAACTGAGCCACGTATTCCGGATTGGCATCATTGGAACCGCTCTTTCCTCCCGAACCTGTATACTTGTTAAATACCGGTCCACATGCAAGAAAGGCCGCATTCTTTTTCTCATATACATCTTCATACATCGGATCAAATCCCGCACTTACATCAGATGAGAGCATCTTGGAATTTGCCAGCGTCCTTCTGAGAACAATGTCATTATATTCAATCCCTTCATTCAAAAGAATGTATTCCGCAACTGCATTTTCGAAAAACCTGGATGTCATACCACTCGCACCCGTACTTCCAATCTCTTCCTTGTCAACCAACAGACAGCAGGCAGTTCTCGTAACCTCTTCTGCTTCCAGTATTGCAAACAACGAAGTGAATGCACACACTCTGTCATCCTGTCCATATGCCAGAATCATACTGTTATCCAGTCCACACTCTCTGGCTTTTCCTGCCGGCACAATCTCTAATTCTGCCGAGAGGAAATCTTCCTCTTCGATATCATATTTTTCTTTCAGAAGATTCCTGATTCTCCGTGTCACCGCATCCTCTTCTCCGTCCTCCGGACGGTTGCCGATCAAAAGATCCATCTGTTCCCCATCGATGAAATCTTTTGCCAGCTTTTCTCTCTGCTTTGCTCCCAGATGCGGAAGAAGATCATTGATCACAAGCACCGGGTCTGTCTCTTTTTCCCCCACACAGACCTCCACTTTTTTCCCATTTTTCTTAATCACTACACCGTGAAGCGCAAGCGGAATTGAAAGCCACTGGTATTTTTTAATACCTCCGTAATAATGCGTATCCAGAAAAGCCAGTCCTTCATTCTCGTATAACGGATTCTGTTTGACATCGATTCTCGGCGAATCAATGTGTGCGCCAAGAATATTCATCCCCTCTTCAACCGGCGCAGTTCCTGCATGAAAAAGTACAATGGCTTTCCCCATATAATCCATATACACTTTATCTCCGGTGCGAATCTTTTTTCCTGCCTTGATCAACTGTTTCATATCTTCGTATCCCTGAGCTCTGGCAAGTTCAATGGTTTTCTGTACACACTCCCGTTCTGTTTTTCCTTCATCTAGACATACACGATATAACGCATTGGTTCTTTCCAACTTCTCCAGCTGTGCCTCGCTATATGTCTGCCATAAATTTTTACGTTTCATAACTTCTGATTTCACCTCTTTCTCCTTTTATTTAAACTGTATTATAAACCATGTCTTTTAAAATTGTATTATACTTTTGTCCATTGAAATTGTAGGATCGTCCAATATTCTATAAAAAATTCTCTTTTTAACCATATTCCCTTTGCTTTTTATTTTTCTGTGCTGTATGATGTGGGATAAAAAAGGGGGCACTCTATCATGGAATATTCTGGTGTTAAGTTACATAATTCTATTACTGTCGGAAAGATATTCAGTATTCATTATTTTGAATATATGAGTAACTTTAAATTCTCTGGTGAAGCTCATAATTTTTGGGAATTTGTATATATTGATAAAGGCGAAGCCGGTATAACTCACAATAAATCTTATACAGTACTACACAAAGGGGAACTTTTCTTTCATAAACCCAATGAATTTCACAGTGTCCGGGCAACAGGCACGATTGCACCCAATCTTATTGTTATATCTTTTGAGTGCAATGACAAGGCAATGAATTTTTTCAACAATCGTCGTATGAAAATTGATGAAACTGCACAAACATTGCTCGCCAATATTATCATCGAAGCAAAACGTTGTTTTAACTGTCGTCTAGACGATCCTTATCTTCAAAATATGCCTTTAAAAGACACAGACATTTTTGGGTCACAACAAATGATTCGATTATATTTGGAACATTTTTTGATTCATTTAATCCGATGTTACTCTCAATCTTTCCTGCAACACAAAAAGCTTTCAGAAGCAAAGCTTCCGAAAGCTACAAAAACAAATAATGACACTGAAACATTCAATAAAATCATTGATTATCTCAACCGGCACATAACATCACATGTAACTATTGACTTGATTTGCAAAGACAATCTAATTGGTCGTTCCCAATTACAGAAATTATTCAAGGAACAATGCAATCGGGGTATTATCGAATATTTTTCAATATTGAAAATCGAAGTTGCCAAAGAACTGATCCGAACCAATCACATGAATTTTACACAGATTTCTGCACATCTTGGTTACACCTCTATTCATTATTTTTCCAGGCAATTCAAAAAAATTGTCGGAATGACACCTTCTGAATACGCTTCTTCTGTCAAAGCAATAGCAGAAGGAAACGCAAACTAATCGTCTTCTATGACTGTTATTTAATTTGCATGAAATTCATAGCGGAAAGGAAGTATCTGCTTTCCTCCATATAACTCCTGATTCAGGATCTCCCAGAGATCCTGGATACTGTCTTCTCCTTCTCTTACATCATCAACCACAATTCCTTCTTCACTGTTCAGCAATTTATCCGCTTCTTCAAGTCTTCCTGTCTTCACAAGTCCCAGTGCATAATAATATTGCACCCGCCCGATGGATTTCATATCTTCATCCATAACCGCATACTGCTGTAAAATTGCCCTATATGCTTCGCATTGACTCAGAATTTTAAGTCCTTCTTTCTGATATGACAGACAGTGTCTCTTAAGTTCCATTCCTCTTTGTGCATACAATGCCGCAAGATTTTTATTTCCTTCATGAATACTTAAACATGCCAGTCCATGCAGTGCCCATGCGTTCTCCTGAAGTTTCAACGATGTCTCATACATTTCTTTTGCAATTTTATCATTTCCTTTTCGGAATTCAAGAATTCCAATATGATAATATGCATACCAGTTTTCATAATTCGGTGCTAGTGGTTTCAGCGTCGTCTTTTTCAGATAAGCCAGAAATTCTTCTCCATTCCAGAATGCATCCGGTTCTGTCTCTGGGTCCGGACAATGAAGCTCTCCTGTCTCAAAAAAATGTTCCCACTTTTCCATACTTTCCGTTTTCTTTACAAATTTCAAATGACCCGTTCTTGCGTACTCTTTGCGAAATGCACCATAACCGCTTCCCGGAGTAACCAGTTCTGCCTCTGTTAATGCCATCTTTTTTGTTTTCTTCAATTCTTCTTCCAGTTTCCCAATCAACTGATTTTTTTGCAGATAATCTGTTACATATCTTCTTCTTTCTTCAAATGATTTATCATATATCTCTGCGGTCAGTTCTTCTGAATATGCCGGTCCGTAACATTCCATCCATTCCCACGCAGTATGTGGTGCCATCGGAATACATCCATACTGTGTCTTTCCAAGTCCCGCCTGGATTTCCACATAGCGTCCTGCATCTTTTGTTAAAAACTCCTGCCAGTGATCAGATGCTGCATTACTTCCCCATGAAAACAGTTTTCTTCCTTTCAGTCTTCCTGTCGAAAACTGTAAAAGCCCTTTTCCGTTTTTATCCACATTTACAATATATTTCGGTTCGTTTTCCGGGATATTAAAGAAATAATCAATACTCCGTGGGATTTTCTGATAATCCGAAACATCCACACCCTCCACTTCCGGCAAAGATACTTTACGACATTCAACGCCTGTTCCTGCATATGCTTCTGATGCAGGAACTGTTATATGTCCCTGTTCATACTCCGGAACCGCCATATTGCTCCACCAATACATCGGAATCACTTCCGTACTTTCATTCACTATTCTCATTCTACATTTCAAATATGAGCAATCATCATCCAGCCAAAAATCCATCTGCCATGTTACCCCTCTGATTCTTTCATACTCATACATTCTCAGTACTGGTTCTCCTTCATCGGTATGTGTCTCTGCAACATATAATGGTTCTGTCGTATACGGCTGATGTCCTATAATGCCAAGATTCCATTCCACGCCTCCCGAAAACCAGGCATTTCGTACCGCCAGGTTACTGAACTGTAATACGTCATTCGTATAAAGCAGATTCCTGTTTTCATTTTTATCCCAAAGTTCCCATAATCTTCCACCATAATCTGGAAGAAATACTGCCTTGAGCTGATTATTTTCCAATACTGCCGTACGAATTTGCTTTTCTTTCAATTGCCTTTTGTAATTATTTCTCTGACGATATGGATAAGAATCCGCTACTTTCCCATATCCTTCATAAATTTCATCTGTTTCATCCAAATAGAACTTTAACGAATTCTGCAGAATCCGTTCTCCAAGAAGATCTGGTACAGATGACTCTTCTCCCAAATCTGCTGCAAGCATATTTTTCCATTCAAATCTTAATTCTGACATAATTTTTCCTTTCTTCACTTCATATAAAAATGAAGCTGTCAACCATGACTACCTCCTTACATGGTATAACAGCTTCACCACCTTTCTACTACAAGGGTTCTCTCTATCCCTTGATTCCTCCCGTTACTCCACCTATAATCTTCTCTGATAAGAAGAGATACAGAATAAAGGTCGGCAGGAATACAATAACAACTGCTGCAAACATTCCTGCCCAGTTGCCTGTATACTGCATAGACTGGAGCATTCCGTACAATCCAACCGCTACCGGCCGTAATGTATCGTTGTTTGCAAAGATCAATGACAGGAAATATTCATTCCAGATATTGATAAAATTGAAAATCGTAACTGTGACGATTCCCGACTGAGCCATCGGGAACATAATCTTCCAGAATGTCTTCGTTGGAGGACAGCCATCAATTGCAGCAGCCTCTTCATATGTTCGAGACAGGTTCGAGAAGAATGTCAGCAGAAAAATTGTTGTATATGGAATGTTGATTCCAATATACAGAAAAATCAATGTTACTTTGCTAGCAAATACACTGTTCAAGATTCCAAGATTGGCAACGATACTAAACAGCGGAAGCACAATCATGGTAATCGGAATTCCCATTGCCGATACAAAACTTGTCTGAATGATTTTATTTCCCAGAAATGTGAATCTCGCCAGTATATATGCTGCCGGCGCACAGATCAGTATCAGCAGGAAACATGATATCAGGGAATATAACATTGAGTTCATAAAGAACGTTGCCACACCACCAGATCCCCATGCCTGTATATAATTTTCAAAATGTAGTCCTGTAGGAAACTTTAATGCTTTTCCTGCGAAAATATCAGTTGTTGTCGAAAGATCGCTGCAAGAATCCATCCAAGCAGCATAAATGTGAAGATAACCCACAAGATGATCACGATATATCCAGGAGCCAGTTTCATTTCTTTTTTCCAGTTGATTTTCTGTCTTACTTTTTTTTCTTTTTCCATAACTGCTCCTCCTTTCTAAAATTCAAGATCATCATCTTTGATCAATTTGTTACAGATTGAGAATACGATCACTACACATACGCACAGAATGATACCGATTGCAGCTCCATATCCTGCATTTCTCTCTGTCACCGCATTACCTGCGCCAAATGTATGCATATACATATACTGTACCGGTACGATTGTTGCCTTATCTGCCGTAACCGTTGAGAACAATTGAGACCATACAAAGAATGCCGCTGTACTTACTGTCCACATTGTAATATTTGTTTTAAATACACCTTTTAAAAGAGGCATTGTCATATAGCGGAACTGCTGCGGTTTATTCGCACCGTCAATTGTTGCCGCCTCAAAAAGATCCGGGCTGATTCTTTCGATTCCACTCATCCAGATCAACATATGATATCCTATCATTCCGAAGCAGTATGCAAAAAGCAATGCCCAGAACTTGTGATCGGAATCCAGCCATGGAGTTTTCGCAAGTTTGTGTAATCCAAGCGAATCCAAAACACCCTTTAAAAGTCCGAATTTAGAACTGTATACATACTGCAGCCACATGGTTGCAAGCGCTACCGCACTTACGATATTCGGAAGATAGATGATTGCACGGAAGAATTTCTTCCCGCGTATTCCACTTGTCAGGATTACTCCGAATAACAGGGACACCGATAATACGATGATTCCACCCAGTGCCCAGATTTTCAAAATGTTCATCATTGCTGTTTTAAAGATCGCTGTCGTAAACAACTTCTGGTAGTTGCCCAATCCAACAAATGTCCACCATTCCATTGTATCCGTTACTGACTCGATCTTATACATACTCATCATAATGGTTCTGATAATCGGATACAGGAATACTATGAGGAAGATGATTACTGCCGGGGCAAGAAACCCAACGATCATTTTTTTATTCTTCTTCACGTATATGCCTCCTTTTACTAAAATATGGTGGCCGCGTAGTAACCGCCCTGCCACCATATTGATCACTATCTAGTCTCTTTTCTTTACTGTCTGATTTTACTTTCCTGCTGCTTCTTTCATTGCTTTGATGAATCCTGCTGCGTCCAGTTTGCCTGAAGCAAGTTTCTGTGTGTTTTCCTGAAGCACAGGTGTGATATCATTGTTGCTTTCTACGCCTGCTGCCCAGTCATAGAAAGTTGTTGTTGCATCGAATGCTTCTTTTACTCCTGCGAGTTCTGTCGGCCATGCATCTGAATTGGCTTTGTCAGTTGGGATACAAAGAGCATCTTCTGTCATCTTCTTATCGTACTCACCTGTTGTAATGTACTCGATAAGCTGGAATGCTTCGTCTGCCATCTTAGAATCCTTGTTAATTGCAAGTACCTGGTTTGCAATGTTGTTAGCTGTATTATCATCTTTTCCGTCTGGAACTGATGGATAATTGAAGTAGCCCCATTCAAGATCCTCTGCTACAGAATCTTTTGCTTCATTCGGAAGCCATGATCCGCAGATAACAATTGCTGCATCACCAGGAGCGAATTCCTGATTCTGTCCTGCCGGATATTTGTTTGTTGCGATATTTTTTGAGAAATAACCTTTCTTAGCGAAATCAGCAAAACTTTCTGCTGCTGCTTTAACTTTTTCATCATCCATGTTACAGATTCGCCATTGTATTCTTCTCCCGTTACCAGAGATTTTACTCCATCCTGTCCGATATATCTTGCAAAATGATATCCGATGAATGATGTCAGATAAGCATCATCTGCTGTAATTGGTGTTATTCCTGCTTCTTTTAATTTTGCACAAGCTGCATCTAATTCTTCCCATGTAGTTGGTACGGATTCGATTCCTGCTTTTGTAAATAATGTCTTATTGTAGAAGAAACCAAAGATAGATGGCTGATATGGAATGCTGTGTAATGCATCATCTCCATCATGTGTCTGACCATATGCGTTACGTGCAATCTTGAACAATGTCTCATTGCCGTGCTCAGATTCATAATCCTTAGCCATATCTTCCAGATCTAATAAGTATTTTCCCCAACTTCCGTTTACACGGTTAACATCTTCATCAAACAAATCAATCTGCTGTTTTGCGCTCAAAGCCGGCTCAAGTCCCTCTCTCTGTCCGGTACGTCCCTTGAACTGTACATCAACCTTAACACCAGTATCTTTTTCATACTTGCTGATAGCTTCCTTGATAACCTTTGCCTGTGGTTCATCCTCACTCCACATAGCCCAGTATACAAGTTTGTCCCCACCTTTGCTGCTTCCACTGTCTGAACCTGATTTGCTTCCGCATCCTACAACCAGTGAAGCTGCCATTGCCACGCACAGAAGTGCGCTCACAATTTTCTTTTTCATAACACGTTTCCTCCTATTTCGTATCGTTTGTTGTTAAATCTATTCTAATACAAACTTGCACAAAAATCTTTGTCTTATAGAACTCTAAATTTGCACTATCTGCATTAGTTATTTGATTTTTGAACAAATTTATTGTATCATATTGTATAGATTTTACAAAGTATTATTTTCACAAACTTGCTTTTATTTGCAAAACATATTGTAAAACATACACGCAAAGGAGATTAAGCATGGCATACTACGGAGTGAATTTACATAATTCTATCACTTTAGGACGAATCTTCAGTATTCATTATTTTGAATATATGAGTGATTTCAGCTTTGAAGGAGAATCTCACAACTTCTGGGAGTTGTCTGTGTCGACAAAGGTGAAGTTGATGTAACCAGAGGAAAAACGCATACGATATTAAAAAAAGGAGATCTTGTTTTTCACAAGCCCAATGAATTTCATAATGTTAAAGCGACCGGCAATATTGCACCCAATCTGGTTGTTATTTCTTTTGAATGCCATGATGATGCCATGTACTTTTTCAATGACAGAATCTTGCGGATTGATGAAACAGAGCGTAATCTGCTTGCCGACGTTATAATAGAGGCCAGACGCTGTTTTGACTGCAGACTGGATGATCCTTATCTACAGAATATGCCTTTAAAAGATTCTAATATATTTGGATCTCAGCAGATGATCAGACTCTATCTGGAACATTTTCTGATCCACCTGATCCGCCGCTATTCCAATCCTGTCGTGCTTCAGAAAAAGCTTTCAAAAGTAGATGCCCCAAAAGCTACAAAAAGTAAAAGCGATGCCGAAGTTTTCAATCGTGTTACCGACTACCTGGAAAGCCATCTGAATACGCATGTTACCATCGATCAGATCTGCAAAGACAATCTGATTGGACGTTCACAGCTCCAGAAGATTTTCAAAGAACATTGTGATCTTGGAATCATTGAATATTTTTCAATGCTGAAGATCAATGCTGCAAAAGAATTAATACGTACCAAACAATTAAATTTTACTCAGGTTGCAGAACATCTTGGATATACCTCCATCCATTATTTTTCCAGACAGTTCAAAAAAGTAGCCGGGATGACGCCATCTGAGTATGCATCTTCGATTAAGGCTATGGCGGAGGGGGAATTCAAATAATTTTTCTTGGGATTTAATTCAGAAAGGCTGTGGATACCCGAACCGGAATAAAGCTTGGAAAGGCGTTCCTGCTCAGGTTCCATCGGCGGGTCAATTCTAAAGGGGCAAAATTCTGCTAAAAACAGGCTTTCAAAATTTGAAACTCGGCATACGCCTCAGACAGTCAAATTTTGAAAACCCCAACGCAGAATTTTGC
>ENA-OQAA01000353-OQAA01000353.1-human-gut-metagenome-genome-assembly--contig:-NODE-353-length-32442-cov-4.065790_pt1 | contig 32442 bp, 42 predicted proteins | sample MGYA00242489_ERZ504515 | MGnify/ENA primary metagenome ERZ504515 (study PRJEB26092, sample SAMD00036237) | human gut metagenome | host: Homo sapiens | study: EMG produced TPA metagenomics assembly of... | reverse complement strand
CAAGTTTTCGCTGGTGCAAGAGCCTTTGTCAAAGAGAATAAAGGACGCTATGAATGTGGCGGTTATATCTACTCTGGCGAGGGGCAGGAATTGGGACAATTCTGGGCGAAGCTGAATGTCGGAAATGCGAAACTTCAAAAGACTTCCAGTAATACCAGCATTACAGACGGCAACGGGAATTACTCTGTCGCTGGTGCAACTTACGGTGTCTTTTCTGATAAGGACTGCACGAAACAGCTTGCCACCCTTACGACTGATGAAAACGGAAATACAGACGTTGCAGAGGTAACGGCTGGCACAGTCTATATCAAGGAATTATCCGCACCAGCAGGATATAAAGTGGATAAAACAGTTTATCCATTGACAATCAAAGCTGGCGAAACAGCAACCTTAAAAGTATCAGATACGCCGAAAGTAACAGATACTTTGATTGAGCTTTTCAAGATTGATATGGAAACGCAGAAAGACAATCCGCAGGGGAACGCTTCTTTAGAGGGAGCAGAGTTTACATGGAAGTATTATGCTGGCTTCTACAATAAAGACAATCTCCCTGCCGAAGCTACTCGTACATGGGTTACAAAGACAATCGCTGAAACTGACAGTGACGGGATAACCCACTACATCACAAAATTAGCGGACGCATACAAGGTATCTGGCGACAGCTTCTATATGCAGGACGGCAAAGCAGTTCTTCCACTTGGAACGCTAACCGTAGAGGAAACGAAAGCTCCAAACGGCTACTTGTTAGACGGTGCATATATGCAGGCTGGCGATAAGTCCGAACAGATAAAAGGCTTATACCTTACACAGATTACCGAGGACGGCGACCTTGCCGTATTAACTGGAAGTAACCAGTTTTCCGTATCAGACAAGGTTATCCGTGGCGGTGTGAAAATTCAGAAACGAGATTTAGAAACTGGCGATACAAAGCCACAAGGAAGTGCTACTTTGAAAGATACTGCCTTTGACATCATTTCCTTAAATGATAATGCGGTATTGGTTGAGGGCAAGCTATACAAGAAAAATGAAGTGGTAAAAACAATCCATGCAGACATTGAGGGTGTCGCTTCTACTTCTGCTGACCTTTTACCTTATGGAAAATTCCGTATCGTTGAGAGTGAAGCTCCAGACGGTTACTTGGAACCGACTGTGGAAGAAAAAACGGCGGAAAACACAGCTACATAGGAAACAGGCACAAATGGATCAATTTGTAAAACAGGTGTTAGAAGAGGAGAAGTTTAGCCAGGAGCAAAAGAGTTATTTACTGGATTGTCTGGAACAAGGCGAGGAAATGGAAGAAGTGTTGTATCTGGCAAAATCCTGTCTTTCTGTGGAACAAATGGAGCGAATCAAGCAGCTGCTTTCCGAGCATTCACAAATGTTCCGGTGCAGTTGGAGAAAGTCTTGGAATAAAAAGAAAAGAGACAAGGAGGGATAGCGTGATGAAGATACAGGTACAGCTCTACCTTCCAGATCAGAATCAGGGAACAGTCTGGGGGTATGGAACCATTACCTTGGATCAGCTACTGACATTTCAGATACGGATTTTGACATGCGAAAAAGGAGCAGGAATCAAGGAGGCGTTTGTCAGTTTTCCCAGAAGAAAGCAGGGAGAACGATGGGAGGACTTGGTAATCGTGGAGGATTCACTACGAAATCAGATCACAGAGGCAGTCCGGGAGGCGATCCGGATGGAAATCACAAAAGATTTGTATCTTCCCAAAATCGAAGTCTTGCATCTGCAGGTGTTTCCACAAGGGAAGAAGACTCCTCTTGTGGGAGAAGCAACGATCCGTGTCCTTGGGATTACTGTGAAAGGAATTCTGTTAAAACGAGGGAAATATGGGGTGTTTTGCCATATGCCGCAATATTACAGTGAGAAAAAGGGATACCAGGATGTGATATACAGTCCTTCTAAACGGCTGCGGGATGCGATTTTTCAAGCCGTATTGGAAACTTATCAGGAACGACAAAAGGAGTAGATATGGAGAACGAAAGAGGAAGACAGGAAGTTTTGATGGCACTGCAAGGAGTAGGCAGACTGGGAATTATGATGGATCCGGTATTTAAACTAACAGCGGCAGGAACAATCCTGCTGATCCAGCACTTTGCGAGAATGTATAAAGAAGGACTATTAAACCGAAGGGAATTTCAGAATTTTCAGGAATTTGCCAAACTGACCGAAGGAAATTACCAGATCATAAATATTCCGGTTGGAAGTTGGAAGGAATTAGAAAAGACGGGATTTGTCCATCAGATGGAAGAGCGGGGAGTGCGGTACGTGGAACTGCCAGATCTGAATCAGACAGATGGGCTGGTTCAGGTGGCAATTTATGGAGAGGATCAACTAAAATTTCAGGCTTGGTATGACCGGTTTTTAATGGCAGAGATGAAAGGGGGAGAACATGAACTGCAGAACTTAAACCATCTGACCAGTGGAAGAACCAGCATTGTCAGTATTCCGGTGGAACAGAAGATAGACTTGTTAACAGATGATTTTGCAGTACTGCAGGTGAACTATTCTATTCTGCCAGATTTACAGGTGGGGGATGGGGAAATCCAGGTTGTGGTAGCCAATGCAGATCTGGCAAAAGTGGAACATTGGTACCGAATGTATCAGGAGCAGTGTCTGTCAGAGGGAAAAGAGATCCCGGACTTTCAAACCATGGATATGGGAAAGTATCGGGAAACTGGTGTGATGAAGGAAGAAGCTTATGTGGATACATCATCGGAAGCAATCCAGAAAGCGGTTCGTAAATACGAGGGGCAGGAACCGGGAGAACTGGAACAAAAGGTATTGCAACAGGAACAATCGATTCGATCAATAAATAATGAGCAGTATCAGGAGTTTCATAATAATCCAGAGTTTATTGAAATCACAATCAATCATGAGACACTGGTTCAGGAGTCTCAATTGGCAAGTAGCTGGGATATGGAAAGGCGTGGAATGTTTGCAAGCAGAATTCCAGGAACCTGGGGAGATGGAGAGCAGACGTTGGTGTTACCTACAGAGCAGGTATTTCGAACAGATGATGGAAAAACATACATCGGATTTGTGGAACGAAAAGAGAAGCAGCTAATCTTAAATGCAGATGGAAGTATGGTTCCATCTGAAAAAAGAAGTACAGGAGAACGGTTGTATGCAGAACGGTATGAACCTGTGTCCAGAAAATTTGGTAAGAAAGAATCCCTGCAGAAAAATACTGCAGAAAAAGAAATGATTCAAAATGTAATAAAACAGGCTCCATCCAAGGTTCCGACCATTCCAAAGAAAGGAATCTAAGATATGGTAGAGAGACGAAAATTACCATGGGGACTTTTACTCAGTTTATTTGTATTGCTGATGGTTACTGCGTATTATCTGAGTGGTCTGGCAAAACTGGAAGGGGTAACATTGGAAAATTGGCAGAATCAATTTGTCTACATCTTGTTGCATCCATTGCAGAATTGGTGGAATGATTTGACCTTGACATGTCTTGGGATTGCACTGATTGTGTGGATCGGGATCGTGACCTACCTGATGGATTATTACCGGAACCGACAGATGGGGGTGGAGTATGGATCTGAGCAGTGGGCAGACTTAAAGCAGATTCAGCGGAATTTGGGAAATAAAGATCAAACGAAGAATACACTGTTAAGCAAAAATGTAGCAGTGGATAATGGCAAACTGTCGAACATGAACCTTCTGATTCTGGGAGGTTCTGGAAGTTACAAATCCACATCCATTGTGATTCCCAATCTTTTATTGGCTTCCATGACGAACGTTGTATTGGATATCAAAGGGGAATTGCTGCGAAAAACAGGAAATTATTTAAAAGAGAAGCATATCGCAGTAAAGGTGTTAAACCTCATCAATCCGGAAGAGTCCGACAGATGGAATCCGTTTGTGTACATTCGGGATGAAGTGGGATTGGTCAAGTTGATTACTAATCTGCAGGAGTCCGTAAAGCCACCTGATGCAATGAAAGGGGAGCCTTTTTGGGATCAGGCAGTCAGTCTGTATCTCATGTCTTTATTTTCCTATGAGTGGCTGCGGCAGGAACGGGAGAAAAAAGAACATCCGGAACAGTACCAGGCGGCCACATTGCCACGGGTTTTAGCATTGGCAAATTTAGAAATGCAGCCAGGATCGGAAGAGAACAGTACCCGATTACAGGAAAAAATGGACGATCTTGCAAGAAGATATGGTCCAGAATATCCACCAGTACGGGACTACCGGAAACTCAAGGGAAATATGGAAGCACAGGAAACAGTCAGTTGCGTAATCTTAATGGTAAACGCTATGTTGCGACTGTGTGAAACACCTGCAATCAAAAGAATTTTAGAGGCCGATGATATGGAAATTCGAAGTCTGGGAACTGGGGCAGAGAATATTCCGGGGAAAAAGACGGCGTTGTTTTTGGTCATGCCAGACAACGATCCGTCTTTTAATTTTTTGATTTCCATGTTTTATACCACCATGTTTGATGTGCTGATCCATACGGCAGATCATGAATGTGGAGGGGCATTGCCTATTCATGTCAGACTGTGGGCGGATGAATTTTATGCAGGACCAAAACCAAGTAAAACAGAATCTTTGATGGGAACGATCCGGGGAAGGAATATGTCTATTGTCCCTATTTTACAATCCATCGCACAGATCAAAGCCTTGTTTCAACAGGATAAGTGGGAAATCTTTGTGGAGAACTGTGCCATTACCATCTATATGGGATCGGGTCCAGGAGCTAAAAGTACCCATAAATATATTTCGGAGCTGCTGGGGGAGATGACCATTGACGTTCGGAACGATGGGCGGACATTTGGGGCACATGGAAACTCCAATATTCAAAATCAGAAACTGGGAAGAAGTCTGATGACTCCTGCGGCAGTTAAACGAATGAGCCGAAAGCATTGCCTGATCTTTATCGAAGGTCAGTATCCTATTTTTGATGAAAAGGCAATCCCATTTCAGACTCCGGAGTGGAAGCAAATGGAACAATTGGCAGGGAAGACGGGATATCATCATCCGGTGAACGTGGTTTTTGATGAGGAACAACGGACATACTTTACATTGGAACCGAAAAAGCAGATCCAGTTTTTGAATCGGGAAGAACGGGATGCCTATCAGGAGATGGCCAAAAAAGAAGAGGGGATCTACTACCGGGAGATTGACCGGGAAGCCTTTTTATATTTGAATTTTCGAAAGCATCCAAAGCCAACCGAACAGGAGATTGAAGCACAGTTTCTGCAGGCAAGAAAAGAACGGGCAGAATTTGTCAGGCGAACAGGCGAAATGGCGCAGTCATCCGTTCCGGAGGATGTTATATTTTTTCAGGATTTGGAGGAAAAGAAAAGACTTTCAGAGGTACAGCAATATGATCTGTCGGGCAGCATTTTGGAATGTATGGAGCGGTATGCGGATCAGCTAAGCCAAGAGCAGAAAGAAATGATTGTCGAGTGCCTGGAAAAGGGATTGACAGAAGAGCAGATCAAAAGATTGATGTTCCGATCAGTGGATGAAATGAAGAATTATCAGAGGGCATATTTGTTACAGAAAAGAAAGCCTGAAGAAGTTTAAGTAGTTATGTATGAAAAGCGTAATTATGCTATTGCAATGAATTCTGATATATTAAAGTATAGTGAAAAAAGCGTATACAATAAGGGGGGATGTGTGCATAATGGCGATAAAAATATTAAAAACAGGAAAAAGCATCCAATTATGCACAATAAAGAGCCAATTGAGAAATCAAAGTTCTATCCATAGTAATTAGTTCTTTTTAAAGAAAAAGGGGGCAATTACTATGGATCAAGTTAAGCAGAGAACGATGTTGGAACTGGTAAAGGTAGCAAAAGAAAAAGGAGATGCGGACGCAATATTAGAAATAGTGCGATATATGCAGCCGCTTATTAACAAATATGCAAAAAATAGTTATTTAGCAGAATATGAAGATATGCAGCAAGAGCTGTGTTTAGCACTCTTAGAATCTATACATAAAATTAAAAAAATTGAAAATGAGGGACAATGTGTACAATATTTTGCAAATGCGATAAGAAATAGATTTTATGAAATGTATAGATCATGGAAAGCGTTAAAAATAGAAATACTCGGAAATAGCGAGCTTTTGATACTGAATATAGTAGACAGTAAAAATTATTACTCAGAAATTGAGTTTTTTATAGATATGATATCCGGAGCAGAGTGCAAATCAGATTTACAAAAAGAAATAATGAAATGCTGTATTTTGGAAGAAATTTCTGATACAGATATTGCAAACAGACTTAATATTTCCAGGCAATATGTTAATAGGTGTAAAAAAAGAATTTTTAAAAAGATCATAGAAGAACAAGATAATTTATAAAGTTTTGTATTTCGGGAAATAATTAAACTATATAGATACTATATATCTTTTCAATACATTCCTAACAGAAGCGATTATTTATAAAATTATGAACTAAAGGAAGGTGAATGTATGGATTGGATAAAATTAGGAAGAAATGTTAAATACGCAAGAGCTAGAAAAGGATACACACAAGCAGAAGTAGCGGAACTTACAGGATATTCCGTACAGCATTTATCTCATATTGAAAACGGAACAACAAAAATGAGCATAGATTTTATGATTGCTTTGGCTAATACATTGGAAGTGTCTCTGGATGAGTTATTTTATGATAGTTTGACTGTTCATAAAATAAATGATGGATATGCCAGTATATTAGATGGCTGTAGCTTTGAGGAAAAAGAGCTAATAAGTAAAGTAGCTATTGTAATAAAGGAAGAAACGGAAAAGTTCTATAAATAAGAAGTTTTTAGAAAATGAATATATGAGGTGGGAAAGTGAATCAGGTTATAAGCAGCGTATGTGAGTTGAGTATATTTTATTGGTTTAATAAAAAGTATAAAATTAAAAAACATGAAAACTTAAGAAAAATAATAAGCTTTATTATAATTTTTGGGGTGGTGAAAGTAGAAGATTACTTTCATGTAAGTAATTTGTTGTTGCTTACGTGCACTAATTTTGTTATGTATGTTGTAATATTTTGCTTTAGTTATGAACAAAAGGTAAGAACGATAATGTTTCGTAATATGGAAATACTTGCAGGAGTGATGATTGGAGAAAATTTTTTGTTATTTTAGTAACAATGTTACTTACAATGCGTTATGATTTTGATCTGATATTAGACGCAGTAAATGTAAGATGGGGAATTATTTATAGTGCTTCAAAAATTTGTGAGTGCGCTATTCTTAATATTATGAATAAAATTTCTGATAATATAGATAAAAAGAAAATTGGGAAAATAGTAATTTGGAATATTATTTTTTTAGGTGGAGTATTAACATGCCTATATATATATTTGAATAATATAATTGTATATGGTGGACAATTAGAAGTAGAACGGGTGTTTTTTATTCAACTTGTGATTCTTGGAGTCATTTTGCTTGCGTATTTAAATATTATGAATCGTTACTATCATATGAATGAAGAAAAAATAGAGTTAGAAAATTTTTTTAATGAAGTAAAAAGAGAAGCTAGTTATTATGAACAGACTGATGCGTTACATGAAGAGATCCGAAAAATAAAGCATGATTTAAAAAATTTTTGATACTCTCAAGTAATAATGTGGGAAAAGAGTATTTAAAGGATGTTGATGAATATTTTGATAAGTTTAACAATTATATAAACAGTGGAAACAGAATATTAGATTTATTGTTAATGAATAAATTCAAAATGTGTAAAGAAAAAGGTATAAATTTTAAGTATAATCTGACAACACAGAACTTAAGCAGATTAAATGCATTAGATATTATTTCTATTTTGGAAATGTTATTGATAATGCAATAGAAGCATGTGAAAAAAATAGTGTGAAAGAAATAAGATTAAAAATATGGGAAGCAAATGGCTGTTTATTTATAGAAGTAATAAATCCGGTAAATGAAATAATTATTGAACAGTCTAAGTTTATGACTACAAAGAAAAATAAAGAAAATCATGGATTAGGTTTAACATGTTTAAATGAAGCTGTGAAGCGTTATGGAGGAAGCTGTAAAATTTATGTAAAAGAAAAATTATTTAATGTTACAATTTGTATTCCATCAAAAAACGTCTAATTAAACACAAAAACAGACTAATTGAACAATGAAACAGAAAAAATATGGAAATGATGATATTATGCATAACATAATAACTTCTTGAAATCTCACTGAATGAGATTCCGATTGAAAATTGATAACCGAATATTGTGCAGGAAAAGAAAATTCCGAGAAATGGACATAAATATTGGACATAGTGGGTACTATGCCTTGTCTTTTTTCCTTTAGGCAATCTCATTTTAGGGAAACGACCATTGGGAGAAAGATTGTCTCTGCCATCTTGCCAGATACGGGAAAAGAAATCATAAAAAGTCCCAATTCCAGGGGTATCACAAAAAGAAAAAACGCTGAGAATGGCATAAAGAGGACTGTCCTTGAGCATGCGGCATCAGACGGTGATAGAAGTTACTTTCAGCTTTAAAGACAGCAGGTAGGAACGAGCATGCAGGAAGGGGTCTTGGTTTAGGGGCAAAGACAGAATACATTCTTGTATGATGGAATCGGTCGGGGAAAGATCAAGATACCAGAACTGCACGATATAATTCCAGGTGCTTTTAGGGAGCGCAAAGAGCTCAGGATAAAACTTCAGGAAATCGGATACAAAAGTATTCGGATAGACGACATGGCTGCCGGGATTACAAGGTAACAAAAAATTGCCTTTAGTCGATGTAAATAAAATATTATCAATTGGTTTCGCTGCAAAATTTGAATGATTTGTCAAACGTTTTTGCAAAAAAGTGGGTGATTTTTAAAAGAGAGACACAGAAAGCCTTGTAAAATAAGGGATGAAGATTCCGAGAAGATATGAGATAAGGAAATGGAGGAATAGGACGTAGAGAAATATATAATAAAAATATTATTGAATAGAGGATATGCTCTTCAGTATGATGAACAAATCATATCTTACGGAATAAAGTATGTTCTACAGGTTATAAAGACATTAGTAATTGCTATTGTAATAGGGATTGTCACTCAAAAAATAATGAATACAGGTATATATGTGTATTTTTTTATTTAAACTGAGAAAGAAGTGTGGTGGATATCATGCACCTACACAAGAAATATGCTGTACTTTGTTTGGGATTTTTTTATTCATTACTATATTAGGAGGTGGCATATTTTTAGATGTACATAAGATAATAATTATAGTAAGTGCATTTGTGGTGTACTTGAAATTAAGTTATGAGGTTCCATGTGGTACAATTCAGAATCCTATTCCCAATGGTGTAAAAATGATTATGGCAAAAGAGCTGGAGCGCTATTGTCAAATAGGAATATTTTTATTGGGAGGGGTCTCAATATTGAATATAGATATGGGTTATTTTGCAGCATGTGGAGTTATAGTGTGTGGTGTGCTATTTGGTATAGGTAAACAAAGGGAAAATGAAAAAAGATATAATAAATAAAATTGGAAATTGGTTAGAAAAAGTAGCGTTGGAAAGAGCATACATCGAAAGAAATGGATGTCCATTTGCAATAGGAGAAGATAAGTTACCAGAAAAATTATTAGAGTTGAAGCGAAATGTAGGAAATCATTATGAAGATTTTGATTTGTGATGATGATATTTATTTTGCGCAATGTATTTACAAATTTTTACAACAGATAGAATCTGAACAGAATTTATTATTAGAGATTCAAAGTTTCAATAATACGGAAGCTTTATTAGATGTAGTTAAAACAGATTCGGAGATTAAGTTGATTTTTTTGGATATTATTTTTACAGGAAGCAAAGTTAATGGAATAAAAATTGCTAAAGAAATAGAAAAAATTAACTATAAAGTGAAAATTGTATTTATAACAAGTTATGATTCGTTTGCTATTCAAGGGTATCAAATGAATACAGTAGGATATTTAATGAAACCTATAGAATATAATGTTTTTAAAGAGAAATTTAAAACATATTTAGCGCAGCTTGATTATGAAGAAAAATATTTATGCATAAAAACAGAATGTAATTATGTGATGATTAAGTATAATGAGTTGATGTATATAGATACGTTGGGGAGAACTGTAGGAGTCCATACAATAAATCAGGTTTACAGAGTGCGACACACGATGAGAGAATTAGAAACTATGTTACAAACAGAAGCAAGGTTTGTAAGAAGTCATGCGGCATATATAGTAAATATACAGTATATAGCATCTATGAATTCGTCAGAAATATTATTAAGAAACGGAGAAACAGTGTTGCTTAGTAAATATAAAAAAAATATTTTATGGAAAGAGTTTTGGAATATTCAAAGAATTCCCATTGGTTCTAATTAAGAAAAATAATCACAATGTATGCGAAGTAAAGGAAAGAAAAATTTATATGTACTGAAGGTAGCATAAGTTTATTCATAGGCAGTAAACGCAAAATAGCAAGTACCTGTTCAAAATTATCTAATGTAAGATAATAGACTTATCACTACAAAGTCCAAATAGTTTAGTATTCAACTTTTTAGACTTTGCTACAGGAGGTGAGTCATGAAATTTCATATAAGTCTAGTAGCAGAGCAAACCCGTCTGAGTGAATGGCTGACCTGATCAGAGACTACCAAAACCACCCGCAAGGAATGAAAAACGATGAATGGTGTCAGCTGCACGACATTACAAAAGTGAGTTATTAGTGGAGATTTCGGAAAGTTCGTGAGGCTTATCTGGAGACTGCAGAGCAGACACAAATATTTGTAGAAGTTCTTTCTTCTGCGATCCATCCGGTAAATATGACATCGGAGCATAAAATCGCTACTGTGATCAGAAACAACTTCACTTTGGAAATCACCGAGCAGGCATCTGCCTCATTTTAAAGACACTTTTGGGAGTGATCGGCAATGCTCAATGATGGATCTGGGTTCAAAAAAGTGTATCTGTCGATCGAGATATCCCCTAACATTCCAGTTCCTTCACAATGCGAAGTGGTTGAACCAAGAGTTGCGGATCTGTTCCATTTGGTATCGTTAGAAGAAAACTTTCAACAGACAGCTTCATTGGCTCTGCCACGGAAAAGTTATTTCTTTCCGCAGATGCCGGAATCCTATATAATTGCTGTTCATAGGAAAATTGTCAGTATCATGAAGATCCACTCTGACAACTTCCTGACTTTCCGGAGCGCTATAGCTGCGACGGTTGACGCTGGTAAATCCACACAGTCTTTCTGACGTAGCTTTTTTACCCAGTTGTAAAATGTGCCTGGTTTGATGTTGTATGCTACACACCATTGATGATCTGTTAATCTGTTTTGACAGCATTCCGCGATGAGACGATACTGTTTTTCGGCAGATATTCTTTTGCTTCTCATGAGCACACCCCCGTAAATCGAATAGAGTAAAATGGTCGCATCTATCATTTCTAGCAAGAGAAGATGAAGTGAAATGCTTGCATTCTCTAATGATTTTTAGGGTGACACAATCCGTCGAATTATTTTGCGCTTACTTCGTAAAGGTTTTTCTGCATCGCAGATGTGGGCAACAATTTGGCAAATATTCTTATAGAAATGGAAATGTGCAATCAAGTACAAAAAAGGCGATTTCCGGATACCAGAATTCTAATTTCTAAATTTCTGGATTCATGATTTTGAGAGTTATCCTTCAAGAGAGGTAGTTATAGCTAATAGATTACTGGTGAATATTACGGTGCGGTGAGCCGCCAGTCCAGAGTGAATCCTGGAAATATTACTTGTAAGTGGGCATTTCACTATATAGGTTCTGTAAAGTTGAATAGGCTTTGTCTAATTATACTCTATTTATAGCTATGTGCACAGGCATAATTGAAAATACAAAATTACTGCATTATATTAAAGTTATCCATTAGACCTAATAAAAAATGAAAGGAGATTTGTTTATGAAAAGAAAAGTTTTGGTATCTATGGGGATGTGTTTAATGCTATTTTTTTCTTTTGCTACGATGACTCAAGCTGGATATGTGAATTTTGATGTAACAGTTGCTGCAAATGGGAATCATCCAGATCCATTATCTCCACGTATGCAAAAAGAGGACTCAGAAAACCGGTATTATGTTACACCAACAAGTTTTAGTAATACGGGAGAAATACGGGGATTTTCAAAAACGTTAGATTGGTCTTATACTTCATATCCTGTTTCGATGAGGAGTAATGCAGTAAATGTGACAGTGGATAATCCGTATTTAGGGAATGGGCCAGTTGGACAGTGGTGTTGTCTTTCTACATATTGGGGACAATCAAGTGTAACAAATGTTCTTAGGGTAACAGGTAGATACACTCCATAAATTGTATAAAAAGTATGATGTATTAATTTTATTTAGGAAAAGTTTGGAAGGAATTTGTTCAAAAATTCTTTTCAACTTTTTATTGCATGATATTTCAGCAGAAATGAAAATAAGAATCCAATTATACCCCAATTTATTCCGTTTATTCAGTAGCAATTGAGGAAATCTAAAAACAGCTTTATACTAAAGGAAATTATTAGGTCTAATTGAGAAAAAGGTTATTTATGTGAAAGTAAAAAGAGGAGGGATGCGTTGAGAAGTGGATGTTGTTATTTTTATTTTGTAATTGCCATCCATAGAGAATATTAAAAATAGTGAAGTACAATAAATGTTGTAGAATACAGGAAAGATATAAAATGCATACCAAAAAACAGGTGGCGAAAATACATTTGTATTTTCGCCATAATTAAATGAGGTTTTTTTATGAATGAAGGGAAAAAAAAGAGAATATTTGTATTGTTGTGGATTCTTATTATAATGATGACTTATTATAGTACAACAAATGTAAATTTCTCGGAACAAAATGTGACAAAAAGTAAAATGGAGATATTAGAAAAACCGCAGTCTCCAAAAGAAATTTATAGAGCAAAAACTATATCAGAGAGATCTATTTATGGGGAAAATGTTATTGACAATTTGTTCTCTGAAAAAGGTGAAAAGAGTGTTTATGATACAAGGAACATTTATAAGGATAGTAAGGGGAATGTTTTAGAATATGATACAACATCCTTAATATATTCGACTACCGTTTATCAAAAGATAAGTAATAGTATTTCTAGAGAAAAACTTGAGAGATGTAGCAGTGACGAAGATTTATCTTTTGCGCCAAAAGAAGTTGCTCAGGAAGAAATAAATACTATATTGGAAGATATGAAAATACCAACGGAGAATCTAGTGTATTCTTGTTATGTAGTATCTCCAAATGCTATAGAACAGAAAGATATAGTCAGTTCTTCCAGGGAAGGGAAAGATGGGTATTATTTTTTCGCAATAAGGCAAATAATAGATGAAAAACCAGTGATTTTTCAATTTTTAGATACATATATATCAGTGGCACCGAGTACAGCACCTATACAAATACTATATTCTTCAGGCGGCATTGAGTATATGAGTATTTCAGATTTATATGATATAGATACAGAGTTAAATTCCGAGAAATTAATTCCATTTTCAAGTATAAATGAGAAAATTTCATATAAATATAGTCAGTTGATCAATTCATCAAGCTACAAAATGAAGGATGTAGAATTTGGATATTTTATTTTGAATTGTGGAAAACGAAAAGAATTAGTTCCTGTATGGGTGATATTCATAAAAGAGACTACTAAGGAGAAAGAATATGAATACCAAGAACTATATAATGCATTAACAGGAGAGGAGATTGTCTTATGAAAACTTTTTAAAATATGCACGAGTTGACTTTTATAGGGCAATCTGTTCCAGACGTTTTATAATAGGGGTTGTAGGAGTATTTTTATGCATGTGCTTGGGAATGTGTGTTGATGGTGGATATAATATTTCAGTTTTATATGTTTTTGATGCGGTTACATATGGAATCCCTTTTCTTTTGGTAACGATTTTTTCTGCTTTTCCATATGCAATTAGTATACATGATGATGAAAAAATGGATATATGTATTTACTGATTTCAAGAGGTAATATTATAAGTTATACATTTTCGAAATGTTGTGTTATAAGTATTAGTTCTATTCTTACGATTGTATTAGGCGTTTTATGTTTTGTAGTGATGTGTAAGATGGGATTACCTTGGATTGCAGATAATGATACGACATTTGAAATATTATCCCAATATGGTGGACTTAGATTTTTTTAATCAATCAAAAATTTATTCTGTATTACATATTATATGCTTTGCAGTATGGGATTTTGACAGCTTTGCTATCGATGTTATCGACATTGATCTCTTTGTTTGTATCAGATCAGTTTTTAATATTTACTATACCAATAATTAGTTTTTATATAGTATCTTTTTGGTTAACCAAATTTTCAGGAATAATACTGCAGATTTGTACAATATATTTAACGCTTCAGTAAATATATGGAATGATGATATGAAGTCTTATTTTTATGCTATTAGCATAGGCGCAGTGGGTTTTGTTATTTTAACAATATTAATCAGTTCCAGAATTTTACGAAAGGTAAAAAAGAATGATTAGATTACAATACATATTACGGATATTTAGATACAAATTATTAAGCAGAAAGTTTTTTTTCTATGTATTTTTTTGTGGGATTTTCTTTTTGGCTGTTCTTAAATCCCCTTAAACAAATTTCTAATATCACAGGTTATGGAATTTCTCCCTGGGGTTATCCGTTATTACTGTCAAATGTATTTTTTGCAGTACTCTTTTTAGGAAGCGCAGTATATGTTTTTTCTGATATTCCAGACTGTGGAAAAGAAAGTATGTTTCATTATATTAGATTGGGAAGGATAAAATGGGGAATTGTGCAGCTGATTACAATTGTATTCCTTGCACTAATTATTACGTTATTAAGTTTTTTGGTAAGTGTTGTAACTCTATTGCCCAATATAGTATGGGAAAAAAATTGGGGACGGATTTATTATACAATTGCTTTAACAGATGCATCTTCACAATATGAATTATTATTTTTATCTCCATATAAAATATTGAGTCATTATAAAGCAATAGAAGCACTTTTAATGACAATAGGAATGGTATTTTTAGTTTTAACCTTTTTAGGAGTCGCTATGTTTAGTATAAGCATATTTTTTTCAAATAGCATTGCGATTATTTTTGGAGAAATATTTGCGATTTCCCCATTGGTTGTGGATAATATTTCTCAAAAAACTCCTATCGTACAATTTTTTTCTCCTGCATCATGGATAGGAATTTCCAATATTGGATACGAGTATAATTGGGATTGTCCTACAATGGGGTACATTATATTTGTATTGTGTGTATTAATTGGTATTTTTTCCGTTATGAGCTTATTAAAAATAAAGAAGAAAGGAATATATTAAGATGCTTCAAATAAAGCGTGTGAGAAAAACATTTAATGAAACAGTGATACTGCAAGAAATCTCATTGTTGTGTGAGCGTGGAAAAATTTATGGGATTATGGGACGTAACGGATCAGGAAAATCGGTTCTGTTCAAGTGTATATGTGGATTTCTTGAAATTGATAATGGTGAAATAGTCTTAGATGACCAAGTTTTATCAAATGGTAAAATGGGGAATAAACGGGTAGGATTTATCATTGAAAATCCTGCATTTCTTCCACAGTACAGTGGTTTTCAGAATTTAGTCATGTTATATTCCATCAATAATAAAATGGATACTCAAGTCATAAAGCAATATATGAATATGGTGGGATTAGACCCAGATGATACAAAAAAGGTGAAAAAATATTCGATGGGTATGAAACAACGATTGGCTATTGCGCAGGCTATTATGGAATCTCCACAATTATTAATTTTGGATGAGCCATTTAATGGATTAGACAAAAGTGGAATAGAACATATTAGAAATCTGTTGTTGGAGTTGAAAAAAACAACCATTGTATTATTGGCAAGCCATAATAAAGAAGATATAAATTTGTTATGTGATGAGACTTTTGAGTTATCCGAAGGATTACTTAGACCTGTGCAGAAAGAAAGTAATGAATAATAGTAAGCGGAAAGAAAATAAAGATAGTAAATGTTAGTAGGTTATTGTATAATATAAAGTGTATAGATAAAAGTATATATATACTTTAAAAACAAACAAGGTGTGAAATGGATTCTGGATAACACGAAGGAGTATGTTAAATGAAGAAGAAAGCAGTGATTTTGGTAATCATAGGTTGTGTTATATGTTTGTTTATTTTTGGTTATTTTGGTGTGGCATATTATTTTTCTAAACATTTTTATCCGGATACAACAATCAATAAAATAGACGTATCAGGAAAGTCTCTTTTAGATGCAACAAAGCAATTTGAGAAAGTGATTGAAACATATGAATTGACTATTGGGGATGAGGGTGTGGAAGAAGAAAGCATTTATGGAAAAAATATTCATTTAAAATATGCTTCCAATAAAGAAATTCAAGAGGTCTTAAAACAGCAGAATGTCTGGTCATGGATTGCGGATATCTTTCAGAAGAAAACAAAAACAGTGAAATTTAACGTGGAATATGACGAAACTCTTTTGGATGAGCAGATCAATCAGCTGAAAATATTAAAAGAAGAGCAGATTCCGGGAGAAAATGCAAAACCGGTATTTAACGGGGAACAGTTTGTAATTCAGAAAGAAACGAATGGTACGGGAATTGATTACGAAAAATTAAAAAAAGCAATCGAGAAGAAGATAAAAGCTCAGGATATGAATTTGAATCTGGAAAAAGAACAGTGTTATCTTGCACCGGAATATACAGAAAAATCAGAAAAGGTGCGTGCGGCATGTGATATTATGAATTCTTATTTAGAAGCATCTATTACATATGACATGACAGAACCTGTGATAGTGGATCGTTCCCTGATTGGCACCTGGATTACGGTCGATCAGGATATGGAAGTTGTGTTTCAGACAGATTTGATCAAAGTATGGCTGGAGGAGTTTGGGAATAAAAATGATACGGTTGGAATTACCCGTACATTTACAACACCCGATGGACGAGCTGCTCAGGTTTCAGGGGGAACCTATGGATGGTCAATCGATGAAGAAACGGAACTTACAAATTTGCAGAATGATATTAAAAATAAGGCGATTGTGACGCGGCAGCCAGCATATTATATCGGTGGAATAGCAGCAACCCATGCAATGCCGGATTGGGGAAATACCTATATTGATGTAGACCTTACGGCACAGCATATGTGGTATGTGGTTAATGGGACTGTAGAATTAAGTACGGATATTGTTTCAGGAGAACCGATTCCGGAAAAAATCACACCAGAAGGAGTCTATACGATTTTAGAAAAAGAAGCGGATTCTACGTTAGTCGGAGAAACGAATCCAACGACAGGACAGCCGAAATATATTCAGCCTGTAAGATTTTGGATGAGAGTAACATGGAGTGGGATTGGATTTCATGATGCAGACTGGCAAAGTGCATTTGGCGGTACTCTCAATCAAATTTCAGGAACAGGTTCCCACGGCTGTATCAATATGCCAGTAGATCAGGCACAACTTTTATTTAGTAAGGTAGAAGTAGGAACACCGGTTATCATTCATTATTAAAATATGGATATGAGAGGAAGAGCGAAAAATGAGAAAGTTTTTTTTAATTGTGATATGTTGTATGCTTGTCTGTACAGGGTGCAACAGGCAAGTAGAACTAACCGAAGAAGAGGCCTTTAAAGGTGTAGATGATATCATTATGGATCAGCAGATTAATATACATTTTGCGCTTAAGGAAAGACCATTGCATGAATGGGATTGTTATTCTTTTTTATTCAGTATTGAATCTCCATGGGGAAGATCTATGATTCCAGGTATATCATACACTCCATGTGATAAAAAATTGGGGATAAAAATAAAAACATCTGAGAATGAATGGAGCATGGAAAATATATATATGGAAGAGAAAACGTCTATATATAGGCCGGGAAGTGAACTTCCCAAATGGGGATACACAGTAGATAAGAGAGTGCAGGATATTTATGAGAATGCAGAATGGATGTTAAAGCCAACAGAAGATACCTATCATATCTGGATGGATGAGTATGTAGAAAGTTTGGAAAGAACGATAGAGCCTGTTGAAATGTTCCGGCTTGTAGATCAGACAACAGGGACAGAATTTATTGTTAGACTTGAAGACATAATTATGATAACAGATGGCTGGAAGTCTCAGAAAGAAAGTGGAATTGTGGAGTGAAAAAAAGAATCGTTATTTTATGTGGAATCATTTATATTTTAGTATTTAGCATAGGATGTAGTGCGAATCAGAAGGATGCAGAAGAGAGAATAAAGCAGGAACGATTTCAAGGAGTGGAAGAGGTTGCTACAGATCAACAGATTAATATGTATTTTGCATATAAGGACATCGAAATGAAAGAATATAATTCTTTTCAGTTTCGTATGGATTTTACTTCAGACACTTATCCAGATAGTGGACTCAGTGAGTCACTTAGCTCTAAAAATGGAAAAGTAGGGATTAGAGTCAAGACCTCTGGGAATAATCAATGGGAAATGGGAAATTTATATTTTGAGCCAAATAAGACAGTGTATCAATCCACTGAAAATACGAATGGCTATTCTGAGGAAGAAATTCTTTTGAATGAATTGTTTAAGACAGCTTCCTGGAAACTTCATCCGTTGAGGGAAGATTATCGAATCTGGTTGGATGATTGTGTACGGGTAGGGAATAAGAAAGCCAAAAGTGAATCGATCCGATTGAACTTTTTGAGTTGATCGATCAAACTACAGGAACAACATTTACGGTTTCAATTAGAGTGGTATTTGATGATGAGAGATTGACTTAATATAATGAGTATAACTATATTTTTATATGCTCCCTTTTAAGAGCTCTTTGGCTCAAAGGAGCATAATTTAAAGTAAACTAACTTAATTGCGCAAAATGATACTTGCCCTTTCTAGAAGCTTGAGAATAGCGTCAAGGCCAGAATAGATAGTGGTAATTGTGCCTAATCCGGCTCCAGCCACAGCACCTAGTTCAACCAATGCCCATCCCGCAATACAACCTACGCAAGCAACTGAGGCATACTTTACAATCTCACCGGCTAATTTATATTCAGGAGTATAAATCATAACTTGAACAATCCAGCCAATAGAAAGCTCAAGATAACGAGATTCACTGCCTTCGCCATCACCTGGAAGATATACTTCATTGCTTTCCCATGTGACAGAAAGTTCAGCACAGTTAGGTTCTTTTAGCTTTACCTGTAGAGTTACATTTCCTTCTTGCATTTCCTTAGCAATCGAGATGCATTTTTCAAATGCCATATCGTAAAACTGTTCTAGGAATCCCGAAGTATCAATTTCAGAAAGTACTTGCTTTAAAGTTTCTTCAAAATTAGCAGTTACTGTTCCATCAGAGTTTAGCTCTATAGGTATTGTAAACTTAGACGGTGAATTAGGAGCAACGACTGCTTTTCCTTTTGTTTCAATAAATAAGTTTATCTCCATATTTGTACTTGGAAAATGTGCAACTTGTATTCGACAATCATATAAATCAATATTTGCGGTAAAAATATTTTCCAAAGGCGCAGTTGCAGAAGTAAAATTATTTAAATACTTTTTATATAAAGCGTTGATTCGCTCCTGTTCTGTAATATATTCGACTTCATCGAAGTTGATACATCCCTGATCTTTACCAGGCTCTAGAGAACGGGCAACTTTATCAATTGCAAATGATGGAGAAGAGGCAAATGTAGTTTCAAAAAATTGATCAAATGCCCAGTTTTTTGGCAGAGGATAACCGCAGTTACCTGTAAATCCACTTGACATATCAGATACAAAGGAGGATGTAGTTAACATCTTATCAGCTAATGCAATACAAATCTGTCGTGGACCGTAGACACCTATCTTATACTGTTTCCCATTTAGACTGGAATTGAAAACACCATAAATCTCCTGAAAGTACTTAATGATATAATCATCCGTTTCATGTGGTAAACAATCAAAATCAACAGCAAAATAAATTGTAGTTCCATGTAAAAAGCCTAGGCGGGTTGCAGTTTGAATTGCGATAGTAGCATCTGTTGAACCTTGTGATGGATTTTTAAAATAGTTTAGATAATAGCCTCCATCTTGATAAATTGGAAAAATATGTAATCCAGCGGAAGTAATTCTTTTGATTTCAGCTACAGTTAAAGCTTTTGGTCTAAAATCCGTACCGACGGTTCCGGTTAAGTATCGTCCTACAGATTTATATCCAGCCTTCCATAAATCGAGTGCTTGTTGTTTATTTAGGATGATAGAACAGTCACATGCTTCTGCATAACGTGAAGTATCACCTCGGCTTACCAATAATGATTTCATGGTTGAAACGCCAACTGTACCACTATCTTCCTCCATCACTTTAGCGATAGCATAAAAATCCTGGAATTTTGTAACAGCAGCCATTGTTGCGGCATCAAAGATCCCATCAAAATTACCTGGGTCATATCCATTAAAATAAAGTCCGTATTGAACTAACTTATTGAAGTTTGTTTTTGTATTTCCCATTACAAGTGGTCCGGGAAATAAAGCACTTGTCTGTTCTCCGAAGTTTAGTTCATTTAAGTTGGTGAGAGTATCATTTGGAGAAAGGATACCTTCAGCAGCTTGAAGTGCTCCCAAAACAGAAAGAGCTGTTTCTCGAGACATAATGCCATCACATGCACGTACGCTTAAGTAGTCAGAGTAATCTTGATTTAATTGTCTTTGAATCATTCGAATTTTGGGATCCCATTTTGTGGAAGGATTGGCGGGTTCTGTGAACCAATTAAAAGATAGTAATGCAGCCCACACTTTCCAATCTACTTTCCCTGTCACACCAATATTAGCATCTTTTTGAAGTTGTGTTACAGCGTTTACCCCAGATGTATAATAGATACCAGTTATTCCTCCTGCAGCATACCCTTTAAAAAATAGTGCACATTGTAATAAGCAGACATTAGGAACAGAAGAATCATCGGGGTTCATTTTCTCGATTACTGGTAGAGATTTGAACTTTTTAAGCGTAGCAGGGCCAACAGATCCAACAGGATCTAATCCGTTTTCAAGTTGGAAAGCTCGGATCACTCCAGATACAGTTACAGTTCCTGTGTAACCGTTTTCTTCTAAAGGAATCCATTCAGAACGATGTCCATACATTGCATTGAGATAAGCTTGAGCTTTTTTAACATTTTCATCAGCCATAATTAATTTCCTTTCTGATAAGTATATCGAGCTTGTGAGGGATGCTCCATCCTAAGTTATTCCATTTTATTTAGGAAAGAGCATCCTAATTTTAGTGCAACAAATACTTATTTAGAATTTACAATTTTATTTCATAAGACAGAAATTAGATGCAAACATGCTTCCATAAGCATAATTCAATTTGATAAAATAATTGCCGGAAACAATCTTACCGTTCTGGTTATAGGCTATAATGGACATATTCTTTTCATCACTTTCACCAGCGGTCGCTGATTTAGTATAAACCATATTACCGGCAGCTAAACTTGTTACATAATTATTATTTCCATCTACAATGTTTAATCCGTGTCTCAGTCTGAAACAATAGCAAGATCCTAAGTTTGTCATATTTTGTAAAGTACCGGAATATGCAAGGTTCCCGTAGCTGCCGTCATATGAGTTGATAAACCCGAGGGTATAGCGTCCATCCGGATCAATAAACCGTACTTCATTGACATTAAGATAACCTGTAGTTACACCAAGGTTAACAAATACTTCTCCCGGATACAATTCTCCGCAAGGACCGGAACAATCTGATCTTCGATATACAGGGATGGTTCCACTATTTACAATCATGTGATATCGAGCCATTTTTCAATTCTCCTTTTCATTTTAGAAAATATTCTATAAAGTTGATGTAATTACCAGTTCCCATATAAGGCAATACCGCTTGCAGAAGAACTGGTTCTTAATCCAGTGTCGACATATCCATAGGCGCCCGTTGAATCAGCCATAGAGTCCCATCCACCAGTACGTTTTTCGGCAAAATTGATTGCCTTTAGGAACGGTGAGTCAATGCTTGCCATGCTGCTCTTACATAAAACTCGCTTTCCAGCAGCCACGCTTCCAACTACCTGTCCATTGAAGTTATAAAGGTTCATAGTCTGACGCATCATAAAAGCAACGTAATTTTGTCCGTTTAGCGAAACAGTTCCATAAGGACGAGTATGGATAGGTGTTTTTGAACCTGCAGGAGAACCATTCAGATATCCTCTAAGGGGCTGCCCAGAAGGTCCTAAGAAATAGATAGCGACTAAGCTACCTTCGGCACCGATAACGGTAAAAAATTCACGATTCATTAACTCCCCAATCGTACGATTGTTACCATCAGTGACAGTAACATTTCTTCCACTTAAATTAACACAACAATCTCCAACTAATGGCATAAAAATATCTCCTTTTGCTTTGATTTATTTGATAATCGATTATCTAATTTATAAAAAGCAAATAGAGAAAAAAATGTAACCTATAATTTGAAATAAATAAAATCAAATAGAAAATCACACTAAATAATCACAATAATTGGACATTTATCAGAAAATATTGCTTGGAAATGCAAAAAAAATTATATTATAAACAGAAGTTATGATTAAAGGAATACGAGGGAGGTGAGAGTATGAAAGGATAAAGTGTATGAAATGTTTATAAGTGATGAAAACAGTAGTAGAGGAGTGAAAGGTATGAAAAAAAAGAAAATTGGTATTTTATTAGCAATGATGATGTGCACGGTGGCGGGGGTGCTTCCTGTCCATGCAGGGACAAGTTATTTAGATGTACAAGCAGGAGATCAGTACTCATATCCTACATATAAAGACACTGGTACAGATTTTGAAACATATTATTATGTGACACCGACAACATATGTGGGAAATGATATTATGGGGAGATCATTTTCTGTGGATGGTAAGTATAGTTCTACAATTACGATTATGTATAATTATCCGGACAAATATTCATATGAAATTCATGGTCCTCAAGTTGTTGGAGGAATTTATTACAGAATGTTTGCACATTGCAATATGGCGGGGTGGCATTTAATTGGTAGATATACGCCTTAATAAAGGCGTACATCAAAAAAGTACATATAATAGGTTGCGGAGTAATCTCCGCCTGTAAAAATAAAGGTGGAGAATGAACAGCAAAATTTTAGTGATAATGATAATGGTAGTACTATTATTATCTGGGTGTAGTTTAGAAGAAAATGAAAAAAAGGAAGAAATTGCCAATATTAATGATTTTCCTAAAATGTATTGTAAAAGTTATGAACACTTAAAATTTGAATCGGAGATTATTATTCGAGCAAAAAATAATAACATTTTGTATGAATGTGTGGCAAAACCTAATAAATTTAATCATAAAAGTGCGATAGAGTTGTTATTTCCCAAAGAACAAAATAGTCAGATACAGAGTGATGGAAATAACTATGTACATAGTAATGGGAATACGCTATATATCAATAAAGATTATTTGTCTTTTAATTCTAATTCATCAGAAATGGAACAAGCCTTGGAACAAATTTCATTAGAAGAGGATACAAATAAAGCCAAGGGTGTGGAAAAATTAGATGAATTGAAAGCACATACAATAGAAAGGGAATTGGAAAAATTAAAGATAGATCAAATTTCTTTTTATAAATCCCATGAGGAGGCAAAAAATAGTGCAGGCGAAAAAAGCTACTATTGGTTAGGAAATCAGAGCTATCAAGAACTTCCCGTATTTAATACGACTTTGTTTGCCGGGATAAATGATACTTGGGCTCCAATACAAATCTTGTCTACAGCAAATGGAATAGAAAAATTGCAGGTTTTGTATAATTACTCTTTTGAAAAGAAAGATAATAAAATTGAACTGAAGTCCTTTGATCAAATCGCCTTAGCTTTAGAAAAAGAGTATTCCATGATTTTAGGAGACAATAAACGTGTTGTATCAAGGGCGGAATTATTTTTCTGGGTAGATGTAAATCAGGAATCAGAAGTTTTTCAAATGATACCAACATGGGTATTAAACGTAAAGGAGTTTTCACAAAGTAGTTTGCAATGGAGAGAATATCAAGAATTAGTAAATGCAGAAACAGCAGAGGTAATGGAAGTAGGAGAATGACAAATGAAATATATATCGATGGAATTTAGACGAAGCCTTTTTTCCTTAAATTTTTGGGTTGGTATTCTGGGAGTGAGTTTGGCACATTTCATATCAATACATAAGGTGGTGGAAAATGTGATTTCTGTATACAACACATATCAGTGTGCGGTTTATTTTACACCATATATCATCAGTTTGATTTTCTGCGTATTACCATTTGGTTTGAGTTTTTGTGAAGATATGGAAAACAATTTCATACAACAAATTGTTTTAAGAAAAAATTTGAAGATGTATGTATTCTCTAAAGTTATCATTATCTATATCACATCATGTTTGGCAATGGTATTAGGTACAATATTGTTTGTTTTTATTATTAATATAAAGGCTCCGTGGATATGTGAAATAGATAAACTGGACAATGATCTTTTGGCAAAAATGTTTATATTGAAAGGGTACCCGATGATATATTTCGTTATAAAAGCATTCTATAGTGGCATAATATCTTCAGTTATTTCGTTAGTAGCAGCCGTTCTCTCGTTGTTTTGGCAAAACAGGATGTTTGTACTTTCTATTCCTTTTATCGTGTATTGTATATTACTGTATTATGTAAAAGATGTGTTTAAGTTAGATATTAGAGAATTGTTTAATCCTGTATATGGGAAAAATAATATGATTATTTCTTTTTTGCTAAGTATAGGGATTACAATTTTATTGGGGGGTTATGTGTATTTAAAATTGTGGAGGCAGTACAATGAAAAGGGAATATAAAGCTAGCATTTGGATGAAATTGTGGATAAAAAGGATAGCAGGTAAAAAGAATATTTTGCTACTAATGCTTTTATTTTTGATTTTGACAATCTATTTGGAACCGTTAAAAAGTTTTGTGAGTATTTCTGGTTACAAAATATCACCGTGGGTTTATCCGTTTCTTATTACAGATTCTAATTTCTTAATTATTTTTATGTGCGGAGTTATTTGTTTTTTCTCGAATACCATCTTTTTTAAAGCAAAAGATTGCTATTATTTTTTACGGATGGGTAGAAAAAAATGGATTGTAATGGAATTGGGGTATGTAATTTTAAGTGCCGTTATGATTTCGGTTTTAAATATTATAATGACATGGGGTGTACTAAATATCAAATGCATTTTGAAAATAGTTGGGGAAAGGTATTGTATACCTTGGCTAAAACGAATGCGGGAGAACAATGTGGTTTGTTTTGGAATATATCAGCACAATACATAAGTGAACATTCTGTTATGGAGAGTATGATAATTTCTATGATAATAACAATATTTGGTATTACATTTTTAGGAATATTCTTGTTGTGTTGCAGTCTTTTTTTTAATAGAGTTATAAGTATTGCACTGAGTTCAATTTTAGTAGTGACCTCTTCTCTCGTTGTTAATCTGGGAGATCTTATGCAAAAGAAATTGGCTACAATTTCTCCAATTGCGTGGATGAGAGTTGCGGATTTGGATGTTAATAGATTTGGGGTTGAAATAAGTCCGTCATTGTCTTTCATTATCTGGGGATATTTGATTTTAATTGGAGGATTAGTAGGAATAATATGCAGAAGAGCAAATAATATTGACTTGATATGGGAGGAATACGAGTGAGAACGGGAATTCAAGTAAAGGGTATTTCAAAAAAAATAGGAGATCAGCAAATTTTAGAAGATGTTGATATTACGTGTCTGTGTAAAAGTATTACAGGAATTATTGGGAGGAATGGTTCAGGAAAAACCGTCTTATTAAAATGTATATGTGGTTTATTAAAGCCAGATAAAGGGAATATTTACATACTGGAGAAGTCTGGAAATGAAGAGGCGCTACGATTAGGTAGCATTGGTGCATTAATTGAAATACCGTCTTTTTTGTCAAATTATAGTGGGTTAAAAAACTTAGAATTGTTATATGGTATTCATAATAGAGTGAATAGAAAATATTTAAAAGAAATTATGTTGAGTGTTGGGTTAGATCCTGAGAAAAGAAAAGCAGTAAAAAAAATATTCTATTGGTATGAAGCAGCGTTTAGGTATAGCGCAGGCTATTATGGAAAAACAAGAAATAGTAATTTTAGATGAACAATGAATGGATTGGATATTGAAGGGGTGCAGCAAATAAAACAGTTACTTATTCAATTGAAGAATGAAGGTAGAACAATTTTGTTGGTTAGTCATAATCATGAAGATATAGAGGAACTATGCGATGCTGTTTATGAAATGTCAATGGGAAAAGTCGAACAGAAAAAATAAAATGTTTGTGTTAAGTGGAAGTTTTTATAGAAACTACATTTTGGATTGTAAAAAGTGATTTTCATATTACCGAACAATTGAGGAAAACGATTTTAAATATTTATAGCTCTTATTAAATGGAAAAATATTTATCAAAATAGTTTCTAAATATCTAAAAATCATCTTCTTTAATGTGGGAGGTGAAAAGATAAATATGAAAAACATTGTAGACTTTAATATTGTTGAAAGTGTTGCATCTGGAACAATCGCATTTTTTTTTGGGAACTGGGATTTTTTGTTAAAATCTATATTAGTGTTGGTTATATTGGATGTTATAACCGGATGGATAAAAGCAATTTGTAATCACAATTTGTCATCTGATGTTGGATTTAAAGGTGTACTTAAAAAGATTGTTATATTCATAATAATAGTCTTGGCCAATATTATTCAAAGTTTGTTGAGTCAAAAGATTCCACTTAGAGAAACTGTCATTATGTTTTATATCCTTAATGAGTCTCTTAGTATTCTTGAAAATGCAGCGTATTTTATTCCAATTCCAAAGAAACTAAAAGAGGCATTAGAGCAGCTAAAAGAACATGAAGATTTATAAGTTGGGAGGTATTGGGGATATTTAAGGTAAGCGATATATGATAATTCATGATATAAAAAGGAGTAAAAGGATATGGAATATACGAATAGTTCATTGGTTGACTGTGAAATAAAAAGCCCTAATAATAGCGGTAGACGGACACATGATATTGATCGCATTACTCCACATTGTGTAGTAGGTCAACTCTCAGCAGAAGGAATTGGAAGTTGTTTTCCTCAGGGAAAGGAAGCATCATGTAATTATGGAATCGGAAAAGATGGGAGAGTTTGCTTGATTGTAGATGAGGCAGACAGAAGTTGGTGCAGTTCCAGCGAGGAAAATGATCAACGTGCTGTTACTATCGAATGTGCTTCAGATGTATCGGAACCGTACGCAATGACCCAAGATGTATATAACAAGCTAATAAAATTATGTGTAGATATTTGTCAACGAAATGGGAAAACAAAATTACTTTGGTTTGCAGATAAGAGTGAATCCTTGAATTATATTCCAAAGTCAAAAGAGATGGTTTTAACAGTTCATCGCTGGTTTGCCAATAAATCTTGCCCAGGTAACTGGCTTTATGAAAGACTTAGCGATGTGGCAGATAGGGTAACGGAAGAGCTTAGTGTTGGTAATTCATTGGATGATAGCAGTAAAATAGCATATCAGGTGCAATGCGGAGTTTATAGTGAAAAGGTAAATGCAGAGGAGCAATTAAAAAGAATAAAGAATGCGGGATTTGATGTCTTTATGAAAAAGATAAATGGTATGTATAAAATTCAGATCGGTGCCTACAATGTCAAAGAAAATGCAGAAGTAATGTTGGAAAAAATTAAAAGTGCTGGTTTTGATGCGTTTATTACTATGGAAAACAATCTGGGGAAAGAGGTGTTGCCCTTAAAAACGAGTACAGAAATCGCAAAAGAAATTTTTGCGGGTGTTTGTTCTGATTCTAGATGGGAAACATGGGGAAATGGGCAAACAAGAGTGGATCGTCTGACAAAAGCAGGATATGATGTAAACTCTATTCAAAAAGAAGTGAATAAATTATTTGTGTAGTAAAATACTTCATCGATGTGGTACCCCAAGGGAGACAGTATGATTATAGCTAACCAGCATTACAGGGAGTACAGTACTACAACCGTTTGTTTGCGATGGAAAATTCCATTAACAAAAAATATCCTGGTAATTATGAAAAGCGGAAACAGCGGCGTCTCCAGAAGGAAAAACTGATTCTGGAGGATTTCTGGTTGTGGCTAGAACAGCAGGGATTAGTTCGGAATACTTGCATGAATAAAGCGTTGGACTATGTGCTAAACTGCTGGGATACGGCAGAGACCTATTTGGAAGATGGACGCTGCTGCTTTACCAATAATCTCAGTGAGAATGTGATCCAACGCATTTGCTGTTGACCAGAAAAAATGACTATTCAGTAATTCGGTAGATGGTGTCAATGCCAGTACAGGGTGTACACAATGCTTGAAATGGCAAAGATGAATGACCTGAACATAGACAGATATCTGAAAGTTCTACTAAAGTATTGGTCTACAACAGATGAACAGCTCGCCGAATTAGCACCTTGGAGTGAAAAACTCTGGTCTATCAAAAATCGCATGTGAATTATAGTGAATTACTCCAACTTGAAAATGGCTGGAGTAATTTTATATTCTATCGCTTTCCTATTGATTAAAGTTTCTCCAATATACTCGTATGGTTTATCAGTCATCTGTTAAGTTCTGACATATTTTAATAAAATCAGGTTTGCTTAATTCTTTTACTTTTGTGTAAAATTCTTTTGGTGTTAATAATTGATGTGGTGATGTACAAGGTTCACCTAACAATTCGTTAATGTATTGTTCTGCATATTCTTGATCGAATCCTTCTAACATTTTAAATCCCGTGTATGCTTGCAGTACAGCCGCTTCACGTTTGGTCATAAGTAAATCTCCTTTAATATGATTTATAAGAAGGGGGATTTTTATAGTGTCCTTTTGATCCTATGCCCCCCAAATTTAGATATTCCGATGTGTAAAGGAATATACAAATTTATTGAAAATCTAAGAATGAGAACTTCTCGATAAACAAGCAGTTCCTATTAATCATCCGTTGCGTTTCTGCAGATTTTAATAAAATCTGGCTTAGCTCGTTCTTTTAATTCAGCTGTAAAGTTTTCATTTAGGAATTCGATATATGAAAATGGTCTGCCAAGCAATTTTTCAATATATTGTTGAGTGTATTTTGTATCGTCCCCCTCTAACATTACAGTTCCTGTATATACTTCCATTACTGCAGCTTCTCTTTTTGTCATTGAAAATTCTCATCTCTTTAATATTGTACGTTAATTAGGATTATACATTTTTAGGGTTACTATAAATTTTGACTAACAAGATATGTAATATCTAGACACCAATACGCTCGATCGTATAGATAAGATTATTGGGATTTCTAAGATATTCTTTATTTCAGTCCGGATATTTTCCTTATTGTTTAATACGGTCTCTGTCAGTCTGCTCGCAAAAAATCCATATCATACTTTACCAGTGGATGTGCAATGAGAAATAATTCTAATTTTTCTTTTTCTGCTTCTGTTACTTGTATACATTTTTTAATTTCTATGTTGTCAGTTGTTGAAAAAAATAGCTGGTACTGTCTTTTGGCTTCAGGAATTTGCAGAATTAGAACCTTGTCATATGCAACTAAAAATTCGCAGCTTTTTGGTAATTCAGTCAGTGGTTGTTTCCCACTATAAGATGCCGGTGAATATCCCCTTGTTGGTGGTTCTGTAAGAATAGGGATTCTCCATTCTTTGCCATATTTAGTAGCAGTCCTTATTTTTCCCCTTCGTATCCATTGACGTACAGTTACGGATTCAACACCGTACTGTTCCGCGTATTGTTCCACGGTTAATAACTCTGATTTGACAGATAGAAGAATGAATTCATGATCGCAAACCATATCCAGTTTGTTATCTGGTGCAAGTCCATGAAAGTTATAGTGATTACAGAATAAATAGATACCATCATAAGATAATGTAAGTTCATAGGCCCACCAATCTTCAAGCTCAGTAAATAGTCTCGTACTCACTAATTTTTTTTGGAATTTTTTTAATAGTTCATTTACAACATGGTAATAAGCAGCAGAATGTCTCGTATCATCTTGAGATTTTTGATTAACAGTTTTGATAATACAATCAAATTTTTTTAGTAAATCTTGTTTAGAGGTCATGTGATTTTTCTTGAACTGGTCGCTATATTGTAGAGTTCTTTTGTTACTGAATTTCATGAATCCCTCCTACCTACCCTTTCCGCATTTGTATTATATCAATACAATCTGATGGGAATAGTAAAAATTTTTGTTTTTTTCGATAATTGAACCCTAAAAGTGGCTTTCCTCTATGAAAGGGAGAAGCCACTTTTTAATAACTGCGTTCTGCAGAAGGGAGGTGATCCGAATGGAACTATCTCCCAAACAAAAACAACAGGTACAAATGAAGTTTGATACCTATTGTAAAAAGACCATAAAAGGGGAAGTAAAGCATTGCTGGAGAGATCTGACAAGACAGAAATCGAAAGAAAGCTTGTTTTCAGAATTGACCAGGCAAGAATTGGAACAACTGTATTCTATGGATAAGTATTGTTTTGATCGAAGGTATTTTCAGGTCATGGGAAAAGCAGTGGAAGTCAATGATCTACAGATTGCAGAAGCATTTCAGAAACTGTCGGAAAAGAAACGAGAAATCTTGTTGATGCTGTATTTTTTGGACATGACAGAGACGGAAATCGCATCCGATCTACATTTGGTACAAAGTACGATTCACTACCATAAGCAAGTTTCTTTAAAGCTGATGAGACAGATATTGGAGGAAATGTATGAGTAATGGAAAGAAAGCATTGCCGTATGAAGTTATCATGTCAGCAATTTCAGGAGATGCTGAATCTGTCAATTATGTTTTGGAATATTATGATCCCTACATAAATGAGTTATGTAAAAGAAAAATCAAATTGGCAGATGGAAGTGAGCATGACCAAGTGGATGAGTTCATGAGGCTGAGAATCCGGGCAAAATTGATTGAGAAGATCGTGAATTTTAAGATTCTTCCGAAAGAGCTGGTTTAATCCGTTCCCTTTCCGGAGAGGACAGCAACTGCACATTGAAAACAGAATAGAGAGATATCCTGCAGGACGTATGGAACAGACGAGCTGAGCTGCAGATACGCCAGGATTGTTTTTGTGCGACTTTATGACATTGTGTCGTAAAGTGTCGAATCAGAAAATTTACAGTGAAGACAAAGGCAGGAGCGGGAACTATCCATGTAGCAAATAGGAGTGAGGGAGCCTATAGCGAAGACTCTGTTTCTGGATAATGATACTTCCGGATAGAAAACCGGTCTGAAAAAGATGGTGCAATTCCAATGTGAACTGTTGCCCTGACAGTAACCTGCAGGATAAAAAATAACACGAGGTGATAGAGGACATTTACCCGTGTAGTACGAAAAAACATCAATGACAAAAGAGGAGAAGTAAATGGAGATAGAATTTGAAAACCATGAAGAAATGAAGCAAAAACTACGAGAAGAACAGAAAAATCGACTTATAAGTTATCAGGAAAAAATCAATACAGGAAACGTGAAAGCAAAAGAGAAGGAGGAAAATTAATATGAATCCAGAATTTACAGAATATGTAAAAAACCATATTCGGGAATATCTGCCAGACTCTTATGCAAATGCTGAAATTCAGATTCAGCAAACGATAAAGAGTAATGACCGGATTTTAGAAAGTCTGATGATTCGAAGAGAAGGAGAAGACGCTGCACCGATGATTCACTTAGATAATTTTGAACAACAATATCAAAATGGGGAATCCATGAATGAGATTATGAATCAAGTTGCGGAGCAGTGCATGCAAGGAGAAGAAATACCGTTTGACAGAAGGGATTTTCTTGATTATGATGCGGTAAAAGAAAATTTGACAATCAAGATGTGTGATCCGAAAAACAATGTAAAATATTTGGAAAAATATGCACACAAAAGTTGTGGTGAGCTTACGGCATTGTATAGCGTAATATTGGAACAAAATGAATTTGGTACTGCAAGTATTCCGGTAAGTAAATCCAATTTGGAAATGTGGGGTGTTTCTATAGAGCAATTACACCAAGATGCACTTTTAGCAGATCGTAATAGAGGATATGGCTTATATAATATGGAAAACTTGGTAAATTCCATGGTGTTTGACCGTGAGCCGATCAACTTGCTTTTGAATGCAGATGCAAGCGGTCCTTCGGAGAAAGCAATGTATGTATTGACGAATACCAGTAAGATAAATGGAGCGAATGCACTGGTGCAGGAAGAATTACTGGCACAAGTAGGAGATGTTTTAAGGGAAGATTATTATGTTCTTCCGTCTTCTGTTCATGAAGGTGCGACCCGTTTCGCCGCATAAATTAACAAAGGGCGAGGGTTGCAATTAGTTTATCTAGTATAGAATAAATTAAATTTCTACTATATATTTTGAGGATAATGTATGGTAAAATAGTGTTATCTAAGAAAGGATGAACACTATGAGAAAAACATATCTTCCTCTGTCAGATGAAGACAGAGAT
>ENA-OQAA01000350-OQAA01000350.1-human-gut-metagenome-genome-assembly--contig:-NODE-350-length-32596-cov-1.856109_pt1 | contig 32596 bp, 30 predicted proteins | sample MGYA00242489_ERZ504515 | MGnify/ENA primary metagenome ERZ504515 (study PRJEB26092, sample SAMD00036237) | human gut metagenome | host: Homo sapiens | study: EMG produced TPA metagenomics assembly of... | reverse complement strand
CTACCCCTTTCACCGCGCCAAGACCAAAACGGATATTGCCTTCTTGTTCACGGTGAACTTCAGGTTACTTTCATTCACATCCGGCCCCAATGTATTTATGCCCATTGCCTTGCATTCGTCCATCAGTTTGGTTATATCGGTAATATTCGCCAAACTTCGGCTCATGACCGCCGCCATGTATTCGGCCGGATAGTTGGCCTTGAGGAAAGCCGTCTGATAGGCCACCCACGAATAGCAAGTGGCATGTGACTTGTTGAAGGCATAGGACGCAAACTTTTCCCAGTCGGCCCAGATTTTCTCAAGCACTTTCGGGTCGTGGCCGTTCTTTTGTCCACCCGAAATGAATTTCGGCTTCATGTGGTCCAGCTTGTCACGCAGTTTCTTACCCATCGCCTTACGCAAGGCATCGGACTCACCACGGGTGAAGTCCGCCAGCAAACGCGACAGAAGCATGACCTGCTCCTGGTAGACCGTAATGCCGTAGGTATCCTTCAGATACTTCTCCATGATGGGGATGTCATACTCGATGGGCTTGCGTCCCCACTTACGGTCGATGAAGTCGGGGATATAATCCATAGGACCCGGACGGTAGAGGGCATTCATGGCAATCAAATCCTCGAAAGTGCTCGGTTGCAACTCACGCAGATATTTCTGCATACCGGCCGATTCAAACTGGAACGTACCGATGGTGCGGCCGTCGCAATAGAGTTTATAGGTAGCAGGGTCGGAAATGGATATCTTGTCGATGTCGAGTTCCAAGCCGCGGTGCAGACGTACATTGGCAACGGCTTCCTTAATGATGGACAAGGTTTTCAGTCCGAGGAAGTCCATCTTGATAAGTCCCGTATCTTCGATGACGGAACCTTCGTATTGGGTAACGAGCATCTTCTCGCCCGTCTCCTTATCATCCGCCGTGCTGACGGGTACCCAATCCGTGATGTCGTCACGGCAAATAATAGTACCGCAGGCATGCACACCCGTACCGCGTACATTACCTTCCAGCATCTTGGCATATTTCATCGTATCGCGCACCAGGGGATCGGGCGAAGCCTCCGCAGCCTGCAATTCGGGCACGTAGGCAATGGCATTGGGCAGGTTGAGTTTCTTGTCGGGAATCTTATCCGGCACGAGCTTGCACAGACGGTCCGATTCGCTCAAAGGCAGTTTCTGCACGCGCGCCACGTCCTTGATGGCCATCTTGGTCGCCATCGTGCCATATGTAATGATGTGCGCCACCTTCTCTTGCCCGTACTTCTCCGTCACCCAGCGGAGCACTTCTCCACGCCCGTCATCATCGAAGTCCACATCGATATCAGGCAAAGAGATACGGTCGGGATTCAAGAAACGCTCGAACAGAAGGTCGTATTGAATCGGGTCTATTTTCGTGATGCCCAAGCAATAGGCCACCGCCGAGCCGGCAGCCGAACCACGTCCCGGTCCTACCGAAACGCCCAGCTGTGTGCGGGCGGCATTGATAAAGTCCTGCACAATCAAGAAGTATCCCGGGAAACCCATCGTCTTCATGATGTACAGCTCAAAGACCAGACGTTCCTTCACCTCGTCGGACAAGGGATCACCGTACAGTTTTTTAGCACCGTCGAATGCCAATTTTGCCAGATAGTCGGCTTCCAGCTTGATACGGTACAGCTTGTCGTAGCCCCCCAGACGCTTTATCTTGGCATTGGCGGCATCCTCATCCAGCACCACCTTGCCGTTTTCATCCTGGGTAAACTCATCAAATAAGTCCTTTTCGGTATATTTCTGCCGATAGCCCTCTTCCGTTCCGAAATCTTCCGGAATAGCAAACGTAGGCATAATAGGAGCGTGGTCGATGGAATAATATTCCACCTTGTCCAAAATCTCCAAGGTATTGGACAAGGCTTCGGGAACATCCTCAAACAAGGCGTTCATCTCAGCCTTTGTCTTCATCCATTCCTGCTTGGTATAAAGCATTCGGGTAGGGTCATCCAGATCTTTACCCGTGCTCAGACAAATCAGGCGGTCGTGCGCTTCTGCATTCTCTTCATCCACAAAGTGGACGTCATTGGAGCAGATAACCTTAATGTCATGATTTCCGGGCAAGCTCCAGCAACTTGGCATTCGCTTCTGCTGAAGCGGATAGCTTCGTGGTTGGCACGGGGAACAGTGGCTTTATGGCGCTGAAGCTCCAGATAGTAATCATCGCCAAACAGATTCTTATACCAGCGTACAGCTTCTTCTGCCTCTTCCAGCTGGTCATTGATAATCTTCTTAGGAACCTCGCCACCGATACAAGCCGAGCAGACAATCAGCCCCTCATGGTACTTTTCCAGTTCACTGCGGTCTGTACGCGGACGCATATAGTATCCCCTTGTCCAGGCATGCGATACAAGTTTTATCAGATTGTGATACCCCTTCTCATTCTTTGCCAGCACAATCAGGTGATAGCCACTCTGGTCCGGCTTCCCCTCCTTCTTATCCATGGTTCGGCGGGCCACATACATTTCACAGCCTACAATCGGCTTGAACAGCTTGCTTTCCGCTTCTGCCATCTTGGCACGACAATCGGCAATCTCCGCTTCCTTGTCTTCACACTCTATCTCACCGCTTTCAATACCGGCAATCCTTTTCTTGAGGTCCTTTATCTCCCCCTTTGGCCCGCTGTTCTTCTTGTTGACATAGTTGGTGAACTCCTTGATACCGAACATATTTCCATGGTCGGTCACGGCAATGCCTTTCATACCATCTTCATGGCCTTGTCAACCAGCCTGCTGACACTTGCCTGACCATCCAGAAGAGAGTATTGGGTATGGACATGTAAATGAACAAAATCTTGCATATATATCCTTTCTATTGAGAGCCTAAAATTACAACCTCTATCACAGCTAACAAAAATATTTCCCAAAAAGTTATCAACATGCACATTTCTCTCTCCAAATCCTTGTTAGATTTTCAAAATAAGCCTATTTTTGCAGATAATTTCTATCTAAATTAGCAAATACGATATACATGGGTCGATTAAAAAGATTAAAAAAGATACGCATACACCGTGAAGGAACACATACATTGGCAGGCAGCCTGGTTCTGATTCTGGCTGTCAACACTGCCCTTTACTTCGGATTGGAATGCAAAGTTCCTTTTTACGTAGTAGCGGTCATCAGCTCATAGTATATGGCATACTCGTGAACTTCTTCCGCTGCCCCATCCGTTTGTTCGGACAAGAAACGGAGAAAGTCGTGGTAGCTCCTGCCGACGGTAAAATCGTAGTGGTGGAAGAAGTGGAGGAAAACGAATACTTCCACGACCGCCGTATCATGGTATCTATATTCATGAGTCTGGTTAATGTACACGCCAACTGGTATCCGGTAGATGGTACGGTAAAGAAGGTATGGCACAAAAACGGGAAGTTCATGAAAGCCTGGCTGCCCAAAGCCAGCACCGACAACGAGCGTTCCACCGTAGTAATAGAAACTCCGGAAGGCGTGGAGATTATGGCACGACAGATAGCCGGAGCCATGGCGCGCCGCATCGTGACCTATGCCGAACCGGGCGAGGAATGCTATATTGACGAACATATGGGTTTCATCAAATTCGGCTCCCGCGTGGATGTCTTTCTACCGTTGGGCACCGAAGTATTCGTTAAACTAGGACAACTGACTACCGGCAATCAGACTGTGATAGCCAAACTTAAATAATAAAAGAACAACAATGGCAAACTGCATTACCCGCCATATTCCAAATACTCTGACCTGCCTGAACCTATTCTCCGGGTGTATTGCTTGTGTCATGGCATTCGAAGCCAGATATGAATGGGCACTCGCTTTCATTATCTTCAGTGCCGTATTCGATTTCTTCGATGGCATGATGGCACGTGCACTGGACGCACACTCCATTATCGGCAAGGATTTGGATTCTCTGGCAGATGATGTCAGTTTCGGAGTGGCCCCTTCCCTGATTGTATTTTCCTTGTTCAAGGAAATGGACTATTCGGGCGCAATGGAAAGCTTGGCCGGCGTTTTCCCCTATCTCGCATTTCTTTTGTCCGTATTCTCTGCACTGCGGCTTGCCAAGTTCAACAACGATACCCGCCAGACGAGCTCTTTCGTAGGACTTCCCGTCCCGGCAAACGCCTTGTTCTGGGCTTCATTGGTGACGGGCGCTCACGACTGGCTGGTGAGCAGCAATTTCCATCCGGTTTATCTGTTGCTGCTGGTCTGCCTTTTCTCATGGCTGCTTGTATCGGAGATTCCAATGTTCTCACTCAAATTCAAGAATCTGTCATGGAAAGACAATAAAACAAGCTTCATTTTCCTGCTTGTCTGCATTCCGTTCCTCATCTTCTTGGGAATCTGCAGCTTTTCTGCAATCATCGTCTGGTATATACTGCTTTCGCTTATTACAAGGAAAAGTAAATAAACAAATCTTTGGCACGGTTGTTGTATTGAAGTTCGCAGAAAACGAACACATAAAAAGACATTAGCCCATGTTTCATATTTTAGGATTTTTATTCATCATCATAATTGCCATTCTGCTCATTGGCCTCAGCATTATCGGTACTGTCATCCGGAACATATTCGGATTGGGCGGACGCCGTACTTCCTCCAACTCCGGTCCCTACCAAAAAGGAATGGTAATTACCAGCCGGGAGGGTATTCCTACAATGATAATAGACAATCGTCTGAGGAGGCACAACTGAAGAAGGTGAATAACGCCCCCGCCACAAGAAACTGTTCTCCAAAGACGAGGGAGAGTATGTGGATTTTGAAGAAATCAAAGAGTAGAGATTAGGGATAAAGGATTAGAGATTATTTGCGCTTGGCGGCAAAGAACTCTTTCATCAGGCGGCACATTCATCTGCCAGAATTCCTTTTACTTACTTGTGTTTTGGGATGCAATGCCTGCGAGGCATAGCGCTGATACCCTCTTTTCTCATCTTCAGCACCAAACACCAGACGTCCCATCTGCGCCCAGGCAATGGCACCAGCACACATCACGCAGGGTTCCACTGTGACATAGAGAGTACATTCATTCAGATATTTGCCGCCAAGAGTTGCAGCGGCAGCGGTAATGGCTTGCATCTCGGCATGGGCGGTGACATCCGTCAAAGTCTCCGTCAAATTATGGGCACGAGCTATGATACGGTCCTTGCACACCACAACTGCACCTACGGGAACTTCTCCCCCGTTCACCGGCCTTATGGGCTTCCAAAAGCGCCTGCTTCATATAATAGCTATCGTCCAACGCCACCCCCTTTAATTTTTAATTTTCACCTCCTCATGTCGTGCTCACCGAACAAAGTAGGATAATCCTCTTCCATATTCTTATGGATAAACATGAGAATAGTCTCCCGCAGCCAACGCGACTTGTTCGTTATCTTGTATTTCTCCAGATAACGGTCCACAATCCGCTGCTCTTCCTCGCTCATCAGCATACCATGCGCTGCTCGCGTTTCGGTTCTTCGGGCGTTGCTTTCGCACACGTTTTATCTCTCTTTCTCATATTTCCTGCAAAATTACTTTTACTTCTGTAAAAACAAAACGAACCTACGTAATTTTTATATCGGAAACACTTAAATAGCACTGAAATATTTTTTTGACCGGTAAACTTAAAGTATTTCTTAAAAACATTTTAATTTAGTAATTAAAAACGTATTTTTGGAGAGTTCTAAATTTAAAAGGTATGAAACATGTAAATTATCTTAGTTTCTTTCTACTCACATTGTTCAGTATAAGTTTTATCTCATGTAGTGACGATGACGATAATAAACTTAATACCGGCATAACCAATCAGAGTTGGACAGAGGGAAAATCCCTGGAGATCAGCCAGGATAATGAGTTGTCTGTAAGCTTCAATGCTGCAGCCAAATGGGTAGCTTCCGTCACCTCAGGAGCGGATTGGTGCAAACTGAATACGACCTCGGGTACAAAAGGACAAAGCACCTTGAAATTATCTGTAAGTACAAGTTCCACCACCGACCGGACAGCCAGAATTTCCATTAATATAGACGGCTATTCTCCTGCAAGTTTTGAAGTTACACAAAAGGGGACCAGTGTTCCCCAAACCACTGAAGATATGGAGATTAACGCAAAGTTGATGAATATCTGAGGGAAATGTATCTCTGGAACGATGAATACAAAACGTTGAATCTTGACCATAACAAAGGCTATGAAGACTTCTTCTATGATGCATTGGGAAGTATGACTACCAATACAATTGGATAAAAAAACCATATGTCGGTAGCGACGGCAAGACATATTATAATCTTTTCTCTTATATCCAGCTATTGCCCAATATTAGTTCAACCCGTACCACCAAAATTGAAACAAGGAACTGGCATATAGTTTCGGTATCACCGGTATAACCCCCATAAGCATTGGCACACAAGCAGAAAATACCATTTATTTCTGCCTCCAAGGTGTATATCCCGATTCACCGGCCTCCGAAGCTGGACTCAAACGAGGAGCAATGATAAGCCTGATAAATGGAAAGAAGATAAATAATAACAATATTAATAACTTCTATTACGACATATTGTCACCAGATGCAACTATCAACTATACTTTGACAGAAGATGTCGTAGAAGGAGGCACCATTACCGGGCAAAAGGAATACACCATAACTTCCAAAGCCACATACAACAACCCCGTCATCTTCAGTAATGTCAAGGAAGACATAGAAGGACATAGAATCGGTTACCTCGTTTATTCTGGGTTCGAGGCAAGCTTTGACCAAGAATTATTCAATGTTTTCAAAGATTTTAAGAACAAGAACGTCACAGATTTGATTCTGGACTTGCGGTACAATGGTGGTGGCATACCATGTCAGCTAATCTGATAGCGACTTGTATTGCCGGTACTGCTTCTCAAGGTAAAGTATTCAGCAGTTTACGATACAATGATGAAAGAATGGCAAAACTCAATAACAAACGGGAAGATGAATTATTTGCATACTCCAGTTACCCCAACTTGGTACTTCCTTATCAGCCGGAAGCCTCAATCTTCCCCGCGTCTACTGCCTTGTCGGAAATGGAACGGCCTCTGCCAGTGAACTCGTCATTAATTCCTTAGAAGGAATAGATTTGGACGTAATACTTATAGGTGAAAAGACCACTGGTAAGAACGTAGGTATGGAATATGAGGAGTACACTGTCCGAAATAACACATATCGTGTTGTTCCTATCACCTTCCAAAGCTATAACGCCAAAGGATTCGGGGAGTATGAAAAAGGATTTGAACCCGATATATTGATGGACGAAACCAATCCTTATAACGAACAAGGTGTATTCTATATTCATAAAGATTATGGAAACAATGAAGAACCTCTGTATGCCAAGGCCATTGAACTGATTACCGGTACAAATCCAGCCCCCCAAACGCGCAGTGCAGTGGTCAATACATTGGATGGTAAAACTTATAAGTTGCCCGCTATCTTCCGTCCTGGACACGACGGCATGCTGATGCCTGCCAGACACGCAGAATAATGAGTGCACACAATATTCTTGGAAAAGCCGGTGAAGACGCCGCTGCCAAATACTTGGAACAGAACGGTTACACCATACGTGACCGTAACTGGCGAAAGAATCACCTTGAGCTGGATATTGTAGCCGACAAAGATAAGGAACTGATTATTGTGGAAGTGAAAACCCGTAGCAATACGGACTACATTGAGCGCAGGATGCCGTGAACTGGCAGAAAATACGACGTATTGTCGTAGCGGCCGATGCCTATATCAAGCACTTCTGCTTGGATGCACCCGTCCGCTTCGACATCATAACGGCTGTAGGCGAACCGGGTGCATTCAAGATAGAGCATCTCAAAGAAGCCTTCTATCCGCCGATGTTCTGAGAGTTGAAAATTGACAAGCAAGAGTTATTTCAATCGTAAATTGTAAACCGTAAAACCGTAAATACCATCATGGACATAGAAACCGCCCGCGAATATTGCCTCAGCAAAAAGGCCGTCACGGAATGCCTTCCGTTCGACGAATACTCGCTTGTGATGAAAGTCATGGATAAAATGTTTGCACTTATCGACCTGGAAAGCGCCAACAAGATTTGTCTGAAATGCGACCCCGAATATGCACTCGAACTGCGGGAGCACTATGCTGCCATCGAAGGTGCCTATCACTTCAACAAAAAGTACTGGAACCAGGTGTTCCTTGACGGTGACGTCGACGACAAACTGTTGAAGCAACTGATAGACCACTCTATGGAAGAAGTATTGAAGAAGTTCACCAAAAAAATGCGTACCGAATATGAAGCCCTGCCCTGACACATTCCCGTTCCCGCTGGTGGCATTGGACGAAACGGCATCGACCAACCAATACCTCAGCCAGCTTTGCAACCAGTTGCAAGAATCCGTTGCCGAACTAACAACCGTGACTGCCGAGTTCCAAACCGCCGGTAAAGGCCAGCGCGGCAACACCTGGGAAGCTGAAGAAGGCAAGAACCTGCTTTTCAGCTTTGTACTCTACCCTTCTTTTCTGGAAGCCCGCCGGCAGTTCATCCTTTCACAAATCGTCTCCCTCGCCATTAAGGAAGAACTGAGCAGATGGTCTGATGAAATCACCATCAAATGGCCGAACGACATTTATTGGAAAGACAAGAAAATCTGCGGTATACTGATAGAGAACGACCTTTCCGGACATCATATCAGGCGCAGCATTGCCGGAATCGGCATCAACATCAACCAGGAAGTCTTCAACAGTGATGCACCCAACCCCGTCTCACTGAAACAAATCACCGGAAAGGAGCACGACCGTTATGAAATCCTTGCCCATATTCTGAGACGTGTACAAATCTACTACAACAGTCTCCAAATGGAGGACTTCGCCGTCTACTCCGACGAGATATCCACACGGTATGCCCGCTCCCTTTTCCGTCGCCGGGGATTGCACCCTTATGAAGATGCCAACGGCAAGTTCCTTGCCCGGTTGCTGCGGGTAGAGCAAGACGGACGGTTCGTGCTGGAGGATGAAGGAGGAAGTGAACGGGAATATCTGTTCAAGGAAGTGCAATACATTCTGTAAGAAATGTACAACCCGTGCCATTCGCATTGGCAAAGTTGTGCCACCATACTGGCACAGACTTGCATCGTACTGGCACGACTGTGCCAATACGATGGCACAAACATAAGTCCATAGCAGTGTACTACTGCCTTACTTCAAACTTTACTTCAGTTCCTTTCAGAAGGGGGAAGCAAACTTTACCTTAACCTGCCCCTCTCCTCCGGTAGTCTGTATATAGGCCAGCAAACGCCCGTGGTATACGCGGTGACGGTTATCGGTATAATCACTCATGTCACTGTTGTCAGAGCCTTCGAGCCCAAGCAGACGCGCCGGTCCTTCAACTGTACACGTAATTTCATTGTCGCCAAGTTTCACAACAGTACCTTCTTCGTCAACCACCTCTACGGTGATGTGCGCAGTGACGCGGTCGCCGGACAAAATAGTGCGGTCTGCCGTGCACAAATGGCATAAGGACGTCCGGATGTCCGGATGGAATAGCTCGACAAGGCATTTCCTTCCTTATCGCAGCCCTCAGCACGAAGCTCACCAGCCCGGAAAGGAATATCCCAGTAGATGATGCCGGTCTTTTCATCATAAGGTTTCATCTCGCCTACCACCCTGCCGTTGAGCAACAAACGCGCCTGCGGAGCATTGGTATAACACACCACACGTATGTTCTGCCCCTCGTCATAGTTCCAGATGTCCCATGCATCAGGCGAAAGGAATACATGCTCGGGATGCTTGGGATGGACATATACCGGATATGTTCCTGCATACGTGACCGGATTCTCGCACCACAACGAAGCCCGGAAATGTCCGCGTGGCTTGGGGAAACTTCCGAAATCGAGCAAACCCGTGTACAAACCGCGGGACGCCATCTGCCCGATTCACCCAGATAATCCGTACCGGTCCAGATAAACTGCCCGAAGATGAAATCCTTGTCGCGGACGGCATACCAGGCATCAAGCCCGAACCCGTCTCGCTTCCATAGATAATGCGGTCCGGATAAGTGGCATGGTCTTGGTCGTAGCGGTTTTCCGTATAGTTATACCCCACCACATCCACAGCATCGGGATACTCCGTCTCGTTCGACATCACGACACCCGCCAAAGCTCCGGTCACGGGACGGGAAGTGTCCACGGCACGTACACAGGCAGCCAGACGCTTTGCTATGGTTCCGATGCGCATGGCATCGGGAGCATCCGGCTTATAGCCCCCGAACATAGGCTGGTTGATTTTAGCTCCATCAAGAACGGGATGCGAATAAGGATCGTTCGGATAATCCACTTCATTGCCGATACTCCACAAGAAAATACAGGTATGATTGCGGTCACGACGTACCATATCGGTTACGTCCCGTTCTATCCACTCCTCGAAGAAGTCGAAAGTACCGTCATAACTCGGAGTACCCACATTCCAGCCTTGTACCCATTTGCGTTTCGGAAACTCCCATTCGTCAGAGACTTCATCCATTACAAGAAATCCCAGGCGGTCACACAGTTCATAAAGAACGGGGGCTTGTGGGTTATGGCTCATGCGGATGGCATTTACGCCAATCCCTTTCAAGTTATTCAGGCGGCGTTCCCATACCTCCGGCGGCACTACTGCACCCAGCACTCCTGCATCATGATGCAGGCATACACCTTTTACCTTCATCCAGTTGCCGTTGAGGGCAAAACCTTTGTTGGCATCAAATTCCAGCGTACGCAGTCCCACTTTGGTCTCACTGCCGTCAATGCGTTTGCCATTGGCAAGCAATTCGGTTTTCAATGTATACAGATACGGATTATCCAGATTCCAACGATGGGGTTTGGACACTTTCAAGTCAAGACTTTGCTTGGCAATGCCCTCTTTTCCATCGGCAACACGCACACGGCGTTGTGCCACCTGCTTTCCGGCAGTATCGTACAGTGAAGCCTTCAGTTCCAGTTTGTCGGAAGTTGCCTTGTGCTTCTCCACCTCTACATCGACCGCAACGACGGCTTGCTTGTCTGTCAGCGAAGCGGCATGCCAGCCACACCCCATTGCGCAATATGTGTATCGGGAGCAGCCACCAGCCATACATCGCGATAGATGCCCGACCCCGTATACCAACGTGAATCGGCATAACGGCTATGGTCTACACGGACAGCCAGCACATTGTCGCCTTCCTTCAGGTAAGGGGTCATGTCGTAAAGAAACGATACATAGCCGTTGGGGCGCCTGCCAAGCAGATGCCCGTTCAGGTAAACCTCGCTCCGGTTATATACCCCTTCGAAATAGATATAATGACGTGTTGCGTTGTCTTCAACCCTGAAGTGTTTGCGATACCAGCCTATCCCACCCGGCAGGTACCCGGTGCAACTGGCCAGTGTGGGCGACAATTGCCCCTCTATGGACCAATCGTGTGGCAAAGAAAGCTTCCGCCATTCGCTGTCGTCATAGTCAGTCCGGACAATAGCCGAGTCGTCCGTCAGCCGGAACAGCATCCGTCATTGAATTTTGCGGCATCGCCAAATGCCACCTGCGCCTTTATCGGAGCAACGGCCAGCATTGCCAGCAAGAAGACAAGAGCAGTCCTGTTATTCTTAAAATACATTTTCATATAGATTTTCTTTGAAGTTAAACTAATTCCTTACTTCAGGCTATACACCACGGTTGTCACACTCTTGGCTTCCAGAATCACCTGCTTGCCTGCCGCCACCGTTCCTTCCACCAGATTCTTGCTACCGGTAGTTGTATAAGTAGCTATTGACTTCGCTTCATTGCTCCATCCCACATGCGTTTCACCTAAGCGAACCGCCTTATCAGACATGTTTGTATAGACGGCCACTACCTTATCCCCCTCGGGAGAAAGCCAGGCGGAACCGAAAAAAGTACGCGATTCGTTCAAGTCGAGGGCAATACGGCGGTATCCCGGACGGATAAAGCGACTGTAATTGCCCAGTACCCAAAGAGTGGCAGTAGCCTGATAGCTTCCCTCCTGCTCTATATCACCATACTCGCCACCGGCAGGTACCAGCGAAATCAAGAGAAAACGGTTCTTATGCCCCCAACGGGAAACATCCATCGATGTCCAGTAACTCCAGGAAGACACTCCAGCCACAGTGAGGTCATTGTGGATGACCTTCGACATGTAGAAAGCGATATCCATCTCAGAAGCCTGCTCGTAGCCCACAAATTCGGAACTGCTGTAATTATCGCCCAGCATACTCCATTCACTCTGCCAAACATCCAGATTATACTGACCGGCAGCCTGGGCCACTTGCTTGCGCACGTTGCGCATACCGTCCCATGTGCCGTCAGTCCAATAGCTGTGTCCGCAAATGAGATTCTTCACGTGTGCCAAGTCACCCACGTAGGCGGAAGAGCCGGGTGTAAAGAAAGCTGAGAATATATTACTGCGGTTGGCATCGCCTTTCACTTTATACAGATACTCCCAATCACCGGATTCGCCCAAGAGAATGTCTGTGGAAAGCCCCCGGTCATCCAACGACATATCCAACTCGCGTGCCAGTGCAGCCACTTCGTCATTGGTCCAGCCACTGCCCTCCTGACCGCTGTCCCAGTTGTACTGCGGCTCGTTGACGGGCGAAATATGGCTTATGTGATAGCCTTCACCGGTATAACGGGCCGCTACATCGGCCATATATCCTGCAAAGTCACCATAATGTTCCGGTTTCAGATTGGAAAGTCCCCCTCTGGCGGAAAATCCTTTTCATTATAGGTGTAACTTGCACGGAGGTGTATTGCTGAAAAAGAAACGAAATTGTTACATCCCAGCTCCTTGGCACGGTCCATGAAGTAACGTTGTCCCTCGCAACGGGTCCAGTCGTACGTCAAGTCATCCGTAAGATAGGATTCCGCACGACGGGATTTATCCTCGATGCCGCTGGCTTCACCTTGCGCGGCACTGCCGCCACCAAGATTCACCCGCCATTGGGAAAGGCCGATTCCTTTCGGCTTGCCGCCCACAATCTCTGAAGAAAAAAGCAGTTCCGTAATCCCCGCACGGTGCGAAGTCCATGACTTGCCCACAAAGGCAGGCGACCAACAGTCCGAAGCGCCGAAGCCGGCTATTGTCTGGAAAGTCTGTCCGGCATCGATGCTCACCAGTTTCTCTACGCTGTTCGTAATGTCCGGCCCCTCAGGAGTGTCTGGAGTATCCGGCGTAACGGGAGAATCGTCGCTGCAAGCCATTGCGGCAAGCAGTGCCGGAAGAATAAAAATGTGTCTCAAATTCATGATATTGTTTCGGATTAAAAAACTGCCGCGGATAATCCATTGCAAACTATCCGCGACAGAATATAAAGACCTATTGAATAATCAGTTCCTGCAACAATCTGTTTTCATCAGAATGTGTTTAATTCCAGCCCGGATTCTGGGTAATGGAACCGTTGGACATCGTGATTTCGTACAAAGGAATGGGGAACACCATGTCGCGGTTCTCGTTGAAAGTGATGCCTTTGTCACTTGCTTCACCTTGATTTTCCCACTCAAGAGCGTCACGGGTTGCCTCTTCTGTGTTCCACTTCACAAAGGAGCCGTTCGGTCCCAGGATATTGCTAATCATCTTTTTACCATTTGTATCAGTCCAGCGGCGGATATCATACAGACGGTTCTGCTCGAAAGCCAATTCCAAACGGCGTTCCTGGCGAATGGCACTTTGCAATGCCTTTCCACTTGCCGTAACGTCATCCAACTTGGCACGTCTGCGCACCTGATTGAGAGCATCGCGGGCAGAAGCGTCATCACCCAGTTCATTGCAAGCCTCAGCATACATTAAAAGTACATCGGCATAACGCAGAATACGATGATTCAAAGGACTCTTGTCCGTAGCGTAAGCCGTCGCATCGCCTTGGGCACGGTATTTCATCGGCAGGAAATACTTGCGGATGATACGTGCGACTTATGGTCAGCGGGATTGATAATATAGCAATTGGGATCCCAACCATATTTATCAAGATATTCCTGATACTTATTCAACGCTTTGCTTGCGTCAATGAAATCCTCGAATTGGTCTTCGCCGGCAATTTCTGTACAGCCCGACTTGATTATTGTCCATTTCAAACGTTCCGTATCACCGGCATCAATATAAGCCTGTTCCAAATTTGCCGTAGGCTGACACCAGCTCCAACCATCACCAGGACCGTTACGGGCACCGGTTACCGTAGCAAGCGCCTCCCCCTAAGCCCAAAGTGGATGATATTCATACTGGATTTCCAGAAGGCTCTCCGCACTGTTGTCATAGTCGACATTCCATACCTGCCCGAAATCGGGAAGCAATTGGTATTCGCCTTCATCTATCACAGTCTTCAACACATCATGGGCAGCCTGCCATTTCTCCTGATAGAGGTACACTTTACCCAATAATCCTAAAGCGGCGCCACGGGTAGCATGCCCTACTTGCGCAGTACTGCGTTGCGGCAGTATTTCGGCAGCTGCCATCAGGTCATCCTCTATGAATTTGTACACGGCTTCTGCCGTAGCACGTTCTGTTCCCTCCACTTCTTCCGGCATTTGGAAACTGGTCATCAAGGGCACCCCGCCAAAATTTCTCACCAGTCGAAGTAATAGTAGCCACGCAGGAAACGGGCTTCTGCCACCAGACGGTCTCTGGTTTCTGTCTCTTGGGTTTCGAGAGCCGCAATGCGATCTATGGCTATGTTACAACGTAAAATACCTTTGTAACGGTACTGCCAAAAATTGGAGATAGGGCCATTGCTGGCACCGTTTCCCTGATAATGCGCCAATGAGATATAATCACTCTGAGACTGAGAGGTATTCCCCATCCAGCATCATCTCCACACATTTCGGAAAGTAACCACACGGTGTTGATTTGCCACCATCCTCCATATGTCATGGCCTGATAACAGCTCGTGACTGCGGATTCACACTCTTCTATGGACTTATAATAAGTGTCCACGTTCAATTGCCCGCGTACGTCTTCCGTCAGGAAGTCCTCGCAAGAGGTAAACACCAGCGAAGCAATCAGACTACTATTGTAAATATTCGTTTCATGGATAATCAAGAATTAAAATTTGAAGTCAATGCCAAACAAGAATGTTCTCGGATTAGGATAAGCCACGTTGTCAATACCGGTATTGATGGCACTGCCAGAGCTGTCGGTAGTACCGTCAACCATCGGGCGTCGGGGTCCATTCCCGAATAACCGGTAATGGTAAACGGATTCTGTGCAGAGAAGGAAAGACGCAAGTCAGCACCTCCAACCCATTTCTTAGGAAGCGTATAGCCTATCTGCAACAGCTTGCAACGCAAGTAGGAACCATCTTCCACATAGAAACTGGAAACGCGGCTATAGTTCAGGTTCAAGTCATTGCTCGACAAACGGGGAATATCATTGCCGGTACCCTCGCCATGCCATGCTTTCTCCAGTGTACCTGCCCAGACATTCTGTCCACCTGAACCGGAGTACCGTCCTTTGGTGACATTGTAAATATCATTACCGAACGTACCATAGAAATTGGCTACAAAATCAATGTTCTTATAACGCATACCAATATTCAGACCCATCATTAAATCAGGATAAGGATTACCGATATAATCTTTGTCATTGGCATCGAGCACTCCGTTATGGTCCCGGTCCTTGAAGCGGATGTCTCCCGGTTTTGCATTGGGCTGAATCAGTGTTCCGTGTTCGTCACGTGTGCGCACACACCTCTTCCCAATTCTGGGAACAAGCCATCGCACGTAACCGTGAAACGGGAGATAAAACCACCATCTTCGTTACGGATAAATCTGGTCGCTATTGAATCCACCGACATTGATAGGACCGTCGCCCGAGAACTTGATGGCCTTGTTGCGCACGGCAGAAAGGTTCAGACCAAGATCGTAAGAGAAATCCTTGCCGATTTCATCGCGCCAGGTAAGTCCCACTTCCCAACCGCGGGCCTGCATACTACCGATGTTCATCCAAATCTGGCTGTTCCAGTTATCATATCCCAAAGAGAGGATGTTCTGTTTCTGGTAGAGCATGTCAATGGACTTTTTCTGGAAATATTCGAATGTTACACCCAAACGTGAATCAAGGAATGACATATCCACGCCTACGTTCCAATCTTCCACAGTCTCCCACTTCAACTGGTTGTTACCTACTGTAGACACGAAGTAACCATTTGCCAACGTATTGCCATAATAGTATTGGGTTTCGCTCAACAAAGTAAGGGTAGCATTATTGTTGATATTCTGATTACCTACACGGCCCCAGCCTCCACGAAGCTTCAGGTCACTGAAGATGTCCTGGTCCTGCATAAATGCCTCACTGATGACACGCCAGGAAGCGGAAACAGACGGGAAGAGGGCATACTTGCTGCCTTCGGGAAACGGGAGGAACCGTCGGCACGGAGAGATGCCGAAATGTAGTAACGGTTATCGTAGTTGTACATGACACGGCCCAGGAAAGAAACCAGTGTATTGTAAGTGGTTTCACCGTTGGCCTCGTCCGTACCTGCTGTCCGGCATTCACTTCCTGCATCTGGTCCAGATTATTGGGAACATTATCACGCCGTGCCTGAGTATTGTACCATGCAAAACGTTCGGCAGTAAAGCCAGCCATTACATTCAAGTTGTGCTTTTCAGCGAAAGTGTCCATGTAAGTGGCTGTATTCGTCCAGTTCCAGTCAAACCACTCCTGATTGCGGCGGGTGATTTCGTTCAAGTCTTGTTTCTCCAACGGATCCATATTGAACTTCGGAACGAATGAATCAGAACGGCGATAGTGTGCATTGGCACCGAACTGGGTGCGCAACGTCAGCTTTTCTATCGGGTTTACCTGCAGATAGGTATTCAGAATGGCACCCAACTCGCGAGAATGAGCATTGCTACGGGCAATTGAACCGGACGGGATTCCACTCCTGGTTGTTGTAAGAGCGTTTGATAGTTGTTGTACTCATTATCCTCCCATTGGTCCTGCGGACGGAATACCGGAGTTGTCGGGTCCATAGCCATGGCTGCCGAGAACTGGTTTGGGGTATCATCCCATGATTCGACACGTGGAGCAATATCAACTCCCAATTTTACATACTTATTAAATGTATATTCAGTATTCAGACGGATATTTATCTTATCCCAATAACCTACATCAAACTGTGAGTTGTTACGATAATAGCCCACGCTAAAGTTATAAACAAACTGTTCTGAGCCACCGGCAACACTAAGTGAATGGTTCTGCACCAAAGCTGTTTTATTGACTACAGTATCCCACCAGTCTGTACCACCGGGATTGGTCGTAGCACCCGTATCGTTCCAGATAGAAGAAAGGCCATCATTCGTATAACGGGTATTGAACACTTCTTTATATTCAGCCGCACCGGCAATATTAGGTTTGGCCACGGTCTGGAAACCAACAGAAGAATTCCAATTGATGCGGGCTTTACCAGTCTTACCTTTCTTTGTAGTAATCAGGATGACACCGTTTGATGCACGTGTACCATAGATAGCGGCAGCCGAAGCATCTTTCAATACTTCCATGGAAGCAATATCGTTACTATTCAGAAAGTTGATATTGTCACCTACCGGCATACCATCCACTACATACAACGGATTCGTACCGTTTACGGTAGTTACACCACGAATCAGCACCTTCGGAGTAGCTCCAGGGCCACCACCACTGGTGACTTGTACACCATTTACCTTACCCTGCAAAGCATCCATAGCATTACCGGTCACGGTTTCAGTGATTTCATCGCCTTTTACTGTAGCAATAGAACTGGTCAAATCGCTCTTTTTCACAGCACCATAACCGATAACCACCACTTCATCCAGTAATTCCGCAGCCTCCTTCAGTACCACGTTAATCGTAGTACGTCCACCTACAGCTATTTCCTGAGACTCAAAACCAATAGAAGAGAATACCAACACTGCATTCTTGTCTACATTGGGTAATGTATAATCACCGTCGATACCGGTAATTGTACCCGTACCGGTACCTTTCACTTGAACTGTAGTTCCAATCAACGGCTGCTGGTCGGTGGCCGAAGTCACCACACCCTTAACCGTTATCTGCTGCGCATAACCGCAAAGGCTTATCAGCGCAAGACATAATAATAGAATTTGCTTTTTCATATCTTAAATCTAATGTTACTTTTTAATTAAGCAGGCACAATCTTCCGCGACCCAAATGCGCGTCAAACTCAAAGCGGTAGTTGCCGGTCACCGTAACCGTAGGCTTCATCCAGTTGTCACCTACCATCGAGCCGTCTTCCCAACGCTGATTGGTGCCTTCCCAACTTAGGATTCACATCCCCTTTCTTACTGAAGTAACCAAACTTCTCTACATTCTGAGAGTCGTCACACCGCCATTCCACATGATCCCACCATCCGTCGATGATAATTGGATATGATGAAGTTCATTTCTTCACCGGCTTCCAGCGTCCAAGTTCCATTTTCCGGATAATAGAAAAGATGAGGATTATTTTTATCCTGGGCAAACAACTGATTTCCCGCATCCTGAGGAGAACCTCCCCAACCGATATAGAAATCAATGAACGATTCCCCATTCTCCCAACGGTCAAAACAAGGCTTTCCATATTCATATTTCATCGGATTTGTAGCCTCTGTCACCGAGTACGTGCGCATACTATAAGTAGACTCTTTCACATTGATGTCTATTTCATAATAAACACCAGCCTCATCCAAGACAATAGGTTTAGCCGTTTCCGGGTCATCCGTCAGTTTTGTATTATCCTCCGGATCAAGGCCAAAACAGATAGGAGTAAAGTCTGTCTTTTGCGGTAAGAAGAAAATTTCCGTACCGGCAGCTTTATTATAATAACGTGCACGATATTGGTACTCGCCCGTATGGTTAATCACCATCGGTACACCGAAAATATCACTGTTCAATTCCTCTACGGTTGCCACATCGGCCAGATACATTTTGGGGAAGTCAGGCATTTCAGATACACTGATGGTACTATTGGTCACTGTCTGATTGCCTCTGGCATCCACAGCCGTCAAAGTCACATCGTAACTTTTCACCTCATTAGGCAGAATAATCTTCTCCGTAAAGCTCAAAGTAGATTGCCCGCCAGCCTCTATACGGCGGCTTTCAAAACCTTCTACCCCAGGAATCTCAATGAGTACATAATCCAGTATGCGGTCATCTTTCACCGTGAAATTCAGGTTGAACTTTGTTTCATCCTTTATCAGTACGGTAACCTCCTTACCAGGGGCAATTGTAAATGTAGGATTCTCAAAGTCCCCATCCATCGTTATCAACACATCCTGCGACACTTCACGCCCGCCCGCATCTGTTACGGTCACTTTCACGGTGAAGCGTTCACCGATTTCATCACGCTTGAGGTCATAAGAATAGCTCAACTCATACTCCGTTTGGGGAGCTCCATAGATTTCGACCAAATCAATGGTCTTGTTCAGATAAAGATCGGCACATTGCAGATTGACGGATACAATTCCATCCTGGTCAGCCAACGAACCTTCAATGGTAAAACGATGGCCGGCACCGGATTCAATATGATCCGTCACCAATGTCATTGTCGGAATCTGCCCGTCTACATCAGAGTATCCGTCATCGTCACTACATCCAGTAGTCCATAAAGCCAGCGATAATAACGCCCAGAAAGTGGCGTTAAAGAAATGCTTCTTCATAAATATTATTATTAAAGTTAAACAAAAAAGTACATTTTGTTCCGATTTATAATAATCGGCAATGCAAACATATGCCAATTTTCGATTCAACAGCTGTATAAATCTTGCAGAGAAGGCATATAAATCTGTCAATGCACGATTTGTGCACATCATCTAAAGATTTTATTTGTACTTTTGACTCATGCAATGAAAAACGACCCGTTATGAAGAAGATTCTACTTTCCATTTTCCTATGCCTGCCATTCCTGCTATCCGCGCAGCCATATACCATAAAACATCTAAGTATCCGTGAAGGGCTGTCCAACAACCATGTGGTAAGCATAGCCCAAGACAAACGGGGCTCTCTATGGTTTGCCACAGAAGAGGGTTTAAATAAATTCGACGGAATACGCTTCCTTACCTATTATAAAGAAGAAACAACCAGGCAAGCAAAGCATCACCGGCAACGAACTGAACTGTCTGCTGGACGATCCCATCGACTCCATCTTATGGATAGGAACCCAGCGTGCGGAATCAATGCATACAATTATGCCAACGATTCATTCATCACTTACAGACACAACGAAAACAACCCTGAAAGCCTGGTTACGGACGACATTACCAAAATCATTGCCGCCTCCGACGGTAACCTATGGATTTGCACCTATTGGAAAGGCGTGGACTATTTTGACAAGCAAACCGGGCAATTCACCCATTACAATACCGAAACCGTACCAGGTTTTGCAAGCAACCATATCTGGTCTGCCATAGACGGTGGTAACGGACTACTCTATATCGGGCATGTGGACCGGGGATTCAGTATACTTTCCATAAAAAGACAAGACAGTCAAGAACTTCACACACGAGCCGCAATCCCCCAACAGCCTGCCCGGCAACGAAGTGACATGTGTCTACAAAGACAAAAGCGGAAACATATGGATAGGAACCGATAGAGGAGTGGTACTGTTTAACCCGGAAGCGGAAAGTTTCATCCCCTTCGACGACAAAACCAACTGCATATCGCACCGTGTATATGATATACACCAACTGGATGACAACAGACTTTGGATAGCCATGGAATTCGGCGGCATTGCCGTAGTGGATTTGTCCCAACAGCTTTTCCGTTCGTCGGACCAGATTCATGCGCTTTCTATCCGGGAGGGAGACGATGAATACGGCTTGTCCAACTCCAGTATCCGTTGCCTGCTCCAAGATTCCTTCGGTAATGTATGGGCAGGTTCCTGGGGAGGCGGCATCAACTTCATAAAACGCGAGCCGTCACTCTTCAGCACTTATAAATATTCTCCTTTTCCATCCACCAACAACAGCCTGAACAGTAAAATAGCCTCCGGTGTCTGTATGGACAAAGCCGGTAACCTCTGGATAGGAACCGATGGAGGAGGAATCAACGTATTCAACAAGGGAAGACGAATAGCCATATACAATGCTGACAACAAGAAATTCAGAAGCAATACGGTGCAGGCAGCCTTGTGCGACTCGAAGGGAGGATTATGGTTCGGACTTTTTTATGGAGGAATAGCCTACTACAACCCCAAGAGCCAAAGCTTCCGGCAGATTTTCTCCGAAGACAAGTCACGCACTGACGTACGTTCCTTTCATGAAGACAAGCAGGGAAACATTTGGGTCGGAACCAGCGAAGGCGTCTATCTTATAGATTGTGACAGCAAGACAATCAAGGCACACTACAATCTGGAGAACAATCTGGCCCGCTGTGTGCTGAAGGATTCCGAAGACCAAATATGGGTAGGATTCTTCGGAGGAGGCCTGGGCCTCTATGACCCTCAACTCCAAAGCATCCAGCTCTTCAACGTCCTGGCCAAATTCCCCTCCAATACCATCAATGCTCTCTACGAAGACAGCAGAAAGCGGTTGTGGGTGGCCACGGGTGAAGGTTTGGTATGCTTCCCCTCCCTGACAGACAGAAACTACAAAGTATACCAACGTGAAAGCGGACTGGCTAACACCCACATACAAGCCATCGGTGAGGACAAGGCAGGAAATATTTGGGTGAGCACCAACAAAGTATCAGCTGTCTTGTGGACAGTAAAGACATTTTCTATAACTACGACTATCACGACAACCTCCCCATGGGAAGCTTCAGTCGGGGCAGTGTAGCCTACGGACAAGACGGTAACTTTTACTTCGGCTCTATAAACGGTCTGTGCTACTTCAACCCGGAAGTTGTATTGCAGGAACGCAAATCACCACCCGCATTCATCACCAACATTGAAATTACCGACCCGCTGAACAAACCGGAAAACGGACAGAGCACCATTGCCTTAAACGGACAGAAGAACGTGCAACTGAAATATACACAGAATAGTTTCAGTATCCGGTTCAACATCCAGAACTATGCCCTGGTCAACCAAGTGGAATATGCCTATATGCTGAAAGGACTCGAGAACTCCTGGTATACGCTTACAGACCCCAATAATGTCACCTTTCGTAATCTTCCTCCCGGGAAATACCAGTTCCAAGTGAAAACGCGCATGCGCAACCAAGCATGGTCGGACGCAACCACCTCATTGAACATCCGCATCGCCCCACCCCTTTGGCTTACTTGGTGGGCAAAGTCATTCTATATCCTGCTGTCCCTTATCATCCTTTTCTCTATACTCTATGCCTACAAGAAAAGACTGGATGCTGAAGCACTGTACCAACTGGAGAAGCAGAGCCACGAACACGAGCAGGAACTGAACAACGAACGCCTGCGCTTCTACACCAACATCACCCATGAACTGCGCACCCCGCTTACGCTGATACTGGGTCCGCTGGAAGACATACAGAAAAGTGATACACTATCCACCAAAGACGCACAGAAGATATCCGTCATTCACCAAAGTGCCATCCGGCTACTGAACCTCATCAACCAGATATTGGAGTTCAGAAAGACCGAGACCCAGAACAAGAAACTCTGCGTGAGCCGGGACAACCTCGTACCCCTTATCCGCGAGATAGGCCTGAAGTACAAGGAACTGAACCGGAAGCCAGCCGTCGATATCCGGCTGGTGGTGGAGAAAGAGCATATACCTATATACTTCGACAAGGAAATTATCCAGACCATCCTGGACAATCTGATATCCAATGCCCTAAAGTACACGGAAAAGGGTAGCATCAGCATCGGTATCCGACAGGTGGAACGTGCCGAAGTGAACTATACGGAAATCCGGGTCAGCGACACGGGATACGGTATCAAGCCGGAGGCACTACCCCACATATTCGACCGTTATTACCAGGAAGGCGGCAAACACCAGGCTTCGGGTACCGGTATCGGACTTTCTCTGGTGAAAAACCTCGTAGCCCTACACGAAGGGGAAATCCGCGTAGAGAGTGCTCCCAATCAAGGTAGTACCTTCTACGTCAGCCTGCTTACCGACAACAGTTACCCGCAGGCACTGCATGCCGATTCGCAGGAAAAGGAAAGCAACGTCCAGCATATAGAAGAGGCACAAGTAAATCAAGTTTCATCCAGCGACAAACCCATATTGCTGGTAGTGGAAGACAATCCGGACATCTGCGACTATATAGCCGAATCCTTCTCCGACCACTTTGAAGTAAAGACTGCCGCCAACGGAAAGCTGGGCAAGGAAAGCGCCCTGAAAGAAATACCTGACATCATCGTCAGTGACATTATGATGCCGGTAATGGACGGAAACGAGATGTGCCGTGAGCTGAAAAAAGACGTGCGCACCAGCCACATACCCATTATACTGCTGACAGCCAAAGACTCGCTGCGCGACAAAGAGGAAGGCTACCAGGTAGGTGCCGACTCCTACCTCACCAAACCGTTCAGCGCCAGCCTGCTGCATAGCCGTATAGAAAACCTGCTCCAGTCGCGGCGCAACCTGGCAAACCATTTCAGCGCCAATGCCGCCATAAGCAATAAAGCGGCTGTCATTACAGAATCGCTCAACAAGCTGGACAACGAGTTTATCCACAAGATAAACCAGCTGATAGAGGAACGGCTTTCTTCAGACAAAATAGACATCAGCTATCTTTCGGATAAATGTGCATGAGCAATTCCACCCTCTACCGCAAGATGAAAGCGCTTACCGGACTTTCCACCAACGAATATGTCCGCAAGATAAGGATGAAACACGCCGAGCAATACCTGCTGGAAGGCAAATACAACATTTCGGAAATAGCATTCAAGGTAGGTATAAACAATCTGTTCTACTTCCGGCAATGCTTCAAGGAAGAATTCGGCTACATACCTTCGGAATATCTGAAGAGATTAAAAGAGACCGGAGAGAAATAAGAGACAAACAGCCCCTTCCTATTAGTCGGAATGCGGACAGCTATTTCAGCTCCAGCTCCATCTTCTTTATCTTTTCCAGCGTATTGCCTGCTCCATGGAGGGGAATACCTGAAGCACGCGTTGCAGGTATGCCTTAGCCTTGCCGTAGCTATTGGTGAACACGTCTGACAATCCGTTGCGATAGCGTGCATACTGCATCCTTGTGGGGGAAGTTATCTTTTTATAGTCTTCTTCGAGCTTCTTCTTATCCTTCTCGGCTTGGAGATAATAATAATTCCCCAAGAAGATATTGGCTTGGAGATTGTCGGCATCCAGCATCAATACCTTTTCATAGGTTTTTAAGGCATCTTTCTCCTTTCCCCGCATCATCTCCATTTCAGCACAAGAGACAAGTGCAGGTACGTCTTCGGGATGACGCTGCAAGAACTCCTTATAGAAGAGGTAGGCTTTATCGTAATTCCGCATTTCCTTGTAGTGCACAGCCAGCACATCCGCAAGACGAGGAGCCACCTCACTGCTCTTGTCCACATTGGTCCAGTAGAACATTTCCGTCCTATCCTCACCGGCATTTGCCGCCTGGCGAAACAAACTCACCGCATAGTCATCTTTACCCTCGGAAAGTGCATCGGACACTTTCGAAAGCAACTCATCTGCCGACTGTCCCCAGACAGACAGCGGACACATCAAGAACAAGGAGAAAAGCAACGTTAAGGTTTTCATTTTTAGTGTATATATATAGTTTAACAGCCCAATCAGTCTCATAGAAATCTACCTACAAAACTACGCATTTTTACGGTAACCATCAATAGTTGAAAGTAGAAAAATAGTTAACTTTGCCGACCTTAATGAATTAAATAATATAAATGAAGCCCAGAGACAGACAAATACTGCAAATAGCCTTACCTTCCATCGTATCGAACATCACCGTGCCGCTGCTCGGCCTGATTGATGTAGCCATCGTCGGCCATCTGGGTTCGCCCGCCTACATAGGCGCCATTGCCGTAGGTGGCATGCTGTTCAACATTATCTACTGGATATTCGGTTTTCTGAGGATGGGTACCAGCGGAATGACCTCGCAAGCATTCGGCAAGCGGGATTTACCGGAGGTGGTCCGCCTGCTGTTGCGTTCCGTGAGCATAGGCCTGGCAGTCGCGTTCTGCCTCATCCTGCTGCAAACGCCTATCAGGCAGGGAGCCTTCCTTCTCATCCACCTACGGATGAAGTCAAAGAAATGTCAACGTGCTATTTCCATATCTGCATTTGGGGGGCACCTGCCATGCTGGGGCTATACGGACTGACGGGATGGTTCATCGGCATGCAGAATTCGCGTATCCCCATGTATATAGCCATCACACAGAATGTGGTCAATATCATTGCCAGCCTCGGACTGGTTTATCTGTGTGGGATGAAAGTAGAAGGAGTAGCTTTGGGGACGTTGATTGCCCAGTATGCTGGCTTCCTGATGGGCATTGTCCTTTGGATGCACAACTACGGCAGGCTGAAAAGATTCTGGGAAATTAAAAATTATAAATTAAAAATTAAAGGGGGAGAAGGGGCAGGTATCTGGGAGAAAGGGGCGATGTTCCGGTTCTTCCAAGTGAATAGGGATATTTTTCTGCGTACTCTTTGCCTGGTGGCAGTCACGTTGTTCTTCACTTCGGCGGGAGCTTCGCAGGGAGAGATTATTCTGGCGGTCAACACGCTGCTGATGCAGTCTCTTCACCTTATTCTCGTATGTAATGGACGGCTTTGCCTACGCTGGCGAAGCTTAAGGCAGATACATAGGCGCACGCAACCGGGAAGCTTTACAGACACCGTCCGGCACCTCTTCGGATGGGGAGCGGTGATAGCGGTTCTCTTTACATTGGTTTATGCGCTGGGAGGCAATGCCTTCCTCGGACTATTGACGGATGACAAAGAAGTGATAGCTGTTGCCGACACCTATTTTTATTGGGCGCTTGCCGTGCCCGCCGTCGGGATAGCCGCCTTCATCTGGGACGGCATCTTTATCGGCGCCACCGCCACGCGAGGAATGCTCCTCTCCATGGCAGCGGCAGCGTCAGCTTCTTTATCCTATATTATGGACTGCGTCCCGTCCTGGCAAACCATGCCCTATGGCTTGCTTTCCTCACTTACCTGCTGATACGGGGAGTGGTGCAGACAGGCTTGAGCCGGGAAGTCATCCGACGGGCATTTCCCAGCAAGAAGGAACCTGCTTGGCGTGAGGGATAGGCTATGAACAATTTCAAGGGAAAAAGCATTATCTTTGTATCGCTATGACTGATATAAAATATGGATTCCACCCTCCAGAACAAGGCGTCAGGTAGCCAGCATACGGCGCCAAAAGTTGAAACTGACGGTTTCAAGTAGTGAAACCAACAGTATCTCGGAATGAGACTGACGGTATTTGCATTTGGAACCAAGTCACTCATAGCAAGAGTAATGACTGATACAAAATTGTTATGGCAGAAAAGAATATAGTTCAAGAGACATTTCCCGTATTGGGAATGAGTTGCGCCTCATGCTCCGCACGGGTAGAAAAGACGCTGAACCATCAGTCAGGTGTCAAGAAAGCGGTCGTAAACTACGCTTCGGCAACGGCAACTGTGGAATATGACCCTACGAGCTGTTCTTCCGAGGCTTTGCAGCAGGCTGTGCAGGCGGCCGGATATGACTTGTTGATAAACCAGGACGACAACACGCTCGAAGAGGCGGAAGAGGCCCACAACAAGAAATTCAGCGTATTGAAATTCCGCACAACCTGGGCCATCATCTTGTCTATGCCCGTTGTCATCATAGGCATGTTCTTCATGGATATGCCCCATGCCAATCCCATCATGTGGCGTTGTCCACTCCCGTCGTATTCTGGCTGGGGCGGGGATTCTTCACCAGCGCCTGGAAACAATTGCAGCATGGCAGCGCCAATATGGACACACTGGTAGCCATCAGTACGGGGACCGCCTATCTGTTCAGCCTGTTCAACATGCTATTTCCGGACTTCTGGCTATCCAGAGGCATCCATCCGCATGTATATTTTGAGGCGGCAAGTGTCATCATAGCCTTTATCCTGCTGGGCCGCCTGCTGGAAGAAAAAGCGAAAGGAAACACCTCAACCGCCATCAAGAAACTGATGGGGCTCCAACCCAAGACTGTGACCATCATTGTGGATGAAGGACACGCTGTCCCTCACTCTTCCTTTGAGCGCGTTATCCCTATCGAGCAGATTCGCCCCGGAGACATTGTCCTGGTGAAGCCCGGAGAACGGATTGCCGTGGATGGCATCGTGACGGAAGGTAGCTCCTATGTAGACGAAAGTATGCTGAGCGGCGAACCGGTAGCAGTATCCAAGCACAAAGACGCCAAGGTCTTTGCAGGTACCATCAACCAGAAGGGAAGTTTCCGCTTCCGGGCAGAGAAAATCGGCACGGATACACTGCTGGCGAAGATCATACACATGGTGCAGGACGCGCAAGGAAGCAAGGCACCGGTGCAGCAGCTGGTGGACAAGATAGCCGGGATATTCGTGCCTACCATTATAGGCATCGCAGTGCTTGCCTTCATCGCATGGATGCTACTGGACGGAACCGGCGGATTCACCCACGGATTGCTGGCATTTGTCACGGTGGTCATCATCGCCTGCCCGTGTGCACTGGGACTGGCTACTCCTACCGCCATCATGGTAGCATCGGCAAGGCGCCGAAAGGGGCATTCTGATAAAAGATGCCGAAAGCCTGGAGATTGCCAAGAAGATAGACACCGTGTACTCGACAAGACCGGAACGGTGACCGAAGGAAAACCGGTAGTCAGCAAACTGATATGGAATACGCAGGCAATGACGCCCGGTACTGGCGCCACTGCAGGCAATGCGCTGTCGGACATTTTCTATAGTCTGGAGAAGCTCTCGGAACATCCGTTGGCAGAAGCCGTGGTGAACCACCTCAAGGAGTCGGCCTCCATAGACATTCAAGACTTTGAAAGCATCACCGGAAAAGGCGTGAAAGGACGGGCACAAGGCCGGACCTACCTCGCCGGGAACCGGAAACTGCTGGAAGAAAACCATATCGCCATCCCCCCTCCCTGCAGGAAGAGGCAACCCGACTGACATCGGAAGCACAGACCGTCATCTGGTTTGCCGATGAAGAAAACGTGCTGGCAATAGCCGGAATTACAGACCGGATAAAGGAAACCTCCATCCGCGCCGTCAGCGAGCTGCACGCCGCCGGCATCGAAGTCCACATGCTGACCGGAGACAATGAGGCCACGCCCGTGAGATTGCTCGCAAAGCAGGCATCGCCCACTACCAGGCCAGTGTATTGCCGCAGGACAAGGCTGCCTTCGTCAGCCGATTGCAGGCAGAAGGCCGGAAGGTTGCCATGGTGGGCGACGGCATCAACGACAGCGCCGCCCTTGCCCAAGCCGACTTAAGCATCGCCATGGGTGGAGGCAGCGACATCGCCATGGATGTAGCCAAGATGACCATCATCTCTTCCGACCTGACCAAGATACCGGAAGCTCTCTGTCTGTCGCGTCTCACCGTCCGGACCATCCGGCAGAATCTCTTCTGGGCATTTATATATAATATAATAGGGGTACCCATTGCGGCCGGAATACTCTATCCCATCAACGGCTTCCTGCTGAACCCGATGATAGCCGGTGCAGCCATGGCATTCAGCAGTGTCAGTGTGGTGAGCAACAGCCTGCTGCTGAAACGGAAAAGAATACATGAAGGAGAAGAAAACAAAGATGTTGAACCGCCAACAGAAACAATCATGAAGAAAGAATTCAAAGTAGAAAGGCATGATGTGCAACCATTGCCGCATGCATGTAGAGAAAGCATTGAACAGTATGGAAGGCATACACGCCACCGTAACCCTGGACCCTCCTGTAGCCACCGTAGAGTTTTCGGACGGTGAAAAGACGCTCGAAGAACTGCAGAAAGTAGTGACGAAAGAAGCCGGTGACTACACACTGAAGGCATAAGTGTAGAATTCATACGGTTTTCATACAGAAAAGAAGGAGGAAATCAAAGTAAATATCTACCTTTGCGCGCTAATTTACAGATAAAGATATGAACGCAAAAGCCAAAGGATATATTTTAGGTTCCATCGCCGCAGCCTCCTACGGCATGAATCCACTGTTTGCCCTCCCGTTGTACAAGGCCGGCATGGACCCGGACTCGGTACTTTTTTTCAGATACCTCTTCGCCATCCCGTTGCTGGGCATTATGATAAAGGCGAGAGGGCGGTCATTCAAGATACAGCGGAAAGAAACATTTCCGCTCATCATCATGGGATTGCTCGTGGCCCTCTCCTCACTGACGCTTTTCCTGAGCTATAACTACATGGCCGCCGGCATAGCGTCTACACTGCTGTTCGTCTATCCCATCATGGTGGCGCTTATTATGGCCATGGTTTTCAAGGAGAAGCTGGCACTGCAAACCATCGTCTGCATGCTGCTTGCACTGGGAGGTATCGGACTGCTCTACAAGAGCGAGGACGGCAGCACACTGAGCCTGATAGGGACACTGCTGGTTTTCGCGTCTTCCCTTTCCTATGCCATATACATCGTGGGCATCAACCAGACATCGTTGAAAAATGTGGCTACGCTTAAAGTCACCTTCTATGTCCTTCTCTTCGGCCTATCGCTTTTTGTGGCACGCCTGCTCTATTCCGGCGTACTGAACACACCGGACCAGTGGTATCTGTGGGCCAATCTGCTTGCACTGGCTGTCTTCCCCACCGCCATATCCTTCCTCTGCACTACCGGTGCCATCCAATATATCGGCTCCACCCCGACCGCCATTCTCGGCGCATTGGAGCCCGTGACAGCCATCTTCTTCGGAATAGCCGTCTTTGGAGAAAGCCTGACAGTCAGAGAAAGCTTCGGACTGGTGATGATTATCGTAGCCGTAACGCTCGTCATCGCAGGAGCAATATTACAAGCCAACTGGTCCGTTTCAGGAAACTGTTCCCAAGACTCCCGATAAGAAGCAAAAAAAGAAACTAATCCTATAAAACCATCACCAACCATGAAGAAAAGTCTCCACCTGCTTTTACTGCTTTTGTTCCCCATCGGGCTGCAGCTCAGTCCGAGGTTATCGTACTCCGCCCGGATGAAGCAAAGCCGAAGTGAACGAAGCCGAATATACCAGAATTTTCCTGGCCGGCACCATCGACATGGGCAAGAGCATAGACTGGCAAAAGGCAACCTGCGACTGGTTCCGCGCACGCCCCCAAGGTAAATACATCCTATACAATCCCCGAAGGGACAAGGGACTCAGCGGCGAAATGTCCGACTTTGAACATCAAGTGAACTGGGAACTGGAACATCTGGAAAAAGCCGACCTGATAATCATGAATATCCTGGCAAGCAGCAAGTCTCCCATCACCCTGCTGGAGATGGGACTGCACATGCGTTCGGGCAAACTGCACGTTATCTGTGAACCCGGTTTCTACCGCTACGACAATGTGCGGATTACTTGCAACCGCTATGGCGTTCCGTTATATCACAGCATGGACGAGTTCCTAAAGACTGTGCGTTAGGCAACTATCCTACCACATTCTGCTGCACTTTTCAGTTTAATTCTTTATCTTTGCTGCAAAGCAATGTAACAAAACTATATATTATGGCAACCTATAAAAGAATCTTATTGAAACTCAGCGGCGAGAGCCTGATGGGTGAAAAGCAATACGGCATCGACGAGAAACGCCTTGCCGAGTACGCAGCTCAAATCAAAGAAATCCACGAATTGGGAGTACAAATAGGCATCGTGATAGGCGGTGGAAACATTTTCCGCGGATTGAGCGGTGCCAACAAAGGGTTTGACCGTGTGAAAGGCGACCAGATGGGAATGCTGGCAACCGTCATCAACAGCCTTGCACTCAGTTCGGCTCTGGTAGCTGCCGGCGTGAAGGCCCGCGTGCTGACTGCCGTACGTATGGAACCCATCGGTGAATTCTACAATAAATGGCGTGCCATCGAATGTATGGAAGCAGGCGAAGTAGTCATCATGTCCGCCGGTACAGGCAATCCGTTCTTCACTACCGATACCGGTTCCAGTCTGCGCGGCATCGAGATTGAGGCGGATGTCATGCTGAAAGGTACCCGTGTGGACGGCATCTACACCGCCGACCCGGAGAAGGACCCGACAGCCACGAAGTTCCACGACATCACCTACGACGAAGTGCTGAAGCGCGGTCTGAAAGTGATGGACCTCACTGCCACCTGCATGTGCAAAGAGAATAACCTGCCCATCATCGTTTTTGACATGGACACAGTAGGTAATCTGAAAAAAGTGATGCAAGGAGAAGAAATCGGTACACTGGTGCACAATTGAATGGAAAATGGAGAATAAAAAATGAATGTTATTTAATTCTTAATTCTCAATTTTCAATTTAATAATTATATTTGCAAAGTTTCAAATCAAAGCTATTTCAAAACGAAAATAATATGAGAGACGTAAAAGACATCTTAGACGAAGCGCAAGAAAGTATGGACATGGCCATCATGTATCTGGACGAGGCACTGGCTCATATCCGCGCCGGAAAAGCCGATATCCGTTTGCTGGACGGTATCCGTGTGGATTCTTATGGAAGTATGGTTCCTATCAACAATGTGGCAGCCGTAACCACTCCGGACGCACGCAGCATTGCCATCAAGCCATGGGATAAGAGCATGTTCCGCGTCATTGAAAAGGCCATCATTGACTCCAGTCTCGGCATCATGCCCGAAAACAATGGTGAGATTATCCGTATCGGCATCCCGCCACTGACGGAAGAACGCCGTAAACAACTTGCCAAACAGTGTAAGGGAGAAGGAGAAACTGCAAGGTAAGTGTACGTAATGCACGCCGTGATGCCATCGACGCCTTGAAGAAATCCGTAAAGGACGGACTGGCCGAAGACGCCCAGAAAGGCGGTGAAGAAAAGCTGCAGAAGATTCACGACAAGTTCATCAAGCAGATTGATGACATGCTGGCTGCAAAGGATAAAGAAATCATGACCGTTTAATTAAGTTGAAAACGGAAAATGGAAAGTTGAAAATAAACCGATATACCAAGTATAGAAGCCTTTCAACCTTCCATTTTCAACTTTCAACTTTCAACTTTCAATTATTTTGAGGGGACTCGTTATAAAAACACCGGAAGTTGGTACTTGGTACGGACTGACGACGGAAGGGAGATTGAATGTAAAATCAAAGGGAACTTCCGGCTGAAAGGCATACGAAGCACTAATCCCGTGGCTGTAGGCGATTATGTGAACATCATACTGAACCAAGAAGGTACGGCCTTTATCAGCGAGATAGAGGACCGGAAGAATTACATCATCCGCCGCGCCTCCAACCTTTCCAAGCAATCGCACATTCTTGCTGCCAACCTCGACCAGTGCATGCTCATAGTGACGGTGAACTATCCCGAGACCTCCACTACCTTTATAGACCGTTTTCTCGCCTCTGCCGAGGCATACCGTGTTCCCGTCAAGATTATATTCAACAAAGTGGATGCCTACAATGAAGAGGAACTGCACTATCTGGACAGCCTGATCAACCTTTACACCACCATCGGCTATCCTTGTTTCAAGGTTTCTGCCAGAAAAGGGGAAGGCATCGACACTATCGAGAAAGAACTCAAAGGACGCATAACCCTCTTTTCCGGACATTCCGGAGTAGGGAAATCGACACTCATCAAGGCAATACTGCCCGATATAGAGATTAAAACCGGAGAGATATCCACCTATCATAATAAAGGTA
>ENA-OQAA01000349-OQAA01000349.1-human-gut-metagenome-genome-assembly--contig:-NODE-349-length-32638-cov-2.088216_pt1 | contig 32638 bp, 43 predicted proteins | sample MGYA00242489_ERZ504515 | MGnify/ENA primary metagenome ERZ504515 (study PRJEB26092, sample SAMD00036237) | human gut metagenome | host: Homo sapiens | study: EMG produced TPA metagenomics assembly of... | reverse complement strand
GCGCAGCATTATTATGCTCTTTTTTTATATTCTCACTGGTAACCTTTATATATTCCATTATGTAAAGCCTCCGCCACCTTCTGATTTTTATATTTTTTCAGCTCAAAAAAATGAGAGTTCCTGTTATAACTCAATATTAATTTCATATTTCTCATCAATAAATATACAGTTTACTTTATATTTCTGTGCATTACGCAATATTTCTGCATTATCTTCTAAAACACTCTCCATAGTACACCATTCATCATCCAAACGATTTTCAACGGTATTCGAATATCTCTTTATAAGTCAGGGGGCTAATGCCCCTTATGCTTTTCTCTTTTCTTTTGCTGCTTCAGTTCAAACTTTCGCAGTTCTTCCGCTTCTTTTTTCTCTCTGCTTCTGACCTTCCGCTTCTGTTTGTCCTGTTCCTGCTGTAATTTCAATGCCTGCTGCGCTTTTGTTCCAACGCCTGTTTCCTGCATTTGTCTTTTCGCCTCACGCTGCATCCTTTTGGGATTTCTTTTTAATTCTTTTACAACAGTTTCAACAACAGGACTAAATTTCAAAGCGGAATAGCATTTTTGAATATATTCCTGTACTTCATAATCTTTTGGTTCTGCACCAAATTACTTTGGCTACAGATAATTTTCCATCCTCGATACGTTCAAATACACCTACCCAAAATGGTGCTTCAAAATATACCGTCAGTTTTCCACTAACTTTGTTCATAAGAATCCCTCCTAAAATAATTGTTGAACAAAGAATGGACAACCCGGAGGGGCAGGTTACTTACCCTATTCGCATAGGACGGCTGGGCTACCTACCAGCTCTAGCACATTTTTAAGTGTGCATTGCGTTTTTATCTTTGCATTTATAATCAAGCCATATGGCACGATTAACTTAATATGACAATTTCTGATTTATTGTATCTTCACAAAACTTTCTCCATGGAAAAATGCAGAAATCTTTTACTCCCGTTTCCGTCCGCTCCGTTTCTTTTTCCGGGGATCTGGCGGAGGAGAAGGTCTGAATGTAATCCTGCCGGATCAGTGTTGCATCATGTGAAAGGAAAGCAGCTACACGCTCCTGATCGGAAGCTTGCTCCGGGAAAAAGGATGCAAATTTCTGTGCCAGCTGTTCCTCTTTTCCATACAGTTTAAGAGTTCCTTCATATCCTACCAGTTCTCTTAGCACAGCAGTAAATTCTTCATATCTTTTTTCTCTTATCTCCAGATCCACTCTCGCCTTTGCCGTTGTACCGTTCAGATAAAGAATTTTCAGCAGAGTATCGTTTTTAGACCGATCCATTGTTACCCACAGAGCCAGCTTTTTTGAGATTAACTTCCCGCCGATCAGCATCCAGTTCTGGCTTCGGTAGATTTCCAGATACTTTTTCATAGTATCATCTTCAAACTCTACTGGCTCAAAATGTTCTCCATCCAGCAGCTGCTCCAACTGTTTTTTGCTGAGGATCTGATTCAGCACCGGAATGTTTCGGTAAGGTGTACATACATAGCGTCTCATTTTCTGAAACAGAGCCACAACCAGAACTGCTATGCCAAGTAAAAACAGGAAAAGCTCTCCATCCATTTCAATTTTCCCGGTTGCAGTTACCCAAAAACCTCGCAGAACCAGTACAACACCAAATCCCCACAGCCCAAGAATCAGTAACTTTTTCAGCGGATAAAAATGAATCCATTCGATGATCTGTATCTGTTGTCTGCCGCTCATAGGTTTATCACACAAAAGCCGGCGGGTGATCCACTGATTTAAAAATTGTGGAATCCATGCAATTCCAAACAGAAAAGCTGCAATACCGGCATAAATGACAATCCCGATCCATCCAATATCCAGATAAGACTCCAGAAGCACAGGGAAACTGAGCAGCAGCATAAGGAGAAAAAACGGAGCAGATGACTTCCTGTGTTCCTTTTGGATCTTCAGATCGTTTATGGCAGAATAGATGCACAGGAAAGCGATCATGACCGCTGACATCGCTCCTGACACCCAGTTTTTAAGATCTCCGAACCGCAAGACGTGTTCCTTCCTGTGCATACCATAAAATTTTCCAGTAATACCCGCATAGAGGCAAAATCCCAGGTAAACCAGGGCCAAAAGCGCCCCTGCCAGCTTTAAAATTGTTTTTCCTGAAAGTTTTCTTTTCTCCATCTTTATCCTTTTCCTGTAAAATCACTAAAAAAATTAATCTGCTTTCAGATTTTTATCCAGAATCACCAGTTCTCCGTTGCGTTCAATGATACCAGGCTGAACCACAACGATTTTCAGGCCTTCCGGTAATTCCAGATACTGTGAAGCATAACCCCAGACCTTAATCTGATCGCCTTCCTTAAGCTCAATGGCAGAACTTACTGTACCGTCTTCATTCAAAATCTGGTTGGCAATACAGTAAAGCTGGCCGGTTGTATCCTCTGCGATGTAGAGAGATACATCCGGAGAGAGCGGCGTACCGGCAATAGCCTTATATTCACCAACTTCTTCGCTCCAGACGGTACCTTCACTGTAAAATCCAACGGCCATATTTTCTTCGTATCCCTCAATAATTGCATTGAAATCCTGAGCATACGGCTCCATCTCGGCTGTTGTCGTATCCTTGTAAGCGGCAATCTTTTCATTTGATACCTGTTCTTTTATTTCCTGCGGCTGATAATCCTTGTATTCAAAAATATTATCCGAAGCAAGTGTGATCGCTGTGTAGTCATCACCCAGCATGACTTTATAAACAGCAATCTCATCATCACCAACAGTACGATTAATGTCGATATTTCCTGCGGAATTCAGTTCATATCCGTCTACACCTTCCAACGCCTTTTGTAAGGCTTCGTTGGACATGACACAGTTGATCCCATTGAGCGTTACAAAGAAATCAGAATCTGGCTGATCCTTATCCGCAGAGTATTCCAGTTCCGCCACCATTCCGCCCTCAGCAGGCTTACATGGCTCTGTCCCGTCATTTACGATTGCAACATCCATTTCCTGACCGTCTTTGGAAAGTTCCCCATAAATACGCTCGCCGGGCTGCAGCGAAACCTCAGCCGCATCATATTCTTCCGTTTCCAGACTCCATCCGGCCTGTATCAGCCGGGAAGTTTCCAAAGGAAGCGTGTAGTAAGTACCCTCCAGTACGAACTCAGGCGTCCCGTCATTTTTCAGCTGAGACAGAATGGCCTCATCCGTACAGCCTTTATCTCTGCCCGCAGCTTCCGGAGCCGATGTCTGAGGTTTTGAGCCGCATCCGGCAAGCATACTGCACACCAGCGCACATCCTGTCAGTAAAGCAATCCATTGTTTTTTCATAAGCGTAAATCCTTTCTGCGATTCCATCAAATTTGTTTTATGTATGAACAACTCATATCCTTTATAAATGGCGATTATACACCGATCAGCGTCATGACCACATAGAGTAGGATCAGCAGGAGCGCAAGACACATTGCACAGAAAACGGCAATGGTGGTTTTGACCCTGTACCGCTCCTTTAATGTCAGAACCATCATTGCAAGTACATCAAAGGAAAAGAAGAACTGGCAGATTCCAGCTAAAACCGCCAACCATTTCGGATGTACGCCGTCTTTCCATGACTTTATCAGATAAGCGATGGCGTAGGGAGCTGCCCCTAACAGAATCCCGTATCCTAAAATCAAAAAAACAATAGTTACCAGTCCGAACAATGCCATCAGAGGCAATGGGAAGAATGCCATCAGCGTTACATATACGGTGATGCTCCCTCCGACCAGATAGAACGGGATCAGTCCATACTTGATGATCAAAGTGCAGTTCAGCAATGTCTTTCTTGACCACTTTCTTCCTGCGGTCAGCACAACGATCAAATTGACGATTCCCATGATAAAGGGCAGAAGGATCGATACTATCTGCAATGTGATCGCATTGCCAAAACAGACTGCCAAAAGAAAGAATGTATAAGACACAATCACATAGAGTACCGGGAGAATATAAGTCATTTAACAGCCTCCTTTCTTCGCCGGATCAACCAGAGGATCAGCCAGATCAGGCAGACCGGGAACGAAAACAGGCTCAAAATCAAAAGTCCGGCTCCAAATGATCCGAGGATTGAGTCCCCGGCGATTATATTACTGATGATTCCGAGCAGTGCCAGACCAAAGCTGAAAGAGAGCCAGCAAAAGAATGCATATTTACTTTCTTTGGCGTTTGCGGGTACTCTTGATTCTCCCTTTTTGTTTCCAAGCCGGGTTTTTAGCTGTTGGCTCAGAAGTCGTTCCTGCTCCTCTAATTCTGTATCTCCGATCGCCCTTGCGTAATCACCCCGAAGCAGGTGATACCCTATTTTATCCTGCGTATTTTTTGCCTGATGCAGAAACTGTTCCAGAGTCTCTTCTGCTTCTGCCCAGCGCTTTTGCTCCAGCAGAGCGGAGAACCAGTTCGCTGTAATGATATTTTTAGAATGCCTGCTGAGTGCCCAGGGACGCCAGTGATCCAGTCCCTGTTTCAGTTTTTCAAGATCATGGTCACTTTGATAAGCCACCACATAGGGGTTCAGTTTCTTTGCCAACCAGCGTTCATATCTGCAATATGCGAAAAAGCACAGAGCCAGCAGTGCAAGAAACACTACAACAGCAATCCACATAGTCTCGTAAGAAAAAAAGTGATCATAAATCAGACACGCAGCTCCGGAGAGAGCAGCAATGCTGAAAATTGGCCATGGATTCCTCATAATAGCAATATCTCCAATCATTTGTTTGTATAAAGATTTCTTCCGCCGAATTCATTCTTCCCCATCACCATAGTCTCCTGAATCCTGCCTGTCACATGCTCCAGCAGATAAAAGATCGTCTCGTAATGGATGTACTGCAGGATATTTTCGTCAAACATAAATTTCAGGTTTGCGGGAAATTCCTCGTCTCCCTCCCAGAACTGAAGGATCACAGGCAAAAAAGAAAACGGGTACAGCTTTACCGCCACATCGCCTTTCAAATCTGTTTTTTCACCAAAAGATCCACAGGCCTTTTCAAGAGCCGCTACCTTTCCGTTAAAGCTGTCAGCGGTTTTCTGGAACAGATTTACTCCCGGAGGATTCGCCTTCACAATACCCTTCAGCATATTGATGGAACAAAATTTTCCGGACAGACTGCAGCTATCTTTTGAATAGCAAAGCACATCATAGATTGTCATGGACTCATTGAAATTTCCTTCAGTGACTGAGTGAAACCCGTCCTCAGACCATTCCACCACACCGTTTTTGCGGTTGATTCTGTAGGGTCTTCCCATAAAATCCAGGTACAGATACTGTTTGTCATTTTTCAGTGAAAATTTCTGAATCATTTTTTCCTGGTCATATTTTATAAATTCATCCCGCATCCTGTTCCGTGTGATCTCATAATTGGATACTTTCATTTTTCCCTCTTTCTTAATCTGCAGCTTCCAAATCAGCTGATTCGGTTATAGCTGTCATATTTTTATATTTCCGGTAAGTTTTATAAAAAGTCTGTCAAAAATCTCACAGCCTGATATTTCATAGACTTCATTGATTATTTTTGATTTTATCATACATTTACAGAAAAAGACAGAGTATTCTTACGGCCTGAAGCCAAATAAATACTCTGTCTTAAAAAACTTAAAAAATGATAGAATCCATATTTTTATTCCTGAAATCTTCTCTGTTCTCTTTCGCAGCTGATTATCAGCAGGTCTTTGCGTTCAGGCTGTATACTGTCCTGCAAGCACAGTCCTGCGCACTTTTTTCCTGACAAAGAAAAAGCATACTGCCTGAAGCACAATGGTAACCGTCCAGGATGCAGGATAGGAAATAAAAAGAAAATCAAGGGATCTGTGAGCCGGAAATACCAGGTAGATCCAGATAATCCTCATTCCAACCGTTCCGATCACGGAAAGAATCATGGGTACAGCAGAATAGCCCATTCCGCGCAGCGCTCCCGGAAAAAGATCCATAATCCCACAGAGAAAATAAGGAACTGTGGTAAAGGCAAGGATCTCCAGTCCGCAGGCTATCACATCTGCCTCGCTGGTGTAAATCCTGAGAAGGCCGGAACCAAAGAACCATGCTCCAAAACCCAGGCTAAAGGAAACTCCTACAGTAAGAATCATGCAGTTTACAAGAACCTTGTCCATTCGTTTCAGTTTACCCACTCCATAATTCTGACTGGTAAAGCTCATACATGCCTGAGTAACAGAATTGGCTGCAGCATAAAGGAAGCCAAAAATATTGTTGGCAGCCGTATAGCCTGCCATGCAACGGAGCCAAAGGAATTTACAGAGGACTGCAGCATTGCATTGGAAAAATTAATAACCGTGCTCTGAAGTCCTGCCGGAATACCTACCTGAAAGATCTGCTTCAGGTACTTCCACTTAATAGTAAGTCTGGAAAAACGGAGCTGATAGCTGCTCTCTGATTTATACAGGCATCGCAAAACCAGAATACAGGAAATCATCTGAGCGATAATGGTTGCAATGGCAACTCCCGCTACATCCAGACGGAACCGGATCACCAGAATCAGGTTCAGAACCGCATTGGTGATTCCTGAAATGATCAGAAACAAAAGCGGTCTTTTAGTATCTCCCACAGATCTTAAAATAGCTGCCCCGTAATTGTACAGCATAAAAAAAGGCATTCCGATAAAATAAATCCGCATATAAAGGGCTGACTGGTCAATTACATCTGCCGGAGTACCCATAAGCTCCAGGGCGAATCTGGAAAAGCCCAGTCCCACAAATGCCATCACAACGCCGCTGATCAGAGCAAACATAATAGAAGTATGTACGGTCTCGGACATTTCCTTTGCTTTTCCGGAAGCATAAAAACGGGCGCTTAGCACATTTGCTCCCAGAGAAACACCTATAAACAGATTGGTAAAAATATTAATCAGCGCTGTAGTTGATCCTACGGCTGCCAGAGAACGGCTGCCGCTGAATCTTCCCACCACCACAATATCCACTGCATTAAACATCAGCTGCAAAATGCCGGACAACATCAGCGGAATCGAAAATGAAATAAGCTTGGGCATAATCGAGCCATTGCACATATCAATTTCGTATTTGCTGTTTTTCAATTCTCTCTCCTCTTTTCCTCATTTAAGTAAATATTCTTTCCTGAAACAGTCTGTTCAACTGCAGAAAATACTTTTTCAGTCAGCCAGACTTCCCAGATAATAAAAGCCTTTACACTCCTCAAGCTTTACATTTACATAAGTGCCCAGAAGACTTTCATCTGCCGGAAAATGTACCAGAAGATTGTACTGGGTCCTTCCGGTAAAAATTCCCTTTTCCTTGCTTTCCTCTTCTACCAGAACCTCCTGAACGGTTCCTGCAAACCGGGAGGAACGGATTCTTCCCTGCTCCTGTACAAGGGCAAGAAGACGGTTAAAACGCTCCTTTGTCACATCTGCCGGAACCTGATCCTCTTTGGCGGCTGCCGGAGTTCCGGTGCGTTTGGAATAAATAAAGGTAAAGGCAGTATCGTATCCGGCTTTTTTTACCACATCCAGAGTTTCCTGGAAATCTTCCTCTGTCTCTCCCGGGAAGCCTACAATAATGTCCGTAGTCAGAGAAATATCCGGAATGGCAGTACGGATTTTTTCTACCAGGTTCAGATATTTCTCTTTGTCATAGCGGCGGTTCATCTCCTTCAGAACACGGCTGCTGCCGGACTGAAGAGGAAGGTGAAGATGATGGCAGATTTTATCGCTTTTTGCCATAACTTCAATCAGTTCATCAGAAAGATCTTTTGGATGGGAAGTCATAAAACGAATACGCTTCAGTCCTTCCACCTCTTCCAGCATAGTGAGAAGCTGGGCAAAGGTCACTGGATTTTCCAGAGTTTTTCCGTAGGAGTTTACATTCTGTCCCAGAAGCATTACCTCGGAAACTCCGTCCGCCACAAGTCGTTCCACTTCCTTTACAATGGCCTCCGGTTTACGGCTTCTCTCTCTTCCTCTTACATAAGGCACAATACAGTAGCTGCAGAAGTTGTTGCAGCCAAACATGATATTTACACCGGATTTGAACGTATAGTTACGCTCTGTGGGAAGATCCTCCACAATCTGATCCGTTCCCTCCCAGATATCTACGATCTGCATGTCAGATAACAGCATATCGTAAAAAAGCTCTGCAAACTTAAAAATATTGTGGGTTCCAAACACCAGATTTACAAAAGAATAGGTTTTTTTGATTTTTTCTACTACCTGAGGCTCCTGCATCATGCAGCCAAAAAGAATGATCTTCATATCCGGATTCTGATCCTTCAGGCTGTGAAGATGACCCAGGCGTCCGTACACCTTCAGATTGGCATTTTCACGGACGGTACAGGTATTGTAAATAACAACATCCGCCTCCTCACTGTCCTGACGGATATATCCGATCTCATCCATGATCCCGGCCACAGCCTCAGACTGTTTCTCGTTCATCTGACAGCCAAATGTAGTAAGGCAATAGGTCAGAGGACGCCCGATGGTCTGCATTTTCTGCTGTGTCAGCGCTCTGGCAAGCTCAATAAAGGAACGCTGACGTTCTGTTTCATTCTGTGTCTCTTTTATTTCTGTATCTTTAATCATAAATATCGTTGCTCCTTGTTTTTTCTTATTTTTCTATGATACAGGAATTTTATAATTCTGTCAAAATTTTTCCGGATGCAGTGAATAAACAACAGCAGCACTTTACACACGGCAATATCCCGCAAGGTGTTTCGGCATATTTTGCGAAAATCCAATGATATACAGGGAAAATGGCAATCATCCAGGGTAATCCGGAATGTATTTTGACCGGGATGCCGGGAACAGAGTAAACAGCAAGTCCATCATTGCCTCAAAAAACACCCGGCAGTTCTCAGGAATCAGCTCCTGAAGTCTGCCGGGATCAACATTTTAAGCGGTTATTTAAAGTTCGCCCACAGAAAAAATATACTCCAGAGGAATTGTGTAAATCTGCTGATACCGGTTTTCCAGAAGAGAGCTTTCCTCTTCACCCAGACCGGACGGCAGCTCTATCCGAAAAGACGGCTGCCGGGTAAGCTCCGCATAATATCTTTCCGGGGTTCCTTCTCCCTGAATTGCATGATCTTTTTTCTGCTGTTCCAGAGAGAACTTTTCCATGCAAAATCCTGCCTGCTTCTGAAAATGTCTTGCCAGCCGATAGCTTTTCTGGTTTACCCCAAAAGCCTGAGGCTGCCTGAAATATACGATCCTTTTATCTGCCTGTCCAAAAGAAAAAAACCCTTTTCCCTGATATTCCTGCAAAATACGCACCAGAGCCTTTGTTTCATTTTCACTGGCAGGCTCATGATAAATCCGCATTTTCCTGTAATAGCTGGTTGGAAAATTTTTCTGCAGATTCATGCCTCTTGCGTTACAGAAGTATTCTGTGCAGGCTGTCTCCTGCATACGGAGCATCTGTCGGTAAACGGGATTTCGTATTACCGTGTAGCCTTTTTCATAGATTTCATATCCGTCAGGATTCAGAAGGGGAATGAAACATATCTTCCACCCGGAAAGAAGCTGCCTCACGTCATAAAGCTCTTCCAGTACCCATCCGCATTCCCATGCCCGACAGTATTCCTTTGCCATGCGAAGAAGACAGGACGGCATATGCCGCTCCGTTCCGTTCAGCCCGCTGACACAAAAATCACCTGGTCTCCCTGTCCCACCTCGATCATGGGAATCATCCGTTCATCATGACTGTTTCCAATTACCCGGAACTGCGCAATCGCCCTGTATCTCCGGGCAGTTTCCCATAGTTCATAATATAAATTCTCATAAGCAAAAATTGTTGTTTCCATCATCTGCCTGTCCCCCTGCCCTTCATACTGAATATATATGAAAAGAGACAGGCTTTTAGACCTGTCTCCTTTATGGGCAAATTCTGTCAGATATGCTCAGAAGTTCTGTCAGATATCTTCTTTTTTACGTTTTCTTACAAGCACATAGCCTCCCGCCAGCAGAGAGAAAGCAGCCAGAACGGACATGGTTCCAATCGGAGATTCATCTGCTGTGGATACGGCTGACTTGGACGTAGAATCGGAATCCTTTTCTGAAGCCGCCTCTGTCGCCTTAATATCTGCAACAGAGCCTCCGCTTGTTCCGTCATAGTTCAGACCGTCATCCGGATTCTCTTTGTTGTAATTATCAATGTATTCCTTCCACTCTTCATCAGAAATTTCTGCTGAGCTGAAAGATGTTTTCATATATTCGACTACATCTGTATCTATCCATTCGGCGCCATTATAAGTCTGTTTCTGGAAAAAGATATAAAGAGGATATGTAGCTGCTTCCCTGATTCCCTTCTCCTGAGAGCCGATTCTCCATGACTTGTTTTTGGTTCCGTTTACAGACATGGACCAGTACAGAGGAATCCATCTTTCATCGCCGGAAATCGGCTTGGTATCATTCTGTCCTGCACCTACCACCTGAAATCATAAAATTTTCTCGGGAAAACTTCAGCGGATTTTCAAGCCCGTCACCTTACTCTCTGTAACTTTATATTTACGCGGTGCTCGGGTAGTTACAGTAGGTACGACTTGCCCTGGCCGATTTTTCATATTCAGTTTTATTTGCAAATAGTCTATATATCCGTTATCTTTCGCTTTTGCAGCAACAATCAACCAAGAATTTTTTTCAGGAACATTTTTAGCTACAACTTCAAATGTTGTATTTTTATCTGCCACTCTCGTCGCTTTACTTTCATCAATTTTCTTTTCAATTTCCTCTTTACTTGTTCCTTCATCTACAAAAAAATAATACCATTTACAATCCCTTGTAGTGGATACTTTTACATTAACTGTATTGTGATCACGCCATTTTTCACTATCACTTTGATATCCTAAGAAATCCACATAATTATTCCATTCTTCATCTGAAATTTTCGCAGATTGAAAAAAGGTTTTTACATATTCAATAGTATCTGTATCTGTCCATTTAGAATTACTATAAATTTGTTTTTTAAAAAAAACATATATTTTATGTGTTCCAGCAGTTTTTATACCCTTTTCAGATGAAATATTCCAAAATGTTTGTTTTTCTTTATCGTTTGGTTTTTCCTTTGAAGACCAGTATAAAGGCTGCCATCTTACATCCCCTTCAGTGGGATTTGTATTATCCTGTCCCGCACCTATAACTGTAAATGAATATGCTTTTTTGGGAAAGAATTTTAATGGTTTTTCAAGACCAGTTATTTTGCTATCCGTTACAGGACATTCATCTGTTTCAGTCCCCTTTTTTTTCAATACAGCGCTCAGCCGTCCTCACCCAACACAACTGAGTAATCCTGTGTATCATAAGCCAGCTGTTCTGCCGCTGCCTTAAATTCTTCAGGAGTAACGTTGGTTTCGTCGGTCTTTGTCCCTGCTTTTGCCACAATTTTTTTATCTGCCGGTGCTGCGGCTGTCAGAGAGATGGAAGAACCTGTCAGTACATCTGTCACAACAACTGCTGCGTCCTGATCCAGATAAAGGTTTACTCCGGTATTTTCTTTTATGGCAACTGTACCCTGTACGGCAATATCCGTATTGCTGTAAACAGCTCCCATGGCTCCGGTATTTCCGGTAATCGTGCCGCCTTTCAGCACAATGCTTCCCCCGTTATTGGAAACAGCGCCGCCTTTTGCAGTGGTGTTATTTCCTGTCAGAGTGACACCTGCTGAAATGCCGAAAGCGCCGGAATCGCTGACATCTGCCAGGCTTCCCTCGGAAGGTTCTTCCTCACCTTTTCCGTTGCTTCCGTCTACAGTAAGATCAGAACCGTCTTTTACAGAAAACTGAAGCTCGCTGCCCTGTCCGGCAACTGTGAACATCGTTCCGTTAAATACTGTTCCGTCTTCCTTCTGCTCTCTGCGAATGGTAATTCCCGGCGCGGCAGCGACAATGCTGACCTTTTTGCCGGAAACAGAAATGGTTCCTGACAATGCAAGGCTGTCTGTGATCTCGATCACAGTGGATTCCTGAGCGCCGCTTTCTATGGTGGGAGCAGCATCGACCGCCTCCTGAAGTGTCTTATAATAGGTTACCGTTTCCTGATTATTTTCATCTATGGTAGTAATGGAAATTCCTGTTGGCTCATTTTCCAGAGTTTCCGGGGCTTCTGAAGGAACTGCCTCCGGTGTTGTCTCTGTTTCCGGAACCTGTGTAGCTCTGTCGGTGTCTCCGGAACTGTGGGTGTTTCTGTGGGTTCTGCAGGAGTCTCGGTAGGCGCTTCCGGTGTTGTTTCAGGCGTCTGTGTAGGCTCTGCTTCCGGTGTTGTCTCTCCTCCTTCTTCCTGAGGAATCTCGCCGGAATTCTCTCCCTCAGTTGCTTCAGATGAAGCTGCAGGGATATCATTTTCTGCTGCCAGAGCAGCGGAAGGAACGGTTCCGGCAGTCATGGCTCCAGCCAAAAGAATTGCAAATAACTGTTTTTTTCTCATTATGTCCTCCTATCTTACGGACGTATCTGCCCATTTCCGTAAATAATGTACTTGGTCGTTGTCAGAGCAAGAAGTCCCATAGGCCTCTGGCGTGAAGCTTCTGGGTACTGATGCCGATTTCTGCTCCATATCCGAATTCACATCCGTCTGTAAATCTGGTGGAAGCATTGACGTAAACTGCAGCAGCGTCTACCTCATCCAGGAATTTCTGTGCATGCATATAATTGTTTGTAATAATAGCTTCTGAATGACCTGTGTTGTAACGATTGATATGCGCAATGGCTTCCTCTACAGAATACACTGTTTTAATGGACAGTATGTAATCCAGATATTCCGTTCCCCAGTCCTCCTGAGAAGCAGGAACCGCTCCCGGCATCAGGGAAAGAGCCTCCTGGTCTGCACGCATTTCCACGTGTTTTTCGCGGAGTCTTTCTGCCAGTACAGGAAGAAGGACTTCTTTCATACTGTCATGAACAAGAAGGGATTCGCAGGCATTGCATACGCCTACCCTCTGAGTCTTGGCATTCATGATAATGTCTGCTGCCATTTCCGGATCGGCTGTCTCATCTACATAAATATGACAGTTTCCGGTACCTGTCTCGATGACCGGAATGGTGCTCTGATTTACCACTGCTTTGATCAGTCCTTTACCTCCACGGGGGATCAGCACATCCACATATTCATTCATTTTCATAAATTCCCCGGCGGTTTCTCTGGAGGTATCCTCAATCAGCTGAATGGCATCCTCTGTAATTCCCTGAGCTTCAAGGTTTCGCGGATACATTTCACAATTGCCTGATTGGAATGAATGGCATCACTTCCGCCTTTCAGGATCACAACGTTTCCCGTTTTAAAACAAAGCCCGAAAGCATCTGCGGTTACGTTGGGACGCGCTTCATAAATAATTCCGATAACTCCAAGAGGAACTCTTTTCTGTCCGATCAGAAGTCCGTTGGGACGTTTTTTCATTCCGGTAACTTCTCCCACAGGATCTTCCAGATCTACAAGTTGGCGAAGTCCGTCTGCCATTCCTTCGATTCTTTCTCTGGTAAGAAGAAGTCTGTCCACCAGACCTTCCGGCATATGATTTGCCTTACCGTTTTTTACATCTTCCTCATTTGCTTTTAAAAGAGTTTCCGAACTTTCAACCAGATGATCTGCCACAGCGGCAAGCACCTGATTTTTTTTATCTGTGGAAATGGTGCGGAGAGCAGCTTCTGCATCTTTTGCACGCTTTCCAAGCTGAACAAGCATTTCTTTCATAATCTGACCTCCCTGAATTTTAGCCTCTTATGCACTGTTTTTCCGTTACAACGATCTCCGGTGAAATATCTGTAGGCTCTGTAGGAACCTGTGGGAGAAGCTGAAATTCAAAGGCTGCTGCCACACGTTTTACCCGGGGATGTTTTTCCAGATAGCGGTCATAAAATCCTCCGCCATAGCCTACTCTGTGATTCTGTCTGTCAAAGGCAACGCCTGGCATGATCATCAGGCGTCCTCCCACTGTACGATCTCTCCGGACACCGGCTCCGGGATCCCATAGTATCCCGGCTCCAGCTGCGCAAATCTGTCAGTTTATAAAAAATCATATCAAGCCCCTGTACCTTTGGCACAGCGATTTCTTTTCCGTCTGCCCAGGCTTTTTCAATAAGAAAGCCTGTCATTACTTCATGATTGTAATCTGCATAAACAAGGATTCTGTCCGCTGTCTGATATTCCGCAAGAGCAGTGATATTTTTTGTGATCTCTTTGCTCCATTCCTGTATTTCTTTATCAGAACACGCTTTTCTCTCTGCAAAAATCTGTTTTCTAATGGCTTTTTTTTCTTCCATATTTTTCACCTAAATTCGTAATACTTCCATCTTCTTCTTTAATGCTGATATTGTCAAGCTGACTCCTTAAATTCATGCGGATAGTCGCAATATATTCTTTGCGGAGAGCATCTCTTTCCTTCTTTTCTTCTTCTGTAAGACCCACACTTTTGGCCTTGTGGGCAAGTGTATTGATGCGGTCGATTTTTATGTTATCCATATTTTTCCCTCGTATGATATTGTAGTAGTGTTTATAGACCATCTCCAGGGTCTCTATGTTATATATCAAAGCTTCGGCAGAATAGCTGCCTGCATCTGTTACAGCAGTTTTTCTATATAATCAATGAGGTAGAATTCCTCTTTCTGGTTTCCAACAAATAAGGTTCCGTAATTACGGCCTTCCATAACCTTGTGTATCACATGGAAATCTCCGCCGTTGGCGATCACCATATCCGCTCCTGCAGCCGTGGCGATCTCTGCAGCCGTAAGCTTTGTTGCCATTCCGCCTGTTCCCACCTTGCTTCCCGGGCCTTTTCCCATGCTTTTCAGCTTTTCATCCAGCTTTTCTACGGTGTCGATAAACTTTGCATCCGGATTGGTATTCGGATCGTCTGTAAACAGCCCGTCAATATCTGAAAGCAGGATCAGAAGTCTGCGCCGATCAGAGCTGCGATAACTGCGGAAAGCGTATCGTTATCGCCAAAGGAATCCAGCGCTTCCAGCTCAAAGCTTGAAATAGAGTCGTTTTCATTGACCACAGGAATGGTATTCAGTGTCAGAAGCTCCTCAAAGGTATTTCGGGCATGCATGCGGTTCAGATTGTTGACCATGGTATTTTTTGTCATAAGGATCTGAGCTGCCATCTGATTATATTCGGCAAAAAGCTTCTGATAGATCATCATAAGCCTTGCCTGTCCCACTGCGGAGCATGCCTGTTTTACCTTCAGCTCTCTGGGGCGCTCATTGAGACCAAGGGCAGCAGAGCCCACGGCAACGGCGCCTGAAGTTACAAGTACCACGTCTTTTCCCTGATTGTGAAGATCACTGATCTCACGGACAAGCACCTCCAGCTTGCGAAGATCAAGTCTGCCTGTTTCTTTGTGGATCAGGGAAGAAGAGCCTACCTTGATCACAACACGTTTTTTATCTTTTAATAATTCCCGGTAATTCATTGTTGTCTGTCTCTCCAAATCTGTTTTATCTGTTGATTCCAAGGGTTGCCAGAGCCTCTGACTGTTTCTTTTCCATAACAGCCGCCTCTTCCGGTTCCATGTGATCATATCCCAGAAGATGAAGCATACTGTGCGCAAAAAGGAAGCTGAACTCTCTTTCTGTACTGTGTCCGTATTCCTCAGCCTGAGCATATACCCTGTCCACAGAGATCATAACATCTCCCAGCAGAAGTTCGTCTGTATCCAGGTCAAAGTATTCATCCTGATCCTCAATAATGGAATAGTCTGCAGGAGACGGAAACGGGATCATAGGAAATGAAAGTACGTCTGTGGGCGCATTGATATTTCTGAACTGGGCATTTACCTCCTTGATCTCCTCGTTATCCGTGATCACAAGATTCACGCTGGCCTCATAGGGGCACTGCTCGGTTTCCAGAATCTTATGTGCCACGCGGTTGGCAAGCTGCGTATAATCAATGTCCAGTTTTTTTTCTGTTTCATAATCTATCTGAATCGTCATGATTTTTTCTCCTGACTGCGGCGGGCTGTACGGGCTTCGCCGGCTTCTGTTTTTTCTCATATTCGTCGTATGCCTGTACAATCTGCTGAACAAGAGGGTGGCGCACAACATCCTTGCTGGTAAGCTGCAGAAGCCGATATCCTCTATTTTTTTCAGCACCTTCATGGCAACATCCAGACCGGAAACCGCATCTCTGGGAAGATCCTTCTGAGAAGCATCTCCGGTGATAATAACCTTTGAGCCAAAACCGATACGGGTCAGAAACATTTTCATCTGTGCAGGCGTGGTATTCTGCGCCTCGTCAAGAATAATAAAGGCATTGTCAAGGGTACGTCCTCTCATATAGGCCAGAGGTGCAACCTCTATCAGTCCTCTCTCCATATTTTTTGCAAAGCTGTCTGCTCCCATGATCTGGTAAAGAGCATCATAAAGAGGACGAAGATATGGATCTACCTTGCTCTGAAGATCTCCGGGCAGAAATCCCAGTTTTTCCCCTGCCTCAATAGCAGGACGGGTCAGAATGATGCGGCTTACCTCTTCGTTTCTGAAAGCAGTGACTGCCATTGCCATTGCAAGATAGGTTTTTCCTGTACCCGCAGGTCCTACTCCGAAAACAATCATTTTTTTACGGATCTGCTCCACATATTCCTTCTGTCCCAAAGTTTTGGGTTTAATGGGACGTCCCTGTATGGTATTGCAGATAAAATCTTTATCGATTTCTGTAAGAACCTCATTTCGCTGCTCCATGGCAAGAGCCAGGGCATAGCTGACGTTCTGTTTTGTGATGGTATTTCCTCTCTGCGCCAGAACTGCCAGTTCGCCGATCAGTTTTTCGCCTGGGAAGCGCTTCCTCAGTTCCAAGTATTTTCAGAATGCCGTCTCTTGATATCAGAGTGACATTCAATGTTCTTTCGATCAGTTTCAGATGTTCGTCGAACTGCCCGAATACATTCCCTTCCAGATCAGCCGGAATTTCCAGATGCAGCTCGATAATACTGTTAGCCATTCTCTGTTGTCCTTTCTTTTGGTTGCTCCAGTATTTCCACCGGAGTTTTCTTTCCGATTTTTTCAATGATCTCCAGATTTCCTCTGCTGATACAGGTTCTGTGATCCACATCTATTTTAACATTATTTGCAGATATTTGAACCCCCTTTTCCATTAATTTTTCTTCATAATCCTGAAGAATACAAAAAGCCTCTGTCTTTGCCTCCTTTTCTGTACGTATTATCTTTTTCTTCTGGTATCGGTTCATAGTAATACGGCCTGTGGAAACAGGAAGCCTAAAATTCTCAGTGAGCTTCATCGGAAGCTCTTCTGTCAGAGTATGCCAGCCCTTTTTATGCTCTGCTCCCCATTCCAAGTATAGCTTCCCAATCTTTAAAAAGCCTCCAGTTTCCTGAATATTTTCCCGTATTTCTGCTTCATACTCCAATGGAAGCTCAGCATAATAGGACAGCTTCCTTTTTATGTAAATATCTGCATCTGCATGGACATATTCATAGCGCGTCACTTCCTGACTGTCATTTTTTAATTCAAGACAGCCGGAAACCAGAACGTCTCCTGTTTTACAGTTTTCCCCTGGTCTGATCCGGGGAACTCCGGCCCTAGTAATGATCTTTACCACGGTTCCGGATTCTGTGGCTGTCAGATTGCAGGGTTCTACTTTTTCTTTTTTCTTTTTATTCTGAAAATCCCCTTCTTTTACTGTAATAACCAGTCGTGTTCCTTCTGTTCTTGCGGAAACCCAGCTGTCTGAGGATATTCTTCCCGGATGGAGCTGCAATGGCGCTGCAGTTTAAAGATTTTTTTTTTCATACCATGGGAAACACCCTGATCCTCCAGAAACTTCAGGATTTCCGGTGTGCTGTTCGCCCTGTTTCCTTCAATATGGATATTCCAGATACGTCCGGAAAGCATAAGAAGAAGCATTCCGCACAAAAAAAATCCCAAGAAAAAAAGCTTTTCTTTTTACGCCTTTTTCCACCCAGAAAGGAAGCCCCTGTTTTTCCAGAATATGAATTCTCACCTTTGTTTTTCTCCGTATTGGTCCCAGCAGAAAAAATGGTTGACGGAAAAAAATACAGGTAAAGCTCTTATCCTTATTTTGTCTCAGATTCCGGACGACAATTCCTCTTGCCATGCAGAGATTAAAAAAACGTTCTGTCTGTCCGCCACAGATAAGAACTTCCACATATCCGTTCAGAAAACAAAGGATTTTTTCCATAGCTTCCTCCTACCGTTCCGGAATGATCCGGGAGATTTTTCCTGTAACTGTCATCTCTTCCATGGTATACCAGGGAATTTCCAGATTTTTTCCCATGATTGTCAGTTTTCCCGAAAAAAGTGCTTACAATGATTTCCTCCTCTGTCAGCTTAAGAATACTGCGGTAATTTTCAATAACAGCCTGGCTGCATCCTGTCAGTGTAACAACAGTCTCTCTGCAGGCAAGATCTCTGGGAACCTCAAGAGCAGTCAGACAGCCTTCCCTGAGCTGTTTTCTTTTTTGCTGAAAAAACAAAGCATCGACCTCCTCTGATTCCCGCCCACATAAAAACAGAAAAACCTTCGGCTTTTATCGTAATTTATGCCGAAGGCTTTATCTTTATTCCTGACGGAACAATACCATGGAAAACCATAATATTGTATTGCCGCCCAGATTGTATTCCATTTGCTGTTCTTCTACAATTTCCGCAGCCACTACTCCATGGCTTTCCAGACAGGGATGCATTTTTTCCGGATGCCTGCAGGGTTTTCCCTGGGGGAATGTACACTCCTGACAGATATCACAGGATTCTGTGGACAGGGTAAAAACGGAAAACCCCTGTTCCCGGAGAAATGAGGCGATTTCTTCTGTGATTTTTTCGTGCTGGTGTCTGGTGGAAAGCATTTCCTCCATATTCATAAGATCCGACACTTCCGCCACACTGGAAAAAACACTGCCTGGGGATATCTGCTGATCCTGTCCCGGCACTGCTCCAGTGAACCTACAGCCGGAGGGCAGGCCCAGGTAGTGCCAAAACGTTCACATTCCTGACTGCAGATCGTGCGGACCCTTTCCCTTACCTGAATTCCCTTTGTGTCAAGAATACGGTACTCATACACCGGAAACTGAGAAATATATTCCTCAAATTTTCCCATATCCAACTGTTTTATCATAAGCTTATCCTTCCTTCTGTACTGCCTGTATCATAATCCGATCAAACAAACCGCCCATTGTCAAAAACCGGTAGAATTGCGGTAACCCTGGTATAGCAGAAGTTAGTATTCGTTATACTAATTCAAAATGATCAGCGCCATAAATACAAGGTTTTCTTCACCGGCATTTGTCAGCGCATGACCTTTGCCGTCCGGAGTAAAGGTCATGTCTCCTGCTTCTACCATACGAAGTTCTCCGTTATCGCTGTAAATTCCTTTTCCGGAAAGAATGTAATAGGTTTCGCTTTCTCCGTGATGTTCATGATATCCCAGGGAACAGCCCGGTTCCAGAGTCACCTCTGCATAAAGACCACATTTTCCATTTAATTGTTTTTCATTAAGGATCGGCTTAAGAAAAACATGCCCGTTTCCTCCGCACATGTTTTCAATACGCTGAATTTCCATAAAAGAATCCTCCCTGGCAAAAACTTTTTTATTTATGATAAGGTTCATTGTTCAGAATACGGAATCCTCTGTATATCTGTTCCAGAAGTATCATCTGCATCAGCTGATGAGGAAATGTCATTCTGGAAAAGCTCAGCCGGAAATCTGCTCTTTTTAGTACCTGTTCACTTAGTCCAAGAGAGCCTCCGATCACAAAAGCAACCGAGCTTTTTCCTTCAATTCCCAATTGACCGATTTTTTCAGAAAGTTCTACAGAGTCCAGCATTTTTCCGTCAAGGGCAAGAGCGATCACGTATCCTGGTCCCGGATATTTTTCATGATGCGCTCGCCTTCTGTTTTTTTGATCTGTTCGTTTAAAGCCTCAGAAGCCTTGTCCGGAGTCTTTTCATCAGCCACCTGACAGAAGGTAAGCTTACGGTATCTGCTCAGACGTTTTGCATATTCCTGTATCCCTGCGGTAAGATATTTTTCTTTGATCTTGCCCACAGATAAAATCCGGATCTCCATTATACTTCATAGTCAAGACAGATACGGTTGCAGGTAACTGTCCTGATAAAAGAAACCATTTTCTGATGTTCCGGGTGAACCTGATAACCGTCAAGAGCCTCCTGGGATTCCAGTCTACAGAAAAGTCCGATTTCATGTGTGCTGGCAGGAAGAGCATCTGTGACTACCTTAACAGATATCAGCCCCGGGACGATTCCCGTCAGACGTTCCAGCCCTTCTTTGATCCGTACTGCCGCTTCTTTTTTCTGTTTGTCATCTAAAGTTTCCTGAAATGACCACATTACAATGTGCTTTACCATGTTTTTCTCCTTTCTTTCCTTTACAGGCTTTCTTCAATAAAATTCTGGAATTCCTCCATGGACATCAGAACCTTCCGGGGCTTTGTGCCTTCCTCCGGTCCTACAACTCCGGCATCACAAAGCTGATCCATGATTCTGGCAGCTCTGTTAAATCCGATTTTAAACATACGCTGAAGCATTCCAATGGAAGCTTTTTCCTTATCAATAATAAACTTGCCGGCTTCCTCAAAATATACATCCCTTTCCTCTGCTCCGGATCCTCCTCCGGACAGACTGGCAGTATTTACCTGCTGTTCAATCTGCGGATTGTACTGCGCCGCGGGATTTTTATCTGCAAGAAAGTCCACGATGCTGCTGACTTCTTCGTCTGAAACAAAAGCGCCCTGCAGTCTGGCAGGCTTCTGATATCCCTGAGGATAAAAAAGCATATCTCCTTTTCCAAGAAGCTTTTCTGCGCCGTTCATATCCAGAATTGTTCTGGAATCCACGCCTGAGGAAACAGAAAAAGCAATTCTGGAGGCATATTTGCCTTAATAAGACCTGTGATAACATTTACAGACGGCCGCTGTGTGGCTATGATCAGATGGATTCCCGCAGCCGGGCAAGCTGAGCCAGACGGCAGATCGCATCCTCCACTTCTCCCGGAGCCACCATCATCAGATCCGCAAGTTCATCCACGATAATAATGATCTGAGGCATACGCTCCGGCGGGTTTTCTCCCTCGGGGATCCTCATTCCATCTACTTTTTATTGTACTCCTGAAGATTTCGCACATTAAATTCCGCAAAAGTGTTGTAGCGGTTCATCATCTCTGTTACTGCCCAGTTCAGTGCGCCTGCCGCCTTTTTGGGATCAGTGACTACCGGGATCAGAAGATGAGGGATTCCGTTGTACACGCTTAATTCAACCACCTTGGGATCGATCATGATCAGCTTGACCTCTTCCGGTTTTGCTTTGTAAAGTATACTCACGATCAGAGTATTGATACATACAGACTTACCGGAGCCTGTCGCTCCTGCGATCAGAAGGTGCGGCATTTTGGCAATATCTGTAACAACAGGCTTTCCGGCAATATCCTTCCTACGGCAAAGGAAAGCTTTGATTTTGCACCCTGAAACTCCTGGGACTGCAAAATCTCCCGGAGCATAACTGCCTGATTTTCTTTATTGGGAACTTCGATTCCCACAGCTGCCTTTCCGGGAATCGGCGCCTCAATACGGATATCCGGAGTTGCCAGGTTCAGCTTGATATCATCAGCAAGACCTACGATTCTGCTGACCTTCACTCCCATTTCCGGCTGAAGCTCATATCTGGTTACTGTGGGACCGCAGCTTGCGTTTGTCACAGTAACATTTACACCAAAATTATGCAGAGTATCCTGAAGCTTCTGGGCAGTCTGGCGAAGATGGGCATCGGAATCGCCTTTGCCCTTTCCGTTTCCTCTTTTCAGAAGCTTCAGAGGAGGATAATGATATTCTTTTTTTACTTCTGCATCCTTACTGGTAATCTCCTTCTGGATATTTCGGATTCCATTTTCTATTTCTGTTTTGGACGATTTTGGATTCTTATGAGGCTGAGAGACTTCCGATGCTGCGGACTGAACAGATGCTTCTGTATTTTGCTGTTCCTCTTTCCTGAAATCCTCAAAAGAATCTGAAATTTCTTTACTCTCGTCCTCATAAGCCTGGATTTCATCAAAATCCAAAGAATCTGAAGGCGAGTGTTCCATCTCTATATTAATATCAGTATGGTCATCAGCAGCCTCACTGGAAGAATCTGCCCGATGTATACTGAATTCCAGCTGTCCCTGACCGGTTGCTGAAGTTCGGACTTCAAAATCCTCCTCAGCGGCCTGAGCAGCAGTCTCTGATGTTTCTTTTGTTTTTTCTTTTTTGGAGGAGTCAGTTTTGTTCCTTCCAGAAAGCCGTGAGAAGAAGCCTCTTTCTGTTCCTGTCTGGCATTAAGGCCGCAGCCGCCTCACTGTTTTCCTGTTCCAGAGCCTGGGCAGCCTGTTTTTCTGCCTCTAACGTTTCCTCCAGCCTGCGTATTCTTTCTGCCTGACGGTTTTCCCTCTTCTGTCTGCGTTCCTGATCCCGGATCTCTTTTTTCAGATCCCGCTCCGGCTGCCCTTCCATATAGCGTTCATGTCCGCCCTTTACAAGGCTTACAATGCTGTCCCAGATTTTTAAAAATAAAATCAAAAAAGGATCTCTGAGTAATCAGGATCATTGTAATAAGAAGCACAAGTACAATGATAATATATCCGCCTACAATTCCAAAAGCAGACGTAGAGGACATGCAGATCGCGCCTCCGATCACACCGCCTCCCGTATGAAGCTCTGAACTGCGTTTATAATAATCCATAAATCCCGTACCCGGAAGATATCCCTCTGTTAAAAGCTGTACAAAGCCACACAGAAAAAGAAAAAACACAAGGGCTGCCAGTGTTTTTTTGTACGCGAGAGGATTTTTTTCTGTTGGACATCAAAAAGGCAGCACCCACAAAAAGCAGTACGGGAAATACATAAGCCAGAAGTCCCATAATCCCAAAGCAGACCGCGCTGATCTGTCGCCTACAGCGCCGCCCAGTCCAAAATTACTGATAACCAGGATCATAGAAGCAGCCAGAATGATCAGCAGAATGATTTCTGTCTGGAATCCACTTGTAACATTTTGCTTTTTAGCAGTGGTTTTTCTTCTTGATGCGGTACTCTTTGCTGTTTTTCCTGTGGTTCCTCTTTTGCCTTTCTGGTTCTTTGATGCTGCCATATCCAGGCTTCCCTCCTACTACTTCTATTGCTTTTATTACTACCGGTATCAGAACCCGTTATAAGTTCTGATACCCTTTTGTTTTTTATAACACATAATTACCGATAAGAGCAGCAAAGCCCACAATAAAACAGTAATATGCAAAATAACGGAATCTGCCCCTGTTCACAAGTCTGAGCAGTACACGGATGGTAAAATACCCCACAACTGCAGAGATGAGCATTCCCAGTACAAAGGTAAATCCCAGGCCAACGGTCATTGCAGGCGCGCTAAACTGTCCCAGCTCCACAGCCAGGGCTCCGATAATAGCCGGCACTGACAGAATGTAAGAATATTTCACTGCAAAACTCTGTGTAAATCCACTCATCAGACCTGCGCTGATCGTCAGTCCGCTTCTGGAAAGTCCGGGAAATACAGACAGTCCCTGACAAATACCAATCCACATGGCATTTCCGAATCCGGCGTCTCTTGCAGCTTTTTTTCCGCCCATTCTGCCAAGATCCACCACAAGAAGAACGATTCCTGTGATCAGGATTCCCGCTCCCGGCAGCAGCTGTGAAGAAGCCGCAAGCACAACAAGCCTTCTGGCTGTGTAACCCAGAAGTGCAGTCGGTATCATAGAAACAAGAAGCAGGAGCGCAAATTTCTTATAAGTACTGCTTACGATTTTTGCATATCGAAGTCTGTCTCCTGTTCTTTTATTATGGATATAAAGAGACAGATTTCCGATTGTATCCATCAGCATGTCCAGAGACTCCAGCAGAAGTCTTGAAATATCCTTCCAGAAAGTAAGTATCACTGCTGCCAGCGTACCAAAATGAAGCATTGCTTCCAGAAGAACACCCGTTTCATGCTCCATCCCCAGAATGTTCTGAAGAATGCACAGATGTCCAAAACTGCTTACAGGAAGAAACTCCAGTATTCCCTGCACAACTGCAAGCAGGATTACATATAAAACTGTCATATTTTTAACCTTTTCTTTCGTCTGTTTTCTTCAAATGGCATGAAAGCTGCCGTTTTATTCCATGTAAAAGCCAAAAATTCAAAGTGTTTTCCCGGCTTTTGCTGTATCAGTATATCACAGTTCTGAAAAAGTTACAAGATATCCCCGGCAAAAAATCGAACATGTGAGCGAATACGGTTGCTGCTGCCGGACGCATCCCCGCGGAACTTTTTATTTCCCTGAAAAATCCGTACAGACTGTACTATATTCCCGGTAAACAAAAAAGGAAAACTGCCACAGCATACAGCCGTGACAGTTCCCCGAATCATCTCAGCCTGAATATTGCGTTTCCGCTTTTATACAGGCTATTATTATTTTAAAATCAGTTTGCGTGAGGCAGTCTCTCATCGATCATGTTCATCAGATGATCTGTGGAGCGAAGCGGTGCTACAAATGCAGCATCTTCCACAGCTGCAAGTTTTGCATTTTCACATGCAAGAACTCCGCCATAAATCTCGCCCATTTCTGCATAACGGTAAACCGGAAGCTTATCGTTCATCTCATCAGAAATATCCTCTACATCATCAAACGGCATTTCAACCTCATATACATGAGCCAGCTCTGCAGCAACCTCCCAGTTGGAGAATACCACATCTTCCTCAATGGCCTGTTCAACAACCTGAAGTCTGCGCTCAGTATTGGTGAAAGTACCATAGGTAGACGCAAATCCTGTTCCCGGGATCACAACGTCTGCAAGTTTGGCAGCCTCTGTCATGTGAGTATCGCATACCATCAGGAATACAAGCTCTTTCAGAAGCTCCGGAGCCGGATCCTCACCGAATACCAGAAGGGCTTTTACACCTTCCATAGCCTCTGCCCCTGCAGTAATTCCCAGATCAACAAGACCCTGGCTGTTGTTCTTTGCTTTCAGCATAAGGATACCGTCGCGGGCTTTCCGATATGACCGGAAACAACTGCGATGTCACCAAGAAGCGCAGCAGCCTCAGTAGTTACTACGTTCTGCTGGAATACGATCATTGCTTTCTTTGCATTTGCATAAAGCTCAGCGATCTCTTTTGCTTCTTCAGATACAGCAGCACCTTCTACAGATGCCTTGAATGCATCAAAGCCTTCTGCACCTGTGCCCTTGCCCATATCAAGAAGAGCCTTTACAACACCCTTGAAGAAACCAAGGCTGTTGTCTGTCTCAACAGTTTTATAAGCAAAGCTCATATGATCCTGTGCATATCCTTCCGGATTTACAAGGATAACCTTTGCTCCGTTCTTTGCTGCCTGTTTCAGTTTCAGACGGATCACCTGATTTTCTTTTGCAATAAAGCCTGCGCACAGGATCACATCTGCAGAAAGAACCTCGTTGATGGTGTTCGGAGAAGCGTTTACGCCCAGAACCTTTTCAAGACCGTTCTCTCTGTTGTTGAAGCAAAGAGTCTTAGCTCCGATAGATCTGCGAACTTCTTGATCACATATGCTTCTTCGTTTGTATATCTGTCAGAAACTGCTACAGCAACTGCGTTTCTTCCGTATTTTGCGGCAAGAGATTCTGCTTTCTTTGCAGTCAGCATAAATGCTTCATGATAATCAACCTCTGTAAGCTCTCCGTCCTTTCTTGCCATTGGCTCAAGAAGTTTGCCGTCCATAACAGAACAGTCAAAGCCGAACTTCCTCTTCCGCAGAGAAGTCCTTTATTGACAGCGCCTTCTCTGTCCGGAACAGCTTTTACCAGCATGTCTCCATAGGTTTCAAGATGCATAGAGCAACCTACTGAACAGTAAGCGCAGGTAGTATCGGTAGCCTCAGTGTCAAGCGGAACAGATTTTTCAAGAGTAAGATTTTCCTGAAGAGCACCTGTAGGGCAGACACTTACACACTGGCCGCAGGAAATACATCCTGTCTCAGAAAGCGGCTGTTCAAGAGCCGGCATAACAACTGTGTCAAATCCACGTTTCACAAGGCCAAGAGCGCCTACTCCCATAACCTCATCGCAGGCACGAACACAGAGTCCGCAGAGGATACATTTATTCGGATCCCTTAAAATGAACGGATGCTCATCGTGGAATTCCACTTCATTGATGTCTCCTGCCAGACGGTCCGGATCCACATCGTACATATTTGCATAGGAGATCAGCTTACACTCAAAGTAATCTTTACATCCGCACTCCAGACAACGATGAGCTTCCTCAACAGCCTGCTCCTCGTCGTATCCGAAGACTACCTCTGTAAGTTGTCTTTTCTTTCTTCTGCATTCAGCTGCTCCATAGTCGGACGGCACATTCTCTCACGGTCTTCAAAAGTAGCCGGTGTTACGTCCTTTTTGGTTACATAATAGTTTGGCTCGTATTTGATCTCTTCTCCGCGAAGATAAGCATCTACGATCAGATAGCTCTTCTTGCATCGCCAATGGATTCAACTGCGATGGAAATCTTGTCATTACCACAGTCACCGCCTGCGAATACGCCCGGAAGTGCTGTCATGTATGTATCTTTATCATAAACAAGGCCGCCCTTTCTGGTAAGCTCAACCCCGTTCATTCCTTCTGCATTTACTCTCTGGCCGATTGCAAGGATTACAGTGTCCACATCAATCGTCTCTGTTTTTCCTTCTACCGGAACCGGAGCGCGACGTCCGGATGCATCCGGCTCACCAAGTTCCATAACCTGAAGAACCATCTGACGGCAGTGTCCGTATTCATCAGAAATGATCTCAAGAGGATTGGTCAGGTTCAGGAAGATTACTCCCTCTTCCTCTGCTTCCTCGATCTCGATCATATCTGCAGGCATCTCATCTTTTGTTCTTCTGTAAATATTATAAACCTTGTCAGCGCCAAGACGTACTGCTGTACGGCAGGCATCCATAGCGGTATTACCGCCACCTACAATGGCAACGTTTTTGCCAAGGTCAATATCTTCATTGCGGACAACTTTTCTGAGGAAATCAATACCGCCGATTACACCCTCGGCATCCTCGCCCTTGCAGCGGACACCGGTAGATACCCATGCACCGATACCAACGCATACAGCATCAAAATCTCTGCGGATCGCTTCAAAAGAGATGTCCTCGCCGATCTTTGTATTTGTAACCATGGTTACGCCCATTTTTTCAAGAACAGCGATTTCCTCATCCAGAACTTCTTTCGGAAGACGTATTCCGGAATACCATAGCGGAGCATACCGCCAAGCTTTGGCATTGCCTCGTAGATCGTCACATCATGACCAAGCTGACGGAGGAAATATGCCATGGAAAGTCCGTAAGGACCGCCGCCGATCACAGCAACGTTCTTTCCTGTGTCCGGCTCGCACTCCGGAACAAACGGATCTTCACCGAACTCGTCAGCATCTGCTGCAAATCTCTTAAGGTTTGCAATAGCGATAGGCTCGTCTACCATACCGCGGCGGCATGCTGTCTCACACGGATGAGGACAGACACGACCGATAGATCCCGGAAGCGGAATGTTTTCTCTGATCAGTTTGATGGCCTCTTCATACTGTCCGTTTGCGATCAGACCTACATAGCCCTGACAGTCTGTACCTGCAGGACATGCAAGCATACATGGTGGACGGCAGTCACCCTTATGGTTGGAAAGAAGAAGCTCCAGGTTTGTTTTTCTTGATTCAATAACACGCGGTGTATTGGTATGGATGATCATATCCGGTGCGATCTCGGTTGCACAGGCCTTCCAGAGTTTCGGATTGCCTTCCATCTCTACCATACAAAGTCCGCATGCGCCGTAAATTTCTGTTCTCTCATCATAGCAAAGAGTAGGAATGAAAAATATCGTTCTCTTTGCAGACATCGTAGAATGGTCTGGCCGGGAAGTCCATAGACTTCTTTTCCGTCGATATTTAATCTGTATTTATTCACAGTCTGCACCTCCTATTAAACTCTCTTTACTGCGCCAAATTTACAGGATTCCTCACACTTGCCGCACTTGATACATACAGCAGGATCAATCTTATGCTGCTGTTTTTTCTCGCCGCTGATGGCGCCAACCGGGCAGTGTCTTGCACAGGCTGTACAGCCCTTGCAGTCCTCTGTAATCTCGTAGTGAATAAGAGCCTTACAGGATTTTGCAGTACATTTATGATTGTAAATATGATCCTCATATTCATTGCGGAAATATTTCAGAGTGGTGAGTACCGGGTTCGGAGCAGTCTGTCCAAGTCCGCACATAGCGCCGTCCTTGATCTTTCCTGCAAGCTCTTCCAGAAGCTCGATATCTCCGTCTTTTCCTTCGCCCTTTGTGATTCTCTCAAGAATCTCAAGCATTCTCTTGGTACCGATACGGCAGTAGTTACATTTACCACAGGATTCTTTCTTGGTAAAGTCAAGGAAGAAACGTGCCATATCTACCATACAGGTATCCTCGTCCATTACGATCATACCGCCGGAACCAACGATAGCGCCTGTCTTATTGATATCTTCATAAGTAACAGGAGTATCAATAAGATCTGCAGGAATACATCCGCCGGAAGGACCGCCCATCTGAACAGCCTTGAATTCTTTGTCGTTTTTGATTCCGCCGCCGATGTTGTAAATAACTTCTTTCAGAGTCATTCCCATAGGAACCTCAACAAGACCGCCCTTCTTGATTTTTCCTGCAAGAGCAAATACCTTGGAGCCCTTGGATTTTTCAGCACCTCTGTCAGCAAAGGCCTGTCCGCCATTGGCAATGATCCATGCAACGTTTGCATAGGTTTCTACGTTATTGATGTTGGTCGGAAGCTTCCAGTATCCCTTTGCAGCCGGGAACGGAGGTTTCAGTCTTGGCATACCTCTCTCTCCTTCAAGAGAAGCAATAAGAGCAGTCTCCTCACCGCATACAAATGCGCCTGCGCCTGCTTTGATACGGATATCAAAATCAAAGCCTGTTCCAAACAGATTTTTGCCCAGATAACCCTTTTCTCTTGCCTGTGCCATGGCGATCTCAAGACGTGCGATTGCCAGTGGATACTCAGCACGGCAGTAAATGATACCCTCGGTAGCGCCTGCAGCAAAACCGCCGATGATCATACCTTCCAGCAGGGAGTGAGGATCGCCTTCCAGAACGGAACGGTCCATGAATGCACCCGGGTCACCCTCGTCCGCATTACATACCATATATTTCTGCGCGCCTTTATTGGATTTGATCGCATTCCATTTAAACCATGTAGGGAAACCGGCGCCGCCGCGTCCGCGAAGTCCGGAAACCTTGATTTCCTCAATAACTTCATCCGGAGTCATGGAAGTGATAACTTTGCGTGCAGCTTCATAGCCGCCTACCGCTATGTACTCATCAATTTTTTCCGGATTGATCTGACCGCAGTTGCGGAGAACGATTCTCTGCTGCTGGGAAAGGAACGCCTCATCCTCTGCCGGAATCACGTATTCCTCTACCGGCTTTCCGCCAATCAGATGCTCCTCTACGATTTTTTCTACTTTATCTGTAGTACATTTGACATATCTTGCTTCCAGAGCGCCTTCGTCATTATACACATCAACGATAGGCTCCAGATAGCAGGTACCGATACATCCTGTTTTATCAATAACAACATTTGTAAGATTTTTTTCTGCTACGATACGCTGGAACTCATCAGAGGTCTTCTTAGCTCCGGTAGCAATACCACAGCTGCCTTGTCCTACAACAACTTTCATATTTCTACCTCCTATGCGTTCTTTGCTTTATAATCGTCAAGAATCTTCTTAACAGAAGATTTTGTCAGGTTTCCGAATGTTTCCTCACCGTCTGCTGATTTTACCATCATAACCGGCGCAAGAGAACAGCAGCAAGACAGGCTACGTTATTTAATGTAAACAGACCATCTTCGGTTGTCTCTCCGTCCTTGATTCCAAGATGTTCACAGACAGCTTCCTCGATCATGTCAGAACCATTTACATGACAGGCTGTACCTTTACAGAGCATGATCAGATACTTTCCGATCGGCTGTAAACGGAACTGTGCATAGAATGTAGCCACACCGTAAATTTTAGCAGGCATGATCCCTGTTCTTTCTGCGATATAATTGATCGCATCCATAGAAAGATACCCGTAGATATCCTGGGTCTGCTGAAGAATGGTGATCAGGCTTCCCGGCACCTTTGCATATTTTTCAAGCACCGGAGCCAACTCAGCGAAATCCGCGTTTCCGCTGTTCTGACATCCACACGTATTGCTCATATGATTTGTCCCTCCTGTAGAAATTATTTTAAACATCACTACTCATTCTCTAGCATTATATCACAAAAGGAGGGACAGTCAAAGGAAAAAGTGCTTGATTTTTCATAAATTGTTAATAATGTGACTAACTTTATCATGAAATTACATTTTTTTCTCAGCTTTCTGAAGGTCAATTAGTTCATACAGTTTGGCAAGAGCCTCTTTCATTCCTCCCACTTCATCGATCAGTCCTTCTTCTACAGCCTCCCTGCCTTCCAGCATGTTCCCACATCTTTTACCAGCTGTGTGGTATCCAGCATTAGCTCTTCCAAGCGCTTCTGAGAAATGTGGGAATGAGAAGCAATAAATCCCGTGATCCGGTCCTGAATTTTTTCCATATTCCGATAGGTCTGTGCAACACCGATAAACATCCCACTGGAACGCACCGGATGAATCACCATGGTAGCGCTTGGCACAACAAAGGAATAGTCGGCCGATACGGCCATGGGAACACCAATGGAATGACCGCCTCCAAGAACAAGAGAAACTGTAGGAATACTTAAAGATGCGATCATCTCCGCAATGGCAAGCCCTGCTTCCACATCGCCGCCTACCGTATTTAAAAGAATCAGAAGGCCGTCCACATCTTCATCATCCTCCACCAGAGCCAGCTTTGGAAGTACATGCTCATATTTGGTGGTTTTACTCTGAGAAGGCGCTGACTCATGGCCTTCCACCTCACCGATAATCGTAAGAAGCTCCACATGATGTTTTCGTGGATTTCTATCCAGAGTCACCTGTCCCATTTCCTTTATCTGCTCATTTTTTCTGTCCTGATTTTCCAGTTTTTCCTGCTCATATCCAGTATCCTCTGGTTTTGTCTCTGCGTTTTTCTGTGATTTCCCATTCTCATCTGCTCCGGAAATCATTTTTTCCATTGGATGCTGTTCTTCTTTTATATTCTCCTGGTTCAGAAATTTTTCCTCTGTGTATCCATTCTCTTTTCCCTCATACTCTGACAGAACCTTCTGATCATAATTCATTTGCTGCCGTTTTCCTTTTTCGGACATGCAATCCTCCATTCCGCCGCCTTTTATCCGGCGGCACAAATAATATAAAAAACAATTCACACTTCCACAGTTTCATGGTACAATAAATTTAGTTTTTGATGCTGCAGTATTAACTGTGATCATCTCCGCCCGTCTATTCATTTACAGAAATGCCCCTCTGCTCAGGCGAACTATATTTCACCAGTTCGTTTATTACCTGATTCTGTTTTTGCTTTGCAATCCCATCTTAAATCTGCTTCTTTCCCGGCAACACCCCTGAAAAACCATCATTCATGAAACTATTATGTGTAAAACATGAATTTTTATTCTTTGTTATAAATGATCATATTCGAAAAAGCACACGAACTAATTTGTCTTTGTGGAATGCGCATATAGAGTTTAGTATTTCTTTTTATGTCCATATATTCCGAATTTTATTGTACAAAATTCAATATTTTCTTATTATATATTTCTTTATTGATGCCGGATCATACATAGTTCAGCGCTGCCTTCTGCAGGGAAATGGATGTTACCTGATATTTTTATCTGTAATGCAGTCAGACCAATATGTATGTTTCTGTTTTCAGCTTCAGCAGAACCTGACCAGTTGTATGGTAACGCATAGTCAGAACGTCCTTATGGCTATCGAGAGTAATTTATCATCTTTTATTTTTTCACTTGATTTATGTATCTGTACCATGATAATTCAATAGACTTTACACTCTTAAGGTGGTATAATGACCCTACTGAATGGATGTATGTAAACAGGAAGGATGATGCAATATGTTAGACCAGAAAGACTTGGAGCTTCTTCAAAATTTAATGCAGGAAGTTGTAAAAGAATCAGAACAGAATATTCTTAACAGCGTGGATAAAAAGATTGCTGCTTCTGAGCAGAATGTCATTTCTACCGTGGATAAAAAGATCGCTGCTTCTGAACGGAATGTTATTTCTAGCGTAGACAAGAAGATCGCTGCTTCCGAACGGAATGTTATTTCTAGCGTAGACAAGAAGATCGCTGCTTCCGAACGGAAGATTCTTTCTGTCATGGATGAGAAACTATCCCGATCAGAAAATATGATTCTTAATGAGCTGGACAGAGTACAGGCACATCTTGAAGGAGATTTGGAAAAAGTACAGAAAAATCTGGAAGAACTGAAACAGTTTTACAAAATTGATAAGTTGGAAACAGATAATACTTCGCTGCTTCTGAAAATGTACAATGACATGCAAAAAGAAATTGCAGAGATTAAGACTAAAATAGCATAAAACACAATCGCCGAAAGGTGTAAAGCCTACTGAGTTATCAGGCGGTCCATTTGCATCTGTATAAATCCATATGTCTACTCACAAAATACAGAACACTCTTTACCATAAAAACAGACCATCTAAACAATCAGTATAGCATCACCGAAAGCCATTTTGTTATAAAAAG
>ENA-OQAA01000348-OQAA01000348.1-human-gut-metagenome-genome-assembly--contig:-NODE-348-length-32725-cov-2.272440_pt1 | contig 32725 bp, 44 predicted proteins | sample MGYA00242489_ERZ504515 | MGnify/ENA primary metagenome ERZ504515 (study PRJEB26092, sample SAMD00036237) | human gut metagenome | host: Homo sapiens | study: EMG produced TPA metagenomics assembly of... | reverse complement strand
TGGAACGCTCCTGACCATGTGGCCCCGGCGTGTCGATTCCCGTCGGAACGGAGGAGCTGGTGGAGGTGATGCTGAAGGAAGTTCCGTCCGGAGCCCGTATTCTTGACATCGGGACGGGGAGCGGCTGCATTGCCATTTCTCTCTCTAAGATGCTGCCGGATGCCAAAGTGACGGCATGGGACATTTCGGACACCGCCCTCCGCATAGCCCGCCGCAATAATGAGGCATTGCAGACATCCGTGTGCTTTGTACAGCGGGATGTGCTGGCGTATGTTCCCGGCAGCGGGGAACGGTATGATGTGATTGTCAGCAATCCGCCATACGTCACTGAATCGGAAAAGCAGGAAATGGAGCGCAATGTCTTGGACTGGGAACCTTTTTCGGCATTGTTTGTTCCGGATAATGATCCGCTGCTTTTTTACCGGCGCATTGCAGAGTTGGGTAAGGTTATGCTGGCGTCCGGCGGCAGACTTTATTTTGAGATAAACCGTGCGTTCGGGGAAGCTACGGCAACGATGCTTCGCGCACAGGGGTACACCAATCTACGGGTGTTGAAAGATATTTCCGGAAATGACCGAATAGTAATCGCAGAACGATGATAGAAATTACAGAAACAGATGCTTTAAGCCGCGTGGCTGCTTATTGCTCCACTGCGGAGCATTGCCGTGCGGAAGTTACGGAGAAGTTGCAGCGTTGGGGTATTCCCTATGATGCCATAGACCGCATAATCAACCGTTTGGAACAGGAGAAATATATTGATGAGGAACGTTTTTGCCGTGCCTTCATTCATGATAAGTACCGCTTCGCCAAATGGGGGAAGATAAAGATAGGGCAGGCGCTTCAACTGAAGAAAATTCCCCAAAGTGTATTTTACCGTTACCTGAATGAAATCGACGAGGATGAATATCTTGCCGTACTGGATAATTTGCTGGCGGTAAAGCGCAAGAGCGTGCATGCGGAGAATGAGTACGAACTGAACAATAACTGGTGCGTTTTGCTTTGAGCCGGGGGTTCGAAATGAAAGATATCCGCCACTGTATTACGCTTTCTGATGAAAATGACGAATTGGAATAAAATTTATCCGTATTCTTTTTTATTCTCGTCAGCTTTCTGTATTTTTGCGGCATATTTATCATAATAGTTAGTTTGGCTATGAAAACTTTAGAAAGATTGTTTGCAGAGAAGTTGCTGAAGATTAAGGCGATTAAACTACAACCCGCTAACCCGTTTACCTGGGCGTCAGGATGGAAATCCCCGTTTTACTGTGATAACCGTAAGACTCTTTCATATCCTTCTCTCCGTAATTTCGTGAAAGTGGAAATTACACGTCTGATTCTGGAACGTTTCGGTCAGGTTGATGCCATTGCCGGTGTTGCTACGGGAGCTATTCCCCAGGGTGCATTGGTGGCGGATGCGTTGAACCTGCCGTTTGTATATGTACGCTCTACCCCGAAAGACCACGGTTTGGAGAACCTGATAGAAGGCGAACTTCGTCCGGGTATGAAAGTGGTGGTGGTAGAAGATTTGATTTCTACCGGCGGAAGCAGTCTGAAAGCTGTTGAAGCCATCCGTCGCGACGGATGCGAAGTAATCGGTATGGTTGCCGCTTACACATATGGATTCCCCATTGCAGAAAAAGCATTCAAGGATGCAAAAGTTCCTTTGGTGACATTGACCAATTACGAAGCAGTGATGGAAGTTGCCCTTCGCACCGGTTACATCGAAGAGGAAGATGTGCTTACGCTGAACGAATGGCGTAAAGACCCGCGCATTGGGAAGCCGGAAAATAAGACTTATTTTACATAATGATAGATTATGACAAAAGAGCCATTCGGATAGTTGCTGTCCGGATAGTTCTTTTTGTCTTTTAAAGACCATTGTATTATGACTAAATTTGAAAGTGCGGTAAAGGTGATACCTGCTTCGCAAAAGGCTGTTTATGAGAAACTTTCAGACCTTAGCAATTTGGAGAAAGTGAAAGACCGCCTGCCGCAGGACAAAGTGAAGAATTTGAGTTTCGATGCGGAAACATTGTCGATAGAAGTACCGCCGGTTGGGAAAATAGTATTACAGATTGTAGAGAAAGAACCTTGCAAGTGCATCAAGTTTGCAACAACAACCTCGCCTCTGCCTTTAACCTGTGGATACAGATAGTGCCCGTTACGGAGACGGAATGTAAAATGAAGCTTACCATCGGAATGGAGCTGAATCCGTTTATGAAAACCATGGTGCAGAAACCTTTGCAGGAAGGATTGGAGAAAATGGCGGAGACTTTGTCGCTGATTAATTATTAATTACTAAATCTTATGGCTCAGAAACTTTGGGAAAAGTCCGTTCAGGTAAATAAGGATATAGAGCGTTTTACGGTGGGACGTGACCGTGAGATGGATCTTTATCTGGCAAAGCATGATGTGTTGGGTTCCATGGCACATATCACGATGCTGGAAAGTATCGGTTTGCTGACAAAAGAAGAATTGTCCCTGCTGCTTGCGGAGTTGAAGAATATCTACGCAACTGCTGAGAGCGGTGAATTTGTGATAGAAGAGGGGGTAGAGGATGTTCACTCCCAGGTGGAATTGATGCTGACGCGTAAATTGGGTGATGTAGGAAAGAAAATTCATAGCGGACGTTCCCGTAATGACCAGGTGCTGCTCGACTTAAAGCTCTTTACCCGTGCGGAGATAAGGACATAGCCGAGGCTGTAGAACAGCTTTTCCATGTGCTCGTCATGCAGAGCGAACGTTATAAAGATGTATTGATGCCGGGTTATACCCACTTGCAGATAGCGATGCCGTCGTCGTTCGGACTGTGGTTTGGCGCTTATGCCGAGAGTCTGGTGGATGATATGCTGTTTTTGCAAGCCGCCTTTAAAATGTGCAACCGCAATCCGTTGGGTTCTGCTGCCGGATATGGCTCGTCTTTCCCTTTGAACCGTACAATGACTACCCGGCTGTTGGGCTTCGATTCATTGAATTATAATGTGGTGTATGCCCAGATGGGGCGTGGTAAGATGGAGCGTAACGTGGCTTTTGCGCTGGCAAGCATTGCGGCACCGTTTCCAAACTTGCGTTCGATGCCTGTATGTTCAACAGCCAGAACTTCGGATTTGTGAAACTGCCCGATGACTGTACTACCGGTTCGAGCATAATGCCGCATAAGAAGAATCCGGATGTGTTTGAGCTGACACGTGCTAAATGCAACAAACTGCAATCATTGCCCCAGCAGATAATGATGATAGCCAATAACCTGCCTTCCGGGTATTTCCGCGATTTGCAGATTATTAAGGAAGTATTCCTGCCTGCTTTCCGGGAGTTGAAGGATTGTTTGCAGATGACGACCTATATTATGAATGAAATCAAAGTGAACGAACATATTCTGGATGACGATAAGTACCTGCTTATTTTCAGCGTGGAAGAGGTAAACCGTCTGGTGCGCGAAGGCATGCCGTTCCGAGATGCTTATAAGAAGGTCGGTCTGGACATTGAGGCTGGCAATTTCTCTCATGACAAGACAGTGCATCATACGCACGAAGGCAGTATCGGCAACCTCTGCAATGATGAAATATCCGGTTTGATGCAGAAGTTGTGGACGGCTTTAATTTTGAGGTAATGGAACAGGCCGAAAACGTTGCTCGGCCGGTAATCATAGTGAATTAACTGCTTGTGGTGTACGATGTTGGCTTTCTCTGTTTAGGATATAAACTTATTAATGACAGTCTGGTTAATATCGTACATCCCTATTTATTTAACTTTTTTCCGGTAAAGTTTGGCTGTAACGTAGAAACTGTTTATCTTTGCACCCGTTCTCCAGAAACCTGCGGAAATAGCTCAGTTGGTAGAGCATAACCTTGCCAAGGTTAGGGTCGCGAGTTCGAGTCTCGTTTTCCGCTCTCCTTTTTTGAGGATGCTCGAATGGTGGAATGGTAGACACGAAGGACTTAAAATCCTTTGGCCAGTAATGGCTGTGCGGGTTCAAGTCCCGCTTCGAGTACTCATCTAAGGCTTTGTAAATCATTGATTTATGAAGCTTTTTTTATGCTTTTTATCTAAATCGGAAATCTTATTTTTTTCGGACCGCTCTGTTTTTCAGCAAAAATAGAGTCGCATTTTACCTTGAATTATGCCGCTCATGTAAACCAAGATGTAACCGAAAAAGTATATACGTTAGCTGTTTCAGTTGGAATCCCCTGTAAGAAATATCGTTGTCCATAGTGTATTATGTCGTAAAGGAGCGTTGTAAATGCAGCTGTATATCAGCAAAAACCTCGTTTTGCAATTGCGGGCTCCACGGTTGCCAATTGCGGGCTGTACAGCCCGCAGATGGAACCGTATGGTTCGCAGTTGCAAAACGGAATTTTTCAAGAGCCATGATGACATAATATAGGGTGTAACGTTAGAAAAATAACAGGGAGAAAGTGTATTTTCCTTGTGCATTTTGGGGTGAAATGTAAGGGGTTGGGGTACTTTTTTCCCCTTAATATGGCAGAATGCCGCAAAATATGATGAGATGTGTATTATTGGGTAAAGTGACAGATAATTAAATAGTTATAGAAGATGAAATGCTGAAGAAGCGGATATTTTAGTGATGACCGATAGTTTCTCGTCACCGGTCGTCACACTTCTCGTCACCTCTGTATCGCCCTCTGGTAAAGGGATACGGGCAATAGGTGACGAGTGACGACCAAAAAACAGTTTTCTTTATTTCAATATCAGTTCATAGCCTGCTACATCCAGCCATTCTCCGGACTGCATTCCTACCACCTTTCCTAAAGTGGGAAACCGATGTGAAGTCGGGGACGCCTGTTATTAAACCGATACCCTATACCCAGCATCAGATAGTTGGGCTCGTGGAAATCCTTCAGGTTGTAGCCGACATGCAGGAATGTGTCGCGGGTCATATCTATTTTGAGCGCCAGGATTTGGTAGAATGATTGCAAGTCGCCCCCGCCATGCAGGATATTGGCTCCGAAACCTATGCCGACGGTAAAGTAGGGCATTACCCATTCTCCGCGTGCCGAGACACCCAGAGAGAGTTGTTTGCGAAGCGGGGGAGTGCCGAATGCCTTTTCCTCGCTGGCACCATCGAGTTGGGTAGCGTAATCCTTTGTATAAATGTTGGCGCTGGCATCATAGACACCGTCCAGGGATACTCCTGCACGGAATTTATATCCGAAGTTATACATCGGAGCGAAACAGAACCCGCTACGCCGTATTTGCCGGGAGCGGGGACTTGTCCGCCGGGAACGTCTACGGCTTTCCGTCTCCACGAACCGAACAGCATAAGGTCATAGCTGACATGCCGGGGGAATGCCGGAACCGGAATTTGCTGCAACGGTTGCAAGGTCTTGTCAATGTCCCGGTTGAAATTATATGCCACTCCGATTTTAAAATCTATCGTGTTCAGTCCGGTGTTGGGGTACCGGGTATTGCCGTTGGAGAAATGTACTGCCGTTGCGCCGATATTGAGGTCGAACCGCGGGGAAAGTATCCAGTTCAGGTGAATGCCTGCGCTGAGATAGGCGTTTACTTTGCTTCCTATTACAGTATTGTTGGGATTGCTGAGATAGTCATACGGCTTCCAGCCGAAAGATGCGCCGAACCCCCATTCGTAGTTAAGCGACAAGCGGGGAGTGATTCCGGCGATGCGGGCGCCTTGGAAGGCGTAGAGGGCAACGGGCGTTCCCATTTCCCTGCGGTTGCCGAAATCGAAATAGCCCAATCCTATTCCCTGATAGGAACTTCCGTATACCCGGTCGGCGGCAGTACCCGGTGGCAGCCGGAATGAGTACTTCAAGTGGGCGGAGCAAACGGACCTCATTATTTTGCGCATATCGTTTTCACCCCGCAGAAAGGAGCTGGTGGGGAAAATATATCCCGCCCGGCCTTCAATGCCGAGACGGTGGATATAAGCATCTTGTGCGCATATATTATCGGACAGGAACAGTATAATCATTAAGAGAATCATATCTCTTCCGGTCCGCATTTTACTATTCATGATGTCGTGGCGTTCTCTGAATCTTGTGCAAATATAATCCTTTTATCCTTTTATTTGCATGAAAATCTTATATTTGCAAGGTTAATAATTCATCATCTATGTTATTCGAGAAATATGCTGGTCAATCGGAACAATGGTGAAATTTCCGGTGGTTCCTTATTCGTTGACCATTCAACAGACTGAACTTATCCGGGGTGCTTATGAACAGGTATATTCCTGTTACATGGAAACGGAGTTCTCGCCCTTTCCTCGTATGGCGGCATTGGCGAGAATGTGTGGTCGCCGGCAGAGAAGAGTTTGCAGAATATAGTGCGGAAGCTGTAGGCTTTATTCCAAAGAACAGGACAGCGGTTGTATCAATTATAGAATGACAGATAATACGTCAGTCATCATTTTGATACAACCGCTGTCTCTTTTACAAGCCATCTATGCTTCTGCTTATTCCGAAGCGGTTATTTCTCGTCGTTCTTCCGGATTTCCACACGGCGTATCTTACCGCTGATGGTCTTGGGAAGTTCGTCAACGAACTCTATGACACGGGGGTATTTGTAAGGAGCGGTCACTTTCTTTACGTGGTTCTGCAACTCCTTGACCAGTTCCTCGCCGGCACGGTTCTTATAGTCTTTGGACAATACGATGGTGGCTTTCACCACTTGTCCCCGTATTTCATCGGGAACTCCGGTGATGGCACATTCTATAACTGCGGGATGCGTCATCAGGGCGCTTTCCACTTCGAACGGGCCGATGCGGTAACCGCTGCTCTTGATAACGTCGTCGGCGCGGCCTACAAACCAGAGGTAGCCGTCCTCGTCCTTCCAGGCAACGTCGCCGGTATAATAGATGTTGTCGTGCCATGCTTCGCGGGTGCGGTTGGCATCGCGGTAATATTCCTTGAACAGACCGAGCGGCTTGCCTTTGTCGGTACGGATTACAATCTGTCCTTGTTCACCGGCCTCTACCGAACGGCCGTCATGGTCTATCAGTCTACGTCGTATTGGGGATTGGGCAATCCCATGCTGCCCGGCTTGGGCTGCATCCACGGCATGGTGGCTACGGTAAGGGTGGTTTCGGTCTGTCCGAAACCTTCCATGAGGCTGATGCCTGTCAGTTTCTTGAATGTATCGAATACGGCGGGGTTCAACGCTTCTCCGGCAATGGTGCAATACTGCAATGAAGAGAGGTCGTACTTCGTCAGGTCTTCGTGAATCAGGAACCGGAAGATGGTAGGCGGTGCGCAAAGCGAGGTGACGTGATAGTCCTGTATCTTTGTCAGAATATCGGCAGGAGTGAATTTCTCGTGATCGTATACAAAGATGTTGGCTCCGGCTATCCATTGTCCGTACAGCTTGCCCCATACGGCTTTACCCCAGCCCGTATCGGCAATGGTGAGGTGCAGGCTGTTTTCGTGCAGGTTGTGCCAGAAACTTCCGGTAACGATGTGCCCCAACGGATACGTGAAGTCGTGCGCCACCATTTTGGGTTCGCCGGTAGTGCGCTGGTGAAGTACATCAAGGAAATATCGTCGTTGCTGTTGGGATGCTCCGGCCGTGCAAAAGGGGCGGCATCGGCAATGCCTTTGTGGAAGTCCTCAAAACCTTCGGCTATCTCCGGGCCTACGCTGACCAGCTTCTTCACACTCGGAGAGTCGGGCATGGCAGCCGTGATGTGGTCGGTAATGACGCTTTCGCCGGCACAGACAATCATCTTGATGTCTGCGGCATTGCAGCGGTATACAATATCTTTGTTGGTAAGCAGGTGTGTGGCGGGGATAACGACGGCTCCCAGCTTATGCAGTGCGATGATGCTGAACCAGAACTCATAGCGGCGTTTCAGAATGAGCATTACCATATCGCCGTGGCCGATGCCGAGGCTCTGGAAATAGGAAGCCGTCATGTCCGTATAGCGTTTCATGTCGGCAAATGAGAACTGGATGTGCTCGCCCTTGTCATTGGTCCAGAGCAGTGCGGGCTTGTCGGGATGTTCGGCCGCCCAGGCATCCACTACGTCATAACCGAAATTGAAATTCTCCGGTACGTTAATCTTTAAATTCTTGATGAAGTCCTCTTGAGATGTAAAGGACGTTTGCGATAAAAATCTTTCTACCATAACTTTTGGAATTTCTTCATTCTCCGTTCTTCTATGTGTTGTTACATGATTACGGCAAGGAAACGTACTTTCTTTCCGTCCAGCGCTTTCATGCCGTGAGGCAGTTTGGAGTTGAAATACAAACTGTCTCCTTCGTTTAAAATCAAGTCTTTGCCGTCGATGCTCAGCATCATGCGGCCTTCCAGTACAAGGTTGAATTCCTGTCCGGAGTGACTGTTGTAGTGTATCGGCTCGTTATCCGGCTTGGGTTCGACGGTGACGATGAACGGGTCGGCGTTGCGGTTCATGAAGCCGGCAGCCAGTGACTGGTATTTATAGGCTTTTGTACGCTCGATGCTGGTTCCCTTGCCGGCACGGGTAAGGAAGTAGCTGCTCATCTTCGGCTCTTCGCCGAACATCAGGGCATCCAGTGCGATGCCGTAACGGCGGGCTATCTTTTGCAGCATGCTTACGGAGATGTCGAATTCTCCCGTTTCGGCAAGACGGTACTCTTCTGCCGGGATGTCGCAATCGCGGGCGATGTCTTCGGCATTCAATTCCAATACGTCGCGCAGTCCGCGCAGGCGTTCGGCTATTTGTTTAATCTGTTCGTCCATGTGGTTTTTATTAAGTGGATTAGTACGGTTATTTACTTGCTTTTATGGCATTGATAATGGCGGAAGAGAATCCCTGATGTTCCAGTTCATTGATACCCTTGATTGTAATTCCGCCGGGAGTGCATACCTTGTCAATCTCTATGGCGGGATGCGTGTCGTTGTTCAGAATCAGTTCGGCGGCGCCTTTTACCGACTGGGCTATCATGCGCATGCCGTCCTTGGGGTAAACGCCCAGTTCTATTCCGGCCTGCATGGCTGCCTGGATATACTTCAGTACATAAGCGATGCCGCAGGAAGTCATGGCGGTGGTTGCCGCTATCTTATCTTCGGGAATCAGCATGGCAAGTCCCATCTGGTTGAAGATGTCGAGCAAAAGCTGTTCCTGTTCCTTGCTGGCGTTACGGCTTGCGATGAGCGTCATGCTTTCCATTTCGCTGATGGCGGTGTTGGGGATGAGGCGGAACATGGTCATCTCCTTGTCTGCCACGTAGTGTGCCAGTTCTTCGAAAGGGATGCCGGCAGCTACGGAGATAAGTATCTGCTTGCTTTTGAGCTTGAGTTCGCTTACCACCGGTTTATCAGCCACGGTTTGACGGCGAGTATGATAAGCTCGGCGCCGGTAACGGCTTCCTGATTGTCGCGTGTGGTTTGCAAAGCGGGAACTTCAGCCTTTAACGCATCCAGTTTGCCTTGCGTGGGATTAGAAACAATGATGTCGCTGGCGGGATGATGGTTCCTTTTGCCAGACCGCGGGCGATGGAGCCGCCCATATTTCCTGCACCGATAATTGCTGTTTTCATATCATCTTGTCATTTAAAAAGTTGTCTTCGGGCAAAGGTAAAGATTTTAATGAAAAAACGACCGAAACAGGAAGGTATTCTTCTTTCGGTCGTATCTTTTGCCGGCTGATTATCCGTAAATTGTCAAAGTGCTTTCTTAAAACGTTCCAGGAAGAGGTTCGCTTCGTCCATGCCGAGACACAGGGGCGGCAACAGGCGGAGTACGTTCGTGCCGCTGACACCGGTAAAGACATGCTGTTCTTTCAGTAACCTCAAACGCAGTTCTTTGACAGGCTCTTCAAAGTCGAGGCCAATCATCAGTCCGCGTCCGCGCACTTCCTTGATTTGCGGGAATTTCTTCAGCTCTTCCATCAGGTATGCGCCTACTTGGGCGGCATTGTCTACAAGAGCTTCCTGCTCTATGACATCCAGTACGGCAAGCGCAGCGCTGCAAGCCAGATGATTTCCGCCGAAAGTGGTTCCGAGCTGGCCGTAAACGGGAGTAAACATCGGACTGATAAGTACGCCCGCCATCGGGAATCCGTTGCCTATGCCTTTGGCTACGGTGATAATGTCGGCTTTGATACCGTTGTACTGATGGGCGAAGAACTTGCCGCTACGTCCGTAGCCGCTTTGGATTTCGTCCAGAATCAGTACCGTATTGTGTTCTGTACAGGCCTTGCGCAAGGCTTGCATAAACTCATCGGTGGGCAACTGTATGCCGCCCACTCCCTGAATGCCTTCGATGATTACAGCGCATACATCGCCTTTCGCCAGCTCGGCTTTCATTGCCTCTGTATCATTCAGCGGGAGATAGGTAACGTGTCCGCAGTTGTTGATGGGAGCAATGATTTTGGGATTGTCGGTTGCCTCTACCGCCAATGAAGTACGTCCGTGAAAAGCTTTCGAGAAGGATACCACGCGGGTCCGTCCGTTATGGAACGAAGCGAGCTTCAACGCGTTTTCGTTGGCTTCGGCTCCGCTGTTGATAAGGAAAAGGGAATAATCATCGTATCCGCAGACCTTTCCCAACCGTTCTGCCAGTTGCTGTTGCAGTTCGTTGATAACGGAGTTGGAATAGAATCCAAGCGTGGCTACTTGCTTGCCGAGCATCTCTACATAGTGCGGATGTGCATGTCCGATAGAGATTACTGCATGACCGCCATAGAGGTCGAGGTACTCCGTACCTTTATCGTCCCATACATGGCAGCCTTTTCCTTTGACAATATTGATGTCAAAAAGGGGATATACATCGAATAGTTTCATTCTTTCAGTAACTGATTACAAATTAAAGATACTTTAGAAAGCACTGGGTTTCAGTCTCAAACCGACAGTCTCTTCCAGATTGAACATCAGGTTCATGTTATGTACGGCTTGTCCGCTGGCTCCTTTCAGCAGGTTGTCTATGCAGGAGATGATAAGGAGCTTGTCGCCGTGCTTTTCCAAATGAATAAGGCATTTGTTGGTGTTGACAACCTGCTTCAAATCGATGTTCTTGTCGACGATATGCGTGAAGGAGTCTTTGGCATAATACTCTTCATACATGCGGACAATCTCTTCCAACGCCACTTTGGTCTTTATCACGATAGTGGTAAAGATGCCGCGGGGAAAATCACCGCGATAAGGGATGAAATCAATGTCCGAATCGAAACTGTTCTGGAGCTGTTTGAGCGATTGCTTGATTTCGGGCACGTGCTGGTGCTCGAAAGCCTTGTACACACTCAGGTTGTTGTTGCGCCAGCTGAAGTGGCTCGTAGCTCCCGGCTTGACGCCTGCACCGGTGCTGCCGGTGATGGCATTCACCATAATATCGCCGTTCAGCATCAGATGCTTGGCAAGCGGAAGCAGGCCCAACTGGATGCAGGTGGCGAAGCAGCCGGGGTTGGCAACATGCTTTGCCGTGCAGGTGGCACGGCGGTTCAGCTCGGGAAGGCCGTAGATGAAGTCATGGTCGTCGCTCTTGATGCGATAGTCCATGGAGAGGTCGATTATCTTCAGGTCTTCCGGTACGTTGTGGCTTTCCATGAATTTTCTGGTGTCGCCATGCGCCGTGCAGAAGAAAAGCACATCGATTTCGTCCAACGGAAGTTCGTCGGTAAACGTTAGATCCGTCTCTCCGTACAGCCCTTCGTGTACGTCGGTTATTTTGTTGCCGGCATTGCTCGAACTGTTTACGAATACGATTTCCGCTTCGGGATGGTTCAGTAACAGGCGTATCAGTTCGCCTGCCGTGTATCCGGCTCCGCCGATGATTCCTACTTTAATCATGTTGATAATATCTATTGGGTTCTTCTGGTATTATAACTAATAGTATGATATATATAAGTGTACCTGCAAACGCAGTGAAGATCGTAGCAAAAACGTAGATGATGCGTACCAGTGACACGTCGAGTCCGAAAAAGTTTGCCAGTCCTGCACATACGCCGGAAAGCATTCTTCCGTTTCGGGGGCGCGTTAATTTTTGCTTCCGGTTCATCATTTAGATTTCTTCGTCTTTGTGGTTTGAGTAATAGGCACGCAGTGCGGTAGAAGTCACCTTGATGAAACCTTTGGCGTCTTCCGCAGTCCAGCCTTTCTGCATTTCACCGTATTCGCCGAATTTGTTCTTTACAAGGTCGTCGTCACTTTCCACGCCTACGGTAGAGAAACAGAGCGGATGAAGTTCGAGAATCGCAGTACCGTTTACATTGCGTTGCGAGGACTCCAGCATGGCTTCGATGTCGCGCATTACCGGTTCCAGGTACTGGCTTTCGTGCAGGAACATACCGTACCAGTTGGCTACCTGGTCTTTCCAGTATTGCTGCCATTTGCTTAATGTGTATTTCTCAAGGAACTTGTGTGCGCCGATAATCAGCATGGGAGCGGCTGCCTCGAAACCTACGCGGCCTTTGATGCGATAATCGTATCGCCTACGTGCATATCACGGCCGATGCCGTAAGCCGCACCGATTTCCTCTACCTTCTGGATAGCCTTGATGGGGTCGTCGAATTTTTCATCGTTGACCGCTTTAAGCTCACCCTTCTCGAAGGTCAGGCGCAACTGTTCGCTGCCTTCTTTGGTGCAATGTTTCAGATAGGCGCTTTCGGGAAGTCCCTGTGCGGAGTCCAGAATCTCACCGCCGCAAATGGAAGTACCCCACAGACCTACGTTATAGGAATATTTCAGTTTGGCGAAGTCGGCTGCAAAGCCGTGCTTGTTCAGATAATCTATCTCTTCCTGGCGGCTCAAAGCCATGTCGCGTGTCAGCGTGATAATTTCCATGCCCGGAGCCATGACAAGGAAAGTCATGTCGAAACGAATCTGGTCGTTACCCGCACCGGTCGAACCATGTGCAATGGCGTCTGCGCCGATTTCGTTGGCGTAGCGTGCAATGGCCAGCGCCTGGAATATACGTTCGGAGCTTACGGAAATAGGATAAGTACCGTTACGCAATACGTTGCCGAATACCATGTATTTCAAGCTCTTTTCGTAATATTCCTGCGTTACGTCCAAAGTAATATATTTTACAGCACCCAGTTTGTAGGCGTTCTCTTCGTTTGTCTTCAGCTGTTCGGGGCTGAAACCGCCGGTATTGGCACAAGCCGCATATACCTCGTATCCTTTCTCTTTGGCCAGATACATAACTGTGAATGAGGTGTCCAGACCACCGCTGAATGCAACTACTACTTTTTTCTTCTTTTCCATAATACTTATGAATTTTGAATGTTGAATTATAAATTAGGAATCAGGCTTGTTATAACGAGTCCGTGTGTTCCCATTCATAATTCAAAATCTATAATTAATTATATTTTATCTTCCTCGTGTAACTTCGGGTCGTAAAGCATTGCCGTGCAAATGCAGAACTTCCGGTTTTTGGCTACCAGTATGTCATGGTTGATACAGCCTCGCAGCCTTTCCAGAAAGCCTCGTCGTCTGTCAGTTCATTGAAAGTAACCGGTACGTAGCCCAGTTCGGTATTCATTTTCATAACGGCCGCTCCGCTGGTCAGACTGAATATCTTGGCTTTGGGCCACCGCAGACGTGCCAGGCGGAAAGAAGCCGTCTTGATACGTTTTGCCAGTCCCAAGCCGCGGTAATCGGGATGTACGATGAGGCCCGATGTTGCCACATACTGCTTGTTTCCCCAGCTTTCTATGTAGGTGAAGCCTGCAAATTCGTCTCCACATAAAGCTATGATAGCTTTTCCTTCTTTCATTTTAGTCGCCACATATTCGTGTGTGCGTTCTGCGATGCCCGTTCCGCGCACTTGGCAGCTTCTCGGATGGTATCCAAAATCTTATCCACGTAAACTTCATGTGAGGCGTCGGCCACCATCACATCAATCTGTTTCGAATCCATTTCTTTTATTTCGTTATATATTCGTTGTAATATAGTTGTACAGGTTTACTTTATGTTAGGAATGATTTGTGACAGAAACATACGCACCTCTTCGTGGGATGCAGCCTCGTGCAGAACCATCATGATCGTATCGTCGCCGGCAATGGTGCCCAGTACGGCGGGACATTCGCGGTTGTCGATGTCATAAGCCATGCTGCTGGCATAGCCGGGCCGGGTGCGGATGACGGCAATGTTCTTGGAGAAATGGAGGGAAATGAAGCCGCTGGTCATCAGCATTTCGCTTGCACTCTGGTCGTTGCTGCGCTTGTACATGATGTTGTTGGGAAGAACATATACATATTTCCCGTTCATGTTGGCCGCTTTGGCTACTTTCAACTGTTTCAAGTCGCGTGACAAGGTGGCTTGTGTCAGCTCAAAGCCCTCTTTGCCCAAAGCCTGCAACAGCTCTTCCTGAGAACTGATGTCTTTGCTTGAGATAATCATCTTGATGGCATCTAACCGATTGGCTTTCTTTTTTCATGTTTCTGTATAATTATTCTTAGGTTGGTGCAAAAGTAGGGAATATTTTGGAAAGAATATACAGAAATGGGATTTTTTTTATTCTTTAATATGCAAAAAACGTAAAAAAGACGGTATATGTATGCAGGTTTGGAATATAATTAAAAGCCTTTTATCGGAAATCTTTTAATTATATCTTTGCGACAACTTCAGACAGGTAGCCTGAAAAACTCAGTGTGGGGTAAGTGCAGGCTGTCTGCGTGCGGTTTATCTCTGGCTGCCGTAAGAGAAACGGCAAGTACAACCGTGTCTTGAGCGGAGTGGAGTAGGTGATAAACGACAAAAACAATAAGAGAACTGCCAAAAGGCTCAGAGTCCGTTTGCCGTGAAGCTCTTATTTTTGCAATACAGAATAAAGTTCATTTCTTAATTCTATTAAAACTATCAAAGGCACATGAAAAAACTACTTGGATTAATTTCCTTTCTTTTAGTATTGGCAGGTTCCGTTTCTGCCAAAGTGGTACTTCCGGCTATCTTTTCCGATAATATGGTATTGCAGCAAAACGCGCAAGTCAATCTGTGGGGAAAGGCAACGCCCGGTGAACGGGTTTCGGTAAAAGCGTCATGGACGGATAAAACCGTGACAACCAAGGCTGCGGTTGACGGCAAATGGACTGTGAAGCTGAAAACGCCTGCGGCTGCAAAAGGGCAGTCTGTTACGGTGAGCGGTGAGAATACGATTACTATTAATAATGTACTGGTAGGTGAAGTATGGCTCTGTACCGGACAATCCAATATGGAATATCCGGTTTGCAAGCATCCCGATAAAAAATGGATGACCGGTATGATAACGGAAGCCGAGGAGATGAAGGACGCGAATTATCCGGAACTTCGTCTGTTCCGGGTGGAACATCAGTTGGCTCCCGACGGTGAAAAGGATGACTGTCAAGGCCGGTGGCTGGTGTGCACGCCGAAAAACCTGTATGACTTCTCGCTGTGGGATTCGTTTTCGGACGCCGGTTGCATAAGGAATTGAATGTGCCGGTAGGTATGATACAGTCTACATGGGGAGGTACGCATGCGGAATCGTGGACGAAAATGAGTGTTATGAAGAACAATCCGCTCTATGCAGATGTACTTGAAGATTTTGCTTTGAAGAATGTGAAGCAGGAGAAGGGATATTGCAAGGTCCCCGCTACGCTTTGGAACGGTATGATTCATCCTATTCTGGGATATACGGTGAAAGGAAATATCTGGTATCAGGGAGAATCGAATGCCATTCGTCATGAAAAATATCAGCAGGTATTCACCAATATGATTAACAGCTGGCGGAAAGAATGGAAGCAACCCGACATGCCGTTCTATTTCATGCAGATTGCTCCGCATAAAGGACAGCCGGCCGGTATTCGTGAAGCACAGCTCAAAACATGGCAAAGCGGCTGAAGAATGTGGGCATGGCGGTTGTTACGGATGCGGCGGATTCTACGGATATTCATCCGCGTAATAAGCGCGTGGCGGGTGAACGCATGGCTTTGTGGGCGCTTGCCAAACAATATGGGAAGGATGTGGCATACTCCGGCCCGCTCTTCAAAACGATGAAAGTCAGCGGCAATAAGGCTGTATTGAGTTTTGAATATGCCGAAGACGGTTTGGTGACACCTGAGAATGCTCCGGTCAAGGGCTTTCTGGTTGCGGGAGCCGACCGGCGTTTCTATCCGGCGGTGGCTGTGATAAAAGGTAGCCGGCTGGAAGTTTCCGCTCCGCAGGTGGCGGAGCCGGTTGCCGTACGTTACGGCTTTTGTAACTTCTTCCGTGTGAATCTTTATAATAAGTCGGGTTTGCCCGCAGTGCCTTTCCGTACGGATACATGGGAACAAGGCTCGTATGCACGTTGGTTTGCCGACTCCGAGATGATGCGTTTCCCGCAGCTTACCGGTTGGATCACGGCAAGCGCCTGTTCTTCGGTTATGCCAGGGAGTGGGTTGCTGCGCCATGTTGCAGATGTGGAAAGCAACGGGCGAACGTCGTTACTATGATTATGTGAAGCAATGGGCCGACTCTCTGATTAATGAAAAGGGGGAAATCCATCTGTATGATAAGTCCACTTATAACCTGGATTTCATTAACTCCGGAAAGGTGCTGTTTGACCTTTACCGTGAAACCGGCGACCAACGATATAAAGCGGCAATGGATATTCTTATCAAACAGTTGAAGAACCAGCCCGTACTTTGGAAGGCGGATTCTGGCATAAACTGATTTATCAGCATCAGATGTGGCTGGACGGACTGTATATGGCTTCTCCGTTTATGGCGCAGTATGGTGCGGAATTCAATAAACCGGAATGGATTGACGAGGCGGTGAAACAGTTCCGTCTCTGCCATAAACATACCTATGATGCCAAGACAGGACTGTATCATCATGCGTGGGACGAAAGCAAGAGCCAGCGTTGGGCGAACCCGGAAACCGGACATTCTCCCAACTTCTGGGGACGCAGTATAGGCTGGTGGTTTATGGCGCTGGTAGATGCTTTGGACTATATACCGAAATCATCCGGGACGTGCCGACATGATTGGCTATATCCGCGGATTGGCGGAGACATTGCCGAAATATCAGGATAAAGCGGGACTTTGGTATCAGGTTATCGACCAGCCTAAACGCAAGGGTAATTTCCCTGAGGCATCCGTGACCACCCAATGTATGTATGCTTATGCAAAAGCAGTGAATAAAGGATATATCGATGCCGGATACCGCGCTGTAGCGGAAAAGGCTCTGCAGGGCTTGAAAGATAAATTGCTGGTGGAGAAACAGGACGGAACGCTGACTCTGACCCGTTGTTGCCAGGTTGGCGGTTTGGGCGGTCATCCGTATCGCGACGGAAGTTTTGAATATTACATAGGTGAAAAGATGAGGGATAATGACGCCAAAGCAACGGGACCGTTCATTATGGGATGTCTGGAACTGGAGAAAATAAAATAGGTATGAATCGATTGTTTTGTATTGCCATGTTTGCATTTTGTGCAGGTTTTTTGTCTGCACAAGATGTTTCGTGGCCGGAGATTGGTTTGGATGCCAAACCGGCTGCACGCTGGTGGTGGATGGGAAGTGCGGTGGATAAGGAAAACCTGACCTGTAATCTGGAAGCATATGCTGCGGCGGGAATGGGTACGATGGAGATTACTCCGATTTATGGCGTACAGGGAAATGATGCGAAGGATATTTCGTTTCTCTCTCCCCGATGGATGCAGATGCTGCAATATACGGAAAGTGAAGCGTCCCGTCTGGGCATGCAGATTGATATGAACACCGGTACCGGCTGGCCTTTCGGAGGCCCTGAAGTTGGGGAGTAGAGGATGCCGCCTGCAAACTGTTTGTTACGGAATATCGGTTAGAAGGCGGGAATACGCTTGATAAGAGAATAGAGGTTGCCGATAAAAAACAAAAGCCTTATGCCAAACTGGAGCGTCTGATGGCCTTTTCCGATATGGGGAAGTGTCTGGATTTGACGGATAAGGTAAAAGACGGAATGTTATGCTGGAAAGCTCCGAAAGGTAGCTGGCGTTTGATTGCCGCCTTTTGCGGCAAGACTTTGCAGAAGGTGAAGCGTGCGGCACCCGGTGGTGAGGGGTATGTGATGAATCATTCTCGGCCCGTGCCGTGAAAAACTATCTCGGACGCTTTGAACGCGCTTTTGACGGAAAGTTCAAGGATACGGCAGGTGGTGCTACAGCTTATCCCCATAATTTCTTTAACGACTCCTATGAGGTTTACGGAGCAGACTGGTCGGAAGGACTTTTTGATGAGTTCCTGGCGCGTCGCGGTTATAAACTGGAAGAGCACCTGCCGGAGTTTCTGGCGGCAGGGGAGCGTTCGGACAAGACCCGGCGTATCATCTCCGATTATCGTGAAACTCTCGGTGAACTGTTGCAGGAGAATTTCACCCGTCAGTGGACGGAGTGGGCGCATCGGCACGGGGCTAAAACCAGAAATCAGGCTCATGGCTCGCCGGGAAATCTGATAGACCTTTATGCCACGGTGGATATTCCGGAGTGCGAAGGTTTCGGTTTGTCTGATTTCGGTATACGGGGATTGCGTAAGGATTCGCTGACGCGTCCCAATGATTCCGACCTCTCCATGTTGAAATACGCATCTTCGGGCGCTCATATTGCCGGTAAACCTTATACCTCTTCGGAAACTTTTACTTGGCTGACGGAACATTTCCGCACTTCTCTGTCACAGTGTAAGCCGGATATCGACCTCATGTTCGTTTCCGGCGTCAACCATACTTTTTTCCATGGTACGACTTATTCTCCTGCTGAGGCTGCCTGGCCCGGCTGGAAGTTTTATGCTACGGTGGATATGAGTCCGACGAACAGCATCTGGCGTGATGCGCTGCTTTCTTTCAATATATATCCCGTTGCCAGAGTTTTTGCAGATGGGACAGCCGGATAATGACTTCCTTGTGTATTTGCCGGTATATGATATGTGGCAGGAGCAGGACGGACGTCTGCTGATGTTTGATATTCATAAAATGGCACGGCGTGCTCCGGGCTTTATAGAAGCGGTGCACCGCATTAACGATGCCGGTTATGATATGGATTATATTTCCGATAACTTCATTCGTACGGCCACCTGCGTGATAAGAAAATTGTGACGTCAGGCGGAACAGTTTATAAAGCATTGGTTGTTCCCGGTGCACGTTTAATGCCTGCGGACGTACTTGCCCGCCTGCTCGAATTGGCAAAAGAGGGAGCGACCGTTGTGTTTCTGGACCGGTATCCGGAGGATGTTCCGGGGTATGCCAGGTTGGAGCAGCGCCGTACGGACTTTAAGGGTACTCTGGAGCAGGTAAAGAAATTAGGAAATAAACAAGGTAAAGGTAAGACGGTGTTCTTCGGTACGGATTATGTCCGTACACTGGCGCAGACTGCTGCTATACCGGAAGCGATGAAAACTTCTTTTGATTTGAGTTGTATCCGTCGGAAGAACCCGGAAGGTTATCATTATTTCATTTCCGCACTGACCGGAAAAGATACGGAAAGTTGGATACCGTTGGCTGTGCCTGCACGTTCGGCCATGCTTTATAATCCGATGAACGGTGTTTCCGGCAAGGCTCGTTTGCGTCAGAAGGATGGAAAGACGGAAGTTTATTTGCAATTGGCTTCCGGAGAATCTGCCATATTGAAAACTTTTACGGAAGTTGACGTACAAGCTCCGGAATGGAAGTATCAGACTGCTGCACGGGGAGCTGTCGAACTGTCCGGCTTATGGACCTGCGGTTGTGGTAAGCGTCCTGCGGTACATAGTGTGCCGGATTCCGTTGCTTTGGGCTCATGGACGGATTTATCCTTTGAAGGTGCTAAAACGACGATGGGAACAGGCTGTTATACAACCACTTTTGTGATTGAAAATCCGGCCTCGGCCCAGGACTGGTTACTCTCACTTGGCGATGTCCGTGAAAGTGCCCGTGTACGTATCAATGGCCGGAATGTTGCCACTTTATGGGCTGTGCCTATTGTTGCTCCGTCGGGCAATACCTGTGTCCGGGAAAGAATACTTTGGAAATAGAAGTAACCAATCTACCTGCCAATCGCATAGCCGATATGGATCGCCGTGGAGTGAAGTGGCGCATCTTCAAAGATATAAATATTGCAGCGCTTGGTTATAAAAAGGGGACTTATGCCGGTTGGGAACCTGTGCCAAGCGGATTATTAGGCCCTGTACGTATTATACCACTGAAGATAACTAAAAACGAAATGCAATGAAAAAAATCAGTCTGGGCGGAGTAGCGCTTGTTTGCGCTTTCTGCTCTTTATATGCTCAAGACCCGCGTGAACGAAACTATTTCTATGAAATCCTTGATCCTAAGCATGAACCGAAACCGTTGGTAGAGGGATTTGCCCAAGAGCGGATTACTGAAAATTTAAATCGCGGACTGGCGGTTGCCCCTTCCCGGGACGGCAAATCCGTGTATCTCAGCTGGCGTTTGCTGGCATTGGATGCTCCCGCCACGGCTTTCCATGTATATCGTGAGGTGGGCGGAAAGGCTTGTCGCCTGACGAAAAAGGCCGTTTCCCGTACTTGTGACTTTGTGGACACCGCTCCTCATGCACAAGCCGTCTATTGGGTGGAAGCTGTTGTCAAAGGACAGAAGCCGGTTGCATCGGAAAAACGGAAGGTTGTGTTGTCCGATTTGAAGCCTTATACTTCTATCCGCTTGAAAGATAATGCAAAAGCAGGAAAGATAGCATTGGCCGACCTGAACGGGGACGGAACTTATGATTATATCGTCCGTACTCCCGAAACGAATGTGGATCCGGGCAATGCCGGGTGATACTACCGGAAAAACGTATAAAATATCCGCTTATTTGAGTGACGGTACTTACCTATGGACATACGATATGGGACCGGGGATTGAACCGGGTATCTGGTACTCGCCTTTCATCGTATACGATTCAATGGTGACGGTAAGGCTGAGGTGGCGATTAAAACAGCAGGTACTGATTATGTGAAAAACGAGAAAGGACGTATTTGCGGCGGGAGTGAATATCTTTCCGTACTGGACGGCATGACCGGACAGGAGATAGACCGGGTGGATTGGCCTGAGCGCAATGACCGTTACGGAAATCTGATTCGTCAGAATCGTAATCAGATGGGGGTTGCCTATTTAGATGGAAAGACCCCGTTTATATTGGCGGCACGCGGCACTTACAAGCTGATGGTTGTGGATGCTGGATGTTGAAAAACGGTAAATTGGAACGTGCATGGCGTTGGGATGGTGATGAGGAGAATCCTATTGTCCGTAGTATGGGTGCGCACAGCATGGTTACTGCCGATGTGGACGGTGACGGCCGTGATGAGGTTATGTTAGGTTCCTGTATGCTGGATGATAACGGAACACTTTTGTGGTCTTCGGGCTTGGGACATAGCGACAAGGCATATCTTTGCAAGTTGCATCCGATAGAAGGTATGCAGGTGTTTATGGTAAGTGAACCCAAAAAGGAAGATGGCCGTGGTGTTTCAGTAGTGGATGCGGCTACGGGTAAATTGATATGGAGCATCGGTCATACTACTTATCATGTAGGTGACGGTATGGTAACGGATTTTGATCCTGCTCATCCCGGTTTGGAGTGTTTTGCCAGCGAAGACCGTAAGGGGGGAAGTACCGACAGATATTTGCTTACTGCCGACGGGAAGAAACTGCAAGTAGCTCAAGATGAGATACCCGGCTGCCGTAACTGGATATGGTGGGATGCTGATTTGTTGCGTGAGACATTCAAGGGAGACGATAACCGTTGGGGAGCAGGCTCCTCTTCCGGTGGACGTAGTCAGAGTATCTGGAAATGGAAAGGTGAGATATTAACGGAAAATATCAAGGGGGATATATTACTGATGGCTGATATGGAAGGTGACTGGCGCGAGGAACTGATAACGGCTTTGCCCGGCGAACTGCGTATTTACCGCACCGATATTCCTGCGACAGACCGTAGGGTAACGTTGATGCAGGACGCTTTGTACCGTAGTTATGTGGCTCATCGTAGCATGGGGTATCCTCAAGCACCCGTACCGTCTTATTATTTAGGAGATAATTAATACATGTATCGGAATAAGATGTTCCGGTATGTTTGCTAACTTTAAAACGCTATTAAGAATGACAAAACCATTGTATGTAATTGCTGCTGTTTGTTTATGGATATTCAGTTCTTGCCAGTCTACGGACTATAAATATGAAGCTGTCTATCGTAACCTGCCTTTTGACATGCCTCGTGTGGAAGCGCCGAGATTTCCCGACCGTACGGTCAATCTGAAAGAGTTTAATGCCGTCGGTAATGGGGAAACTCTATGTACATCGGCTTTTGCCGATGCAATCAATGCCCTTTCCGAACAAGGGGGAGGACATCTTGTTGTTCCTGCCGGTGTTTGGCTTACAGGGCCGATCGTATTGAAAAGCAATATCGACTTGCATTTGGAAAAAGGGGCTGTTATCCTTTTCTCTCCTGATGTGGACCTCTATCCTTTGGTGGAAACAGTGTTTGAGGGGTTGGATACCCGCCGTTGCCAGTCTCCGATTTCCGGCCGTAACCTGGAAAATGTAGCTATAACCGGCGAAGGGGCAATTGACGGAAACGGCCATTACTGGCGTCCGTTGAAGCGTGAGAAGGTTACGGAGAGCGTCTGGAAGCAGACAACAGCCCGTGGCGGTGTATATAAACGTCCTACCTACTGGTTTCCTTATCCTGAAACTTTGAAAGGGGATACTATCAGCAATATGAATGTCCCCCAGAATCTGAAAACGGAAGAAGAGTGGCAAAGTGTCCGTCATTTCCTTCGTCCGGTGATGGTGAGTCTGATAGAGTGTAAGAATGTGTGGTTGCAAGGGGTGATTTTCCAGAACTCTCCGGCGTGGAACCTGCATCCGCTGATGTGTGAGAATGTGCTGGTTGAAGATGTGCAGGTGCGTAATCCGAGCTATGCGCAGAACGGTGACGGACTGGATTTGGAATCTTGTAAAAACGCGCTGATTGTGAATTCTACCTTTGATGTGGGAGATGACGGAATCTGTCTGAAAAGCGGTAAGGATGAAGATGGCCGCCGTCGTGCACGTCCTTGCGAAAATGTAGTGGTAGATGGCTGCACGGTATTTAAAGGCCATGGCGGTTTCGTTGTCGGCAGTGAGATGAGTGGCGGGGTACGTAATGTATCCGTCAGCAATTGCCAGTTCCTGGGAACGGATGTGGGACTGCGTTTTAAGAGCAAGCGTGGTCGTGGCGGTATTGTTGAAAATATATGGATTACCAATGTGTCTATGATGGATATTCCGACCGAACCGATTACTTTCAATCTTTATTATGGTGGAAAATCTGCCGTTGAAGTGTTGGAGAGCGGTGAAAAAGTTCCGGCTAAAGTAGATCCTCTTCCTGTGGATGAAACAACTCCTTGTTTCCGGAATATTCATGTGAAGAATTTGGTATGCGCAGGCGCCCGTCGTGCATTGTTCTTCAACGGTATCCCGGAAATGCCGATTGAAAATGTGGTTTTGGAAGATGTTGATATAACTTCCCGATTGGGAGCCGAATTTGTTTATAGCAAGGCCGTTACGATGAAGAACGTAACCATCCGGAATACGGAAGGCGAGCAAATTGTCACCCGTTTTTGTGAGGATGTGAAATAGAAGACCGGATGTGGTAATAGCGGATGAAACGGATTGTCAAATCTGACACCCTTTCAGTCAAAATAAGTACAAGGAATAGGGATGATTCCCCTATTTTTGTATCATGAAATAGCGACTAAAACTAATTACCATGAAACAATGTTTTTTGCGGTCGATTTGGGAGCTACCAGCGGCCGTACCATCTTGGGAACTTTCACACCGGAAGGATTGGAAATGGAAGATGTGAATCGGTTCCCGAATCATCTGATTGAAACCGGCGGACATTTTTATTGGGATATATATGAGCTTTACCGGCATATTATCGAAGGACTGAAAATAGTCGCTCAGAAGAAGGATGTGGAAATTACTTCCATCGGTATTGATACATGGGGAGTGGATTTTGTCTGTGTAGGTAAAGACGGCGGATTTCTTCGTCAGCCTTATTCGTACCGTGATCCTCATACGGCCGGAGCGCTGAGGCTTTCTTTAAAAAGGTTGCCCGCAAGCAGGTCTATGAGTGGACGGGTATTCAAGTGATGAATTTCAACTCTTTGTTCCAGCTTGATACATTGAGACGTAATAATGACAGTGCATTGGCTGCTGCCGATAAATTGCTTTTTATACCGGATGCTTTGAGTTATATGCTGACCGGTGAAATGGTAACGGAATATACCATTGCCAGTACGGCGCAGTTGGTCAATGCAAACACCCGTAAACCGGAAGATGCTTTATTGCGCGAACTCGGACTGACGGAAAATAATTTCGGCCGTTTTGTTTATCCCGGTGAGAAAATAGGAACATTGACAAAAGAAGTACAGCGCATGATCGGATTGGGAGATATACCTGTAATCGCAGTTGCCGGGCATGATACGGCTTCTGCTGTGGCTTCGGTTCCTGCAATGAATCCTGATTTTGCCTATCTGAGCAGCGGAACCTGGTCTTTAATGGGAGTGGAAACGAAGGGGCCGGTTATTACAGAGGAAACCGAATCTTTGAATTTTACGAATGAAGGAGGTGTGGATGGCACTATCCGTCTATTGAAAAATATTTGTGGGATGTGGCTGTTGGAACGCTGCCGTGCGGCGTGGGGACAGACATCTTATCCGGAACTGATAGCCGAAGCGAATGCCAGTGAGCCGTTCCGCAGTCTGATTAATCCTGATGATGTCCTGTTTGCTAATCCTGCCGATATGGAACAGGCTATACAGACGTACTGTTCGGATTCTCATCAGCCTGTTCCGCATACACGGGGGCAAATTGTACGTTGTATCTTTGAGAGCCTTGCTCTGCGCTATCGTCAGGTTTTGGATAATCTTCGCACTCTTTCTCCTCACCCGATAGAGACACTTCACGTTATTGGCGGAGGAAGCCGTAATGAATTATTGAACCGTTGGACAGCCAATGCTGTCGGTATTCCTGTTGTGGCAGGCCCGTCTGAGGCTACGGCAATCGGTAATATCATGATTCAGGCATTGGCGGCGGGAACGGCAAAGGATATTGCTTCCATGCGCCAGTTAATCAATCGTTCTATTTCTTTGGAAACTTTCTATCCGGAAGATACGGACGTGTGGGATGCCGCATATTTACACTTCAAACAGGTGGCAATGAATCATTAATGTTTAAAATCATATTAAATAAATCAGATATCATGAAAGAAGAATTAAATAACAAAGGCTTATGAAGTGGCAAAGGAACGTTATGCTGCTCTTGGGATAGATGTGGAAAAGGTAATGGAACAGCTCCAGAAGGTTGCAATCTCCATGCACTGCTGGCAGGCCGATGATGTTATCGGCTTTGAGTCGGGCAGCTCGCTGACCGGCGGTATCCAGACTACAGGTAATTATCCCGGTAAGGCCCGTAATATGGAAGAATTGCGTAGCGACATCTTAAAGGCCGCTTCTTATATACCGGGCAAACATCGCTTGAACCTGCATGAAATTTACGGTGATTTCGGCGGTACGTTTGTTGACCGTGACCAGGTGGAAGTGAAACATTTTGAAAGCTGGATGCAATGGGCGGCTGAAAACGGGATGAAACTGGATTTCAACTCGACTTCTTTCTCACATCCTAAAAGCGGTAACTTGTCTTTAGCCAATCCGGATAAAGGCATCCGTGATTTCTGGATTGAACATACCAAACGCTGCCGTGCCATTGCGGAAGAGATGGGACGTCGTCAGGGCGATCCTTGCATCATGAATCTTTGGGTACACGACGGTAGCAAGGATGTTACGGTAAACCGTATGAAATACCGTGAACTGTTTAAAGACTCTCTCGACCGGATTTTTGCTACGGAATATAAAAATATGAAGACTGTCTGGAATCTAAAGTATTCGGTATCGGTCTGGAAAGCTATACAGTGGGCTCTAATGAATTCTGTGTAGGTTATAGCGTGCAACACCAGAAACTGATAACAATCGATACGGGTCACTTCCATCCTACGGAGAGTGCTGCTGATAAAGTTTCGTCCATGTTGTTGTTCGTACCCGACTGATGCTTCATGTAAGTCGTCCGATACGTTGGGATTCCGACCATGTGACTATTATGGATGACCCGACTCTCGAACTCTTCCAGGAGATTGTCCGTTGCAATGCCTTGGACCGTGTACACATCGGTCTTGATTATTTCGATGCTTCCATCAACCGTATAGGCGCTTATGTCATCGGTACCCGTGCCGCACAGAAATGTATGTTGCGGGCATTGCTGGAACCGTTGGCTAAACTTCGCGAGTATGAGGCTGCCGGTCAGGGCTTCCAGCGTCTTGCCCTGTTGGAAGAAGCTAAAGCTTTGCCTTGGAATGCCGTTTGGGATATGTTCTGTTTGAAGAATAATGTTCCGGTAGGTGAAGAATTCATTGCTGAAGTAGAGAAATACGAAGCTGAGGTTACATCCAGACGTAACTAAGTTTATCAGAGTTAGTGATAGTGTTTAGCGGGGAAAGCATATCTTTGCCCGCTACTTTCATTACTTATAGAACATTAACCGTTGATTATCATGAATACACTAATAGGATTATTAATTATCGCTGTGGGAAGCTTTGGGCAGAGCAGCTCGTATGTACCTATCAATAAAGTCAAAGGTTGGTCCTGGGAAAACTTCTGGTTGGTACAGGGCATTTTTGCCTGGCTTGTTTTTCCGCTGCTCGGTGCTTTACTTGCCATTCCTGCCGATGGCAGCCTGATAGAACTTTGGGGAGCCGGTGGTGCATTGCCGGCTATTATTTACGGTGTCCTTTGGGGTGTCGGCGGTCTGACATTCGGATTGAGTATGCGCTATTTGGGCGTTGCTTTAGGACAAAGTATAGCTTTGGGTACTTGTGCCGGTTTCGGAACCCTGTTCCCGGCTCTGTTTGCAGGGAAAGATTTGCTGCACGGTGATGGTCTGATGCTCCTTATTGGTGTTTGCATCACTTTGGCGGGAATTGCCATTATCGGTTATGCGGGCAGCCTACGCTCCAGAAATATGAGTGAGGAGGAAAAAAAGGCTGCCGTGAAAGATTTTGCGTTGACAAAAGGGTTGCTGGTTGCTTTGCTGGCAGGTGTGATGAGTGCCTGTTTTGCTCTCGGCTGGATGCCGGAACGCCTATTAAGGAGGCGGCGCTGGCAGGTGGGGTGGCTCCGTTGTATGCCGGACTTCCTGTTATCTTTCTGGTAACTTTGGGCGGGTTCTGTACGAATGCGGCTTATTGTATCCAGCAAAATATAAAGAATAGGACGGGTAAGGAGTATTTGTCGGTCAGCGGCGATGTCCTTGTGAATAATGTTTTGTTCTGTGCTCTTGCCGGAGTATTATGGTATTCGCAATTCTTCGGTCTGGAAATGGGTAAGAGTTTTTTAGGCGGCAGTCCGATATTGCTTGCATTTTCCTGGAGTATACTGATGTCGCTGAATGTTACATTCAGTAATGTCTGGGGAATCCTGCTGAAAGAATGGAAGGGGTGCGGTTCCCGTACAATAGGCGTATTAATATTGGGATTGGCCGTTCTCATCGCTTCTATTATTGTAGTGGCGATGGCGCAAGCATAAAAATAATATCTAATAAACTGTAATTAAATAGACACATGAAATCAATTCTTGAAAATCGTCCCGAATTGGCTTATGAAGTCAATCAAGCGGCAGAAGTGGCCGGTTATCTTTGGCAAAAAGGTTGGGCAGAACGTAATGGTGGTAATATAACTTTAAACATCACTGAATATGTAGATGATGAAATCCGGGCTTTGCCGGCTATCAGCGAAGTAAAACAGATAGGAAAAGTACTCCCTTATCTGAAAGGTGGTTATTTTTATTGTAAAGGTACTCAGATGCGTATGCGTGATTTGGCACGTTGGCCTATGGCAAACGGTTCAATCATCCGTATTCTGGATGACTGTGCCAGCTACGTAATTATAGCAGACCAGCCTGTAATGCCTACATCGGAATTGCCTTCTCATCTTGCCGTGCATAATTATCTGCTTGAAAAAGGCTCTCCTTACAGAGCATCTTTGCATACACATCCTATCGAATTGATTGCTATGACCCATAACAAGAAGTTCCTGGAGAAGGATGTGGCTACCATCTGCTTTGGAGTATGATTCCGGAAACAAAGGCGTTCTGTCCTCGTGGATTGGGTATAATTCCTTATGAATTGCCAAGTTCGGTAAAATTGGCTGACGCTACTATTGAGGCTTTGAACGATTATGATGTAGCTATGTGGGAAAAGCATGGAGTCCTTGCTGTAGATGTGGATATTATGTCTGCTTTTGACAGGTAGATGTGTTGAATAAATCTGCACTGATTTACATTGCGCTAAAACATGGGCTTTGAACCGGACGGAATGAGTCAGGAACAAATGAAAGAGATGACCGTGGCTTTTAATTTACCCAAATAAAAGTGAAGTATATGTACAGAATGATATTGAACGAAACCTCTTACTTCGGAGCAGGCTGTCGGAAAACAATTGCGGTGGAAGCCATGCGTAGAGGTTTTAAGAAAGCGTTCTTTGTGACAGATAAAGACCTGATCCGTTTTAAAGTCGCAGACAAAATAATTGAAGTTTTTGAAAAGAATCGTATTCCTTATGAGCTTTTCAGTGATGTAAAGGCAAATCCGACGATTGCGAACGTACAGAATGGCGTATCCGCTTTTAAAGCATCCGGTGCTGATTTTATTGTAGCGCTGGGCGGTGGCTCTTCCATTGATACGGCAAAAGGTATCGGCATTGTTGTGAATAATCCGGATTTTGCAGATGTGAAGTCATTGGAGGGTGTAGCTGCAACCCGTCATAAGGCTGTCCCGACTTTGCATTGCCTACAACGGCTGGAACAGCCGCTGAAGTCACTATCAATTATGTGATAATTGATGAGGATGCAAAGAAGAAGATGGTCTGCGTAGACCCTAATGATATTCCGGTTGTGGCGATTGTAGACCCGGAACTGATGTATTCCATGCCGAAAGGGCTGACTGCTGCAACAGGAATGGACGCTTTGACGCATGCCATTGAAAGCTATATAACACCGGGCGCCTGGGCGATGTCCGATATGTTTGAGTTGAAAGCCATCGAAATGATTGCCGCTAATCTGAAAGCTGCGGTAGACGATGGCAATGATGTCGCTGCTCGCGAAGCGATGTCACAGGCTCAGTACATTGCCGGTATGGGATTCAGTAATGTAGGTTTGGGTATTGTTCATTCCATGGCGCATCCGTTGGGTGCTCATTATGATACTCCGCATGGAGTTGCCAATGCATTGCTGTTGCCCTATGTGATGGAATATAATGCAGAGTCTCCGGCTGCCCCCAAATATCTTCATATAGCTAAAGCTATGGGAGTAGATACGGTGGGTATGACCGAGGCAGAAGGAGTGCGTGCGGCTGTGGATGCAGTCCGGAAGCTGTCATTGAGCATTGGCATTCCTCAAAAACTACATGAGATAAATGTAAAAGAGGAAGACTTGCATCAATTGGCTGTTGATGCCTTCAATGACGTTTGCACGGGCGGTAATCCTCGTCCTACTTCTGTCGAAGATATTGAGACTTTGTATCGTAAAGCTTTTTAATTATAATTTGAATTACCATGAAGAAAACTATTATTTCATGTGTGCTGTTTTTAACAGCCGTCACTGCTTTTTCGCAAACACCAATGAAGACGGCAGCAGAAGCTAAGCTTTCGGCTTCTGACCTTGCTGTGAAAATAGCAGACCGTATCCTTGCAACTACTACTTATGAGTTTAAGAATACCAAGACCGGTAAAACCTATAAGTCTGTCAAGAACTTGCCTTTGGATATGAATGTCAAGGTTGCATGTAAATACAATAATTGGCATTATACCAATGGAGTAACCCATATCGCTTTAATGGAATTGGCCGATAAAACGGGAGCGAAGAAGTATGATGATTATGTTCTTAAAAATATGAATTTCGTATTTAACGAGGGTAATCTTGATTTCTTTAAGAAGCAGTATGAGCAGGCAATGAAAAATGAAGGATGGTATGGCGTTCGTAAATTGAGTTGGCACATGATATTCCGTGGAAAGCGTTTGGATGATAACGGCCCTATGGGAGCCAGCCTGATTGACCTGCAGATGAAGCATCCGAATAATTCTTTCTTGAATTATATTAATGAAACAGCCGAGCACCTGAACTATGGCGAGCCTCGTTTGGCTGACGGTACTATTGCCCGTATCTGGCTCATGAAAATACCATCTGGGCTGATGATGCTTTCATGGCTATCTCTTTCCTTGCACGTATGGCTAAGATGACTGGTGACATGAGTTATATCAATGATGCTGCCAATCAGGTAATCAAATATCACAAATATTTGTGGTGTCCCGAAAAACGGATTCTCTATCATTGCTATCATACGGATACGGACGAGCACGGTGTTGCTCATTGGAGCCGTGCCAACGGTTGGGTTTTCATGGCAACTGCCGATTTGCTTGCTGTGATGCCGCAGAATCATCCTATGCGTCCTGAGGTTCTGGAGTGCTTCCGCCGTCAATGTAGCGGTGTAGTGCGTTATCAGGGTAAGAACGGTCTTTGGCATCAGCTTCTTGACAAGGAAGATTCCTATGAGGAAATTACGGGTACGGCCATGTTTGTTTTTGGTATCGCACGTGGTGTAAAGCATGGTTGGCTGCATCCTGATTTCATTTATGCTGCCGAGCAGGGGCTGAAAGGAATGATGACACTGATGTCCGACAAAGGCGATGTGACCAAAATCTGTGTCGGAACGGGTATCATGCCGTCGCCTGCATACTACTACAACCGTCCTACCCAAGAGAATGATCCGATGGGTGAAGGACCTGTTCTCCGCGCATTGATTGAAATGATGGATGCGCCGAAGTATACAGAAATTAAGGCTGAACAGCAATACGATAAAATTGTAGTCAAAAAGTAATAATCCTTTTAGATAGTATGTTAATCCCGTCTGGAAACACAAAGATACTTCCAGAACGGGACTTTTTTTATTAAATCTTCCATAGGTATCTCTTATTTCACAAATATTTCCTATTTTTGTCCCGAACCCATCATGAAGGACACGTGGTATGACTAAGAATTACAATGATTTAGGAGTGGAATTTAAGTACCTTATCGTAAATGACATGGACCAAAAGTTTGGTCTGTGGGTAAATACTGTCGGCTTTCAATCCATTCAGCCGGACTCTCCGTATCCATTGAAGGATCATCTTCCGGTTATTTCTTTAATGCCCAGAAAGGACGTGTCTTGCGTGAGTATCAATTGGTTTATATCACGAAAGGACGGGGATTGTTTTCCTCGGAAACAACGCCGGAAAAGCAGGTATGCAAAGGACGTCTGATGGTATTGTTTCCCGGTCAATGGCATACTTATCACCCTTATCGCCAAACCGGATGGAACGAATATTATATCGGTTTTGAAGGTCCTGTCATTGATAATCTGGTGAAAGGCGGTTTCTTGTCTAAAGACAATCAAGTGCTTGAGGTGGGTTTGAATGAGGAGTTGGTGTCTCTTTTTTCTCGTGCTTTGGAAATAGCGGAAGCGGATAAAATATCTTCCCAACAGTATCTTGGCGGTATAGTGCTGCACATAGTAGGTATGATACTGTCCATTTCGAAAAATAAAATTTTTGAGGTGGGCGATGTTGATCAGAAGATTGAACAGGCCAAGATTATAATGAATGAGAATGTCTTTAAGGATATTGATCCTGAAGAGTTGGCTATGAAATTGAATATCAGCTATTCCTGGTTCCGGAAAGTATTCAAGGACTATACAGGTTATGCACCGGCTAAATATTTCCAGGAATTGAAGTTGCGTAAAGCCAAACAATTATTGGTTGGTACTTCTCATTCCGTTAAAGAGATTTCTTTTATGCTCGATTATAAGCATACCGAACATTTCTTTTCATTATTTAAAAAACGCACAGGGTTTACCCCATTGGAATATCGTTCTTTTGGTCGGGAGACTGAGGTGGAGAACGAGGATTTTGATTAATGTCAAAATGAATAGTCTACTATCAAAATTGTTATAAAAACTTTGATTGTCAGCTTCTTATTATTTATAAAGTTCCTTTTTTTTCTTAAGAGAAAGTCAAAAAGGATAGTATTTGTATCAGTAGGTGTATTTTGTTAAGTTTGTCTATATTTAACTTTGCATTCATAAGCTCTGTGTCCGATAACAGTTGCATCGGACGGTTAATCTTGAATTAATTAATCAACCAATTTATATTAATAATCTATGAGAATTTTACACAAAAAGTTATGCTTGTTAATGCTTCTTTTAATAAGCTGTCATCTAAACATTCTTGCACAAGGCAAAATTATTACGGGTGTCATATTAGACAAAACGGGTGAAACAGTTATCGGTGCGAGTGTTTTAGTGAAAGGAACTACTAATGGTACTATCACAGATGTTGATGGTAACTTTACTCTTAACAATGTTCAGGAAAATGCTGTCCTACAAGTTAGTTTCGTTGGTTATAAAACTCAGGATATTGCTTTGAAAGGACAAAGCAATGTAAAAGTGACTTTGGAAGAAGATACGGAAGTTCTTGATGAAGTTGTTGTTATTGGTTACGGTTCTGTGAAGAAAAGTACTTTGACGGGGGCTGTGGCAAAAATGGATACTAAAGGAATTCAAGATCGTCCTTTGGCGCGTCCAGAAACAGCTTTGCAAGGGCAATTGGCTGGAGTAACGGTACGTACTACTACCGGTGAACCTGGTGCTGATATGCAAATTCGTGTACGTGGTGCTGCTTCGGTAAATGCTAACTCCGATCCTCTTTATGTAGTTGATGGTGTTCCTATGACTACTTTAAGT
>ENA-OQAA01000347-OQAA01000347.1-human-gut-metagenome-genome-assembly--contig:-NODE-347-length-32748-cov-4.166212_pt1 | contig 32748 bp, 42 predicted proteins | sample MGYA00242489_ERZ504515 | MGnify/ENA primary metagenome ERZ504515 (study PRJEB26092, sample SAMD00036237) | human gut metagenome | host: Homo sapiens | study: EMG produced TPA metagenomics assembly of... | reverse complement strand
ATCATATTACAACCTGATGAAAAAATGACTACTGAACCGGGGCCTACTTTAATTTTACATACCTCCCCCAATGAATATAAATTATATATTAATGGAACATTCTCACAAAACTTAACACCCAATGAAATTCATTCTAAAAAATATTCAAAATACGAAATCATAGAAGGGAGCAATTAATTATGAATTTCAAAAAATTTATTTTTACACTTTTTACCTATTTAATAGGGGCAGTATTTCTATTACAGACTTATACAACACCTGTTTTTGCCGAATCATCTTTGCAAGATCATTATCAAAAATTATCTTCTACTTCAAGAGCAGAACGAGTTGAATGGCGTTATCGTACATATAAGGGGAAAAAGCAAAAACGACTTTGGTCTATTACTTATGAAAAATGGTTAACCGATTGGTTACCGGCTTAATACATAGTCATTTTACATTGTATCAATAAAAAGTAGGATTAATCCACATTTTCTTTAAGGTTAATCCTACTTTTGTTTTACTAATGAATATTTCTCCTTTAATGATATTTTATTTTCTACTTTTCAAACACATTAACAATCATATAACTTTTTACCAACTCCTCCCATACCCCATAATAGCTCCATAATCTACTTCATAATTTCTCTGCCGTACCTGATCACTGGAATTTCCTTCAATCGTGTAAACTCTTCCACCTTCACATTTTTCTACAATTCCTACATGGTCTGATGTTCCATCGTGATCCCAGTCGAAGAAAATAATCATTCCGGCTGATGGGGTTGTTCCACCGCTCTGCCATTTGTTCTTTCCCTGAAACCAGGTAACACCGGAACTGCACAATGAGAACTTCGGAACTTTTCCACTTTCGATTAAGCCACTTTGATCGGCACACCATGACACGAAACAGGCACACCATTCTACATGACTGTCGAATCCATACCAACTCCAGAATTTCTGACCACCGCTGTTTCCAATCTGCCCCATTGCCACCGAAACAATCTGCTGATTTCCAAACAAATCAGCAAACAGGCTGCCACCAGAATAATACCTCATCACATGTGGAACGTATTCGGGATCACCGTAACTGCTCCATCCATGTGAAGCTGCCTGCTCCTGCGAAAATTGTAAAGCATTAGCTTCTGTGTATCCGCCTCTTTGCAACGCCCATCCTATGTATCCGTTTCCGTAGTTATATCCCTGCCATGCAAGTTTTAACTTGTCCATATCCTGTGGACTACTACATCCTGCCTGACTGATACAGTCTGCAAAGGTCTGTACTCCAACCTCTATCGAATAATCCGGATCAGTAATAGAACCAGGAGTGTGTGGGAATCTTGTATTATATGGACTTTCCGAACACTGCATCGGGTCTGTTCCCCTGCCTCCAGATTCCTGCATCATGATGGCCTGTATCGCAGACACATATTCCAGAATGCCGTATTGGGATGCATACTGCTGTATCACAGAAGTATACGCAAGCACTTCTTCACTTAGGGATTCAGAGCTTTCCGAACTACTGCTGAAAGCTGCTCCTGCAATGATTCCCACAATCAGAATAAATACCAGAAGAAATGCACCGCCTCCGGCAGCAATCCATTTTCCCATTTTTTCAAGAGCTACTCCCCCTTTTTGAATCGCTGCTGTAATTCCCTGTACGGATAACTTTGAACCCTTTCCAGTTACCTGAAAGACTGCTTTTCCACTTTCTGTCGATGCCTGTGCTGATTTTCTTGCCATCTGGACTGCTCTTGCTTTCTGCATCGCCTGAAGACTTTTTTCCATCTGCTGTTTCTGCATGGATGCCTGTGTCTTTATTTTCTCCTGAGACAGACCGGATACTTTTACCACTCTCGGTGCTGCTTTCACCTGCCGTTTACCATTCTCCTTGGCAAGGGCGGCCTGCTCCGGTTTCAGCTTGATTAATTTCTTTCCGCTTTCTGCCCCCTGCTCCATTGCTTCTTCGGCAACTTTCACTTCTTCCTGTCTGTTCTTTCTTTCCTTTATCTTCCTGTAGGTCACTCCGGCAAGTTTTTTTTCCACCTTGATATGTGGTTTTCCCTATAGTTTTTCCTGCCACACTCGCCGCCCTGTATTGTACGGATTCTATTTTTTCAGTTCCATACTGTGTTGGGGAGTCTGACTGCCACTGCTTTTTTCATGTAGTTCCCTTGGCTTTTCTTTTGCTTCCAGTACCGTCTGGCGAACCAGCTCTTTCGGAAGCCGGGCAGCCGGATTTCGAATCTTCGGATTCTTATCCCTTACCCGTTCCTTGATATCTCTCATCCGGTCACCCTCTTTCCGTATCTCTTATCTCATCGGGCAACATCCCGATGTTTCTTTTTTTCCTGCTGTTTCTGCAACTGCTCCACCTGTCTGATTGCCTCATTTACCAGTGGATGTTCGTTGTAATATGGCACAAGTTCCAAATCACCCCTATCTTTAGATGATAACGCAATCGATATTCCATATCCGAATAAATAGAGTCCGGATCATGGATAGAAAATTCAATTGCCGGACACATATTGCCAGATGTTCTACAATACTTCCTGTACTTTTTATATGCCTCTTCCAGTGAGTTACATTTTGTATATTCGCCCATCTCATGGAATTCGCCGCATTCTGCAGCGTAAAAGGTAATGGTAATCTCTTCTTTTTTCATTACGATTCTCCCGGTTTTGTTGTCATTAGTTTATAGAGTTCTGTATTCTTTGGGAACGTGTTCTCAAACGGAACGATATTCCCGGAACATCGGATCAGGCCACTGCCGACTGCCACGTTTGTGATATAAGACAGTTGGTTCTCCGAGATGTTCAAAAGGCTGCCAGTTCTTCCCTGTCTGTACTTGCCTGATTCAAAAGAATCAAAAACTCACTGTTTGCCAACATCAGTCTTGCAGTGTCCGATTTCAGAAGTTCCTCAACATTTTGGGTTAAACCTGTCACGAATCCATTGTATTTTCTGATTCTCTTGTACAGTCGGTAGAAGAAATTTGCACTGTATTCATAGCGGAATAACAGATAGAACTCATCGGCAAATATCCATGTCGTTTTTCCTTCTTTCCAGTTCTGAATTACCCTGTTGAAAATACTGTCTAAGGTAACCAGCATTCCAAGAGGCATAAGCTGTTCCCCCAGTTCCCGGATATCATAATCCATGATCCGGTTCTTCTTATTCACATTGGTCGGCTGTGCAAAGGTGTTCAGACTTCCATTGATAAAGAGTTCCGAGGAAAGTGCGAGCCTCTTGCCTCTTCTTCCGGCTGCAACATCAACTGCCGGTACATATCTTTCAATGTCGGAACTTCCCCGGTATAACCACTCCGGATATAATCCCGGTACACATCTGCAGCACAGCGGTCCAGGATGGACTTTTCTTTTGCCGACAGATTTCCTGCCCCGACTAACTGTTCAAATACGGACAGGATGAACTCCGACTTTTCAATCAGTGGGTTCTTTTCATTTCCATAGGCTGCGTCCATATCCATTGCATTCAGATGATTATCGGATGTTGCAGATACTTTTACGACCTGGCCCCCCAGAGCCTCTACCAGTTTTGTAAATTCGGACTCCGGGTCGAGGATCAGGATATCATCATCCGTAGCCAGTGCCAGATGCACAATCTCTTCTTTTGCCGAAAAGCTCTTTCCTGATCCACTGACGCCCAACCGGAAACTGTTTCCATTCATCAGTTTCTTCCGGTCAGCTACCAGAAGGTTCTTGCTCACTGCATTCTGCCCATAATAGATACCGCCCGGCTGCAGGATTTCCTGTGTATGGAACGGGATTAAAACAGCCGTTGATTCCGTTGTCAGTGTACGCAGGGCATTGATCTTTCGCAGTCCGTAAGGAAGCACTGTATTAAGTCCGTCCACTTGCTGCCACTTTAATGTTGCCATCTGACACAGATGCTTTCTTGCGATTGACAGAATCAGTTCCGTATCGGAATCCAGTTGCTTTTTGCTGTCTGCCAGATGTACCATTGTCAAAATCCCGAACATCATACGCTGGTCTCTGGTTGTCAGATCATCGAGCATTTCCTTGGTTTCTTTTCTCTGAAGTTCCATATCGTATGGTACGATTGCCGAGAAGTTATTATTAGCGTTCTGCCTTCTCTGCCAGTTGGTCACGTTGGTTTCCACACCAAGCAGTCGGTTCTGGATTTCCCTTACTGCTTCATCCGTAGGGACTGGCAGGATATCAATCGACAACATCAGATTCCGGCTGAAGTCACACAGTTCTGAAATCATGTCATCTTTAACATAACTTGCATAATCCTGCATATACAGGACTCTTCCGTACCTGTCACCGATTTTAAAATGGTCACGTTCAAATTCCATAGAATCCGGACACATCCAGTCCTTGAAACTTGTTCCCTTCTTGGCAAATTGTTTCAGATCAAACGGAAATGCCTGTGGGACATCTCCCTTGAAGAAGTCCCTGAAAATCTGGAGCCGGCTCTCTGCGTCCAGTCCTTCTGCTGTGGACGATAACTTTGCCAGATGTGTTACGATGTCTGTTCCGATACGTGCAAAATAGGTTCTTGCATCGTCAATAGATCTTTTATGTACACTGACAGTCAGATACCGTTCCTGATAGATGCTGTTGTTTGTTCCTGTAATCTTAGACAGGAGCATTTCGTTGTATTCTTCCGATAGTGGTCCAGTCCATCTTCCTTCATTGGAAGCAGGATTGATTTTTCAAATTCTTCTTTATTGATTCTCCGGTTATTGATGGTAATTTTGGCAGAAATGCCGGAATCCAGTGAATTTAAGAGTTCGGAATAATCCAGAAACATTTCTGTCTTATTGTCCTTACTCGCAATATAATAGTTGATATCTGTAAAACGATATGTTTTTGAGAATTTCGTTCCCTGTTGAAAAATTCCATCCGGCCAGATTCGCTGGATGGGAATTGCCTGTTGGACGGATTTCGGAACTTTGAAGCGTTCCTTATCCATCCGAAGTGCCTGACTTAAGGTTTTAATCAAAGGCATCACTCCTTCCCTTGCGTTTCTTTCTCTGTTTTGCTTCTGCTTTTTGCTCCCGCTCTTTTATGATTTCCGCTCCATCCTTTTGATTCTTTTCTCCCAGCGAGATGGTCTCCTGCATGCAGGAGTAGTAGATATCTTCCGACTGAAACACCAGTTTCTTCGGATACAGCAATTCGGATTTAATCACTGCCCATAAAACTGTTCGGCTGTCATACCATGATATTTGAAGAAGCCACAGGTAGCAAATGGAGCAGCACCAAGCACACACAGCCATCCGGTTATTTCCTGTCCGGTAATTTCACGCATTCCAAAGTAAATTCCGATTGCTGTAAGAATCGCAAGAACAGAACACACACATTGTCTCAGGTCCAGTCCCATAAACATGGATTCCTGATAGTCCCGGATTTCTTTATTCATCTTGACTTCCATAACTTATCGCTCCTTTCCTCTGCTTTGTTTCTTCGTTTTCTGTGGTTTTTCTTTCGGTACTTCTATCCCGGCAAATCTACAGTGTTCTGCAACGCCTTCTGGATCAAATTCCGCAAGTCTTACTAGATCAAACGCTACCTTCTGATAGGTTGCATATCCTGATCTTCCTGTTTCATTCAACACTTTTCCAAGTTTATGTTCCTTGATAAAATGAAGCATATCCTTGGTAAAATCTCCTGTTATAAAAGCCTCATTTGGCTCTAAGACTGATAGGGCAGATTAATGGTTACATCTCCAAAATCTTCCCATTCTCTCCCTTCCTTATGGCAGAGTCTACATATAAATTCCCATTGTTCCGATAAGAGCTCACTCGTATCGCTACTGTCTCACGTCCGAATTCCCAGTTATATCTTAATGTTTTCTTTGTATCCATATTTTTAACCTCCAAGTCCCATCATTTCTCTGACAATACGGTCAGATGCCTTAATTGCTCCAACCAGCACCAGTAAATTAAATACCAGTTCTCCTACATAGTTCCACACGATTGTAACTGCACTCAACTCCGTATCTCCGACAGCCGGAGGGCTTGCTGCATAAGCAGAAAAGATAATACATGCCAGTGCAATAATTGCCCCTTCCAGACATACGCCTACATAAGAACGGATAAAGTTCTTTCCAATGGACTGCGTGGGTTCTCCTGCAAATGAGGAAATCGGAATTGGGGCGATTGCCGTATACATATAGATTTTGAACATTCTGCCATACACTGTCAGGATCATTACAAATGACAATACAGTGATCAGCAGACTGCCAAGCAGTGTAACAATCCACAACGGAATGGATTCCAGCATTCCCACGCTCTCAATCTTATCTACAATCTCCGTTGGCAGTTCCGTCATGCTTCCTGCCATACTGGAGCCGCTCATTACGGTTGTCACGATTCCCTGCACAATGGAAAACAATGCCTGCATAAGTTCCATTCCGTATGTGATTGCTCCCTGAGCAAGAGCAAACCGGATAAATGCTTTTAGCACATGTTCCGGCTTTTTCAGATCTGTAAAACTGCCACACGTTTTTATGATTCCGGCTGCAAAAAATAACACCAGTAATCCATAGGCAATGGCTGTCAGTGTATCATTGATATTGGTCATAATCCGCCAGATGCCGCCACCCTTAAAAGTTGCCGGATTTTCAGTCAGCAGAGTCCACAGTTCTGCCATCTTTTCACTCCATGTGGATAGTGCTGAGTTTAGATTCTGTACAATCCAGTTATCACTCAAAAGCTCTCACCTCCCTGAACATACTTTTAAATGCAGGAGTACCTTCCGGCACTCCTGCTGTCTCCTGATATACTTTTTCAAAGAGGCTTACGCATGATCAGATCCAGGATTTCTTTAGCGAACGTAATAATTACCCCTCCGGCCAGTGTCAGAAATCCATTGGCTCTCTGGCTTGGATCATGGCTTTTTAAAGACAGGCCAACCTGCACAAACGCCAAACCCAAGTAAAATCAAACCGATTGCACGAATCAGGGAAAAAATAAAAGTAGACAGGTTATTGATAACGGACAACGGATCTCCGGCTGCGAATGCGGTCGTTGCTCCGACCGTTACGGTCAGTACCAGTGCCATATAAAGACTCATCCACTTTTTCTGTTTTCTCCCCATCGGCATCGGGGTTGTCATTTTTTCAGTTGTATTCTTTTTTGTTCTATTCTTTTCTCCTGTGAGAAATTTCTTCAATACACATCACTCCAATCCATCAAAAAACTGCTATTCACCAAGAATGTCCTCGGTAGACAGCAGTTCGTAGTCATCTAATCTGTTAATGTCAATCTTTAGGTCGTCGTGAGCCAGTGGTGTTTTCGCATAATCATAAGGCGATGCACCACCGTCCTCTGTGTATCTGAAATTCACATGCTTTTTTAAATCATATTTATCGTCCATGATCGGACGCTCCCCACGAATAAACAAAATCGCTTTGCGGTTATCTAAAAGCCGTATTTCATCCGGTGTTAAAAGTTCCCTTCCAGTCTGCTGATAATTCACCGAATAGCTGCCGCTACGCCCTTTTGTCTGTCCGTAGGTATTGGTATCCAATGTCTCTTTTCCCAATAATTCCGAGACATACTTATGTCCTTCTTTTTCATTTCCACCCAGATATAAAAATTCATCACAGTTACCGATAAGGCTCTCATACGAGTCTTTAAACAAGGCTTTCATCTGTGCGATGTTCTGGATGATGATACTGCAGGAAATCCCTCTGGAACGCATGGTTGCCAGAATCTTGTCAAAATCATCCGGCAAGGCTACGTTTGGCCATTCATCCATAATACAGTGTACCGGAATTGGAAGCCTTCCTCCGTACTTCCGGTCTGCTACATAATACAGTGTCTGAAACAGATTACTGTAAATCATGCCGACCAGATAATTCATACTGGTGTCTGCATCCGGAATACAGCAAAACAGTGCTACTTTTTTCTCCCCGATACTGTATAAATCCAGTTCGTCCGTACAGGTCAGATTGGCGATCTGTTTCAGGTTAAAAGCTGCCAGACGGACACCAACCGATATCAAAATAGACTTTGCGGTCTTTCCGGCCGCCTGCTTATAAATGGCATACTGCTTGACCGCAATACTCTCTGGATCCCGCATTTCCAGTCTTTCAAACAAAATGTCCAATGGTGACTGGTAATCCTCATCATCTTCTTTGACCTGTGCGCTTCCAAGCATTTCCATAATCATCGGGAAGTTCTGTTCTTCCGGTGGAGCTTCATGCAGTAAATACAGCATAAGTGCCTGTAAAAGTGCAGTCTCTGACTTTTCCCAGAACGGATCCGAGCTTTGTGCACCTTTCGGTGTCGTGTTGCGGATCAGGTTATTGATCAGCTTCAGTACATCCTTATCATCCCGGACATACGCAAACGGGTTATAACACCAGGAAGTCTCCGGATTGATCAAATCAAAAACCCGGACTTCATATCCATTCCGTTCCAGAACACCTCCTGTTTTGCGCAGAAGTTCCGCTTTCGGATCTGTGATCACCATCGAGCAGTTGCACTGCATGATGTTCGGAATCGCATAGGTCCGACTCTTTCCTGCCCCGGAACCTCCGACTACCAGCACATTTAAATTTCGTTTATGCTTATATCCATCCAGTCCCATGCGGAAATGCTGTGTCAGAAGCAGATTCTGCGTGTACTGCTTTTCGCAGTAACGTCTGCAGATTTCGGACACGTTGCCCCATTTTGCGGAACCATGTTCCACGCCTCTTCTATAATTTCTTTTTTGGGATTCATAAATACCAATGCCTAAGAAATAGGCTGCTGTGAATATCAGAATACATTTGAACGTATACGGTGTATACGTGATAAAAAACGGCTGTTCGAGTTTTTCGCTCAGCGTTTCTAAGATTTGAATAAAATTCTTATCCGGTGTAATGGCACAAGCGGTAATCGCTGCCGCCACCAGACAAATGGCAGAAAGACAAGATACAGAACCCAGTCCTGCTTTTTTGTACTTATCTCTGCAAGTCAGATTCTCTTTTCTTGCGTGGCTTTTCTTCTGGATGTCCCTGTCCTTCTTTCTTATGAAAGGAATCCACCCCCGGTATCAGTGAGAGACTTCTGCCGTTGTCCCACTTAACACCGAGCTGGCCTGCATCATCCACATACTGCACAGTTCCTTCCAGTCCCTGCGGCATACCCGCTTCTCCGTCCATCGAATTCAGACAGATTCTTGTTCCTGCCGGATACTGTTCTCTAAGTCTTGCCACTTTTTCTCTTGAATAAATGACCAATCAACCACTCCTTTCTCTACCAGAACATGTGTCTGGTGGTATTCGGTTTTGCAACCTGAATAATGATTTTATCTATTCCATCACTATATCTTCCGGCTGCAAGATATTTACTTCTAAGCCTGTTCAGTGCCTTACGGATCTGCCTTTGTTCCCCGGCTGTAATCTGCAGCCGTTTCTGGGCGAGGTCGTATTCACTTACTTTTTTCAGAAGAGCTTTCGTTTCTTCCAAACATTCATCCTGCTCACTCTGTGCCTGCAGCTCATCATTCAGTGCCACCACGAACATATTTTTCATAATGTTATCCATCTTCAAATAGTATTTTGTCATCTGGCTGACCTCCTTTTTTTGTTACACCAACCATATCACAAGACCTCCGTAATAGCTACTCCAACCGTCCAACTTTTTCACTTTTATCGTTCCAGCTGGCTCTTTGCTTTTTTCTCTTTTCCGGATGCTTTTTCAGATGGTTTTTCATCCTTGGTTTCCGGTATTTTTACAGGGTCTCCGATTGCGAACTCATCGGTTATATACTCCTGTTCCTTTGCACCAAAATTGCGTTCGATATGGTTTCGTATACTGTAGGAAGCCTGACGGACATCATTTAAAAAGTCTCTCAGTTCCTGCGGATCTTTCTTTCCGCATTCATTCCTCTGTGCAATATACTCCAGATTGAATCCGGTAACATCCACACCATAACGTTTCGCAATCACATAGGCTGCACAATAAGCCTGTGCACTGACTTTCTGTCGGCTGTAGGTTCCGGTATGCTGGTCCAGTGCTGCACACGCCAGTTCTCTGTTCAGTGCATGGAATGTCGTTACTTCACTCATTCCGTTGCGGATATAAATGGTACGGTATCTCGGATTGTACTGGGCCTGCACTTTGTCTGGCAGATCATCCTCAATCTGCACACGTACCGACTGGTCTTTTAAGACAGTTCCTATCAGTCTGTCAGACTTCGCTGAGGGCGTTCTTCCAATGGCTTTCCTGACATCTGACTGATGTCAAATCCTTTTCCGATCGTATACCCTCTCCGCATTTCACCGTCTTTTTCGTATTCAGTGGAAATCATATAAGTAATGCCATGCTCCCCTGCTTTTACTGAACGGTGTTCTTCTCTCCAGCGTTCATAAGACCTTACTACCTTAAAATCTGGATGCTGTCCGTAAATCAAAAGCAGATTCGGAGTTCTCTGTGTATTACACTCTGCCATAAAATCCAGAAAGCCTTTCAGTTTTTCTCCATCCTGAAAAACTCCCTGTGCCTGTGAATCTACTTCAGCCCATACCTCTTCTCTTTCCTGCTGCTTCTTGGCTGCATATTCTTCCTTGGTCAATTTCTGTTCAGGAATCTGCTGTTCTTCCGTTCCACCTGAAATCATATCTGTTAAATCCATATACATTACCTGCCTTTCGTTTTCATATTCTTACGTTTCTTCCTGCTCTCTCTGGCATTTTTCCGTCTGTCCGGCCTCTTACGTTTCTCTTCCTGTTCCTTACGGATATCTCCGAGTTCTTTCAGCACAGATGGTTTTTCATTCTTTTCTTCCCAGCTAGTTTCCCGACCGGAAGAAATATTTTTGTTGCGCGAGAAAGGTTCGGACGGATTCTTTGCTTTCCCCTCCTGCGCATGTGTAAAATTTCCTTCCGGGAAAGCCTCATCCCCGATCTGGAACATTTCTTCCGCATCATCCAGTTCAAATTCTATCTTGCCTTCCGGCAGGACAACGGTCTCTGTCCGTACATTCTCCCCGGTTTCTTTTTCCATCTGGTTCTCTGCCTTTTCCGGTGCATTCTCTTTTTCCACTGCTTCTGTAACCATAGAGCCTGATTCTGCTTTTACAAAATCCAGATTCATCCGGTCTAATACCCGGTTCATCTTTGCTGCATCATCTGCAAATACCATGACCTCTGTCTGATCCGGATTCACCTTATCTTTGATGACTACATATAAGATACCTCTCGCCTTGGCCTCTTTTGCAAATTCTTTTAAGCGGTCACCCGGAACGGTAAAAAATTTCATCGGGCGCTGTTCCTTTAACATTCTGGTAAGTCTTGTTTTTCCTCTTGTCTTTTTCTGATCTTTCAGGGCGGCTGCAATAAAAATTGCCACATGCTTTGCCACATTTCCGGTAAGCTTCAAAGAGTATTCCATTCCTTCCAGACTGTACCGCACCACCTGATCTGCCGGTTCTGCTCCGTAATTCATACTTATCTCACCTCCTGACTTTCTTTTTCTTTGTGTTCCACACGTTTTTCATTCTGGTTTTGTTCTTCTGCCTTTCGAAGTCTTTCTTCGATTTCCAATGAATGCTTTTCAATCCGGACGGTCATACGGACTTCTTTTCGGAGATTTTTTAATTCCTCATTGATTTCGGACAGCCGTACTTTTCCACTGTCTTCACTGTCATTCCGATAGAGCTTTCTGCGTTCCTTCATCAGTTCTGAAATCTGCTTTTGTAACGGCTCGCGGTATGTGGCAAGCTGTTCTCTGGTCGTAATATCATGCTTCATTAAAAACTCAATCTGTTCAATCCTCTGATCCAGTTTCCGGATATCCTCTCTGATGGCATACGGACTTCTTCTCGGTCTTTTTGGCAGTACTCCCATCTGATATAGATAGGAATAATATAATGCCTGTATCCCGGTCAGTTTCCTCTTTGGAGGAATCTGCACCGTCTTTTGATAGATGCGTTTTACTTTTGGCTGTAAGATCTGTCCACGGATCTCCTCTTCGGAATAGTTTTTTCCAAGAGACCGTAGCCGGATGTACCGTTCCATCCCCGGAGCCTTTAAAGCGACATATTTCCGGTTCAGTTTCCATGTGTATCCACGCTTTTCCATTTCTTTTAAGAATTGTGACCAGGAGTAGCTTTCCTGTACAGACTCCCTGATATCCAGACGGATCGCACTTCTCCATGTCGGTTTCCCTTCCTGTTCCGCTTTCCACTGTACATAAGGGATTGATTTTTTCTGGTCAGATTCAATGATAGACAGACCATATTTTCTGCACAGCTCATCGGAGATCTTCCGGATCTCCGTATAATAACTCTTTGCATTACTGTGGTACTTACGCCCGTCTGCCATGCTCACAGAGTTCCAGACAATGTGGTTATGATAATGTCTGGTATTCAGATGCGTTGTGATAACGACTTCATACTGTCCCTTCAAGAGCCGGTCTGCCAGTTCCTGTCCGATGAGATGTGCCAGTTCCGGTGTCACTTCACCTTCTGCAAAACTCTGTACCAGATGGTATCCTTCCACACCGCCCATCTTATGGAATCTCTTTTTTGTTGCCACCATATCTGCATACGCATTTTCATTGGTACATCCGATGGTATCTTCGAAGACCGCCTGTTCCGTCTTTGTCCGGTTCATGGCATAATCAATGGCAGCCTCCAGAGAGTCTGCTTTCTGTGTGGTTTTTTCTTTGTCTTTCACATATTCGATGGAACGGTCCAGGCGGTGGACGGGGATAACACTTGTATAAGCCATCTGTCATTACCACTCTTCCTTTACCAGATGCCATGTCTCTTTGGTAAGCCGGAGCATTTCCTGCACACTCTGCTCACTTGCCATTCCCGAAGCATTCGCAACATGGGCAAGCTGGTTCGCATTATTGCACAGACCCGCTATCTTCCTAAGCAGTTCCGGATGATGCTCACAGGGTTTTGCGTGTACCTGTGCTCCTAAGATCAGCGAACGCATAAACTCTTCCCGACTCAGTCCGCTTTTTTCCACCTGTTCCTCCAATTCCCTGAGTTCCCTTGCATTTAACCGCACCGGGATCACATGGTTTCGTTTTCGCATTGCATCACCGTCCCTTCTCTTTTCTCTTTCATCATATTGCCAAGCTCCTGATCCGACCGTTTCGCAGTTACCATACAGCAGGTCACCACGACTCCGAAACAACCTCCACACATCAATGCGATCATAATCATACTCCGTCTCTTAACATAGCTTATCCTTCCTTTCCGTTTTCATTTTGTATTTCGGGGGATTGGGGTTCTCCCCAAAGTGCGTTTAGATATCCAAACGCTATGCTTGCAAAACGAGTACCACCAGTTTCTGTAGCACCGGATTAACTCGATTCTGATTTATTTTGATTCTTTTATCTGTACCAGTCCATCAAGTGTCGTACAAATGATATGGAGTCTGTCTGCCATGCTGATTTCGGTATTCATTGTTCCTGTCACTTCTTTCCCACATACAACTACCATCCGGCATCTCCGCAAAAGAATATGGGACATTCTTCCATATCCCTGCATATCTTCTGCATCGGACTCTTCCAAGAATGGTGAGAATACAAATCTCGGACAGATTGGTACATACCCAAGTTCATAGATTTTTCTGCAATATTTCTGCACTTTTACCCGGCTTTCTTCTGCTGAACAGCACACATAAGCCAGCGCCTGTTCCATACGCTCCATCTCCTTCCTGCATCCAGTTGGATGCCATGCATTTTCTCTATAAAAAACAAGATATCCAATTGGACATCCCGGCTACTTTTCATCCTCTTTCTGCTCTGCTTCTAATGCAATTCTCACTCTGTCACTTCCCAGTTTGTAGTAGGCATCTGTTACCTCAATTCCCACTGCACGATAACCTGTCATAACCGCCGCAAGGACAGTCGTTCCTGCTCCGGCAAACGGTCCAGGATCAGACCTCCCGGTTCGCAAATCTGAATGACATCTTTCATAAGCTGCAATGGTTTCTCTGTCACATGAATCCGGTTCTGCGGATTTCCATATCGGAAAACACCCGGCAGACAAGATACCGGACGGTTGATCGGCATCGGTCCGTTACTGCCCCACACAATGTATTCAGCCTGCTGGCGGAAACGGCCTTTCTGTGGACGGGAGTTTCCCTTATCCCACACCGCTGTTCCTCTCCAGATCCATCCTGCCCACTGCAATGCATCGGTAATCGATGGATACTGACGCCAGTCAATGAACAGGCAGATCGGAGCACCTTTCTTACAGGCTTTCCGCACATCATAAAGCCACTCAGCCATCCAGTGTGTCCAAGATCTCTGGTCTTTATTATCTCCATCGAAATCCGGAAGTGCATTCGCAGCACTCATACTGCTGTATTTCTGGTTTGTAGTACGATTTCTTTCATTCTGCTTTGTTCCACCGGACGCATACGGTGGATCGGTAATGACTGCATCAAAGATTCCCGGCTGGAATGCTTTGACCCGTTTTAATGTATCTCCATGTAATATTCTCCAGTTTTCCCCTTCGGCATATTCCTCTGGGTATGTTCCCTCTTTCATAAGTTCTTCCAAACTCAGGCCATTTGTCATAGGCATCATCCTTTCTTTTCTCAGCGTTCCGGCTGATTTTTCTTCTTTGTCTTTTTATTTTCTTTTGGTGGTGGACTCAACTCGGTTTCCACATATTCACTGATAATCAAAAGTGCTTTGTAATAGTCCCCACTTTCCAATACCCTTTTACACATTTCTTTTGCTGCTGCTGTCTGTTTATTCTTTTTCAAAAGAGTTGAGGCATCGCCCATAATGGAAAAAATATTCCCATTATGTCCAAGGAGCTGTAACTTGGGACGTTGTTTCTCAGGCTTTGTCGGAATCTGCTCTGTTTTCTTCTCATACATTTTCGGCTGTTCTATATCAGGATGCCAAAAATGCACATTCAGCGTTCCTCCATCTACCTTGATATCCCTCTGCTCAAATCCTTCACCCCAACCGTCACTGTACTGTCCTGTAATGTATTCAGTGAATTCCTGTAGTTCTTCCTGACTTAAAAGTTCATTTAATTCCAGTTTGGTACATCCGTACAGGATTCCGTCTTTGTTTTCTATCGTAACAACTGCACTTTGTATCTTTCCCTGAATGGACTCACTTCCATCAAAATACTGCATGAGATCATCTTCCCCATAGCGTTTCAGTTCTTCTCGGATGACTTCTTCATAATCGGCAAGTTCTGTTCCATCTAACGGCATTCCATATTCATCACTCTCCGACCAATCTTCTTCCCATTCGGATTCTTCTGAATAAAGATTTCCAGTCAGCTCTGTCAACAGATGTATGTGTATCGTTCCTTTTTCTTCCATTCTCTATCACCTTCTTTCTAATGGTCTGTCCCTGCATTTATTTGCCTGCTTTTTTTCTTTCGCAAGGTCTGCATAATCTGCCCCTTCTTTTTCCGGCAGATTGCAAATAATCTGATACGTTCCCTCGTAATGCTTTTTCATCTGTTCTTTCGCCCATCTCCCTGCAAAGTCATTATCGGTACAGATTTCAATTTCTTTGATTTCCGGATGATTCTTCAGAAATTCTTCCAGTGCGTCCGGCGGCTTTTTAAAACGTTCACTCTGTATCTGTGCGTTTTCTTTCGGAGCAGCGATTCCCCCAAGGGAAAGACGATATTTATCCCTATTTTCCTCTTCCAGTGTCATGTGTGCCAATGCATCAATACACGCTTCATATACGGCAACTCGCTTTGTTTCTCTTTCAGGTGGAATGCAAAAGCTGTACTTTTTTTCACTCCCGGTCTGCTCCATCTTGAATCCCTTCCCGTTTTTTTCATAGATTCCTCGCAGGAATGCATATCTTGCTTTTCTGGATTCATCTTTCCCAACAAAAACAGCGTTATGGTACGGGACACTTTCATAAAGGATTTCATGTGAAATACAATATGTGATCACTTCATCGCTGATTCCTCTGTGGTTTAAATAAGCCTGATTCGTCTGCAATTACAATACCTCTCCGGCAACTTAAATGGCAGTTTTTCCCTTTCCACAGCCTGTGTCGGAATAAAAGACGGACTCTCTTCGCACAACAGTTTTACGGCATCTGTAAATTTCATTCCATCTACTTCAATCAGGAACCGCAGTGCGGACACGCCACCGATATCTCTGGATTTCCAATGCCATTTGCTGGACAGTTCATTGATTTTAAAACTGTCATGATCCGTCAACTGCCATTCATTTCTGGTCCTTGTCTTTTGCAGTCGCTGTGCCTGATGCGTTCGCAAATACTCATACGCAGTCATATTTTTTGCTGCCTGAATCTCTTCTTCCGTTACCCAGGGCATTACAGAATTGCATCCTGAAGAGCCAGTACCTTATCCGTCCGCTCCCAAGGAAACTCCTTTCTTCCAAAATGACCAAAAACTGCCGTCTGACGGAAAATCGGACGATTCAGTCGAAGGGATTCCATGATCTGAACGGGTGTCACTCCAAACACCAGTGGGATTGCTGCCGCCAGACAATCATCCGCACACACTTTTCCTGTACCAAAGGTGTCTACCTCAATCATAACCGGCTCTGCTACTCCGATTGCATAAGCCAAAGACACCTGACACTTGCTTGCAAACTCAGCAGCTACTATATTTTTAGCGATATACCTTGCCATATAAGCTGCCGAACGGTCTACTTTCGAACAGTCTTTTCCCGAAAATGCACCGCCGCCATGCGGAACCATACTGCCATAAGTATCCACCATCAGCTTTCTTCCGGTCAGTCCGGTATCTGCATCAAATCCTCCGCACACAAATTTTCCTGACGGATTGATCAGAATCTTCGTATCCTCATCCGGCGGCAGTAATCTGAGTGCTGAGCGAAGCACTTTCTCTCTGATCTCGGCATCTAACTTCTTCAGGTTCTTTTCTGCACCATGCTGGCAGGAAACAACAACACTTTCCAGTCTCACTGGTTTTCCATCTTCATATTCTACGGTTACCTGTGCTTTTCCATCCGAAAAGATATCTTTGATATATCCGCTTCTTCTGCAAGCCGAAAGTTCACGTGTGATCCGGTGTGCCAGAACAGTCGGCATTGGCATAAGCTGCGGAGTATCATCACACGCATATCCGACCATAACACCCTGATCTCCAGCTCCCCTGCTTCTATCTCTTAATTTTGCGCCGATATTATCCCGAAATTCTTTCGACACACTCACTGCTTTCGCAATATCTGGACTCTGCTGGTGTACAAACGTATCCATTTCTATCCCATCTGTACAATATCCACACTCTTCTAAAACTTTTCGGATCACATCAAACACTGGTGGTTCATATCCGCTGGTGATTTCTCCTGCTACAAACACATTTCCTCTTGTAGCAAGGACTTCACACGCCACTCTCGAAGATGGATCGTAACGCAGACATTCATCTAAGATTGCATCTGCTATCTGATCGCATACTTTATCCGGGTGTCCTTCTGTTACTGATTCTGCTGTATAAAAACGTCTCATCTTTCTTCTCCTTATCTACAGACAGGGCAGGCGCTGCCTTATGCACATCTCCTGCCCTGTCAGATTGGTTTATCCTGTAATTTTTATTTTATTTTTCTTCTGTTTCTTCTTTGTTGTCTGTCATTTTTGACTTCTTTCTGCGGTATACAGTCACTCCTGTAGCTGTTCCGGCAGATGCCAGTGCAAGCAGAACAAACGGCCATACTTTCTGGTTATCACCTGTTTTTGGTGCATTTGTTTTTTCTGTTGTTTTCTCCGGTGTTCTGGCATCTTTCATTTCTACTTTCTGGACTTCCATTGTATCTTTCAATGTGAATGTAACATCTTCCGCAATCTCGTAACCATCCGGCGCTGTGATCTCACGCAGAGTAAGTTCTTCATTGACCGGGAGCTTTGCAACGGAATGTGGCTTTCCATCCGTAATCCACTCTTCCAAAACAGTTCCGTCTTTGCGGATGATCTGAAGCTTTGCCCCTTCCAGTTCTTTTCCGGTTGTTAGGTCTGTTTTTGAAATTTCCACTTTGGAATATTCATCTTTCATCTCAACCTTTGTCACACTGCCATCTTCTTTGACTTCAAACGTCACATCGCTGGCAGACACATAACCATCTTCATAAGGAGCCAGTTCTTCATGTAAGGTATAACTTCCTTCCGGCAGTCCGTAAATGACATGTTCTTCCTTCGTACTGATCCACTCTTCCAAAACAGTTCCGTCTTTATCAATGACCTGCAGTTTTGCTCCTTCCAGCTCATTTCCGGTTGTTGCATCTGTTTTGGTAATACGTGTTTCTGTCGGCTGATTCTCAACTTCTTTGTTCAGTTCAATCTTTGCAAGATTCTGATTTTCATAGGTTGCGTCTACATTCCATACTTCTTCATTTGGAAGATATCCGGCTTTTCTGACTTCCTCTTTGACATAGTATTTTCCATGTGGAAGATCACTGTCGAAAGTAAGTGTTCCCTTTGTATCTGTTGCTTTCTTTTCCAGCAGGGTATCTTTCTCTACGAGAACCTCTCCCTGATTAGAAAGAATATCTTCCGCAGCATACAGTCCAAAAATAACACCTTCCAGCTTTTCTCCTGTGACAGAATCCTTCTTTTCTACCGATACGGAAACTTTCTGTCTTTCATTTTTATAGGTAACGCCTTCATAAACAACTGCCTGTGTATCATCCTCTGCTGTCAGGGTAAATTCTTTCTGTTCTGTATTCAGGACAAAATTCTCTCCTGCTACAACCTCTTTCAGATAATACGTTCCCAGTGGCAGATTATTGATAACTGCTGTTCCATTTTCATCTGTAGTCAGTTTGGCTACCAGGTCATCTTTCTCATAACGGACAACTGGATTTCCTTCTTCGTCCTTTGCTCCGTCCGGTGAATAGATGGTATCTTTGGCATATACTTCAAACTGGGCACCTTCTACTCCGGTTTCTTCATATTTAAAATCTTTATAGATACCTGTTTCTTCTTTACCAGATACAGCATTTCTTACTTTAGAGACCAGTGCTTTTACTTTTGCCAGAACAGAATCTCCTGTTACTTCGGTAAGCTGTTCTCCTTTTTTCGTCAGGAGCAGGCTTCCTACCTGTTCATCGTTTTTCTGTTCTACCTCTACAATCGCTGCTCCTGTATCTGGATCAATCTGATGTGCAGTGTTTGAGGATACAGTGATCTCAATGGCACTCTGTGGATTTTCTTTATAAGTTCCCTTTGCAGTCTGCTCTAATGGTGAAATAATCGTTGTTCCATCATACAGGGACTCTTCGCTTCCCTGTCTTACAAATCCTTCCGGTGCTTTCACTTCTTTGATTCGGTAGGTAGAGCACTTCAGTTCCTGCGGTGTGATCAGATATCCTTCCTCATTTGTTTTGAATACACTGATCTTTTCTTTCTTCGGATACTGAACAACCTGTTCCACATATTTCTTATTTGTCACATCGTAAATCTTATAAGAAGCTCCGGCCTTTAAAACGGTATTTCCAGTCTGTGCATCCTTCTTTACGATTTTCAGCAAAAATTCAAACGGACGGTCATCAAAGACTCGCCACTGCATTGGTTCTCTGCTGTCATCTTCCACATTTACAACAAACGGATCAATGGTTTTCAGATTCTCCGGAGTAGTGCTTTCTACTACAACATAGCTTCCATACGGCAGTTCTGGGCTGACTGCATATCCTTTTGTATCAGTGATCAATTCCGGTACTGGTACGGCTGTTCCGTTCTCGTAAGTAACTGCAACCTGCTCTTTGCTGAAGTCATAATTTTTGAAATCCCTTGCTGTATAGCTTTCTCCATTGGACGGTTTCAGTTTCCCATTTTTCACCTGTGTCAGGTCGCTGATCAGATATACCTGAAATCCTGCTCCTGCAACCAGGTCTGTTTCTGTCTGCTCTCCATCTTCACTGATTTTGATTAACTGGAATGCCTGTTTCTTTACCTGCTCTTTTACCGTAAGGTCTCTTGTCACTTCGGCAACATCCTGACCTTCATAAGTTACGGATACCTCATATTTGGTAGTATCCAGTGTATATCCTTCCGGTGGAGTGATTTCTTTTACATACATTTCTCCAAGGTATAATTCTGAAAATTCCAGTGTTCCGTCATCTCCGATGACTCCCTGTGCAATCAGGCTGTCCTGTTTATACAGAACTCCTGTTGTGCCATCCGGATGCACTATGTCCTCTTTTGCATACAGACCATACACCGCACCACGAAGAGCACTGTCCCCCTGCGCTTTAAATACAAGTGTTTCTTTATCGATCTTTGCGATTTTTACTTTTCCGGTGACTCTCTCATCGGTTGCTGTTACCGTCAATGTCTTACCGGCTGCAACATCTACTTTATATACTTCTGTATTCAATTTATATCCTGTCGAAGCAGTGATCTCTTTCACGTACACTGTTTTCAGTGCAGAGTCAAAATAATCGCTGACTGCTTTTCCGTCTGTTCCGGTTGCAGTCATCGTCATTAGCAGATTTTCGCACTTCTTATCGGTGTAAATACCGTAAACTGCTCCAGATAGTGGGTTCTGTGTATTGATATCTTTCTTCGTCAACTCAATGCGTGTCATATTCAGCCACTGTACACTGAAACTTACCGGAGCTGCTGTTTCGCTTTCAAATACACCGATATCCTGCTTGGAATCTCCGGTTGTCAGCACCAGCGTTCTCCATGTCTTTCCGACAGAACCATATAAGCTGCCGGAAGCATAACTGCCTGTCAGTAATAAATCCGCAGACAGATAGAATGTATCTCCACCATAAATCTGGATGTTTCCATTTGTAACACTTGTTCCTTTGGAAAGATTATGTGCTGTCACATTTTCCGGTACACTCAATGTCACATAGTTTCTGTGATCCCCGGACAGTGTGATATTTGGTGTTTTCTGGATGTTTCCATCCCGTACTGCATTCAGCTTTGTACTTGAAAGGCTCAGTTCACCTTTTGGCGGTTCTTCCTGTCCAAACAGATAATTGATATATGCGATAACCCCTGCATTTACAAGGTCATTATAATTACATCCTGTAAATCCGGCTTCTCCTGCATAAGCGTAGCTGGCTGCAATGTGTGTATACACATACTTTTCATCTTCCGTTTTTCCAGACAGATAACTTCCTGTCAGATCTCCTGCCCCGCCATAACCATAATAAAGGACTTTCTGCAGATTTTTATTGCTGTCCAGTACCTGTGCTACATAACTTCCACTCGGTGGGGATGCTTTCTGGGACTGAAGGCAGTATGCAATCTTTCCATTGACTGTAAACAGGCAAGTAAGATAATTTCCAATATAACTTGGATAATAAATAGTTCTCCCCTTTGTCAATGTAACTGTGGAACCGCTGCTTGTAGCTCTTTCAGCCGCAGACAATACCATCACATTTCCCTCTTCAATGTCCTCTTTCAGTTCTTTGACTGCCTGTGCAGATGCATCTTCTTCGGATGTTTCAATTTCTACATCTGTGTAGTTCTGCACAGGCGAATCCGAATCATCTTCAGATTCTGTATCTGACTTCTGTTTCTCTCCACCATTTTCTTCGGAATGTGCCTGACCTTCTGTATCCGTCAGAGTCACTTTCCGGGTGATGGTATAGCTGTCACTCTTATCTTTTGGAACGACCATATAAGTGGCAATATATGTTCCTGCTTTGTCAGAATGATACTCTCCACCATTCTCATCTTTGATACTTACAAGCGTAACATCCTCTTTTTCTGCATCATAATGGATTCCTTCCATACTGGTTTCCACTGCAAATGTTTCATCCGAAATCTCTTTCGTAATATCGTCTGCCGTAACTGCCTGTTCTTTCTGACTCGTAACCGCCTGTTCGGATGCCTGTACCTCCTGCCCCACATCCGTCTGCTCGGCAGCGAACGCATTGGCACTGCTTAAGGTACTGACGCCCATCAGGACAGCCAGTCCAAAGGCTGCGATTCTGGTTTTTAAATTCTTCACCTTCATGTGTGTTTCCTTTCTGATAATAAATACATTGTTCAGTAAAATACCGCAGAAGGTTCTCCCTCTGCGGTAACATTTATCTTGTATATTGCTTTTCTGCTTTTTTCATTTCCTGTCTGGTGCGTTTTACTGCATCCATCACTGCCTTTGTCGGCAAATCATTTTCCAGACATCCTTCCAGAATTCCATCCAGATAAAATTTCGATGGTCTTGCCGGAACATCCTTATGAGGGAGTTCATCGTGTATACGAATACTTCCCTTAAAGCTCCAGCCTGATCCTTTACCTGAATGGTTTCTTTCCCATAAAAATTTGGAAATCCTTCATAAAAATCCAGATTCTTTTCACAAGCTTCTGTGATCCTCCATAAAACTCCATCCACACAGCTTCCTTTTTCCGGAAGCACAGTTGCAACGCCATTTCCCGGAGCTCTGCCACGAAATGCCAGCCGGTAATCTTCCAGCCGGACATTTCCAACCACTTCCGCATCCGGACAGCGGAATCTCATCTGCCCCAGGTTCATGTTACTGCCATATGCAAAATAATATCTCTCTTCTATTTTTCTCACCTCGATCTGACGTCATCCGTCCTTTGCTTTTTCTTCAGACACTCATACGTGCTTTTGTCATATCTCCATGCCAGATCACCTTCCAGATTTGCCAGCAGATGTTTCCGCACATTTTTATATTCTTCTCCGATTAATCCGAGCCGCAACAAAAACGTTCGGAATGTAAACGCCGGGTTTTCTGAGATCGGTGTCTTTTTCATCTGGGTGGATCTCTGATTGATCGCCTGTGCGGAAATCGCAAGTGCCAGTGTAATGTTTGCCCTCACTTTTCCTGCATGAAGGGTACTTTCAAAACAGCGCCACTCCAATGTCCCTTTGGAAAATACAGCATGGAGGTTTAACGCATAATACCGGGTACTGTCATAATGATTATGACTTCCATCCCTGCTCCATACCAGACATTTCTTACCCGGTCCATCGTAATGGATTTGTTTGGCTTTTTTCGGATTTTTTCCAATACCTCCGGACGCACCTTCTGACAATAGCTGTACTCTCTTCTTTCCTGCACTTTCAGTGCTTTGAACAGGATATCTTCCTTTGCGTACATAATGGTCAGCGCATTTTTCAGACTCTGCGGTGTATGGTTCGCCGCATCTACATGAACATGCTGACCACAGGACTCATTGACAAAACCTCCATGTCTCCGCAGACAGCGTACAACTTCCTGTAATTTCCCCATCTCATCATAGGATAATTTCGGTGATACCATCTCTGTTGAATATTCTCTATCTGCTGATACGATTCGACCACCTGATTTTCTTTGTGTATCAATGCTTCCGTCAGACATGAACTTCCACTTTTTTCCTTCCCGATCTCTCGCTGACCATATTCCGTAATACGCACCTTCATAAACGGCTTCTGTTCCGAACAGTTCTGCTACAACTTCTGCAGCCCGTTGTCTGGTGATCCCTGTCATCTCGATTTCCGTACCAAAGTACTGATCCTGAATTCCAATCATCACCGACACTATCCTTTCTCAGACAGTTCCAGTTCTTTTCGCTCCGCATCTGCCTTTCGCAGTAATGCTCCGATTGCTTCGATCACCGTAACAGTTACCCCGTTCCCAGCCTGTTTATATAGCTGTGCATCCGATGTGCAGTCTATGATCTTATCGATCTGCCAGTCATAATATCCCTGCAGACGCAGACACTCTCTTGGAACCAGTCTGCGTATTCTTCCGTGATACAAGATGCCATGACGATCTGTCGCAGTAATCGTGAACATTGGTTCTTCCGGTTCCTTCATGCGTCTGCCGTTCTGCCGGACATTCTCTTTTGCTGGTGTTAAGACTGCTCTTGCTCCATCCTCTGCTAATACACCGGAACATTCTCCTTTGTGATTATGAATTCCTGATTGTCTGGTATTCAGGCATCTACAATGTTCTGTTACCAATGGTGGCGGAGACAAATCTACAAAATGAAGTGTTCCCTGTTGAACACCTGTAGTCAGGGTGTGTGCAATCTGATGTCCGACTCTTCCTCTCCTGCTGTTGAGATTCGCATAGCCCAGATCGATGCTGTCCCCTTCTCTTGCAAGTTTGTAGCCGAGCTTTGTATTCTCTTTGATTGGAACACCTACATCATATAATCCTGTCTTGCCGCCCATTCCACCTGCCTGTGATGTCAGGGTACAGCTTAGTCCTTTGGGACTGTAGACTCTTTTCCCCTGACTTCCTGCCCGGATTTGAATAAGAGCTGCTCCATTTGTTTCTGGTTCAGGTAATATTTTTCCGGCACATCGGAAATCAAGATATCCGACAATATACACCCGTTTCCTTGCTTGGGGGACTCCGAAATCCTTGCTGTTAAGCACTTTCCATTCGACATGGTACCCCAGTTGCGAAAGCGTACTGAGGATGGTGCAAAATGTCCACCCTTGTCATGCGAAAGCAGACCGGGAACATTTTCAAGGATAAAATACTGGGGTCTTTTAGCTTTAAGAAGCCGGGCAATCTCGAAAAAGAGGGTTCCTCTTGCATCTGCAAATCCTTCTCGCTTTCCGGCGATAGAGAATGCCTGGCAAGGAAATCCTGCACAGAGCAGATCAAAATCCGGCATTCGTTCTGGTTCAATTGTTCGTGCATCACTACAATACCACTCCCCTTCTGTGTCGAACAGCAATCGGTAGTTCTTATCCGCATAAGTATCCACCTCGCAGTGTCCGACACAGGTAAATCCCCCTGCACGTCTTAAGCCTTCTCGGAATCCGCCGATTCCGCTAAAGAGATCAAAAAATTGAATGGTTGCGGTTATCAACCTCCTTTGCTGATAAAAACAGGCGGCATGATTTTCTCATACCGCCTTGCATTTCTCTGTATCTGTTTATTACCATTCTGTTGGTTCTTCTGCTTGGGTTTCTTCTTCCGGTTGAATTTCCTCGTCCAGTTCGCTTTCTTCTTTCAGTTCGGTTTCCTCGTCCGGTTCGCTTTCCTCGCTCGGTTCGTTTTCTCCTTCCGGTTCGGTTTCCTCGTCCGGTTGAGTCTCTTCTGTTCCAGATTCTCCGGTTGCAGGTTCAGCTTCTTCCATGCTGTCTTTGTTCTGCCATTCGCCCTCTGCCTTTTCCAGTGCCTCTTCGATGATCTGAATTAAGAAGTCTTTCTGTTTCATGCCTTTTTTTGCGATGACTGTTTTTAATCTCTGGAATAATTCCTCTGATACCTGTACTGCGATTGTTCTTGCTGTTCCCATGCTCATTTCTCCTTTTCCTGCAAGTCTTTCAAAATGTTCTTCGATGACCTGCAGTATAAATTTCTGTGTGCTGCTTTCTGTCAGTTCAATCTCTTCTCTTACTTTTTCGTGTAAGTCCTTCGGGATCTTTCCGCATATGTTCTTCATCTCTGTCATAGCGTTTCTCCTTTCCGTTTCGCTACACACAACATACTCCAAAGATGCATGGAAAGCTATTCACAATACCTACCAAAGATATCAATGCTGTTTTGCTCCTGCCCCTAGCAGATCCAACAATGTATGTATCGCACAATCATAGGCCTCACCCCCTTTACATATTTTCCATCTGAGATAGGAAATCCATCATCTGATCCGGGATATCCTCAGCCGGTGGATTTGTTCCACTTTGTTCCGCACCGCCACAAATGTTTAATTCCCGAACACTTTCTTTGATCGTCTTTTGGATGATTTCTTCCATCCACTTTCGGTCCTCTTTTTCCAGAATCGCCTGAACAAGATACTGGTTTTTCTGTCCTTCCGGAACACTCTGGAATTTCTTCCATGCTTTCTGGTGTTCCGGATTTTTCAGGTTTGGACGGAACGAATATACCGGACGTGTCATTTTGCCCACATCTGCTCTACAATCCGTTCATACCCGGCAGCGTTCGCATGGACGTCCTCGATAAAAACAGGGCGGCAAATCGCGTCCTGTGCGGTCACGTGGCGTTTTAAAATCGCAGAACCTCCACCCATAAATACGCTCGGCACCGCCTGAGATCAAACCCGGATTCCGTTACCGCAGACAAGATTCTCTCGATGTATTTCCGTCCGTTTTCCTGTATGACAACTCTTGCATCTTCTGCCATGCTGCAGGTTTCCCCACGAAGTACACGTTCGATCTGTGTTTCCGTTACAGACAGTCCGGTATTTCTCCTCACCTGTTCTGCCGTCTCATCAATACACCGAATCACACCCAGTTCCAGACTCCTGCAGGTTGCCGCATTCGGAACACCATTATCCAGTCTCATCAGATCAACCGTCCAGCCACCAACATCCACCAGAAGAACAGATGGTTCATTCTTCAGGTACTCTGGGTGCAGAGCCAGGGCAGAGTACCCCTGTGGGAACAGTTTCACATCTTTAATCTGTATCTCATACCATTCACTTTCATATAAAAAGCGCACTGGCTGTTCTTTCCGCAACAAATACTCCCGAAATCCCTGTTTCTCCCTTCCAAAGCTGGACAAAGGCAGTCCAACAGCCAGAATGACTTCCGTCTTTCGTTCCGCTTTCCGGTGCTTGATTTCTTCCGCAATCGCAGCCAACGTCAGCAGATAATAATTATCATTGGACGTTTTATTTTTTACCAGCGTCTGTCTCCCTGTACCGCAGACATAATACTTTCCCCGATACTGCAGAACATTCTGCATCGTATACGCTCATAATCATACTTGATAATGCCACTGGGAAAAGACACATGTTTTGTCTTGATCGCATAATACCCATGATCAATTCCTACTATCATCACAATCACATCCTTCTTTCATTTTTTCGTCTGGCATAAAGCCAAGAACTTTTTCTACTGCAACGGATCGTTGCAAAAGTGCCTGTTTTGAACACTTTTCTAAGTTTCCACCCCCCAAAACCTGCGGAAACTCTGGGGTTCTGATATCGCTGCTGCTTGAGGAACACTCCCTGTTCTTTCCCAGCCGGTTAAAAAATATCCCTCTCCCGGTGGCTGTCCAGCCTGTCCGGAGAGGGATATTTCGCAATGTTCCTTTTTGAACAATAGCCTGTCTTTTTATTTTTATGAGATGTTCTTCCTGCTTTTGTAGCATGCAGAATACTCATCTTCCGTCAAAAATTTCCGGATATAAGCTCCTTTTTTCCCCAGCGTGTTATCTGTTTTTAACATCTCTATTTCTACCATGTAATGGGTATCCGGATGATATCTGGTTTCACATAAAATGCTTTCGCCTTTGATATAATCCGATTTCACCGCCTCCCTTGCCGCCGCTAAAAGTTCATGGATACTTACCTCCACCTGCATCACCTCCTTCAAAAATAGCGAAAGAAAAGCAGACCCCTTAATCGAAGTCTGCCTCTGTTGAATCTTCCTCTTTCTTATTCATTGTAACAAATATCTTTCTAACCAATCATACTTTTTTTTAATAGATTACTGTAGTTTTTCTGACTCTCTCTTTATGGCTCTTTCTCTATCACATAATTCTAGAGCTTTTTCTATAACCCATTCACTTTCCATCTGATTCATTCCTTGTTTCACAGTATTTAAATAATTCAAATATATAACCTCATCTGTATCACGAAGAAGAATTTCACCATTAAACATCTTTTGTATACTATCTCCACGATATTTTTTCTCGTTAAATGCATACAGTTCTTCCGCATATTCCGGGTCTATAATCACCCTTGGAACACTTGCTTCCTTTGATTCCAAAAAATAAGCCCGATTCATTGCCGGACCAAACCAAATATTCTCTTCAGTATCATAGAACATTTCACCATATGTAATTGCACCACGAGCAATAAATTCATTTTTCAAAAATTCATACAACACTTTTTCAGTATTATAACAAGCAATTCCCATTAACTCATACATATCTTTCCGACTCTCTTCAATGCCATCCTTATAATCATAAATGATATACGCACAATCAGAAAAAACATGAATTTCTCTCTTATAAACAACCCTTGTATGAGTTTCGTCTAAATCCTTTTCTCGTTTTACCATTTTATTAAAAATGCTCATAATATTATACCATTCTTCAAAGTTACTCCTACTTTGAGAACCTAATATATCAATAAATATTACCACTACTTTTCTAAATTTGTGTTCCATATAAATTTCTCCTTATATAATATTTCTAAAAATTATACTATATTTCAAGCTCCCAAACAATGTAAACGTCAAACCACTCTCCTAGACCTAGTCTGCGCATTTCTGAGATATTCTAAAAAGCTATTAGGAACAACTATATGGATACAGATGGTGAATGGTGTGTAAAGGCAAGAAGATGCTGGGTTGAAGAATAAAAGAAACCAAAGCGCAGACAGTTCACAAAGTTATACGTTACAGAGAACACCGAAAAAGTAAGCTATTTATAAGGATTTTTATGGTAGTTGTAAATTGAAAATGATATACTTATCCATATTGATCATTTATAAACTTATTTTATAGTTGTTACCGTATTCTGATAATATTTATAGCGAATGGAGTGTAGATATATGAATAAATATTATTTTATATCACTGATAATAACACTATTTATAATGTTTTTATTTACCTATTGCGTTTTTCAAAAGGTAAAAATAGTCTATAGACTGATTAATTGTATCAAAGCACCGACACAAAAAATACTATATTGTTTTTTTATGTTTATGTCTTCATTTGCATATATCTTTATTTCTTTGATATTTAATGATGTATGTAGTGAACTTAGTTCCATATTCAGTGCATTATACTTGTTGTTTAGTATTTGGACAGTTAATATATTTTTTGAAAAGATATGTCCAAAAAACGAATTAAAAGTGAGCGATAAGCATTGGGCGATAATATTATCTTATATTTGTGTTGCAATATCGGGAGGAATAATATCTATACAATGTGGTTCAAGTGAATACCTAACTGTTTCCAGTATTGCTATAAGTGTTTTGATTGGTTCGTATATTTCTGTAGAAACTTTTTTAAAAAATAAATCTCTTATAGTATTACTAACGGAATATATCGATAGTGTTAAAAAGACATCAAAAGATGTCAAAATGATTTTAGAAAGTAGCTTTGTTTTTGTCATTTTGCTCTTTCTTTGCTTTTCATCATACAATGATATAGTAAATCAAATTATTTATGGAATAGCAACGGGAGAAGTAATATTCTTATTCATTTTTTTCATTTATATTATCTATACTAAAATAATAAAAAGATAAATATCTCACATAAGCGTAAGTAAAGTCTAGCATTGATACCAGATACCAGTAAAATTTTCATTTACAAATTATGCAAAATTTGAAACCAGCAGATTAGTATAAATTCCCAGAAATAAGTGCAACTCAATAAAAGTTGAAAACTACTTGAAAATATAGGAAAAACTAGCATTTACGCAGATTAGAGACGAATGGTTTGGCGTTTACCAACCCCAAAATCCACTATCTAAATTTCCGAAATCTTTTATAAAAAAGATATCTCATCATACCGAAATATCTTTTTGTTTTAATCGCCATGTAATTCCTATCACAAGAGCAATAATCAAATCCAATTTATATGCATCATTTGTTTTTCCAAACTAGTAATCGTATCTTCTTCATCAAAACGGAAAACCGCTTTATCCAGTTTTAATATCATAAAAATGTAATAAAACAAATCTAACAAATTCGGAGAACGTCACAATTCCTTTAATTGGAATTCTACAACATTCTTGATTGGATAATGTTAAATGAGTGGCTGCATGTTCGCCTTCAATATGATCATCTGGAGCATAATCAATTCTAAGCATAATCGGGACTCCTTCTTCCTCCATAAACCAATCTTTATCTTCTGCTTCATATGCTTCAATTTCTTTGAAGTCCCAAATTTTATTATGCTTCTTCATAAAACTAATCGTTCTTTTACAATTTTATCATTTGAAATTTCATATTCTGCTTGAATTATGCCTTTATCATATAGTAGCAATGTATACTGTAAATTTTCAAGTAATACTTCAATAATTCTTGTTGCAGTTATATGCTTATCCAATATAATACTTCCACTATCGTTTTTCCCCGAAAAAGATATTTCCCAAGAATCACTTCCTGTTTGTTTTACAGATGCTCCTTTTGCATCACGCACAATTCCCTTTTTCCATAATTCTTCATTTGTTTTTTTCATATCATCTAAGATATGCTTTACCATCTTAGAGGCAGGCATGTTATTCGCCTCCCTCAAGAAGCTTAGCCAATTCCTCTTTACTCATTCCAAATAACTCTTGCATTAATTGGATTTTTGTAACATTACCATTTCCCGTAAGCTTTCCAATTAAATTTTTTGTTTTATCGATAGTCTGTATGTCTTTTGCCGCTACATCTTGATTATTCAAGAAAATTTGCTTTTGTTCTTCTTTAGTTGGATATTTATCAAAATGGAGTTTAAAATCTTGTCTTTTTATTTCTTCAAATTCCTCTTGCAAGACCGTCATATCTTCTCCATATCCCAAAACTTTTACCCAACCCTTAGAACGTGTAACGGCAGTAAACAGCGCATTCCTATCCGACCTTCTTTGTAAAGAATTAACACATTTTTGAGCATTTACAATATATACCATATATGTTTCATTACCTTTTGCTCTTCTTACGCTAGAATAAACAACCGAATCTTCTCTAAAAAAATCTTCTGGATTTGCTGCTCCAGCTGTATGAATTTTAAATTTATATATTTCTTTATCCTCATCATAATTAAATTCATCATCCCAAGCAACCGAATTATACTCCGACTGGATATTAGATAACCTTATACAATTTTTACTGTATTCAAACGTATCCATATCAATAATCATGATATCTCTAGGGAGCAATTGTTCTTGCTCTAAATCTGATTTCAACATGTCCAAAAGAGCTTTATACATTTCTTTATAATTTTTATATCCACAAAATTGAATAACTTCGTTAGGATTGGTTTTTAACAACTCCGGGCTTGTTTCTTTTGTCCGATATAAAGTTGCTTCTTGTCCCTCTATAATAGGAGTATCACTAACATATCCAATTGCTTCCCACACAGATGATGAACTCGGTAATTGTAACAATCCCTCTTTTCGATATAACCCCATACCAATGGCATGTGCAGTTACTATTGCATTCCCTTGGTTTCTATAGCAAACAACCAATGGGGTATCATGATCAATATTTCTCCCAAATATTTGCTCTGGATTGGGCATTGCCTCTTCATTCAACTTTTGTAACTCATCATACGCATATACTAATCGCTGATTCTTATCCAATATTTTCAAACACAATTGTAAATAATTTTTATCAAAATCCTGTGCTTCATCTATCAAAATACAATCATACATTTTTTGAAAATTTTTAATTGATGATAACAATTCTCCACATAATCTTGAAAAATGATTTGCACTTTTCCCATATTTCGCTCTAGCTTCTGAAAAATTCATCGGTGCAATACCATGACGTAAACACACTTCATAATATACTCCTTTGGAAGTTGCTGATCCCCACGACTGCATAATTTTCAATTTTTCTGGATTATATTTAGCACCATCATTTTTTGCAGCATAAAACCTTGCTATTAGAGCTTCCAATTGACCTCTAAGAGATCGGGTTGAATAGGTAACAACTATATTCCATTCTGGATGTGCTGTATGCAATTCTACAGCTTTTCTTGCTAAAATAATTGTTTTACCGCTACCTGCCATTCCTCTAATACGTTGAATTCCCGTAGCATCCGACAAAATAGCTTCCATTTGTGCACTATCATATTTTTCGATTAACGATGCCATCTGATTAATTGCATAGGCTTTGGTTCCTTCTTCTACATTTTCTCTTTCTTTATAGGTGTTTATCCCATACGCTTCCTGAAGTCCCGACAAAATTTTTCTGTATAAATCATCCCCATATTCTTGTTCTTCTCTTGTCTGCTCAATAAAATCCATTATATCATCGACATTTTGAGCTAATGGGTAATCTTCTTCTTCTTTAATCGGTGTTACAGAATACGTTAAAGTATAAAAATCAAAAATAAGTTTTCTCTTTTTAATAATAAAAAACATACTAAAAAGTTGATTATCCGCTAAAACACAGTATCTATCAGCATTTTCAAGGAAACAAACACATCAATTTACTACTAATTTACTACCAATGAATGAGCCTTGATACGCAAGTTTTCCTAGATATGCAAAGATACGGTACAGCACATCAGTATTGAAACAAGAAAAAATTGAATATTTCATAGACTATGGAACGCCTAAAATGACGTTCCTTTTCTATTTCCAGCCGTTCATTATGGACGGCTATTTTATTACCCAAAATGAAAGGAGCATTTAGAATTATGAAAAAGATATTGAAACGATTGTGTACGGGCGTACTTGCCTTTGCGACTGTCGTTACTGCTTTACCGACTACACTTGTCCATGCAGAAAGCAAGCAATACTGGACGGAAAGTGAAGAACGTGTCGGTATCGTGGAAAAAGTAATGAATGACGGTTCGATTGGTTCTACCTTTAACGAGGGACATTTGACCGTTGAGGGCGAGGACGCTTACTGTATTGACATTAACACAGATTTTAAAAACGGCTACAAGACAGAGCTGACGCAAGCTCCCGTATGAGTGCCGACCAGATAAGTGATGTTGCATTATCTATTGAATATGTGAAGCAATACACCGCCAGCCATAATGGAATAAGCAACAATCACGCCTATCTTTTAAGACAGCTTGTTGTCTGGCAAAGATTGAGTGTTCACTTAGGCTGGAACTGTGATAACGTGCGAGCTTCTTATGATGAAATACCAAAGGCAACGCAAGATGAAAGTGTTTGCTGGTGCAAAAGCCTTTGTGAAAGAAAATAAAGGACGCTATGAATGTGGCGGTTATATCTACTCTGGCGAGGGGCAGGAATTAGGGCAATTCTGGGCGAAGTTAAATG
>ENA-OQAA01000346-OQAA01000346.1-human-gut-metagenome-genome-assembly--contig:-NODE-346-length-32843-cov-14.860130_pt1 | contig 32843 bp, 40 predicted proteins | sample MGYA00242489_ERZ504515 | MGnify/ENA primary metagenome ERZ504515 (study PRJEB26092, sample SAMD00036237) | human gut metagenome | host: Homo sapiens | study: EMG produced TPA metagenomics assembly of... | reverse complement strand
CTGCGCGCCCCGGCCACGCGCCTGCGCGTGCCCACCGTCGATGACCTCGCCGACGACGTGGTCGAGTTTGTAGACCGCACGTACGGGGCCCAATGCGAAGCGCTCGCCACCGAGTGCGGCGACTTTTTGGTCCGCCGCAGCGACGGCGTTTTTGCCTATCAGCTAGCCGTGGTGGTCGACGACGCCGCCATGGGCGTCACCGAGATCGTGCGCGGATGCGATCTGCTGGGCTCCACGCCGCGCCAAATCTACCTGCAGCACCTGCTGGGACTGCCCATGCCGCACTATGCGCACATTCCGCTGCTCATGTCACCGGACGGCCGCCGTCTTTCTAAGCGCGATCGCGATCTGGACCTGGGCGAGCTCCGTGCCCGCTTTGGCACGCCCGAGGCGCTGCTGGCTGGCTCGCCGGACAAACGGGCATCGCGCCGGACACCACACCGCGCTCTGCCGAGCAGCTGGCCGAGCACTTTAGCTGGGACGTCATCCGCGCGCATCGGGAAAACATCACCGTAACGGCCGAGTAGCCAAACGTCCCGCCCCTACGCAACGTCCCAGGGCTGGAGTTCGTCGCCCAGGCGAACGATGCAGTCGTAGAGCACGGTGTGGCGCTCAGCCGGGTTGGCATCCCGATGAAAATGCCCGTAGTACCAGCGCTTGTAATCCAGGCGGTCCTCAAGCTCATCGAAAAATGCCGTGAGCCGATCGACTTCGGGGTAATTCCAGCCAGGTGCCGGATAGAGCGTGGGTGAGAGCATACGCGTGGAGCAGGTGTGGGTGATCACGTAGTCGACTCTCCAGCCCACGCTGTCGAGCTTTGTCCGCGCTTCCTCAAAGTTGCGCTCACCCGGCAGCTCCTGCGGCCACCAGCTGGAATACGGAATGCGGTATTCCTTGTCCACGCTCGTGGCGCCGCCCATGGTAAAGACCGTTGAGCCGTCGAGCTCAAAAACCTCGCCGCGCGTCAGGCGCCGTATGGGGGAAGTATCCGACAGGCGCTGCGTCAGCCCACCGTGCCACAGCTCCATGGGGCGCTCTGTCCAATGGTCGTAGCGTTCGTGGTTGCCGTCGACGAACAGCACGGTATAGGGGCGCGACTCCAGCCAAGCGATATCGGCACATTCCTCGGCAGAAAAATCCCACGGAAAGCCAAAGTCGCCCGCGACAATCAGACAGTCGTCGCTCGTCAAGCTATCCCCAAAGTCCCAATCGCGCAGCTTTTGCATGTCGAGGCCGCCGTGAATATCGCCCGTCACATAGACCGTCATCGGATCACCACTTCCCTCTTATAGGCTTCGAGATCGCGCTCGACCTGTTCATCGTCCGTGACGTTGACCCACCACGGCCACTTAACGCAACACACCGGCTCGTCTACCTGCGCAAACCATAACTTGAGCTCATCCAAACTTACCGGGGCGTAGCGTTGGCATCCACGCCCACGTCATAGCGCAGCAGCCCCTGCCGAAGGTTGAACGTGTTGTACGCGCCGCCGCAGCTGTGGATATGTCCGTGAAGATGCCAGCCGCCGTGCGACATGCCTTGCCAGTCGACCATGGGATAGTGGCTCAGCACGATTTTTTGACGGTCGATCTTGAGCACGCAAATGGGCGGCTCGACGATAAAGGCATCCGCTACCGCAGGCTGCGTCCAGTCTTTGTCGTGGTTGCCGAGCAGCAGATGGACGCGCCTACATGCAATGCTTTTGCGAAGCTCGTGGGCGTCTTGGACCGTCATCTTAAAGCTAAAGTCGCCCAAGATGTAGAGCTCGTCATCCACAGCGACCTTGCTGTTAATGTTGGCGACCATGACATCGTTCATCTGCGCAACAGTCGACCAAGGCCTGTCGGCGAGCCGGAGCATGTTCTCGTGTCCAAAGTGCGTATCGCTGGTAAACCAGATCATGGGGACCTCCTAACGCTTTTGCTCAAAATAGCCACTCGCAGTCTCACCCTGCTTGTCGGTACATTGCACTTCGATCGGCACAATATCTTGGTAGATAAGGCGATGCTTGTCATCGCGCCATTCATCGTCATGGTAATGGCCAAAAAACCAGGTGCGGTAGTCGAGCCGCCCGTCGAGCTCGCCCAAAAAGGCCTGTAGCGAATCATCGTAGAACTCGCGATTGCACTCCATGCACAGCTCGTCCGCCAAATCGACCGGTGCCTCGTGCGTCACAACATAGTCGACCTTCCAGCCCACGCGGTCGAGCGAGGCGCGGCAATGGTTCATCTCGCGCTCGCTCGGCATCTCCTCGGGCCACCACGTCTTTCCCTCCTGGCGCCACTGTTTGTCATGGCTCGCGGCGCCACCCATGGCGAGCACTGTGGTCCCCGCGATGTCGAACACCTCGCCGCGCATCAGGTGCAGCACGTGTGGGCGGGCCTTGTGAACGAGACCCCCATTCCACTCTCGCATCGGCAGCCCCGCCAGCAGACGATGGTTCTCGTGATTGCCGTCGACAAAGCACGTGGTCCAGGGCTTGGACTCAAACCAGTCGAGCCAGTATTTGTCGGTGTTCGAGCCGCTCCATATAAAGCCAAAGTCACCGGCAACGATCACCACGTCATCGCGTGTCAGCGTTCGACCAATGGCCAAGCGCGCGACGAGAAGCGGCTCGCACCGTACTCGGCAACACCGTGAACGTCTCCGGTAACGAAAATGGACATCTAGCAACACCTCCGCGCTGTGCGGCTCTGGGCAAATCGATAGCAGAAATTGCAGGCAGGCCCCGATATCTACACCCCTTAGGCTTACCCCTCGTTCTTCCATCCAAACGGGTCAAAGACCCAAAAAACCAAATCGAGCACGCCGCCGGTCATCATGGCGCCGGCAAGGGCCATGCAAACGTGCAGAGAGCTGGCACTTCGGAGCACGTCGAACGGCCCCAAAACAGCCAGCAGCGCGACCGCTGCACCGACAAGGCATAGCGCGAGGCACGGCCCCGCGTCCTTGACGCACTTCTTTGCGAGATGTTTGGTGTTGTCACTCATTGGTATCGAACTCCTTAGAGGGTCGTTGTTCAGATGCATGCCGCCGCGACGGAGCATGGCGGCAGGGTAAGTGTCACATGTCGTGCGGACACATTTGAGTTACCCTACAAATTATTAGATTTGATAGAATGTAGGGTAACTACTTGGAAGGGAGGCTCCATGTCCGTCTTAGAAGATGTCCTAGAAGAGGAATACGCACGCTCGATCCACCTTCTGGGCCTCATGGAGCAGGAAATTGGCCTCCTTCCAAAGGGCAGCATCCGCATGCGAAACATAAAGGGTCGCGAGTACTGCTACCTCAACTATCGAGTCGGCGACAAGGTCAAAAGTGACTATGTCCCTGCTGCAAAGGTTGATGAGCTACGAGCCAAAATCGAACGTCGAAGGGCTCTTGTGACCGCCATCAGAGAACAGAAGCAATCTCAAAAGCAAATCATACGTGCGTTGGGAAGGATACCGAATGCCGACTGAGCAGCAACAAGCTTTCTCAAAAGTACTTGACCTGGTCGAGGAAGCAGGATGCATAGAGCACGTTGTCCTCATCGGGTCTTGGGCGGAATTTGCCTACAGAGAAGCCGATGTACTTCCAGCTTTTGCCCAAATATCAAAACAATGGATGTCGACTTCCTCGTTCGAAACCTGCGACGCCCCAGTCCAGCGGCGCGCCTGACCGCCCTTGCAAAAGAACGAGGTTTCTTTGTCGAATCCGATCGCATGACCGGAACAACAAAGTTGCTAGATATTACCGGCCTTGAAGTTGAATTTCTCATCAGAAAAATGGGTGAGGGAAAAGAGCCTGCTCTCAAGACGAACATCGGGGTGACGGCCCAAGCTCTATGGCACATGGACGTCATTCTGAAAAACACCATCGACGTGCGCTGTCTGAACCACATTGTGACCGTTCCGACCCCTGAGGCTTATGCGATCCACAAGATGACAATCAACGGCGAACGCGGCAAAAAGGCCGAGAAGGACGCCCATGCCGTAGAAAACATGCTTCCGCTGTTAGACGAGGAAAAGTTCGCCATAGTATTCAGCTCGTTACCTAAAAAAGAGAAAGCAAGGGTCCGTGCGTTTGCAGAAACCCATGGCGTTGCAGAGCATATCTTGGGAATCGCCTAGGACGTTGGCGGGCAACATGTTGGGCAGGGTGTCTTGCCTCGTTTGAGTGCGGTCGCTAATGGCACGCTTGTTTTAATAGCGTTCCGGGGAAGGCTTTTGCATCCCGCACGATGATAAATCTTGCCGTTCTTGGTAACGATTACCTTGATTTTTGAGGCATCTACGCTGCGAGGCTCGATGGGCGCGGCCACCTCTAGAGGAACCGATGCCGTTTTCCAAGGCTTGCTTCTCGAAAAACCAGAATCGCGGTATCGATTAATGTAGCCGTCAAAGCACCCGTCGAACAGCAGCCCCGTTGCCAGGCCCGCCATGAATCCGCAAGCAATCGCGGCCTCTCCTCTAATTTGCATATGTCCCTCCTTAATCAATCTCGAAGGTGAAAGTGGCGCGCGCCGCAGAGCCCATGCCCTTGCGGTGCGCGCCAAAAACAGCGCGCTTCCCTGTCCCTAACGGATCAGCTGGCGGCGCTTATCGGACAGGAATACGCCGGCGGCCACCAGGACCGTGCCGCCGATCACGAAGGTCTCACCCAGCAGCTCGGACGCATCGCCCGTGGCGGGCATCGCCGTCTGCCAAGTCGTGGCCTCGGTCTTTGCCTCCGCATGCTTGGCCTGGTACTCACTTGCGTGACGGGCTGGGTCTGCTCGTCGTTTCCGCGGTCGGCGGCCTCTTGGCGAGCGATCTCGGCGTTAAGCTCGGCAATAGCCTGGTCGAGTTCGGCCTTGGCGGCGGTATAGTTGGCAAGCACCTCCAGGTAGCAGGTGCCACAGTATCCGTCGCAGCTGCGGCGTCATCGAGTTCGGCCTTGGCGGTCGCGGCGCGCTCGGCGGCATCGTGAGCTGCGGCGATCTTGGCGTTGAGCGCCTCGTCTGCATCGTCAGCGCTGCCGTTGACGATGGCTTCGGCAAGATTGATCCTGCGCAGGCGGGTGACCGCGGCGGCAGAGGCATCGCGGGCGGCGGCCGCATCCGTCACGGCATCGTCAGCCTCCACCAAGTCGTACTCGGCATCGCTCACGGCCATCTCAGCAGCATCAAGCGCAGCATCGGCAGCGAGCTTGTCCTCAGTAGCCCTGGAAAGTGCTGCAGCGGCATTCTTAAGCTGGGAGGCACGCGCGGCAGCTGCATCAGACTTTGCCTGAGCCGTTGTCACGGCAGCGCCAGCATCGCTCGCAGCCTGCTGGGCCATATCGAGCTCCGCCTGAGCGCCAGCAGCATCGATGGCTGCCTGATCGGCATCGCCTTGGGCGACAGCAAGTTCAGCCTCCGCCTCACGCTGATTGGCACGTGCGTCTTCGAGCGTAGACGATGCCGCATCAAACGCACGCTGAGCAGCGGCGATATCGGCCGAATACGCTGCCAGCTCATCCTGGGCCGCGGCAAGTGCATCCTGCTTGTTGCCGACACCGACACGAGCGGCATCCAGTGCGCGCTTGGCAGCAGCCACCTTGCCCTTGGCAATGTCGAGCTCGCCAGACTTGGCGGCCACGGCGTCCTGAGCCGCCGCAACTGCGGCGTTGGCAGCGCTCAAATCGGCGCGGGCATCGCTGACGGCACGCGCGGCGACGTCAGCTGCAGCCTGCTTTTGCTCCACAGAAGCCTGAGCCTCCGAGACCTTGGCAGTCGCGACATCAACGTCAGCGACAGCGCGCTCAACCTGAGCTTGCTTTGCCGCAACGGTCTGCGATGCTGCGTCCACCTTGTTGCCGGCATCGTCGGCAACGCCCTGCGCCGTAGCAAGCTCCTTGCGTGCCGTGTCAACGCCCTGCTCGGGATTTGCCAGAGAGTCGCACCACGCGTTCAGCGCAGCCTCATACTCAGCAACCGTCATCGGATTGGCGGCATTCGTGTACCATCCTCCAGACATAGAGAACGTCTGCGCCTGCGTAAGCCAACGGTTCATCGTCCCGCGCGTGCAAACCCCCATGCCCGTCACGGTGTAATCGGGATCGATCACATTCATGTAGTGACCGACTGTATGCACGTTCCCGCCATGCGCGGCAACGTAGCGGTCCACTTCATCACCATGCTGACGATAAAAATCGAAAGCAGCCTTTCCCCTAAGGCCCGTCGCCCCCAGCGTAGCCGCAGCGCGGTCAAAGACAGCCTTTTCCTGATCGACCCACTGGATGAACGGATCGCTTCCGTAGTTCCACGCCACGTTTTCGCCCACGTTGAACTGCTGAGCATGGGCAACCTTGGTGTCGGAATAGTTCGCGTCGGCAATGGCAGTCGCCATCATGCTGTACGTCACCTTGAGCTCACTCAAGCCGACGCTCTTGCGGTACTCGTTGCACGCCTTGAGCCACACGACCGCCTGCTTCATGTTGGCCAGGCTCGTTGCATCGGCCTCCTCGCCCACCTTGTTGTAGCTAGCGAGTTTGCAGTTGAGGATGATATCCGCCGCGTCGTTGGCGCCCACGCTCTTAAAGAACGCGATAGCACCCTGGCGGTAGTTCTCCGCCGATGCATTCGCCGTTGCCTGAGCGGCATCGAGCTTGGCCTGGGCCTGAGCCACAGCCTGGTCGGCCTGCTGCTTTTGAGCCGTCGCCTGATCGAGCGCCTTGTCGGCAGCGTTCTTCTCGTCCTTAGCGGCCGAGTGCTTGGCCTGAGCGTCGGCCAGCGCCGCGAGCGCATTGGCATGCTCGGCCTTAGCTTGATCGACGGCGGCATCTGCCGCGGTCGCAGTAGCCGTGGCAGCGTCCAACTTGGACTGCGCGTCAGCCGCAGCCTGCTGCTGGACGGCGAGCGCCTGCTGAGCAGCCTGCACCTCACCCTCGGCAGTGCTCACTTCCTGCGAGGCAGCAGCGAGTTCGCCCTCGCGCTGCGCCCGGACCGACTTGGCGGCGTCCAGCGTGGCAGCGGCGGCGTCCACCTTGGCCTTGGCAGCCTCGTACTCCGGGCCCGCCGCACCCTGCTCGGCTCGATCCAAATCTGCCTTGGCGGCGTCATAGCTCGCCTGAGCGGCATCCACATCCGCATCGGCTGAATCCTTTGCCTGCTGAGCTGCCGAAAGCTTGTCCTGTGCGTCCTGCTTTTTAGCCGCGGCGGCATTAGCGCCAGCCTGGGCACCCGCAAGCCTAGCCTGAGCGTCAGCCGCCTGCTGCTTGGCCTGCGCCAGCTCGCTCGCAGCCTGATCAGCTGCAGCTTGGGCAGCGGCCACGGCCTCGGGCGTGGCATCGGATGCGGCAGCCTGGGCAGCCTCGAGCGCAGCCCGAGCATCGTCTGACGCCTTCTGGCGGTGGCCAGAGCTTCGTCCTTGTCCGCCAGGTTCTTCTTAGCGGCACCAAATGCAGCCTGAGCGTCCTCAAGCGCCTTCGCATCTGCATCGGCCTTGTCCTGCGCAGCGCCCATCTGCTTTTCCAGCTCTGTCGAAGCCGCAGAAGCGGCAGCGTCGCTTGCGTCATGGGCCGCGTCGTAGGCACCCTGCGCCTGCTGCTGGTTGGCAGCGGCGGCGTCGTAAGGAGCGGCGGCCGCATCCATATCGGCCTTGGCGGCAGCGGCCTTAGCACGAGCCGCATCGACCGCAGCCTGCAGGTTGGCGACCTTCTGCGCCGCCGACACCGTGCCCGCGCCAGTACTAGCAGCGGCCGCGCTCGTCAACGGAGACAGCACCGCAGCCGGCTTCCCAGTAGCGTCGGCACCGTTCGCACCCTGTGCCACCGCGGTCAGCGGAGACAGCAGCGACCCGCCCGTCATGGCGATCGTCGCCGCGGCAACCGTCGCCATGCGCCCGGCGGCCTTCGTCTTACCCGCAGCGCCGCCGTTGATGTTCTTATTCACGTTCTTGCTCATTGCCGATTCCTTCCCACGATGAGCTGATGTTTGACACACATAGTCGATCTAACGTGCCCTGCTAAAAAGAGGTGATAACGGGGTAATTAAATCGGAGGAGTTGGAGACAAGCCCACATCCATCAGCGGATGCCGAGCTCATACTCCCGCTCGCGCTCAATATCATTCAGGTACTCATAATCTTCGGAGCTAAGCTCTAAATCATCTTGAGCGAACATGTAGTTCTCAGACTTAGAACAAATACTGTAACCGCAGATGGTATTGAGATCGATATGGTCGGTATTGTCGTTGTAAAAGGGAAAAATTCTGCTGGTCATGCTCAAGTACCTCTCAACATAAACTGAAAACTCGTTTGCTTGGTCTCTTTTTGAGACCCCATCTGATGTGCTATGGCTGCAGTATATGTTCTCGCCTTTTACAATGCAAGCATAATTTCAAAAAGTTCTAGGAGCGATAATTGCGCAACACCATCACTTGCCGCCACCGCCATTCCCCACCGCGCCCTCACGCGCAGCGCACTCGTTGAGATACTTGACCGGAATCGGCCACACGGACGGAGCCTTATAGCGCGAAAGGCCTATGTTGGCCAGCTGAACCAACAACTCGGACAAATCATCGCCTCCGAGCATCTCAATCGAACGCACGTGAATCGCAGTCGCCATATCCTCCTGGGTGCCGTTGTTGACGCCCACAAAATAGCAAGTCCTGCCCGCGCGCTCGAACGTTCCAATGCCGTAATAAGGCGAGTTGTAGCTCTCGAAAATCTCTTTCTTACGCCCCGCCTTGCCCGCGAGCTGATGCTCGCCCACCAGAGCCATAAAGTTGTTGGAAAACGTCGTCAGTCCCGTATCCCGCACGCGCGCAAGCATAGACCGCCCGTTCGCATGCACGTCAAAGACATAGGCGCCCTTATCGAGTTTGCCGTCCGCGGTCAGCAGATCAAGCTCCATCTCGTCCTCGGGACCATCCTCTGCCGAATGTGAGGCATAGCGCATGTCCCCATCCGCGCCAATCGCCAACGTAGCGATACGCGAATCCAGCTCAATCTTGTCCTTTGCTTTATGCGGCACATCGACTAAGCCACACACCGTCACCGACTCAATATCCAAAGCGTCAAGATCAAACGCCGTCACCCGCTCGTCGACAACATCCCGCTTTACCAGCAGTTCTTTGAGCATGGCACCCAGGATCGCCTCTTGCGCATTGCGATCCTTTTGCTTTGGCGCCACCTTAAACAGTGGCTCGCACACATCCGGCGTCACGTGCTGTTCCACCACGCCAACATGTAAGGTATAGCCGTCGTCCTCAGCAACCTCATTGGGCACAACCACAAGGTTCAGCGCCCGCGAATCCACGGTCCTTCCGCCATACGATGCGCGAACGCCCCACGAGGAATCGTTAAGTCGATCGGCCAGCCGGCGCGCCACCTCGGCAAGCCATTACGCGCAAACGACACCACTATCCGCTGCCCCGCCATGCGCTCCGCAACCACGCGCGCGTACTCATCACCCTTGAGCACCTCGTAGAAACTCTTACGCGGGTATTCCATGAGCGTCACCCGGGCGAAGTCGCTGTAACGGCGCTCGAGAATCTGCAGCTCTCGATACAGAATGCCCTTCTTGGTATAGGCGACCTTGTCCGCCTGGGCCGAGAACGTCAGATCACGGCGCCTGGACGGCTTGTCGCCCTTGGCTCGGCGCAGGATGTACTCGTCTTTTTGTTCGTGCGCAAGCACCATCGTCGCCACGGGCGATAGCCTGTAGCCCACTTGGCTCTTAATCTTTTCGAGCTCTTTCTCGTCACCTTGTGCCCTGCCAATAAGCACACGGCGCTTGGTAAACGTTCGGATCTTAAGTTCGAAGGTGCAATCCTCGTTGATAACGATTTCAACCGTTTCGATCTTGGCAGGTCCCTTCCGTCGCTTTCGACAGCATCGCGGCGGGCACCCTTGGCGCTAATGACATACAGGTGCCCGGTGTCATTGGGAACTTCGTCCTCAATCCCCTCAAACTGAGAGCAGGAGTTGAACAGCAAACGGAGCGCAACGTAATCGTCCAGCTCGTCCCAATGTGTTTTAATCGGAACCAACTGCTCCTGATAAAGCGAGGCATTAAGGTCGCCCGTCTGCACGCCCGCTTTGACCATCAGAAAGACGCGGTTGTCCGCAAGCTGCGTGAGCGCGACGACCTTGCCCGTCTGGCACACATCGGTCATAAAGTTCGCCACGGCATGCTTACCAGCATCGCCTACGTTGCACCAAAAGACCGAGTAGCGCTCCTCGGCAGCAGCGGCATCGAGCTGCAGCTTAAACTCAGATACGGCAATGTCTCCCAAGCCACACGACTGGTTATGCTTCGATTGCACGGCCGACCGCTCCATCATCTCCAGGCTGATTGCTCCATCCGCTGCCATATACGGGAAGGAGAACACCATCCCCTCGTCATCGATTGTCTTTTGGCGGAGCTCCAGCGCCGCCTCATCGGCCAAAACATTGACGATCAACAGGCGCTTCGCTCCAACTTTTTGGGCTTGGCTTTAAAGCGTTCGGCATCCGTGGTCTCGCCGCCGTTGCTCCTGTAGGCCTCATAGGCGCCGATGCGATAGTGCTTAAAATCGATCCACACCCCGGTCTTATTGCCGGCGGCATCGAGCACCTCAAAATCGCCGCCGTCTCGGCGTGGGCTGCATCACCACGAGTAAGCGAATAGCGGCCGTCGTAATACGCCTCGAAGATGGCCCTACCGGCAGACTCTCCCAACTCTCCCAGGTACACCGCCTGGAACATATAGGGCGTCATGTGCGCCGTCGCCGCCGGTTGCAGCGTCGCGGGCACCCTGTCGCGCGACCAACGCTCGCGCACCTCCCGAATCGACAGCAACTCGGGCACGCGGGCCGCCGTCTGGCTTACCTGGCGAACCGTTGCGCCCTTTAACCCCTCGTCGTAGCGGCAGCACTCCTCCAGGCGAGCAGCAATCTGCTCAACAGGTTCACCCTCATAGCTGGGAAACTCAAAATGCGGCACCTTACGCCCTCCGCCCTGCGCATACGCATAACCACTCGCGGCGAACGGCATGTGCAGCGCGGTGCTTTTGCGCGCAGGATAATGCGCGAGATCTTCCCACGGCAGGCAAAAATGATGCAGATAAAAGTCACGCTCGTCATCGTAGGCGGCCAGATCTTCCTCGCGCGCATCGAGCGAGGTAACCTTCCATGCCAGCTTTTCGTGCTTCTCTTTCGCCAGGTTGTTCCTAAAGGCAGCAAGGTTCTGCTGCTTGTTAACAGCGTGCTGCTTCTTGTCCGCCATGTGATTGTTGACGGCCGCACAGGCGCCAACCACCTGCTCCAGCTCGTAGCCCATCGGCAAATCGTGCAAGAACGAAAAATCGCAATCGGCGGCGATTTTACGATCGAGCATCACCTGCACGCGCAGCATCTTTACGCTTGTACGCATCAAGCGACCCACGGCCTGCGCCACGATGCGAGCGCCTTCGACCTGGTAAGAGAGGGTGTCGCGCACCGGCAGTTTTCCGCCAACGCCCGCCAGCACCGTGCGCACACGATGCCGCTTCTGGATAAATGGAATCTCACCGCGCGTCACGAGCTCCTCCTGTTCGACCACGCCAAGCAGCGCCTGCTGGTCAAACTTCTTTGAGCTCATATCGACTCCCCAAGCCAGGCGGCTCGTGGGCGACTCCACGTACAGAAAATCGAGGTCCATCTTGGGATGTCGCCCGTCGTTGCCAAAACCACAATCGACCTGGCGCACCGTGTTGCGCAGGCTCTCCGGCACCTCGTATTTAAGGTTCTTGGAAAAGCCACCAGCGGCAAGGTTGATAAACATCAGGGTCGGCTCGCCGTCCTTCAGACGTTCCTGAGCGCCGCGCCAGCCCTCCTCCCAGCCGGAAGCGTTAAAGCACGGCACCATATCCTTGGCCTCCTCGAGCGACTTCTCGTACGAGGCCTCGGGATGCTTAACGTTCCTAATCACCAGTTCGGCAACGATTTCGCGGGCAAGATCCAGCGCCAAACTATTAAAGTCGCCATGGTTTCCCATGTGGCGCGTCGTAAAGATGGCTCCTGCCTGCTGCTCGCCGCGCGCAACGCCACGCGCCCAGGCGCTCACGGCAACGAGCGTCTTGCTTAGGCGCTTCAGTTCAAACTCGATGTTTTCGGCATCGCTCGTGGTCACCCTGTCGGCAATCTTTCGACGCAGGCACACCGCAAGTCCTTCACTCACGCCAATCTGGTCAAAGAATTCCATCGCATGCTCGTACACCTCGTCGGGAGACACGATACCGCCGCCATAGACGCCGCCGGCCACGGCCGCCATGCCGGCAAGCTTCTTGGACTCGTCGACCCAAACGACGTCGACGTCATACACCGTTGCCGCATGCTTGTTGAATAGCTTGGTCTGTCGCACGATCTCCTGGTTGAGCTCGCCAATCCAAGCATCTTTACGAACCACGCCGTGCACTTCGTCCAGATAATCCAGATCAAAGTTCTTAATGGTCGGCGCGTTCCAGGTAGCGCTCATGCACACGCAGGGAGCTTGGCGGCAATGGAGGCCAGATACGCCTCGGGCATGCGCTCAATGCCGTGGTTGGTGAGGTACGTGGTAAACATATGGTCGATAGTGGTTTCCATCACCAGGTAGTCAACACCACGCGCATACATCGAGTCGTCAGCGGCATCGATTTCGTCGTTCTTGCGGTCCTTAAAGAACAGCGCCAGCATCAGCGAATTCCAGAAGTATTTCTCGTTGATCTGGTCGTTCCTAATGCCCAGGCATCGATGATATTCTTGCGCGAAAGATCGTCCTTGTACGAAATGCTGCCGTAGTACAGCTTGTCCATAAGCGTGGCACAGCGGGCAAGATGGCCCACCACCATCCTGACAAGGCCGCGCGCACGGCGCACCGCCTTATTGACGGTCTGCTGCTCGTCCGTCCCACAAGACGTAATCATGTTGCGGTGGCGGCGAGTATCGAGCTCATAGCGCAAGGGATTCGACAGGCCATCGCCCACCGAAATATCGTCGCTGCCAAACAGATGACGACCGGCAAGCTGCTCGTCTTTCGCCTTGTCAGACAGGGCAAAAGGCTGCTGCAGCTCCATATCCTGAATACACGCAGCGATCATCTTTTGAATACGCTTGGCACCCTTGGCGATCTCTTCGGCAGCCGTCTCCACACTTGCGCGCGAAACCTTGCCCGTTGCCGCGTTTGACCCCTCGTGCTCGCCCGAGGTCGAGGCATGCGTATAGACCGCCATCCACTGGTCCCGATTTCCCAGCAGCAGAGGATCAACCACGCCGCCATTAAAATGGCGGTCAAGAATACGCAGCATCTCGTCGGGCTGAAATTTCATATGTCCCGCCGCCAGCATCGACAGCATATCGGCCTTCGCATGGTCGATCTCGTCAAAGATAAACAGGCATTCGTCGACAACCGCTGCGTTAAAGAACACGACGCTCGCTCCTGTCACCGTATCGATTCTATTGACGAGCTTTTGCGGCGTGCATGCAATTACATGCGGCGTGCGCTTATCGTTGAGCAATGCCGAGGGCCAAATCCGGGGAATCTCCTCAAAGCCACGCGTGATGCTCTGGCGTCCACGGCTCACCGCTCGACGCAAGCTCGCGTCTGCCAACGCCAGCTTATCCCACAGCCCTGGAGTCAGGCGGTCGACAACGCTTCCCAGACGCTCCTTCTTGTCCAAAAGGCCCAAAAGGTCATCGGCGACCTCCATCGCACCGCGCCACGCGTGCGTAATGTCGCGATGAACAGCCCCGTCCTTCGCTCCAAAGGGACAAGGAATATCACGCGGCCTTATGCTGCCCTTGTCAAACGCGGCGTCGATCCAGTTTTTGATGTTCTCGCCCGCTCGCGGAAGATCGAACACCATGCGCGCTGCTTCATCGCAACTCATGCCTTGCTCAGCCAGCAGTTCGCGCACGCTTGCAACATAGTTGTCTCGGTTGTCCTTACCCGGAACCACAAACACCAAGGTACGGCGACCAGGACATTTGTTAAAGCAGCCCGACTTATCCCAGCCGCCGGCAATCAGATCAGCCGCGACCTGCTCGGCCGTGTAGTTTTTTCCCGAGCCCGTCGTGGCACCCAAAAAGTACAGGCCGTTGTTGTCCTGGTCCTCGGGGACAAACAGTGCGCGCTCAAAAAACTCGCGCATCGCCTTTTGGCGTGCGAGATAGGGGGCAAGCTCCTTGTCGCCCGTAGATGACGGAATCGATCGACAGTTGAGTTCCCACGTAGCCATGGTCAAACCTCCGATTTAGTTGTTGCATGTGTTGAATACCATCCCGTGTGGACAAAAAATCACGCAGGGCGGTTAAGGTGGCGGCGTCTATGCCGCTTGAGAAGAGGAAAGAAAGGAAAGAGAGACAGTCGACGATTACTCGCACGAAGCGAGCACCTGCTTAAGATCACGCTCCAACGCCTCACGTTCCTCAACGTCGATCACCGCAAGGGCGACACGCATCAGGGACACCTCGCACGGAGACTCGCTTGCACAGTTATCTCCCAAAGACCCCCGAAACATGACCGCGCCTGTTCCCGGGCAAACGGAACAGAAGCGCTATGCCCAAGAGTACGAAGCAAAACAGTGCGCCTACGAGGACGTCCTTAAGCAGGCGGAACATTACGCCGCGAGCAAGGAAACGATGTAGCGACTAGGTCGGTAGGCTGTCCGGTCTTTTTCGACAGCCTACCGATCAGGCGCGCCGTTCAATGCAGCGGCTAGAGATTCTCATCAGACTTCGAAATGGCCCTGGCCGCCTCTTCGTCCTCAATCAAATTCTTGACCGCTGTATAGGCGTCATACGTAGCGTCTTCGATCTTATCCAGGGCATCTGGGTCATGCATGCAACCGCCCTCCTGGAGTTTCTGGATCAAAAACCAGGCAGCAGTGAGCAGGTTGTCAACATCCTCAACATCCAACTGGTCAATCGAATATGCACTATCGTCGAGTTCCACCAAATATGAGCTGGCGACGCGGATGGCCTTACTTACATATGGCTCAAGGTCGTATTGGGGGTAGCGGGCATCGAGGGCCGTTAACGGATCGGTCGGCTCAACCCAATAGAGCATCGTTGCGCTCTCGCGCTTCTCCAGCGGATACTGCTCGACCGCCTTTTCCCAGCTTACATACCAGGGATTATCGTCCTCGTCTGCAAGCGATTTGCAGTAATAAAGTGCCGTAGCAGCACTTGCGCAAGAATAGTAATGGCGCGCCCTGCTCTTCTTGAACTCATCGTTCAGCTCATCGTTGTAAAACAGCTCCGCCTCCATGACCAGGAACGGACCATCCTCATCCGTAATGCTCATGGGATAGTTGTTGCATTCGTAGTCTGGATACATTTTGTCTCCAATCAACCGTTCGGACACATTAACAAGCAATATCGAAACTGCGCTCAAGCGGAGAGTTGTCGCCCTCGCGCCAATCTGCAAGTTTTTCTCATCGCATGAAAAGAACTTGCGATTCTTGCAAGTTTTTCTCACGCCGTGACAAGAACTTGCATGGTCGCCCCGCTACCTGCGCCACGAGGCAGCAAGGATAACGGGAATCCCGGCAAGGCACACCGCCAAGGCGACGGCTCCGAGCGCAAGCACGATGGCCACGCTTACGACGACATAGGCCACGGCAATGAAGGTCAGTGCCAGCAGGCAGGCAAGCAGTTCGGCCACGTAGCACAACACCAGGTTCGAGCTCGCGCGCTTCAGCAGGACGTCGGCGAGGCGGACAAGCTCGATAGCGAAGCCGCTGCCGAAATTACGTCCGGGCCCCTTGGCAAGGAACCACTTGAACAGGCACATCAGGCGCAGCCCAGCATCATCATGATGGAAACGGTCCACGCATTGTGCCCCGTCTCGACAAGGCTCTGGTCGCCTACCGCGCTGCCGTTGATGAGCCAACTCGTTCCATAGCCCATGAACGGCATCGCAAGCAGCAGGCAAGCGCTCACCGCGGCGAGAAGGCGCGACACACGGCTGCAGAATACCGGCGTCTCGCAGCTGAGCCCAAACCCCTCTCGAACGCGCCAAACGGCATGGTAGGCAGGGTAGGCCGCGATGAGCGCGGCCACGAGCAGCGACGCCCAATCGGACCCGGGCACAGCCGACGCGTACTCCGCAATCGCGGAGATGGAGAAGGCAGCATGGAACGACTCGTTCAGGAACAGCGCGACCTCGCCCTTCCAGACGCAAAACGGGGCGGCGACGGAGGCGGTGCCGGCAGCGGCAACCGCGGCAACGGCAACGAGCAGCGCGCCCTGCACGAGCTTGACGACCTCGCCTTTGGCGGTGCGGGGTGCAACTTCAGCGACAGTGGACGAAATTTGGATAGAAGTGTTCATGATCTTCCTTTCAAAGAAGGCTACGTTCGCAAGCTAATGTAAGAAAAACGATGTCTTCGAGGGATTGGACAAGACTGTTGCCCTCAGAGGCAAACAAATGTCGTTATCGGCATATTGGCCGCTCGGGCACTTCATCATTGCGCATTTGTAATTCATCAAATCGCAGGGTCTCATTACGCTCAAGCAGAACAGATTGAATAAGCTCATGGACGGCGGCATTGCGGTAGCACAACGACTCCCACGTGGCCAGCAAGCGTCAACAACTCCCTTGTAAGCAACAGAGGTGTCCTCGAGCTCATAGGCAAGATCAATTGCCTCGTCAACTATCTGCCTCATCTGCAACAGCATGCACGTGAGATCCGTCTCAATCGACTCGTCGCAAATATAAATACAATTGGACTCAAGCATCTTTGAATCTCCCTTCGAACAACTGACACCTGCAGAATAGTGAAAAGAGATAAAAAGCAACCCGCAAACTACCGCTATATAGCGTTAGATTGCGGGTTTACTCTAAAGCTCACTTGACTTTGAGATGACTCATGACTCGCGTTCAATTATGTCGCATATATCCTTTGCCTTCACTTTCGGATACTGCGCATAGAAGTACACTTCACCGTCCCCCTTTTCACCGCGCACAGTGATTGCACCCAGCCTCAAGCCCTTAGCGGACGGAACTTTGCATCTCTGCACACTCTCTTCGCCTTCATCGTAAAGTCGCAGATACCCTTGTTTCATCAGAATATCGTTGGCATCTCTAGACTTAATATCTAGACCGCTTCTTTCAGTATTAGGGTAATCGAGGCATAGCCCCTGGCTTCCGCCTGATCCTTTGAGTAGCAGACCGGCAAACGTTCGGCCCCCGCAAAAGCCGCTTCGTAGACAGCGCCCTCTCGCATGATTTCCACACTCTTATGGCCATGTTCATCAAGCTGAAAAGCAGTGAAAAGACATTGAAGCGCCAGCCAGACCTCGCCCGCGCTGACCATCTCTTCTCGATCGGTGTGACAGGCGCTATTACGAAATTCAGTGAATCGACCCAGTGTTTCGCCGAGCGTCCTCCACCAGTCCCCCTTTGACGCCTGCGTCAGTTCAGCACTTTCAATTCGAACAGAGGATGCCAGTAGCTCACTCTTTTTTTCAATTAACCTTTTGTATTGACCGAGGTTAAGGCTCTCAAGCTCCTTGAGCGGCTTTCTTGCAACAACATAATCGGGAGCAATGGTCTTCAAGGTCGGAAGCAATTTCAAACGCAAGTATCTCTCTGCGCGCGGCAGAACATTAGCAGGCAAAATGCGCAATCTGAATCGTTATCGGTACCAACACTGCCAATGCCAAATATCTTGCACAGAAGAAGCCCCTGCTCGATATTCTCAAGCACCCTATTTTTGCCATTTTGGTCGCACTCGCAATCAGCGAATGCGCTTTGAAGAGCTTCGCGCGAAGAAAAACCTATGATTCGACAGTCTTCTGCATCCAGATTAAAGCTTTTGAACGCTTCGCCCACGTTGTCCAAATAGGAATCGGTGTTTACATCAGGCACCAAACATCTTTATTGCCATCTTTCTTGTCGTCTTCATTGATATGTTCCTCGTCCGCGCCAGCTGTCTCCCTTGGAAGAGATTCTCCTCGCGGCAGCATATCCTTGGCTGCATTGAGTTCCTCAATAGCGCCGGTTTTCTGGTAATTTTCCCAATGCACAACCCATGCCGTATCGAGAATGCGCTTCATCGTTGCAACGTTCTCGTTAATCTTCCACGCTGCATAGTCAGCAATTACGTAGAGGCGATACTTGGCTCGGCTTGCCGCAACATTCACGATATTTGGGTTTACAAACTTGATTGCGCTCTCACAACTGCGCCTTGTATCACACCCCAAGACAAATACCACTTGATGGGCTTCTTTACCTTGGAACGTATGAACCGTACCAATATTATGCTTTGCGAATGCACTCCAAGCACGCTCTGCTATTCCTTCAGGCGTCTCTTCTAACAGCCTATTCTTAAGCCCGCTGACAACAGTTTTAAACGGAGAAATGATATAGAGGCTCGGAATAGAACACTCTTCATGCTCACCCGACCCGCCGGCTTTTTTCTCTGTCGCAGCTGCCGCTTTCCCAAAAGCGTCCTTGACAATTTCATACACTCTGTCGCCCTGAGCATCAACATAATGGTCGCGATTTCCACGTTCAAATCCCGCAACATTGATCCACTGTGAGGACTTTAGATAAAGCTGTCGGCGAGATCCTTTTTTGGATTAGCCGTCTCGTTAAGCATGGAGCCTGATACGAGATCTCATTTGAGATATCGAACATGGGTGATATGCAGCGACGGTGAACCACAAGCGGGCAGCCAATCCATTGATCATCCTCGCCGTTGCTGCGCAGGTGGCCATAGGGGTTAACGGCGTCGGCGAGTCGCTGGACCGAAGCCATATCCCCCTTAAAAGGTAGTAATACTTTTTTACCGAGGACAGCGCGGAGCTCCTTAACATCCCCCGTGATCACAGGCTCAATCTGAGAAGGGTCACCGACAATCATTGCACGTCGACTGCGAGCAAGGGCGCCCAAAGCAGCATACGGCACAGCCTGTCCCGCCTCATCTATTATCAGCAGGCCAAATAAAGGGTCTTTCCCAATCTGAATGTCCTCAAACATGCGGCCAATCGACGCAAACGTGGAAGAAATCACTGGGGTAAGCAAACTGAGCGTCTGAAAGAGCGCAGGGGCCATACTCCTTCTATCGGCTTGCGTGAACTTTATTAACTCCTTTTTGCCAGAATCGACCCCCTTGTCTTTGGCTCCCCAGTATGTTCGTAGAAGCGCAATGTTGCTCCGCATACATTTTGATTCAAGGATGAACTCGCGTGTCACCTGCAATGCATAGAGAAATAGCAGGTTGCGGTCCTTTTTTAGGTCAGGGTCATCGGATGGATTATATAGATGAGTCTTTTTTCGGCTTTCGCTATCCCCCTTTGAGATGCACTCGACAAAATGCCCATTAATCGTCTCAACAGATTCAGCACCATCGACTCTGTTGCGCTTTTGACCTTGGATCTTCACCCACAAAGAGGATAGTTCCTTCTTTTCATTCTCTAGTTTTTCGTATTTGTTCTCGAATTTCGTACGCAGCGCAACAAGCCTCTGGTCCGGTGCGGTTTGCAGCATAAAGGAATCGAGCTTCTCTCGGCTATCGGACAAACGGCTCCTATTGAAGATGCTCCCGATCAGCCACTGGCCTTTTCTTCCGCATCGCGCAATTCTGCTTCAAGCCTATTCCTTCTCGCCTCATAATCAGCAGTATCCTTCACAATGTCATCAAGATATTTCCGGACATCACCTGCGGAACTGCCTTCAAAAGGACGAGACAGACATACCGTTTCGGTTGTCAGCTCTTCAACTATCTCTCGCTCGTCCTTTTGACACCTACAATTCAATTGGAACAATTGCTTCTTGCGGTTCAGAAGTTCGCGCTCCCCGGCTGCTTGCTCCTCCATTCTGTTGAATCGATCGGTTACCTTTTTGTATTGAGCAAGAAACAGCTTCTTCGCCTCAGAAAACCGTCCGCCCTTTCCCAGCCCGCCGTTAAACTGCAGCGAAGAAAGCTCGCAATCTCTGAAGTTATTAATAGTCCTACGGTTTCCCAGACATGCCGCAACCATAAGCCCAGGATGCGCAGAGTCGCGAAGGTTGCCTTTATTGTCAACGAGCGCCGAAGAGAAATAGAGATCATCCACCGGTTTCTGCTCGTTTTTCTTTCCCCAAACAATGTTGGACAAATCTGACTCTAGAAACTCCTTTTTCTCAGATTCATCAATACCCTCCAAAAAGGCCTTCCCATCAGGAAGTTCTTTGGCGATATTCTCAACTGCTGCATTGTTTGTCGAGCAGACCAAGATGCTGAGTTTTTTAATCTTGTCTCCAGTTTCGCCCTCCTTAAAACGGTAAGGATTCTTTGCGAACTGGAGGTATCGTTTGCTCAGCTCCACCTCTTCGAAGGCGTCATCGGGCTTGTCATATTCACACAGCAGACGGGCTTTTTCGACAACGTTAGCCGCAACGATATCCTTGAGCAGGGTTGTTTTTCCCGTGCCCGGAGGACCGTTAACCGACATAACGTCGTTTGCGGGGTATTTGCGCGTCGAACTGCCACGACCAACCGCAAGAATTACCGCCACTTGCTGCATCAAGCTCAAGGAGTATTTACTCGGCCAGCGACCAATAGGTGTAGTGCCAGCTCCCAACACCTCAGAAAAGAAATTTGCACGGGCAGTCAGATCATCATCGTCTTCGCCGCCCAGAAGATCAATCTTTTCGCAGGCAGGATCCTCCCCCAAGCCGCCTTTAAGGTAAGCGGCGACAAGGGGCAGCGGCCCCTTGTCCAGATCGCCGAATGACCCTGACTTGTACTGCTCATTTATCCGGGAAATATCTTTTGCGAAAAATGAGTGACAGAGGGATTGGTCGAACGTTGGACACGCATCGTCCCCGTTGTCCTTTGGCTTCATTGCCTATATTCGACAAGCAGCCTTGAACACCACTCGCTAATACGTTCAGCCCCGCCACCGTCGGGAAGGCAGCCGGCTATCCCCTCAATCATTGGCTGGACGCACCTATTGACAATGCCCCTAATGACACCATATGTCAGCTTTGTTCCAACGAGTTCTTGATTGAGCTTCTTGCAAATATCGTCCTGCTCTTTATCAAAGCTACCGATGGCATTTAGGCTATTCCCGACGTTCCTCTTCAACCACCAAAATATGGAGGACAACTCGAAGCTGACAAATTGACCATCAGGACTCACACCTAATAGTGCAACCGTCATGCACTCATCCTCTTTTTCGATTTCATTCCCCGGTTTTTCTGCAAGATAAGTCATGACCGCTTCGCGCGGAACGGAGCCCAGATGACAATAAATCGTTGAGATCGGCCAGTTTTCGCCGTTTGTGACACTATCCGCACGTTCTCTCGCTTCTTCAAAAGGCGTCCTAAGGTCCTGGTCGTCCCGCTCTTCTGGAACAAAGCAGTCATCAAGCATTCCTTTTCTGGGCCTAGGCGGGTTTTTCTTATCTTCGGGTTGGTCGCCTTGGCTCAAAAAATCGAGCAAATACCAGTAATCCAACGCATCGCCAATTGCTTGCTTTTTCTCAGCAGGGGTCATTTGAATCAGTCCTCGCACTCACATAGATACATTTATGTCCAATGATGTCCACGACGTCATCGCGCAATTTCTTTGGTTGAAGTATCTCAAACACATCGAGCCACTTCATCGCCCATGTTTTCATGCCGTCATACGATGCCATAAACGAATACTCTGGATTTGGGTGCCCGTCCTGCGTTTCGCGCCGAAACCCATCGTTCCCGGCAAATTCGGCTAAAAGATACTTCTCCTTTGCCTGGCTATGGCACCTTACGCGAACCGTAACGATATCGTCACTAAACATCCTGTTCACGCCAGCACGAGAGAACCTTTTCGCCTCTTCGGTCATCGCTTCAAAATGAGCTTTTGCATCGTCCACTGGTCCAGCAATGGTTATATCCCGCAGGCTATCAACTCGAATTGCGTCAAAAGACCTCGCAGCACCCTTGTGACCCACAAACAGGTAGTAGTAGCCATCGTGCATGCATAGATGATATGGCGTATGGCTATGCAGCCGTCCCTTATCAGAAGTGCGAAAGCGGACTCTCTGCCTTTGGCTAATGGCCTTTTCCAATAACTTCAAATTTGCAAGCGTTGCTTCCATATTTGCAATTCTGCCGCTTTTGAGCAGGGCGTTTTCTTGAGCCAAACGATCTTCAATCTGCCGCCTTTCTTCGCCGCACAGCAGGCGAAGAACTGCATGCTCGAGCGCGTCGGCTCCACCTACGCCCGTAGAGGCTTCGATGAGACGGCACAAATGCTCAATTTGCGCACCATCAATTTGACGCTCTATGCTGTACAGGCGCTTCGCATTTTTAGGAGCAGGATCCCCCTCACCATTCGTCAGTCGCTCGCCCTTACAAGCCAACCGACTTGTAATCACTGTGTAGAACGGATTCAGGCAACTGTTGTCGAGGTCGATTCTATTCATCTCGGTTAACGGACTGGCGCCCGCATTATTGCAGAGCGAAGGCTTTTTTGATCCAGAATCAACAAGTGCGTTCAATACGCCCTGCACTGTGTCGCGCTTAACTTCATAGCCATAACGGGCTTTAAGCTCCGCCATTATGTCGGAAACGCTCAACCCTTTGCCAAGCCCAGCATCGGTTTCCTCCAATAGGATACGCTCGACATATATCGCCAGCTCCTTTGGATATGCTCGGTGATTTCCCTGGATTTTCGGTTGAACCATAGCCGCCTCCAATCTGAACAATCAACATTTTATTCAGTCGATATGACCAAGAGATTGAAAGTGCCGCTATTTAACGGTGAACGCGAAGCCATCCATAAAGGCTCCGCCGTTCACAAATAGATTAGCACAGGCGATATATGGCACATCGGCAATTTAATCTTTTGCCGGAACACTGATTTAAGCAAGCTATGCTGAGTTCCGCATCCTTTGGCTCATCGAGATAGTTCAACCAATCCCTACATACCCAATATCCTAGCCCGTTCAGTAATAGCAGCCCTCACCTCGAAACACAAATCTTCAAATGTAACCGTTGGAACCGCTTCGGTTTCACGCCCTCTTCCAGGATGCAAAATGTCCCAGCGGGATATCTTGCCCGCCTTGCGTCCTGCACCAGGATCATGGTTGCCGAACCCAGGAACGATGGAATTCCAAATAGGGACGTAGCGGGCAATTAGCGCCGATTCCGTTAGGGGCACCCAAACAGCATTCAACACAAGCATGCGGCAATAAAAGTGTTTGATGTCCAAATTGGTCGCCTGTTCAATTGACTTTCGATGATCGCCAGCAACTCGGTCATAAAGGCGAGAACCAGCACTCGGAGTGTCGACCACCCTTGCATCCAGCTCATTTCCGGTAAGCGTTTTCGGCCCCGCTTTTCCTATATAAATGGGAAATGACCCCGGACAGTCGAAGTTAATGTCTGACAGTTCAGCATATGCTGGAAAATCGCCGCAATAATAAAGAGCGTACACACCATCCCCGTAAAATTTCTCAATATCAGCAAGCGGCACGAGATCAGCACTCATGAGCTCACGCGCAAGCGAATCGGATAGAGACGAATAATCAAGTGGGTTATACAAACGCGGCTTCATTAGCCATTGCCCCTTTCAATCTGAACGACAAATAGGCGTTCATCTGCTTTCGAGCCGTGTCTTCCCTCAGCGCACATGCTACGGAAGACGCGACAACACGAGCGAGCTCAACGGGCACCGCGTTGCCTATCTGACGCATACCCTCGCTCCAAGCCCCGCTAAACTCATAGCCATCCGGAAAAGTCTGGATACGCGCAGCCTCTCGAACAGTCATATATCGCAAGGAGTCATCGTCAAATCGAATCATATTCTCCCCGCCGGGAACTCCATGGACACCCGCCTTGATTGCCTTGCTTGGCTTATCGAACACGGAGCCAGTGTGGCCAGGATAGGCTCTCGCCTTGCCCTCGTGCATCTCATTGTTAAGTGACGGAAGATTATCAACCGCTTCACCAAGAGTAATCCAATCGGAAAGGCCTTGGCCATGCGTGCGCTGGGGAAACGCCCAAGATGCTTCGACATCAGATCGGAAACCGACAATTATGACACGATGCCGGTGTTGGGGCACCCCAAAATCAGCCGCGTCGACAACCGTCGGAACGACTTCATAGCGCAATCCTTCATGGTCGGCACTTGTATGTACCCGCGAAAGGCGCACGGCGTGCTGTTCCCATGTTTCATCTTCACGCTTGGCAAGCGAAGGATGCTGGAGCCTCAAAAGGATATATTCGTAATACTGATGAAATGACTCGCGAGTAAGCCCTTTGACGTTTTCACATATAAAGGCCCTCGGCCTAAGCTCGGCTAACACTGCAGTATAAGCGGGAAACATATCGCGTTTATCAGTTTCCGCGCGCGCAAGACCACCAAGAGAAAAAGGTTGACACGGAGGCCCGCCAGCAAGCAAATCAATATCCTCCGAAAGAAAGGACCAATCGACCTCTCTAACATCACCTTCGATGACGCGCATATCATTATCAATAAGGGGATAACCTTTGTCTTGGTTGAGACGAAGGGTATTGCAGCAATTGTGCTCCCACTCGGCAGCAGCAAGATGCCTGAATCCCGCTAATGATGTGCCAAGTAGAAGTCCGCCAGCTCCCGCAAAAAGCTCAACAGCTGTTAAATTGCCTTGGGCATCCATGGTGTCCACCTATCTAAGAAACAAGATTGCATAATCGAAAGGCCTACGACGTTCACGCCGTCCGCTTGGCGGCGCTCGTGTGAGCGACATATATTATTTCATTTTATGCGGACAAACAGAATCTTGTCAGACGATTGGACTAACCGCCATCCATATTACGCGCCATCACGCAATTGAGCGCTAGTTTTAAGTCGGCTCAATCGACAAACGGATCACTCACAACACCCCCATCGACACTATAAGGCTGCTTCCTAACCCTCGAAACGATTTCCTATTCAAGCACGTCTCCGCTAGAGCGCCTTCTTGCTGGGCGCAATTACCTCGTCCACCAGGCCCAGTTCCAAAGCGCGCTCGGCGTTGCACCAACAGTCGCGCTCGGTGAGCTCATGGAACTCCTGGGCGTTCAGGTTGCCATGCTCGGCCAGCAGCTCGTCCAGCTCGGCGCGCATGCCGCCGTGTGCTGGGCCACGATCTCGATATCGGTCTGCTGCGCCATGCCCGTGCCGCCCATCAGCTGGTGGATGAGCACTTGCGTGTGGCGGTACACCTGGCGGTGGTCGCCGCAGGCCAAGATCACCGCGGCCATCGAGGCCACGACGCCCTCGCCCACCGTGATCACGGGGCAATCGAGCGACTGCATGGTGTCGATGAGCGCCAGCCCCGCCGTAACGCTGCCGCCCGGGCTGTTGATGATGAGGGTGATGGGCTCGGTGGCGCTCTGATGCTCCAGCACCAGCATGGACTTAATAAGGCCATTGCAGGTCACATCGTTGACCTCGCCTTCCAGCAGCAGCACGCGGCTGTTAAGCAACTCACTTGCCATATCGACGGCGGCAACGCGACCGTCCTTGGACTTCTTGATAATGCTAGGCTCACGATACATAACGGACATGGTAATTCCCTTCTAAACGGAATCGGTAAGGAAGTAAAACGAGGCCGCACGGCTAGCGGCCAATGGAAGCCGTGCGGTCAAATAGGCAAGATTGAGCGCGCGAAGCTGTAGGGACTAATCCCTCAGCCACTTGGCCGCATTGGGATGGTCGCCGCAAAAATACTTCTTGGCACGGAAAGGCGCATGCCGGTTACTTTGACAGGCAGTCGGTACGCGGCATAAGCCCCACCTCGCCCGGGGTTATCACGCAACCGCGCACATCGACGGCAGTGCGCTCGGCGCCCACGTAATTGGTGCCCAAAACCGACTCGCCGCACAGATTGCTTATGTACTCCTGTGTCGCGATGTTGCTGCCGCCGCCCATATAGATCAAGCTGTCGCAGTTATCGAGGATGGTAAGCGCTGCGGATTGGCCGTAGACGGCATCGAGCTGGCTCAGCGATTGCGCACACATCAAAAAGCTAATGCCGCGACTGCGCACGGTCGCAATGCTGCGTTCAAAATCGGGGATGCTTCCCACATTGGGAAACTCATCGAGCACAAACTGCACGCGACGCTGCAAATGGCCGCTGGGGCTGGCATCGGCACGGCGCTGGGCTAGGTTAAACAGCTGCTTTAGGCAACGTTCGCAAGCCACGCATTGGTCGAGTCGTTGTCGCTCACCTTAAGATCGATCACGCGCTTGCCCTCGTCGATACGGTCAAGGCGCATCTCATCTTTCTCATAGACGCGCATGAGCTGGGGAGTCTTAAGCCGCGAGATGGTCGCATTGAGTGTGATCAGAATACTCTTAAGCGTCCTATCGGCTGCTCCGCGAAAATCGCGATACTGCTCAACGCCATACAGGTCCGCGTTCGCCGACTCGTACTTGCCAAGAAATTCCTTGGACTCCACCTGCTCCACAAGGTAGTCCAACGGAAAGCGGCCCTCGCCATCTCCCGTGACCTTGATGAGTGCTGCCAGCTTAAAGACGTTGTTCATCTTAAGGTAGCGACGCGGAGCTGCGGGGTCCCCGTCCGGCGCAAATGTGCCGTCAAGGCACTCCAAGAGGAACAGAATTCCAATAATCGCTCGAAGCAGCAGATCGCTCGCATTGTCCCAAAACGGATCATCCCTAAAGCTGCGCCTGTCAGGATCGACCCCCTCCATGATTGACGCCACCGTGGTGGGGATATCCTCGACATCCATCACGTAGCGCAAGGATCGTACCCGGACGACTGCTCGGGATTGATGGTATCGAGAACCGTTACCTCGTAGCCGTCCTCTTCAAAGCCTTTCCCCGTACGGCGCAGCAGCTCGCCCTTGGTGTCTGTGACCACATAGCAGCACTCATGGTGATTGAGCAGGTTGGGCAAAATGAAACTCGCCGTTTTGCCGCTGCCAGTACCGCCAAAGGCAAAAACATTGTTGGAAACGCTCGTCTCCCAATGCTTATCGCCCTCGTAGAAAGCCACCGTGGCACCTTGCGCCAAGATCACATCGCGCTGCTCGTCGCCGGATGACAGCGTCTGCATTTCCTCCTTGGTCGCCCACTTCTTGGTTTGATACTCCGTTTGCTGCGCGGCCTCGTAGCCGTACATCTTAATGACCGACATGGCACGGCCCCCTTCTTGTCGATAATTCTGCGTGGTTGCTAGGAAATACGGTCGACGTCTACGCCCTCCTTGGGGCTCGTCGCACACGGCAACTTGACCGCGCCGTCAATCAGACGCTCGGTTTGCGCCAGATAGCTCTCGCGCGCCGCGATTGAGACTGAGCCGTCGCGCAGATACGCAAGCAATGCATCAATCATCAGCTTGTCGAGCAGGTCGTATCCCTTGGCCTGAGCGTAGTTGAGGGTGTAGCGGTCCCGAAGCCTCTGTACCTTGGTTGCCAAATCGATTTCCATCTTTTCCTCCCTGTAATAAAAGTTCTGCCGATTGTCCGAAAGCGCCTCAAACGGACGTTTGACACATAGCTCGAAGTTGAAACGCGAACTCGCATCGAATACGCGTTGCTGAATCACGCGGTAACGTTCGAAAAACATGACGGCATCGTCTTCGTCCGCCGTAAAGCCACGCGATCCATCGCGATGCACGTGGTCGTAGGGCCTTTTGTGGTCGGTATGACGCACAAAGCGAGACGGAATATATCCACCTTTTTCAGACGAGTACTTCATACCTGTCGAAACCTGCTCAAACATGAGCACGCCGCTCGATTTAAAGCGCGGATTGCTTCCGTGCCGAAACAGGCTAATTAAGATGGCCATGCAGCGCATGCAGTTATCGCGCTGGGGAAAGTACAGCGACAGCAAAGCGAGCGCCGCCGCGGCCAAAAGCTCGCGAGCCTCGTGCACATCGTCTCGATACTGCTCGGGCACCAGCCCGGAAATATCGGGCGAGCGCTTTTCCAGCACGCCAACAAGTGCCTTAGCGAGGCGCTCAACGTTCTCTTCACCGCAGTACGGATACGGAAACGGCTTCTCTGCCTTCTCGTTCTTTGCGCACATGCTGCGGAGGTCTTCGTCGGGCGTGTTGAGGAATACCTCATAAATGTTGTCTTCGTTCTTCATGGATGCTTCTTCCTGTCCGGTTGCAAATGCTTGTCGTTTAGTTTGTTCTAAGTTTTAGAATGTTCTGAGGCATAGGTAGTAGTTGTTGACCTAACCTGCTGCTTCGTAAGTGAAATCGTCTCGCTCGATAACGTAGCTTGCCTAAATGCTGTATAGCGGTTGCATCAAGCAGTTGATATTGAGTTAGTTTTGGATTGCTTCGAGGATAGCACAGTGAGCTGTTCTCGTCATTAGAAATTTTCAAAAAAATCTGCTAATATATAACCCACTAAGAAGAAAGGGCATACGTATGTACGAATCCGCGTTCTCTTTGCCACGCCTCACCGCTGCCATCATTCGCGCGCGCTCAATCTAGAACAAGGCAGTCACTTACACATCGTTCGACTACCTGATTCGCTCGATGCCGACTTGCTCAATACATGTCTCTTCATGAATAAAGGCGTTTTTCCCAGCATTAGCGAGCTTGAACCAGGAGAGCGAAACGACGCCGACGGCCCCGCTCCGGTGTTTATTGACGCCACGGGTTACCATCGCAATACTCACGACAAAGAAATACGCTTATGCGAGGCCCTTATCAACGATCTGGAGCCGGGCTATTTAGGCTTTTGCGATTGGGACCCCTTTGTTTGGTGTCTCTATGCTCTCGCACTTTCCGGTCGAAGCAAAGCAGCGGTATTGCTGCCAGCAAGTCTAATAGATAAAGCCGAGCAGGCGCGCACGGTTCTCATGCGCGAAGGACTCATTGAACGTGTCGTCTATTTCCCGCACAGCGAACCCAGCAGATACAAGATGTGCGAGCTCATCGTCCTGTCGACAGAAAACCGCAGCGTCACATTCCACAACCTATCCAGCTTCACTCGTTACTTGGTGCCAACCCCCGCGAACGAAGAATCCTGCCCACCCCTAGCTATTGCGCCGGATTGGTCCCACGTTAACCTCGATCAAGATCAGACCTCTCCCATAGAGACAATCGTTCTCGAGACGCGTGAACTACTCCAGCACCATGCCCCACTCTCGTGGAACAAAGTCAGCCTTATCAGTCTCACCCGAAACTACAGCGCCACGCTCGGTGACGCTTTTACGCGAGTAGCACCATTTATGCCCCGCGAGAGCACCACGTCGAACGATATTGATGCGATCGAGGTGCGCCGTATCTCATCTCAGGATTTTCAGGACGGCAACCTTCTGCCCGCAGACGCTGTAGAGAGCGCAAATGGTTCGGATTCAAGAATCGTAAAGGTGGACCCCAGCATTCTCGATCGCTATGAGCTCCGCGCTGGAGATATCGTCATGCCGCGCATGCTGGTCGCTACGGCGCGTCCAACCTGCTCGTCGTCAGCTCCGATGACGCTAAGCAGCATCTGGTTGCTTCGCATAACACCACCGTCATTCGCCCGTCATTCCAAACGATGACCGAAGATGAACGCGTAGTGTTTTCGGAGATAATTGTTGGATACCTTACCGAAGGCCACGGGGCGCAGCTGATTCAAGCATTAACTGAAGCAGCCAGCATCCGCGCCATCCGTCCTAGCGACCTGTTTGAGATCGAAGTCCCGCCGGCGCTCGACCCGCGCACACGCGAGTATAGCGAATCCATCAACCGCTTTGCCGAGGTCGTAAGGACAAAGAAACAAGCCGAGGCCGCTGTCGCCCAAGCCCTGCGCGACCTCGAAGGCGCAAAAAAGGCCGTCACCCAGGTGGTCGACCAGACCTGCGAATAGCGCATAGGCAGTAGAAACGTCTTAAGCCGCGACAGGAACTAATTCTGCCGCCGGCTTAACTATCTAGCCTATTCCCATCCCGTGGTCTGAGGATTCCATTTGCGCACATTCGCCGAATGATTAAAGCACGGTGTATACAACCGATTGACAACCTCTTCTGCCCCAGCAATGTTCCCCACGAGATCAAGTACCCCCGCCTGCCTCGCCATCTTTACGTACTGTGCAGAACCATTTTGTTTCCACCAGAGAGGCGCCACGAACTCTTCCGGCATTGCCACTTTGCGGGCAGACGCTTCTTTCTCGACCCTCTCGACAAGCGTAGCCCCATCGACGAAGCAAGTTTTCGCGTACACCAAGATGTCGACTATATCCTTGATTCGCGATGAAGCACAGCCCTCATGCATCTCTATCATTGCGAGCAATTTATCTGCAAGGGCACTCTCCACTCGGCATACTCGATAGTCGCAGACTGGGAGCCCCTCGATATTCAGACGATCGATCGGCGCAAGAACCTCAGGCTCAAGTCCCCGCACTTCATCAATTACCAAGTCAATTGAAATTGGCTGTAGCTTCTTGGTTCCCATAAAGGGGGTGAACCACACCTTCGCACCGCACCGATACTCATCTTCTTCTTTGATCTGCTCTGCACGATCAAAGACAAACGAAACGAAATCCTCCAGATCAATCGAAGCCGCCCGCACCAGATCGGCAACAGCCTCTTCGAGGCTCTCCTCTTGAGCAACCAAGTCAATATCTCTTGTGACACGCGCATCGAGCGTTCGCGCCAGGACGCTTTGACCACCTTTAAGCACAAAACGGCAGTCATCTTCTGAAAAAACGCGACATAGGAAGCGATGAAAGTAGAAACCAACGATTGCCCGATTAGTATCCATTGGTGATTCTCTTGCGGCATTCCTAACAGCCATCTCCAATGCGGCAGGCGTTTTGTACTTCACCATGTCCTCCGTTTCGCATTACCCGTTCAGTACCATCAGCAAAGGCGCCATCAGCTCGCGTCGTTTGGCGGTTTTAGAGTTCTCTTCTACAAGATCCTTCAGCCGTTGTATATCGAGTCCACGTCCAAGCGCGTCGTGATAGGCATCGATAATTAATGAGGGGTCCTCGCAATCGAGGCAAAGATCGACAAGCGTGCGCTCGGGTTTAGTTACCGGCAGGCCGTCGAGCCAAACGATGTCCCGCTCAGCAATCTCGCGCTTTACAAAAGAAAGGGATTCGTTTCTTGTATTGATACGCATGGGCGCGGTCATCCTGTAGGGGGACAGATAGAAATCGCCCATTTGCTGTAGGTTCGCCGCTGTCGTACCGCTCACGGCGATGCCATCCCACTGACGTTTTCTCTCCCACGCGCAAAGGGAGGGATTGGTGAGCTTCCAAAAGGCGTTGAGTTCGTCGGTGTCTCGGCGCTGCGTTCCAGACATCCGGTAGGCGCCGTGGCATATCCGTTCAAGACGCCCTGCGCGGCATGAGTGCGCCAGCGCATCTCGAGAGATGTCCATGCGAGCCGCCTGAGCTGTGGTGAACACACCCTCGCTCTCGGAGAGCTCGATTATCGCCGTTATGTTGCTAAAGCACTTCATGTTGCAATTGTAGGATATTTTCATACTTTTGCAACATGATTTTTGATCCATTAGATCCGTTTGCCTTGTTTACCCCATTTCTGACGCCGTTTTGCACCGGCACCCCATCCCCCGCTATTGAGGTCTAATACTTTTCCGCGAAGTGAACGGCTGTTTTTGGACCCCTGAAACATCCGCATTTTCGGCGGCAAAATCGTGGGATTTCAGCATTGAAACCGCAGGAAGCGGCACCTCTAAAGTGTCGATGCTTCGGGGGTCCGTTTTCACTCATTCACTTCTCGGAAAAGTATTAGACCTCGCTATCAGCTATCCCAAAGATCAGACCGCCCCACCTTCACGCCACGCAAAACCGACCTTCCCCTTGCCTGCGCGCCCCGCGTCACGCGCTTCGCCACCCAAAAACTCATCCAACATTAATCTTGGCTCAAGAATCGCTTAATCTATAACCTGCACTATAGAGTTCGACCAAGGGCGGGGCGCGGCGCGCAACGCAGGCCGCCGAACGCAACGCTCGCGCCCGGGCAGATCGCCCGACGTCGCGCCCATCGAACGAAAGGACAGGTCATGGACGACCTCGAAAAAGTTGAAACCATCCGCACCAAGTGCAACGTGAGCTACACCGACGCCAAGGCCGCGCTCGACGCCGACGCACGTACTGGACGCCATCATTTGGCTCGAGTCGCAGGGCAAGACCCAGACCACTCGCGCACGCCGCCACCGAGTCCGAGCCGGCCGATGAGCCTCGGCCGAGATGGTCGCCGCGCAGGCCGCCTACGAAAAGTCGAGCGAAAAGACCGACTTCTCCAAGAAGATGGACAGCGTGTGGGAGTACCTCAAAAAGCTCTTCCGCCTGAGTCTGGACACCAAGTTTATCGCCACGCGCCGCGATGCGATCATCCTCAACATCCCCATCCTGATCCCCATCGTCGCGCTATTTGCCTGGGGCGCCACGATATGGCTGATGCTGATTGGCCTGTTCTTTGGCATGCGCTACCGCATCGACAGCGACGGCGACGTGCCCGGCAGCATCAACAACCTTATGGATAGCGCTGCTAACGCCGCGGACGACATCAAGCAAAATCTGAACGACGACAAATAATCGCAGACGGGGGCACGTATGGCACGAATCCTGATCGTAGAGGACGAGGAGAAAATCGCCCGCTTTGTGACGCTCGAACTGGAGCACGAGGCTACCAGGTGGAGCACGCTGCCGACGGCCGCACCGCCGTGGACCTGGCGCTGGAGCGCGACTACGATCTGATTCTGCTCGACGTGCTGTTGCCGCAGCTCAACGGCATGGAGGTGCTGCGGCGCATCCGCAAGCACAAGGATGTGCCGGTGATCATGGTAACCGCGCGCGATGCCGTGATGGACAAGGTGGCCGGGCTCGATGCCGGTGCCGATGATTACTTGACCAAGCCGTTTGCGATTGAGGAGCTGTTCGCACGGATCCGCGTGGCGCTGAAGCGCTCAGAGGCCGTGCGGGCGGCTTCGGACGGCGGCTGGCGTCGGCGCCGGAACGG
>ENA-OQAA01000345-OQAA01000345.1-human-gut-metagenome-genome-assembly--contig:-NODE-345-length-32977-cov-3.022831_pt1 | contig 32977 bp, 38 predicted proteins | sample MGYA00242489_ERZ504515 | MGnify/ENA primary metagenome ERZ504515 (study PRJEB26092, sample SAMD00036237) | human gut metagenome | host: Homo sapiens | study: EMG produced TPA metagenomics assembly of... | reverse complement strand
CATCTCGGGAGTAGTAGTCGGTGTGTTTATTTTCACAGCGCTTACATATTCCCTTACGATCCTCGGAATTGACACAAACCTTCAGTTGTATTCTCAGGTATTATCATTCTTGTTGCGGTAGCGCTGGATTGTCTGAAATATGTACAGAAAAAATAAAGATAAATCAAGGAAAGAGCCGACATTATGTCGGCTCTTTCTGCTTTAGGATAGGTGATGAGCCAAAGCCGGAGTCTGCCTGAGATCCCGGCGATCGCTTACAATCCCGGAATGTGCTCTTTGGTGTTCTCGGTGATTCTGAGCCGGTTTAAAAAGACAGAAAGAACAGACGACGGATAAAATATGAGGTCGTATTTACAGGCATGTATGTCTTTGTTATAATGAGGAAAAATAAAACGGAATAATATATATGGAGACAAGATGGATAAATATACAATACTTTTGGTTGATGATGAAGAGGAAGTAATACAGCTATTATCCGAAAAATTAATTGGGAAGAGTTGGGATTTTCTGTAGTCGGATATGCCGATAATGGAATCAAGGCGCTGGAAATGATAGAGGAGAGTCAGCCGGATGTTGTTATGACAGATATTAAAATGCCGTATATGGACGGCATGGAGCTGTGCAGTCATATCAGAAGAGAGTATCCGGCGATGAAGATCGTACTTTTTACAGGTTTTGATGAGTTTGAATATGCAAAGGAAGCGGTTCATCTGGAAGTGGAGGAATATATTTTAAAGCCGGTTAATTCTGTGGAATTGATCAATATATTCACAAAGTTAAAAATAAAGCTGGATCAGGAGATAAGTGAAAGAAGAAGCATGGAAAAGCTGGAACATTATTATACGGAGTCCCTTCCTCTTTTGCAGGCAAATTTTTGTTCTACTCTGATAGAGGGAAGGATTCATGAGGATGAACTTCAGAAATACCTGTCGGATTATCAGATTTCTCTTCCGGGTCCATTATACTGCTGTCTGGTCATTCATATGTCGTCCAGTCAGATTCCGGAAAATATGAATTCCTTATTTTTAGCCGCGTCTGTACAAAAACAGGCAGAAGACCGTCTGGGGAAAAGATGGAAGGCAAAATGTTTTCCCTACCTTGGAAACAGCGTTCTGTTTGCCCAGATAAACAATGAAAATGAGATTGCGGAGCTGACAGATGACTGCGACCGCTTTTGTAAGTATGTAAACCGCATGATGGGAACTGTTGTCACGGTAGGAATAGGCCAGGTCTGCAGTCAGATTTTGGATTTGGCACAATCGTATAACGCAGCGCGTGAAGCGGTTTCATATCGTGCCGTCTACGGCGCTTCCAGGGCGATTAACATTAAGGAAATCGCGCCTAAAGAGTCGGGAGAGCCCTGTTTTACAAATGATATGGAATTGTTGAATTTATTTAAAAAGATTCGTTTGAATTCGGAAGAAGAGATTGTAGAAGCGGTAGATCAGTATATAGAAAGCATTTCATTTCCGCTGAAATCATTGCAGCAGCATCATGTGGTGATCATGGAGTTGATAACCGCCTTGTTTCGGTTTTCTGTAAATAATGATATTGCAGCGGAGGGGGTAGGCGGAGATATCGGAATACTCTATGGAAAGCTGCTTGAGCTTGAACCCGATGCGCTGCGAAAATGGCTTACGGATATCAGCCTTTGCTTCAGCGAAAATTTGGTTACGGCAAGGAGCAGATCAACTCAGTCCTTTGTATCAAAAGCGAAGGAGCATGTCCGCAGTCAATATGCAGATGTACAGTTGTCTCTGGCTCAGATTTGTGAAAGACTTGGGGTGTCTAATTCCTATTTTTCTACAGTGTTTAAAAAGGAAACAGGAAAATCTTTTGTCAGTTATGTGACAGATTACCGTATGGAACAGGCTGCGCGCCTGCTGATTGAAACAAATGAAAAGAGTTATGTCATAGCGCAGAAAGTAGGATACACAGATCCTAATTATTTTAGCTATGTATTTAAAAGGAAGTTTGGCGTATCACCGTCAAAATACAGAGCGGAGCATATAAAAAGTGAAAAACAAGTATTTGAAAAGTAAATGCGGGTATGATATGCAAGGAGAAAACCAAAATACGGAAAAAAGCCGCATTACGGAACGGGTGAGAAGCTGGGAAAAATATGGGGGATGGACAAATTTAAAACCAAAAGGGATACAAACGACTCTGATGGGAGTGTTTTCGCTTGTTTCCATCACTATCATGTTGATTTCCGGGTTTGTTATGTATATATGGTTTTCTACGTTATCAAGGGAAGAGACTGTGCAGAGTACCCAAAAGCTGATGGAACAGACGGGGGAGAGTCTGGAAGATTATCTTGTCAGTATGAGACAGGTGTCTGATACCGTTTACTACAATATTATAAAAGAGAGCGATTTCTCCAAACAAAAACAGGAGATTCAAAGCAGGATGAATCTTTTGTATGAGGCAAATAAAGATAATCTTCGAAGTATCGCAATTTATAATCATTATGGAAGTTTATTGGCGGCAGAACCGGTAGCGTCTCAAAAAGAAGATCCGGACGTAACCCAGCAGGACTGGTACATACAGGCGTTGGATGAAGTGGAAAATATGCATTTTTCCACACCTCATATTCAAAATTTGTTTGATGATGGAACGCAGCATTATTATTGGGTTACTTCTTTAAGCCGTATGATCGAAATTACAGACAGCGGAGTGTCTAACTGGGGGGTTCTGCTTGTGGATATGGATTATGCGGATATTTCAAGAATGATGAATCAGATCAATACTTTGAACAATGGAGAGTATTATTATCTGTGCGACAGTAATGGGGAAATCATCTATCATCCGAGGCAGATACAGATCAGTAACGGTCTTAGCGGAGAAAACAGCAGTCTGGCAGCCTCCCACAAGGACGGTGTGTACGAAGATGATTTTAAAGGCGAGAGGCGGAAAGTAATAGTCAATACTATCAGTTATACCGGATGGAAGCTGGTGGGGGTAATTCCTTATTCGGCATTTATACACGGGATGATCGACGTGCGATATTTTATTATTTTGTTGATGCTTCTGACGGTAATGGTACTTGTAGCGCTTAATCGTGTCGTTTCAGCGAGAATCTCAAGCCCGATTTTGAAATTAAACGCATCAGTACTGGAGTATGAAGCGGGTGAAAAGCCGGAGGTATATATTGGAGGAGCGGAAGAAATCCGGTATCTCGGATATTCTATCCAAAATCTTATGAGCAGATAGATGAGCTTATGAAGGAGATTATTATCGAACAAAACGAACGTAGAAAAAGCGAGTTGGATGCATTGCAAAGCCAGATTAATCCTCATTTTCTTTATAACACGCTGGATTCTATCACGTGGATGATCGAGGATGGACGCAACGACGAGGCGGCGTTTATGATTTCACAGCTTGCAAAATTGTTCCGTATAAGTTTATCAAAAGGGCATACTGTGATTAATATCCGGGATGAGCTGCAGCATGCCCGAAGTTATATGAATATACAGAAGATACGATATAAAAATGCCTTTTCAGTTACTTTCGATGTAGATGATTCTCTTTATGCATTTTGTATTGTAAAACTGGTTTTACAGCCGATCTTGGAAAATGCGATCAATTACGGAATCAATGGGACAGATGACTGCGGTGAAATAAAAATCAGCGGTAAGATGGAGAATGGGCTTATTATTCTTTCGGTGACAGATAACGGGATCGGTATGTGCAGTGAGGAAGTGAGCCGGCTTTTGACAGATGAGAAAAGAGTACATAAGCATGGTTCGGGAGTAGGACTTGTGAATGTTAATAACCGCATTAAGATTGTATTTGGAAAAGAATATGGTATAGTCGTGGAAAGCGAGCCGGATGAAGGAACAACTGTCTCGATCTGCATCCCGGCGGTTTTGTATACAGAAGAGAACCGCAAGGCTTTGGAAGGAGGAAACCTTCACAAAAAAGAGAATGAACAGAAAAAGGAAACGCAGAGGAATAAGGATGAAGAATGGCAAAAAGATATTTATTTTGGTAGAAACATTTCTGGGGCTTATGGTTTTTGTGTTGGTCATGTTCATGTTTTTGGAAAAAAATGAAAAAAAGCAAGAAAAAATTTCCGTGATCATCCAGAATTCAGATGATAGTCAGTGGGCAGCATTTAAGTATGGGGCAAAAATGGCGGCGGCAGATAAAAAGACAGAGGTATTTGTGGTAAGTACAGCGGGAAGTCTGAGTGTACAGGAAGAAGAGAACTTAATAGAAAGAGAAATTGCAAACGGCGCATCCGGAATTATTGTAGAGCCTGCCAATGGAGAGAAAACAGAAAAGATGCTAAAAGAAGTCGAAAAGAAAGTGCCTGTTGTGCTTGTGGAAAGCCTTGCGTCTTCTGATGGAACAGAAACGAAAATGCCGGTTACGGGAGCGGATAATTATGCCATGGGAAAAGCGTTGGCAGAGGAATTATTAAAAGACTGCGGCGGAAATATAAAAGGGAAAAAGATAGGGCTCGTTTCGGGAGAAGAAAACGCAGAAGCTATAAGTGAACGGGCAGAGGGGGTTCGAGAGGTTTTGGAAGAAAAACAGGCGGATATTCTATGGCAGATATCGGATTCTTTTGCGGAGGACAAGGAAAAAAATTCAATGGAACAAAGCGAAAAAGTGGATTTTATAATGACATTAGATAATATAAGTCTGGTGGCAGCCGGGGAATGTTCTTCGACAAATAATCTGCATGGGGCGGTTCTGTATGGAATCGGACATTCTATGGAAGCTTTCTATTATTTAGATACAGGAGAGATACAATGTCTCGTAGTGCCGGATGAGTTTAACAGAGGATATCAGAGTGTGGCAGAACTATCAGACAGTTTGCGGCGCTTCATGAAAAAGCCGGAACGAAACACGGTTTCATATTCGACTGTTCGCAGAGAGACACTGTTTTCAAAAGAAAATCAAGAAGTTTTGTTCACTATGAGTCAGTAAGGCGTATAGAGTACATGAGGATTATAACAGAGGTGGAGGAATGAAAAAAAAGAAACTATTAGCGTCAGCGATTGTTTTATGTATGGTGATACAACTCTTGTGTGCCTGCGGTAAGCAGAAAATATCCATATCAGACAAGGTTTATGTCGGAGTTACCTGTTACGATCAAAACGATACCTTTTTAAGCGAACTTCTTGTCTGCTTTAAAGAAGAACTTAATCATCTCAACAAGAATGGAGTTGAGACGACTGTGACAGTTAAAAATGCTGCCGGATCTCAGCGCACGCAGAATGACCAGGTGAAAGAGCTGATAAATGCAGGATGCAACGTCCTTTGTGTGAATCTGGTAGATCGGGCAGATCCGTCGGAAATTATAGATGTTGCAAAAGAACATGATGTGCCGATTATATTTTTTAACAGAGAACCGGTTGCGGAAGATATGAGGCAGTGGGACAGGCTTTATTACGTCGGCGCAGATGCAAAGCAGTCCGGTGTGCTGCAAGGAGAGCTGGCTGTTGAAATGATACGGCAAAACAGTCAGATAGATCACAATAAGGACGGAAAAATTCAGTATGTAGTTCTGGAAGGGGAAGCGGGACATCAGGATGCGATCATTCGTACAGAAAATGCGGTAGATACGCTTAACAAAAATGGGATTGAACTGGAAAAGTTAAGTTACCAGATTGCGAACTGGAACCGGGCGCAGGCGCAGAACCGGATGGAGCAGATGCTGGGGCAGTATAAAAATAAGATAGAACTTGTGTTGGCAAATAATGATGACATGGCTCTGGGAGCGTTGGACGCTTATAAAAATTTGAATTATACAGAGGCCCTTCTTCCGGTATTTATAGGAATAGACGGCACGGATATGGGGTTGAAGGCAGTGGAAGATTCAAGTATGGCGGGAACGGTATATAATGATAAAGAGGGACAGGCGAGAGCGATAGCAAAGCTTTCAGCTGCATTGGTAATCGGAAAAGAAGCGGAGGAAATAAAATTTACTAATGAAAATTACATTTATCTGCCCTATTCCAAAGTCACAAAAGAAAATGTCCATGAATATCTGAAGTGACGGATGATCCGCTGAGCAAGGTGAAAGGCAGAAAAAAACACACCGGGTAAAAGAGTTTTGGTATCTTGTACAAGGTGTGTTTTTTGTGTTTTTAAAAGTTTGTTTTACGGAAGATTATACATCTAATCTGGAAGCGCCGACACCGATGTCTACTACATAAAATTCAGCTTCATATCCGAATTTTTCTTTATAGGCCTCTCCGACATTTTTAATAAAATTGTCTACGGCTTCATTTTTTACAATGCTGACGGTACAGCCGCCGAATCCGCCTCCGGTGATACGAGAGCCGATGACTCCCGGGGTATTCCATGAAAGATCAACGAGCAGATCGATTTCTTTACATGATACTTCATAATCATCGCGCAGAGAAACATGGGATTGATTCATTAATTCTCCGAACTTTGTAATATCGCCTTCTTTCAGAGCTTTGACGGCGGCGATAGTGCGCTGATTCTCGTAAACAGCATGTTTGGCACGTTTTACACGAACTTCATCCCGGATCAGGTGCTTTGCCTCTTCAAATTCTTCTGGAGTAAGCTCGCCGAGAGAAGAAATGGACAGTTCCTTTTGCAGATCGCTAAGCGCATCCGCACATTCCTGACGTCGGACATTGTATTCAGAAGTGACAAGGCTGTGCTTTACTTTACTGTTTGTAATGATGATCTTGGAGTCCTCAAGAAGAATGGGTGCATATTCATATTGCAAAGTGTTTGTGTCAAGAAATATTGCGTTGTCTTTTTTCCCGACAGCTACTGTAAACTGATCCATAATTCCACAGTTACAGCCGTTAAAATTATTTTCGGAGTATTGTCCGAATAAAGCAAGATCTATTGGACTTAGATCGGTAATTCCATATAAATCAGTCAGGATCACTCCGGTCAGCACTTCCAGAGAAGCAGAAGAGGAAAGACCTGCACCGTTAGGAATATTCCCCCATATTACCATGTCAAATCCGGTATCAAGTTTGTAGCCTTTTTCGGAGAATGTCCATACAACTCCGAGCGGATAGTTTGCCCAGTCGTAACAATCCTTGTTAGTAAGGTCGTCCAGAGATGTTTCTACTACGCCGATCTCGTCAAGGTTGCAGGAATAAAAGTGCATAAGCCGGTCTTCTCTTTTTCTTGCAACGCCATATGTACCAAGTGTCAGGGCACAGGGGAATACATGACCGCCGTTATAGTCGGTGTGCTCTCCGATGAGGTTGACGCGGCCGGGAGCAAAATAAAAATGTGCATCATCCGTAGCGCCGAAAAGTTCTGCAAATTTGTCATATAGTTTTTGTTTCATACGTGGTTTCCTCCTACATAAAATATTGAAATAATAAATTCAAAACATCTTGCCTTTTATTATAATCTATAGCTGAAGAAATGTATAGAAAAAATGAGCGCGAATATAGGTAAAAATGTTGTATTTTTAGCTTTTATAAGACAAAAGTATCCCAACACCGGAGGAGGGGATACTTTTGCCGGAATATTTAAATTGCATAAGCTGTTTCAGCATTTTTGTACGATTTCTTATGACGGCTATATATCTGTTGACTGTTTCACTTTTATCTTCCTGTTCAAGTAAATCTAAGTAGCCGTATATTGCGGTTAGCGGTGTGCGTAAATCATGAGAAATATTTGTAACAGCATTCTTCAATTCTAAATCACCTTTTTGAAATTTTCTGCGTTCAGCTTGGAGTTTTCGTAACTGGATATTTATTTCATTTGCTAAATGGCGCATATATTTATCATTGCTTGAAATATCAATTAAAGTATTACTATCGGTTATGAGCTTTTCGGAAAATGAACTTTCTATTTCTTGTGCAGATTTTCGCAATAAATGTATTTTGATGAGTAGCAAGATAATTATTAAGATCAATCCACTTATGAAAAGCCATAACCATAACATAATGTGTTCGCTCCTTTATTTTAAATCTTTTTTCTTGAAAATCCAAACACCTGCACCGGTTGTAAGGACAATTATTGCTAAGGAATATATAGGTAATCGTGTTAAATTGACAGGCTGCATTGTTGAACATTGAATTGCCTGACCACCTGGATTGACATCATAAAAGAATTGTACAATTTCTCGTTTTGTTCCGTCCGAATATTTTGGGTTTTCTGTTTCCTGAGCTGTTGTTTCGCCATTTTCTCCTATTGAGTAAGCCGGAATAGTTGGCGGAGCATCTAACATTCTATTACATATTGCCCCTGCAAGTAATAGTCCGAATGAAAGCAGAATACAAGACACTGCAATAATAGCTTTATTTTGAAAGAGCATTGTTATAAGTGTGAAAAGTGAAGCAAATGTAATTGATAAAACAAGGACGGTTACGCCTATGAGCATAATCAATTTCACATCAGCAGTAAAAAAACAAGCAAAGGTATTCCAACACTAAGGTATGGAACAAAAAACACAATGCACATAGTAATCGCGATAACAGAACAAGTTATCATATTTGATAAATAGATCGTTTCTCTTTTTTGTCCTACGATAATTTTGTTTCTGATCGTTCTATCATTATGTTCTGTACCGATAAAAAGGCTGCAAAATACAGCAAGAATAATTCCTATGAACAAAGCGCGCGCAAAAATCCATTGTCAAGATTATTGATATATCCGGACTGCTTCATATCCTTATATCTTAACAGCGGAAAAGCCAGTCCGACTATAAACATAAAAGCTAATGAACCCCATAAACATTTATTTTTCTTTAATCGAAAGAAATTGGAAAAGGCAATGGAAAAAGAACTGTTGCGAGTAGCAGATTATAGTGCTGTAGATGCAGCGATTGCGAAAGCGAACGGTTTGGAGAAAAAGGATGTAAATCAAACATCAAAACCGAATAATCATACGAATAATAAAGAAAAAGCGCCAACTACGGCTGATACAAATGATGTAATGGGATATATGATTGTTTGTATAAGTGCATTACTGATGACAGGTTTGTTATATAGTAAAAGAAAACAACGGACAAGTAATTAGATAGCAATATTTGAAAAAAATAGAAAATAATTCAACGAACAATCCATTGCAACTGAACAGATAAAAAGGTAATATTACTTATTAAGTAATAGAATTATTTATCGGGAAAAGAATGCGTATTCTTTGTCAGAGAACGAAAGAATGATTTTTATGTTTTATATCAGTTTGAGGTGATCAAATGAATCAACAATTTATACAAAGCCTGTCGATAGATTGGAATAAGATTGAGGACGATAGTTATTTACGAGAAATTGAAGCTATAAATAAATTAAAAGAAGTTGTTTTTGAAAAACCAATTACCTTTTTTGTCGGAGAAAATGGTAGTGGTAAATCGACGCTTTTAGAAGCTCTTGCAGTATCATACGGTTTTAATCCGGAAGGCGGCACTAAAAATTATTCTTTTTCGACTTTTGATTCACATTCTGAATTGTATAATGCTATCAGAATTTCAAAAGGATTTCGTAAAGCAAAATGGGGATATTTTCTTAGAGCAGAAAGCTTTTATAATGTTGCAACAAAAGAACTGGAGTATTCGGATTGGGCTCATCCATCAGAGAAATACCATGAAAAATCACACGGAGAGAGCTTTCTTGCGCTCACACAGAATCACCTGCGACCAAATGGGTTATATTTATTTGATGAGCCGGAAGCAGCATTATCTCCTCAAAGACAATTAACATTGCTTATGGAAATATATTCATGTGCAAAAGAAGGATCACAATTTATTATAGTTACGCATTCCCCTATTTTGTTAGGAATACCAGATGCACAGATTTTATCATTTGACGATGGAATAGTACACAAATGTGAATATGAAGATACGCAGAGTTATAAAGTTACCGAAATGTTTATTAATAACCGAAAGATTTTACTTGAAAGATTGCTTTCCGAGTAAGAGATAGATTTGTAACTTGTAAAGTAACGGAAGATATGAATTTGAAAGCGAGATATGTAAATGGAATTTTTTGCAAAAACATTTGATGAATTAACAACAAAAGAATTATATGAAATTTTGAAATCAAGGTTGCAAATTTTTACTATAGAACAAAATATTCATTGTCAGGATATGGATGATATAGATTATAATTCTTTACACTGCTATATTATGGATGATAATAAAGTGGTTGCTTATTTAAGAGCGTTTAGTCAAGATGATAATAAATATATAGTTCGGGTTGGCAGAGTTTTGACATTAGTGCATGGTAACGGGCTTGGAAAAGAATTGATGCAAAAAAGTATTGTTGCTATTAAAGAAAAGCTGAAGTGTAAAAAAATATGTATAGATGCACAAAAGCACGCAGTAGGTTTCTATAAAAAATTTGGGTTTAGAGTTTCATCCGATGATTTTTAGAAGAGGTATAGTTCATCAAAAAATGGAATTATGCACACATTTTTGAAAAAATGATTTTAAATATAGTTGAATCATACCAGGGAGAAAAAATAAATGATTGAAGATACAATAGAAATTAAATATCCCGTTGAAAAGTTATGGATAGTTTAGCTATGCTCAGTGAAACTTATTAAATATAAAGCTTAAATTATGTGATATAATCTTATAAATCTGAAGTATAAACGAGAATTTGTTTGGTGTTGGTAATACGAAAATTTGAAGTTGTAAAGGAGAAAAATTATGGGCGAAAATTATTTGGATATGGCTACCGTTATAGTAATATTTTTTGCTCTCGGCATTTTATTATCAAGGCTGGGAGGTATTGGAGGAATTGTTGTAAGAATTAAAAGAATTAAAAGAATTATTTGCAAGCTAATGGGACATAGCGACTGAGAGAAGCGGTATAAATATTAGAATTTATGGAGGCTTTCTTATTTCATTGGGATTTTTGTTTTTCTTTTGATTGTAAGATTGATTTTTTCATAAAGAAATAGAGTTGTAAATTCCGGTAACACGAAAAATTTAAATTTAGGAATGATATAAATGATTAAAGATTTAATGTATATTGAACTGAAAACAGGATATTCTGATGATGGTCCAGCATGGATTGGGTATGTGAAAACTTCAAAAACCAAGAAAACCATTTATTTTAACAACCATGCATTTCAGAAATATAACGGTAATTACGCAAATTATATAGACATTGAAAATGGTGATGAATACTGGATTTCTGGTTTGAAAAAGAAGGAGAGTAATCGACATTGGGCTGGTCATGGAAAAATTATGATTGACCGTAGAGCTGTTAATGAATATCTTACTCTAATTGATGAAAAAGAATTGCCACTAAATTTGTTTGAAATAATTGATATTGAAGACAGATTTCCAGTTGAAAGAGTAAATAAACTTTTGAACGATAAAGAATAAAATCCCAGTTTGTGAATTTAAAGGAGGATCTATGAAAAAAGTCAGTTTGTTTATAGCAATGAGCCTTGACGGATATATCGCAGACAGTGAAGGCAGTGTTGAATGGTTGGTTGGACAGGGTGATGACGCTGATAACATTGATACATATTCTGAATTTGCAAAAGATATTGATACTGTGATAATGGGGTGGAATACTTATCATCAAATTGTTACTGAACTTTCGCCAAATGAATGGGTTTATAATGATTTTACAACCTATGTAGTAACACATAATCAAAAAACATCTTCTGATAAAATTAATTTTACCAATGAAAGCTCTGTTGATCTGGTAAAAAAACTACGAGAGGAAAGTGGGAAAGATATTTGGATATGTGGTGGTGCAACCCTTATCCAACAGGGAAGATATAATTGATTGTTATTATATTACTGTTATTCCAACTATTTTAGGGTCAGGCATTCGACTTTTTGAAAAGACTGACCATGAAATTAAGTTAAGGCTGCTCAAAACACAATCGTATAATGGAATGACGGATTTGATTTATACAAAGCGATAACTCTTAAACGTACATTATAGGGTGGGATCGCGGATATGTATTTACAAAAGGGAAATCCGGTATAAAAGTTTTGAAACTAACAAGAAGGTAATGCCAAAGTAAATGAGATGAGAAGAGAGTTATTTCCGTTTGACTTTTTGGAAGAAACAGAAAGCTCTCCGCCGATCTCTTCTGCAAGTGATCTGGCAATCGTAAGACCAAGTCCGGTTCCGCCCTGACTGCGCGCCGATTCCTGAATATAGAAGCGGTCGAACAGATGAGAAATATCTTCGGATGAAAGAGAACATGTGTCATTAGCGAACAAGATTTTAATGGAATTTTGTTCGTTTTTTATTGTTATATGAAAAAGGTATGTGCGTATCTTCCGGCATTTTGAAACAAATTAAAAAAGATTCGTTCTAAAGCTGTTTTGTCAGCAAGCACATATATTGGGCGATCCGGCAAATCAAGCGAAACGTTTAAATGTGTCTCTTCGAGTATGTGGCAGTTGTCTGCAAAAGATTCTCTCAGTAATTTTACAGTATCAATTTTAATGAGATTTACTGTATAGTCATGAGCTGTAAGTCGGGAAAAATCATAAAACTGCGTAATCAGGTTTTTCAGTGATTCTGATTTTCGTTCAATGACATCTAGTGTATCTGAAAGCTCAGCGTTTTGTGAGATATAGGAAGACTGGGATTTTTTATATAGTCTAACATATCCGAGAAGGGATGTTAAAGGAGTACGCAGGTCATGACTGATATTTTCAATCTGTTTTTGAAATTCTTTTTCCTGTTTTGTATAACGCGCGCGCTCATGGTGAAGCTCATCTAAAAAAGAGTTGATTGTGATGAGAAGTTCCTTTAACCGATTGTTCGGAACGGGAAGATGTATCATCTGATTTTTGGAGAGATCCTGCTGTATGACATCGAGCTCTTTTTGTATCTGTTTTAATGCACGGAGAAGGGAAATGTAGCGAAACGCAACATATCCTCCTGCGATACTGATAAGAAATAGAATGATATACAACATATGTGATCCCTCCATATTTATGTTTATAAGTCTGCTTTTCGGATGTGCCTGAATCCGATTGCCATGAAAATAATAATTCCTGAAATTCCTGCAATTATGCAGCGCAGCATACCGCCGGTTGTATCCCATGCGGTAATGCATGAACTCATATTGACGTTTGCGGTGTTGATCTGAAAAAAGTTCGATGGCATCCACATGGCGATGTTGTAGATAAAATCTGTTTTAAAATGGGCTGAAACTGCTATTCCGAATTTAAGTAAAATTGTCGGAAAAATGAAAAAGACAAAAAGCCATGTAAAAAATATGAATGCGCCGTTTTGAAAACACAGGCAAAGTACGATTGTTAAAACAATACTGGATACGGCAATCAAATAAATAGCCGGAATTTCCATTAGCAGATCGGTCATATGAACCGGACCGGTTTTATCAAGAAACAGTTCGGTCATGAAAATCCAGAGGGTGAGAACAATCGTCATAATGACAGTAGCAGTGGTGATACTGACGATACATTGGCTGAAGAACACCTTTCCTCTGGGAATTCCGTTTGCTATCGAATTTTTTATAATCCCGTTTCTTTTGCTGTCTTCATAGAGAACCGAAGCGGTCAGCATTCCCATCAACGTGAAAAACATAGGACTCGATACAAGGATGGAATAAGAAAAAGAGGTTGTATGGTACTGTGTTTCAACAATCGAAATACCTGATATCAGTAAAATGGTCAAAACAGAGAGAATTCCGAAGAAGACACGGATTCCGGTTGTATGGATCATACGGTAGTACTCACTTTTAATAAAATTCAACATTTTACAGCACCTCTTTTCTTCAGTTCCATATAATAATCTTCCAATGATGTCTGGAGTGTCTGCATTTTTGTAATGTAAACATCATTTTTGCGGCAAGTCTGCTGAAGCTTTCGGCTGTCTCGTGCGGTTTATAAATGCGAATCGTATTTCCCGGAAGCACTTTATAGTTTTCTTCAGGAAAGATTTTTTCGAGCAGAACGGTATATTTTTCAGCATCAGAAACAGTCAGTTCGATACAGTTGGCGCATTTTGCGTGTAAAGCTTCAGAACTGATCTCTTCAAGTAAGATTCCTTTATTTAGGAAGCCGTAAACTGTGGCAAGGTGTTGTAATTCTGATAAAATATGGCTTGATAAAAGGATCGTGATGTTTTTCTGTTCATTTAATTGTTGAAGGATACTGCGAAATTCGACAATACCGCTCGGATCAAGTCCGTTGATCGGTTCGTCCAAAATGAGAATCTGCGGTTCACCCAGCAGGGCAACTGCAAGTCCGAGCCGTTGTTTTTGCCCGAGCGAAAGCGTTTTACATTTTGCATGTTGCTTTTCGGATAGACCGGTCAGTTGAATTGCTTCGCCGATTTTTTTGTTGTCTGGAACTCCCTTTTGAATGGCATAATAATGCAGAGTTTGCTCAACAGTCATGCCTGGAACAAAGCATGGATATTCGATCAGGCAGCCGATATTTTTGCGTATATTGCAAAGTGCTTTTTCTTCTGTTTCGCCAAAAAGGCATAGTTCTCCGTTTGTTGGAAAGATGTGTCCGGCAAGTAATTTGAGTAATGTGCTTTTTCCCGCGCCATTATCTCCGATCAGTCCGTAAATGCAGCCTTCGCTTACATGAAGATCCACATGATCCAGTGCGATAAAGGGAGAACGCGGATTGTATGTTTTTGTGATTTGTTTTGTCTCTATGACATATCTGTTCATATCTGTTCACTCCGTATGGATTTTATTTTATGCAGCAGGTTTTTGAATAAAAGCTGTTACGATGCCAATTATATCTGAATCTGTTTTAATAAGTCATAAAGAACTTTTAAAGAACTTATAAAATCGTACTGATTAGGTTTATCAAAGTTTAAATCTATAATTTTTGAATCAGTTCAGTTATTAAATGCTAAATCACTGCTTCAAATTTTGTTTTATTTGAATGAAGAACAAGTTTGAATCCAATTCCGTATACAGTACGGATATATTCGTTTTCAGGATCGGCTTCTTTTATTTTTTTTCGGAGATTGCTTACATGTACATTGACAGTATTGTTTTCCCCATAATAGCCTCCGTGCCAGACGAGATCGTACAGCATTTCGCGGGAATAGACCTTCTCTGGATTTTTTATGAAAAGATAGAGTAAGTCATATTCGTGGGCGGTCAGAGAAAGTTCGATTCCGTGAACAGTAACTTTTCTAGAATCCGGATATAACTCTAAATTTAGGCAAGACAGTTTTTTTGATGTTGCAGTACGCCGTAAAGCAGCCTGGATTCTTGCTATGACTTCTTCAGGTTCAAACGGCTTTGTAATATAATCATCGGCACCCATTTTTAAAAGTGACACTTTGTCTGCCAGGGCAATTTTTGCAGACAATATGATGACTGGTACGTCAGAAGAAAGATTTTCCCGAAGTTCGGATAGAAGTTCTTCGCCGGATAATCCCGGAAGCATAAGATCCAGTAAGATTAAGTCCGGCGTGTTGTGCATAAAGAGCAGTTTTGCTTCTGTTCCGGAAAATGCCTGTATCGGCTTAAAATGCTCGGTGCGTAATATTTTTGCAAGCAGATTGTTGATATCTGCGTCATCTTCTGCAATTAAAATTTGTTCTCCCATATCGTTAATATTTCTTCCTTTCCTATTTTCTGTCTTTAGAAAGACGTAGACGGGATACATCCGCTATGCTATAATAACTCTAACGCTTTGTCATAGTAAAGTGTAAATTTATGAAATTTCAAATTTCAAATTTCAGATGAGATGGAGGATAATGACGATGTACGACTTCGATGAAATCAAAAATGCAGATCCGGAGATTGCGGAAGTGATCACAGCGGAAATGAAGAGACAGAACTCCCATATTGAATTGATCGCTTCTGAGAACTGGGTGAGCAAAGCAGTGATGGCAGCGATGGGAAGTCCGCTTACAAATAAATATGCAGAAGGATATCCGGGCAAGAGATATTACGGAGGCTGTCAGTGTGTGGATGTTGCCGAAGAACTGGCAAGAGAACGCGCAAAAAAACTGTTTGGCTGTGAGTATGTAAATGTACAGCCTCATTCAGGAGCGCAGGCTAATATGGCAGTTCAGTTTGCGATGCTGACACCGGGCGATACGATCATGGGAATGAACCTTGATCACGGCGGACATTTGACTCATGGATCACCGGTCAATCTGTCGGGAAATATTTCATGTCGTTCCTTACGGAGTCAATGATGACGGAGTGATCGATTATGATAAGGTTTTGGAAATTGCAAAAGAATGTAAACCGAAGATGATCATTGCGGGCGCAAGCGCTTATGCAAGAACGATCGATTTCAAACGTTTCCGTGAAATCGCAGATGAAGTCGGCTCGTATCTCATGGTAGATATGGCTCATATTGCAGGACTTGTGGCAGCAGGTCTCCATCCAAGTCCGATTCCGTATGCACATGTGACAACGACAACGACCCATAAAACATTAAGAGGTCCAAGAGGCGGAATGATCCTTTCAAGTAATGAAGTGAACGAGAAGTTTAATTTTAATAAAGCAATTTTCCCGGGAACTCAGGGAGGACCGCTTATGCATGTAATCGCGGCAAAGGCAGTCTGCTTTAAAGAAGCTCTTGAGCCGGAATTTAAAGAATATCAGATGCAGGTTGTAAAAAATGCAAAAGCGCTCTGTGAAGGTTTGAAAAAACGCGGCGTGAAGATCGTTTCAGGAGATACAGACAATCATCTTATGCTCGTAGATCTTACCGGAAATGACGTAAGCGGAAAAGAGCTGGAAAAACGGCTTGACGATGCACATATTACATGTAATAAAAATACAATACCGAACGATCTCGTTCTCCGTTCGTGACAAGCGGAGTAAGACTCGGAACTCCGGCAGTTACAACTCGGGGAATGAAAGAGGACGATATGGATAAGATCGCCGAGATCATTGCAATGGTGATCGAGAGTGAAGAAAATGTAGAGACTGCAAGAAAACTGGCAGCAGAACTTACAGAGAAATATCCTCTTTGTTAAATTTGATTTAATGATAAAAAGAATAGAAACAATAGAGTTCCTCTTTGCCCGACAGGATCAGGTCCTCCGGGTAAAGAGGAATTTTTCTTGATTTAAAGCTTTAATTCGCAAAAGTATTGTGCTATACTAATAGACATCAGTAAAAAAGAAAGCTGAAAAGCAGATTGCCGATAAGCGATGGCACAACATATTATAAAGGAGGATATGCGCGATGATATGGGCAAAGGAAGAGACTCTGCCAAGAGAAGAGATCGAACGGATACAGCTTACAAAGCTGAAGGATACGGTTCGATATATTTATGACAGAGTGAAACCTTACCGCGAGAAAATGGATATGGCAGGTGTACGTCCGGAAGATATACAGACGTTGGAAGATTTAAAAAAACTGCCGTTTACATATAAAGCTGATTTTCGGGATCATTATCCGGATGGGTTGTTTGCGGTTGATAAAAAGGAAATCGTTCGTTATCATGCAAGTTCGGGTACGACGGGAAAGCCGACCGTTGTCGGATATACAAGAAACGATCTGGATATCTGGCTGAATAATGTTGCGAGAATTGCATGCATGGGAGGCGCGACGGAAGAAGATGTGGCACAGATCGCGTTTGGATACGGAACATTTACGGGAGCGCTCGGACTTCACGGAGGTCTTGAGAAGATCGGAGCATCTGTGATTCCGATGTCTTCAGGAAATACAAACAAACAGATTATGTTTTTACAGGATATGGGTGTGACACTTCTTGTGGCTACCCCGTCTTATGCGCTCCATCTTGGAGAGGAACTTCGCAGAAGAGGGATCGATCCATCAAAAGATTTAAAGATAAGAATCGGACTGTTCGGAGGAGAAGGCATGACAGAGCCGATGCGGGAAGAGATGCACCGTGTTTGGGAGAACAGTTTGTCTGTACACAAAATTATGGTATGAGTGAACTTTGCGGACCGGGTGTTTCGGGAGAATGTACACAGCTTTGTGGAATGCATATTAATGAAGACTGGTTTATTCCTGAAATTATTGATCCTGAAACAGAGGAAGTTCTTCCGCCGGGAGAAAGAGGAGAACTTGTTGTTACCTGTCTTGGAAAAGAGGCGCTTCCGATCGTAAGATACCGAACCGGAGATATGACAAGACTGATGTATGAGCCGTGTAAATGCGGAAGAACAACCTGCAGAATGGAAAATCTTTCCGGTCGTGCAGATGATATGCTTGTTATCCGAGGAGTTAATGTATTCCCGACACAGATTGAAGAAGTGCTCTTAAAGATTGATGAGATCGGACCGCATTATGAGATACTTGTAGAGAGAAAGAACCGTCTGGATGTAATGACGATTACGGTAGAGCTGATCGATGACAGACTTCTTGACAGCTATGCAAAATTAAGTGAACTTGAGACGAGGATTAAGTCAGCATTGAAATCGCAGCTTGGACTTGCAACCTGTATCAGGCTTGTGGCGCCGAACTCTTTAAGACGGTTTGAGGGTAAGGCAAAGAGAGTAACAGATTTACGAAGGATGGACTTTGATATGGCAGAGAAAGTGATCATGCTCGGCAATGAGGCGATTGCGAGAGGAGCATACGAAGCAGGGGTAAAGGTATCGTCTGCTTATCCGGGAACTCCGAGTACCGAGATAAGTGAATACCTTGTACAATATAAAGATGATGTGTATGAAGAGTGGGCGCCGAATGAAAAAGTGGCGACAGAAGTGGCGGTCGGAGCAAGTCTTGCCGGAGTACGTTCTATGGCATGCATGAAGCATGTCGGTTTGAATGTGGCGGCAGATCCGCTGTATTCGGTTTCTTATATGGGAGTAAACGGAGGACTTGTTCTTGTTGTTGCAGATGATCCGGGACTTACAGTTCTCAGAACGAACAGGATACGAGGATGGTTGCAAGAGCCGCTCAGATTCCGGTGATTGAACCGTCGGACAGTGCGGAGGCAAAAGATTTTTTTAAGACGGCGTTTGAATTGAGTGAACAGTTTGACAGACCCTTTATTTTCAGGACAACAACAAGACTTGCACATTCGCAGGGAATTGTAGAGTTGTGTGATCGTGCGCAGGTCGAAGATAAACCGTATGAGAAAAATATTCCGAAAAATGTCATGATGCCGGGAAATGCGAAACTTCGTCATGTCGAAATTGAAAAACGCAATCTTGAACTGGCAGAAGCAGCGAATACACTTTCGCTGAATAAGATGGAGATGAATGATACAAAGATAGGAGTTATTACAAGCGGTATCCCTTATCAATATGTAAAAGAAGCGCTTCAGATGCATCTGTTCTTAAACTTGGACTTGTGAATCCTCTTCCGAAAAAATTGATCGAAGAGTTTGCATCAAAAGTCGAGACGCTGTATATCGTAGAAGAACTTGACCCGGTAATTGAAGAACAAGTTCGTTCATGGGGAATTCCGGCTGTAGGAAAAGAAATTTTTACAGTGCAGGGCGAGTACAGTGCCAATATGCTTCGCAAAGCGATACTGAAAGAAAATCCGGATCTGAAAAAACCGGCAGAAGCTCCGGGAAGACCGCCGATTCTTTGTCCGGGATGTCCGCATAGAAGTGTTTTCCATGTATTGAATAAGCTGAAAATGCATGCTGCCGGCGACATCGGATGTTATACGCTTGGAGCGGTTGCGCCTTTGAGCGTAATCGATACGACGATGTGTATGGGATCAAGCATTTCGACGCTTCATGGAATGGAGAAAGCAAAAGGAAAAGAATACATAAAAAATTGGGTTGCCGTAATCGGCGATTCCACCTTTTTGCATACAGGCATCAATCATTGATGAATATGGTATATAATCATGCGACAGGAACAGTACTGATCCTTGATAATTCGACAACAGGAATGACAGGACATCAGGACCATGCGGCTACAGGGAAAACTTTGCAGGGCGATCCGACATATGCGATTGATATTCCGGCTTTGTGTCGTGCAGTGGGCGTGAAAAATGTTTATGAGATCAATGCTTTTGATCTTTTGCTGCTTGAAAAAACGATCAAAGAAGAGGTGGCAAGAGACGAAGTATCGGTCATTATTACAAAAACTCCGTGTGTACTTCTTGATAAGAGGAAAAAGCCGCTTTATATTGCACATGCCGATAAGTGCAAAAAATGTGGAATGTGCATGAAGCCGGGATGTCCGGCAATGACGAAAAACCCGGACGGAACGATTCATATTGACGATACAATGTGTACAGGATGCGGTTTGTGTAAAGATTTGTGCAAATTTGATGCAATCGAGCTTATAAAGGAAGGTGAGTAAGGGATGGCTGTGAAAAATATTATGATCGTCGGTGTGGGCGGACAGGGAACTTTGCTCACAAGCCGCATTCTCGGAGGTCTTACGATCGCGGGCGGATATGATGTGAAATTATCGGAAGTTCACGGAATGGCACAGAGAGGCGGAAGCGTCGTTACATTTGTTCGATACGGAGAAAAAGTGGCGGAACCGATTGTGGAAGAAGGCAGGCAGATGTAATTATTGCATTTGAGCGGCTTGAGGCGCTTCGCTATGCGCACTTCTTGAAGAAAGACGGAGTGTTGATCGTAAATGACTGGCGAATCGATCCGATGCCTGTCGTGATCGGAGCAGCCCGGTATCCGGAAAATATTTTAGAAGATTTGGAAAAAGAATATAAAGTCTATAAAGTAGATGCAACAGAAGAATCAAAGAAACTGGGAAATCCGAAAGTGTTTAACCTGATCGTCCTCGGCGTAGCGGCACAGCATATGGATTTTACAAAAGAGCAGTGGTATGAAGTGATAGAGAAAACGGTTCCCCAAAAGACAGTCGAATTAAATAAGAAAGCTTTTGATGTGGGATATACGTTGAAATAGGTGGAAGCCATATAAAAGAAAAAGACATATGATAATGAATGTATCGTAACAACAAACAATCTGTGTGAAAAAATATTGGCAGATATTGACAGAGAATCTAAAAGGAAAGGCGGTGATAGTTAATGATCAGGCAGATATCAGTTTTTGTGGAAAATCAACCGGGAAGTATGATGAATGTGACAAACGTACTTACTGAGGCGCATGTCAATATTCGTGCAATTTCAACATTTGATACTCCGGAATTTGGCATAATGCGTTTGGTAGTAGATGATCCGGTCCGCGCAAAAGAAAGTTTAACGTCAAAAGGGTTTGTAAATCGCGTCAGTGATGTGATCGGTGCGGAACTAAAAGACGAAAAGGGAAATCTGAATCAGATGTTGAAAATACTGGCAGACGGACAGATCAATGTAAATTATATCTATTCTTTCGTAATCCGAGAAGGGAAAGCCCCGGTCATGGTATTTCATACTGATGACTTTGAAAAAGCGGAGAGCGTTCTGAAGCAGGCGGATGTAAAGCTTGTGGAGGAAGAGGATTTATAAAAGATATATAATTGACTAAAGGAGAAGAAATAATGGCTGCAGTATCAAGAGAAAACTGGGTTGAGAGGATTCGTGATCCTAAGATTGAATGCATGAGCAGGGACGAGATGGCCGCTCTTCAGAGCAGACGGCTTGTCGAGGTAGTAAACAGAGTATAATAATAATGTAGAATTTTATCGAAAAAAAATGCAGGATATGGGAATAGAGCCCGGTGACATCAAATCTATTGAAGATATCGGAAAACTTCCGTTTACAACAAAAGAAGATTTAAGGGAAAATTATCCTTTTGGACTTTTGGCAATACCGAAAAAGGATGTTGTCCGTGTGCAGGGAACATCCGGTACAACAGGAAAACTGACGATTGCTCCTTATTCGCAGAAAGATGTAGAAGTATGGGGGGAATGTGTGGCAAGAGAACTGACGATGGCAGGACTTACCGAGGAAGATATTATACATGTCTGTTATGGTTATGGTCTGTTTACCGGAGGCCTTGGACTGGATTTTGGAGCAAGAGCGCTCGGGGCAATGGCGATTCCGATGTCTGCAGGCAATACAAAGCGTCAGATGATGTGTATGGAAGATCTTGGAGCCACTGCATTTGCGTGTACGCCTTCGTATGCTTTGTATCTTGCAGAATCCATTCAAGAAGCAGGGATTGTTGACAGGCTGAATCTGAAAGTCGGTATTCACGGCGCAGAACCGTGGACGGAAGAAATGCGGAAAAAGATTGAAGATATCCTTCACATTAATTGTTTTGATATTTACGGACTTTGTGAAATTACAGGTCCGGGAGTGGCTCAGGATTGTATCCATAAAGCGGGACTTCATGTACAGGCTGATTATTTCTATCCTGAAGTTTTGAATCCGACAACCCATGAACGTGTGCGGACGGAGAAACAGGCGAACTTGTGTTTACAACTCTTGCGAAGGAGGCAATGCCGCTTTTAAGATATCGGACAAAAGATCTTACAAGTATTGATCACAGTACCTGTGCCTGTGGAAGAACACTGCCGAGAATTTCTAAATTTACAGGAAGAACCGACGATATGAAAGTAATTCGCGGTGTAAATGTATTCCCGACTCAGGTTGAAACGGCGCTTCTTTCAATCGGAGGAGTTGTAGCGCCTCATTATATGATGATTGTTGACAGGGAAGATAATCTTGATGTACTGACTGTTATGGTAGAGGTAGACGAATCTGTATTTTCAGATGAAATCAGAAAACTTGACGCTCTCAGAAATAAGATTGCAGCTACATTAAAGACTGCGCTTGGCGTATCTGTAAAAGTGAAGCTTGTAGAGCCGAAGTCGATTCAAAGAAGTGAAGGAAAAGCTGTTCGCGTGATTGACAACAGAGATCTGTAGAAGGAGGAGAGAACGAATGGGAATTACAATTCAACAACTGTCGGTATTTCTTGAAAACAGAGAAGGAAGACTGGATGAAGTCCTTTCTGTATTAGCGGGAAATGATGTCAATATCGTTGCCTTAAGTTTGGCTGATACAACAGAATACGGAATGCTTCGTATGATCGTGTCGGATCCAAACAAAGGAAAAGCGGTTTTAAAAGAAAACGGAATTACGGCAATGCTGACAGATGTCATTGCTCTGCGAGTTCCTCATGAGACAGGGTCTTTGAGCCGTGCGATGCATCAGATTGTAGACGGAGATGTAAATATTGAATATATGTATGCTTTTGCAAACGGAGAAGATGCCTCTGCGGTTTTAAAATGTGATGATCCTGCAAGGGTTGTAGATATTTTGAGAGGAAGCGGATTCGATGTATGGGAAGCTTCAGAAGCATATGTGTCTAATATAAAATAGCACGAGCAAAGCTAATAACGGTATAAAACATACAGGAACAGAGTCTGTTTAAAACTGTTCCTGTGTTATAACTAAAAACAAGAAAAACCGGGCAGTTCGATTACTGTCCGGTTCTCTTTTTTAATCTCATTTCTCTGTATTGCTTTTTAATAATAAATAAATCGAGTTTGTTTATATATTAAAAGGTACATTAAAAAATCTGATTAAAGTTTTACTACGTTAGTTGCCTGCGGTCCTTTAGCGCCTTCTGTTACTTCGAACTCTACAGCCTGACCCTCTTCCAGAGTCTTGAATCCATCCATTACAAGTCCTGAATAGTGAACGAAAATATCGTTTCCTTCTGAGTCAGAGATGAATCCGTAACCTTTCTGGTTATTGAACCATTTCACTGTACCTGTCATTGTGTTGCCCTCCATTTAAGAAAAAATAAATATGTTTCTGTATTAAAAAATGAGTTTTCAATACCGGCTAAGTTTAGCATGGTTAACAGCAAAAGTCAACGGATGATTGATAAAAGTGTGACAGAAAGATTGAAAAATTAGTGAATATGTTATATACTGTAAAAAGTACAACAAAAGTACGATGAAATCATTAAGGAGGACTAAGAGAATGAAAGAATTTAAATACGTTGTAACAGATCCGGAGGGAATACACGCAAGACCGGCAGGAATTCTTGTAAAACAGGCAGCAGGATATACATCATCCGTTAAAATTACAAAAAGGTGATAAAACAGCAGATGCAAAGAGAATCTTCGGAGTGATGGGGCTTGGCGTAAAAACAGGCGAAGAAGTTACGATTACAGTAGAAGGTGACGATGAAGATAAGGCATTTGCAGAATTAGAGGCATTTTTTAAAGAAAATTTATAAATCGGATTAAGGGAGAATTTATAAAATTATGATTACAATAAAAGGAAAAAGTGTATTTGGCGGCGTTTCTATTGGAAAGATCATGTTTTATAAAAGAAATGAAAAAGTGATCAAAAGAACGCATGTAGATGATGTCGATGCAGAGTGGAAGAGATTCTGCGATGCAAAGGATACGGCAGTATCCCAGTTGAAAGAATTGTACGATAAAGCAATAGAAGATGTCGGAGAGGCAAATGCGATGATTTTCGAGATCCATCAGATGATGCTTGAGGATCTTGATTATCTTGAGTCTATTGAGAATATCATCCGTACACAGGAAGTGAACGCAGAATTTGCAGTTGCAACAACAGCAGATAATTTTGCACAGATGTTTGCTGCAATGGACGATGCTTATATGCAGGGAAGAGCGGCGGATGTAAAAGATGTGTCTGAGCGGGTATTGGATATTTTGTGCGGAGTATCCGGCGGTATGAAAGAGATGACTGAGCCGTGTATTATCGTGGCAGATGATCTGGCTCCGAGTGAGACGGTACAGCTTGATAAGAGCAAAGTTCTCGGTTTTGCTACAATGTATGGATCTTCCAATTCACATACGGCAATTCTTGCCCGTACAATGAATATTCCGGCGGTGATCGGACTCGGAGAAGATCTGTTGACAAAATATGACGGTAAAATGGCGGTGATTGACGGATTTACCGGAATGTTATACATTGATCCTGATGAAGAAACAATGAAAGTCATGGAAGAAAAGCGCGCGAAAGATCAGGAGCAGAAAGCGCTTCTTGAGCAGCTTAAAGGAAAAGAAAATGTAACTAAGAGCGGACAGAAGATCAATGTGTATGCAAACATCGGTAATGTTTCAGACGTAGGAGCAGTATTGAAAAATGATGCGGGCGGTATCGGTTTGTTCCGAAGCGAGTTCCTGTATTTGGAAAATTCGGATTTCCCGACAGAAGAGCAGCAGTTTGCAGTGTACAAACAAGTCGCTGAAAATATGGCAGGCAAGAAAGTAATCATTCGTACACTGGATATCGGTGCGGACAAGCAGGTTGATTATTTCGGACTTGATAAAGAAGAGAATCCGGCTCTCGGATATCGAGCAATCCGTATTTGTTTGACGAGAAAAGAGATCTTTAAGACGCAGCTTAGAGCTCTTTATCGTGCGGCGATGTTTGGAAATATCTCTATTATGTTCCCGATGATTATTTCAGTTGCGGAAGTTCATGAAATTAAAGCCATCATTGCAGAGGTGAAAGAAGAGCTTAAAAACGAGGGAATCCCGTTTAAGGATGATGTGGAACTCGGCGTTATGATTGAGACACCGGCATCTGTTATGATCAGTCGTGAATTGGCGAAAGAAGTGGATTTCTTCAGTGTGGGAACAAACGATCTTACACAGTATACATTGGCGATTGACCGTCAGAATGCAAAATTGGATAAGTTTTATGATCCGCATCACCCCGCAGTACTTGCTATGATCAAGATGGCGGCGGATAATGCCCATGCAGAAGGTGCTTGGATCGGTATTTGCGGTGAACTTGGAGCAGATCTTGAATTGACAGAAGAATTCCTTAAGATGGGATTAGATGAGCTGTCAGTATCTCCGGCTATGGTTCTCCCGCTTAGAAAGCGTATCAGAGAGTGCGAATAAAGCAAATATAAATTGCATATAAAGAGCAGATAAAAAGCTGATTTTTAAATGGTAAGTTTGAAGCTTATCGTTTAGGATCAGCTTTTTGTTATAGATAAAATTGGGGGATTTTATAGTGTGTTACAAAGTTTCTTGCTTGAGTTATTGTGGCGGATGCAGAATAGACTCTTGAAAAAACAGAACATATGTGCTACTCTTTAATAGAACACATGTTCTAACAAGAAAGAGGAAGGTTTTCGGAAAATGTTGAAACTGATGCAGACGGAGATGACTTAGGAGAAAAGCTAGAGATATTGTCTGATGCGGCAAAATACGATGTTTCATGCACATCTGGCGGCACAGAGCGCAAGGGAGACGGAGAAGGAATGGGAAACTGCAGGAAAGCAGGAATTTGTCATAGTTTTTCGGCAGACGGGCGGTGTATTTCTCTTCTGAAGATTCTCTTTACAAATGAATGTATTTATGATTGTAAATATTGCGTGAACCGATCAGGAAATGATGTTGTACGTACATCTTTTACTCCGGAAGAAGTATGTACTTTGACGATGGAGTTTTATAGAAGAAATTATATAGAAGGATTATTTTTAAGTTCAGGGGTTTTAAAAAAGTCCGAATTATACAATGGAACTTTTGTATACAGTGTTATACAAGCTGCGCCATGAACACAATTTTCAGGGATATATTCATGTGAAAGCGATTCCGGGAGCGGATTCTCGTCTTATTCAGATGACGGGGTATCTTGCAGATAGGATGAGTGTGAATATAGAACTTCCTACTGCGGAAAGCCTTCGTCTTTTGGCACCGCATAAAACGCGGAAGAATATCCTTGCACCAATGCGTTTTGTACAGCAGATGTCAGCGGAAAATCAATATGAAATTCAAACTTATCGTCATGTGCCTAAGTTTGTTCCGGCAGGACAGAGCACGCAGATGATCATAGGCGCTACACCGGAGTCTGATTATCAGATTTTGCATGTGGCAGAGTCGTTGTATAAAAAATTTGATCTTAAGCGAGTATTTTATTCTGCATTCATTCCGGTCAACGAAGATAAAAATCTTCCGTCTGTCAAAGAGCAGCGACCTCCTCTTTTAAGAGAGCACAGGCTTTATCAGGCTGACTGGCTTCTCAGATACTATCATTTTGAAGCAGGAGAACTTTTGGATGAAGAAAATCCTAATTTTAATGCATATCTTGATCCGAAATGCTTTTGGGCGTTAAGGCATCTCGAAGAATTTCCGATCGAGATAAATTACGCGGCATATGATATGCTTCTTAGAGTTCCCGGAATAGGGTATAAATCAGCATCGCGCATTGTGAAAGCGCGCAGGATGGGGATGCTTGATTTTGAAGATTTAAAGAAAATGGGAGTTGTTTTGAAGCGGGCGCTCTATTTTATTACATGTAAAGGAAAAATGATGTATCCGATTCGAATGGATGAAGATTATATTACAAGAAATCTCCTTAATACAAAAGAAAAACTGCCCGAAGGCGCAGATGATGAGCTTTCGTCAGTTGTCGTTATTTGACGATATGGGGATAGAATAGGAGGTAAAATAAGAGCTGCTGATTTTTGGTTACTTTGAAAAATAAGAGAATATCCGGCAGATTGGGGGAAGCGATGAAACAGATCTATATATGTGAAGATACGATAACCGGCATTTATTCAGCTTTGCATGATGCCTGGAAAGAATGCAGAGATACGCAGGCGGGTGTCGAACTGAGGGGGAGGACACAGCGGCAGCTTTTTTGTGAGTACAGAATAGTAGAAGAATCAGAAGAAAAAGCGCTGAGATTAGAAAGAATGATAAAGCATCATCTCGGATACAATGCCTACTGGGAGATTTACCATGCGCTTCTTTCGACAGATGACAGAAAAGGAACGGTAGTATTTGAAGTGCTGCAGGAAGCCAGAAAAATCAGGCAGAGTGAAAAGATAATGGAACATTTAGGGTGTCCGGCAGTTGCGGATGTATTTTCTATGAGCAGGAGCGTGTCCAATGAAGCGCATAGATATGAAGAATTTATTCGTTTCAGAGAACTTGAAAACGGAATTTTGTTTTCGGAGATTACTCCGAAAGCGCAGATTTTAACTTGTGTTGCAGATCATTTTGAGGATAGGTTTCCATTGGAAATTGGATCATATATGATAAAACGCATAAAGTATGTCTTGTACACGGAGTTAGGAAAAGATGGAGACTTGTGTGGGGAGAGCTTTTTAATGAGAGAGCGGCAGAGAATATATCGGAAGAGGAACGGAAATATGAGTTTTTGTGGAAGCGGTTTTTTCATTCGGTTTCGATCAAAGAGAGGGAGAATCCCAAATGTCAGCAGGCGCACCTTCCTTTTCGATATAGAGGGGAAATGACGGAATTTAGTTGTGCGGAAGATAAAATAGGATTATGATAGAACTATCATGAAAATTTCAAAATGCAGATAAGATGCGGTGAAGTGAAAGTGCTTATATGAATATCCGAAATTTTGATGAAATACGAAGTGACAGAACGGGCAGAGATATTATTGAAAGAAGAAGTGAAGATTGTTCGTATTTCCGTGAGAGATTTAGTTGAATTTGTTTTGCGGGAAGGCGATATCGATAATCGAAAAATAGGAATGTCAGATAAAGATGTTATGGCTATGGGCGGAAGGCTTCACAGAAAAATACAACGGCAGATGGGATCGGATTATCATGCGGAAACAGCGATGAAGCTTCAGATTCCATGTGGAGAATTCGATCTTAGAGTTGAGGGGCGGGCAGACGGAGTTATTATAAAAGGGGATACATCTGAAGTAATTATAGATGAGATTAAAGGTATTTTGCGTGATTTGAGTTTGATCGAACAGCCGGTGAATGTCCATCTTGCTCAGGCAAAATGTTATGCGTATATATATGCAAAGCAGCATAGCCTGCGTGAAATCGGTATTCAGATGACATACTGCAATTTGGATACAGAAGAGATTCGACGATTTTTATCACACTATACGTATGAAGCATTGGAATGCTGGTTTGAAGAATTGATCAGTAGTTATGAAAAATGGGCTCGATTTCAGATTAAGTGGGAGGAAAAGAGGAATTCGTCAATTCGATTGGTTGAATTTCCGTTTTCTTACAGGGAAGGGCAAAGAGAGGTGGCAGCGGCGGTTTACCGTACTATATTACGGAAAAAGAAGCTGTTTCTTCAGGCTCCGACCGGAGTCGGAAAAACGATATCTACTTTGTTTCCGTCGGTAAAAGCGATAGGAGAGGGCTGGGAGAAAGATTTTTACCTGACGGCAAAAACAATTACAAGAACTGTTGCGGAACAGGCGTTTCGGATACTGGGAGAACAAGGTCTGCAGATGAAAGTGATTACGCTTACTGCGAAAGAAAAGATATGTAAATGTGAGGAGACAGAATGCAATCCTGTTTCATGTCCATATGCAAAAGGTCATTTTGACCGCGTGAATGACGCAGTGTATGATCTGATAATGAATTACAATGAAATTACAAGAGACGTGATTGAAAATCAGTCTGAAAAATATATGGTTTGTCCTTTTGAAATGTCATTGGATGTTTCGTTATGGGTAGATGCAGTTATATGTGATTATAATTATGCGTTTGATCCGACGGCACATTTGAAACGTTTTTTTTTCTGAAAATGCAGGGAAAATATATTTTTCTTGTAGATGAGGCGCATAATCTTGTCGAACGAGGAAGGGAAATGTACAGTGCCCGGTTGTATAAAGAAGATTTCCTTGAATTGAAAAAAATGATGCGTGTTAAAGAACCGATTCTTTCAAAAAAAGCAGACGAAGTAAACCGACAGTTTCTTTTATTAAAGAGAGAATGTGAAGAATATAGAGTGCTTGAAAGTGTTTCTCATCTGGCGATAAAATTGATGAATCTTTTGGCGGAGATGGAACGTTTTTTTTGAGAAATCTTCCGAATCGGATAAACGGGATCAAGTTTTAGAATTGTATTTTAAAGTAAGAGAGTTTTTAAATATTCATGATATTCTGGATGAAAATTATGTTATATATAGTGAGTATCAGCAAGACGGCAGATTTATGGTAAAGCTTTTTTGTGTAAATCCGGCAGTGAATTTACAGGCATATTTAGAATATGGTATCGGAACGGTCTTTTTTTCGGCAACGCTTCTTCCGGTCCGTTATTATAAAAAGCTTTTATCGATTGAAACAGATGATTATGCGATCTATGCGGATTCTCCGTTTCCGAAAGACAGTCGGCTGCTTTTGATCGGAAGAGATGTGAGTACAAGATATACACAGCGTGGGCCGGAGATGTACCGGCGGATTGCGTCATATATTGTGGGTGCAGCAGATGCGAAAAAGGGAAATTATATGGTGTTCTTTCCGTCCTATCGGGTAATGGAAGAAGTGCATAGTGTTTTTTCGGAAAAGTGCGGAAAAATTTCTTCTGCTGTTCAGTCTCCGTTTATGAGTGAAGAAGACAGAGAGGTGTTTCTTAAAGAGTTCGATGAGATAAGGGAAGAAAGCTTTGTCGGTTTTTGCGTGATGGGAGGAATTTTTTCTGAAGGGATAGATTTGCCGGAAGATAAGTTGATCGGTGTGATCATTGTTGGAACAGGACTTCCTCAAGTATGTAATGAACGGGAGATTGTCAAACAGTATTTTAGCGGAATCGGTTCAGATGGTTTTGAATATGCATATCTCTATCCGGGGATGAATAAAGTGCTTCAATCTGCAGGAAGGGTGATCAGGACAGAAAAAGACAGAGGACTGATCCTTTTGCTCGATGAGCGGTTTTCCACAGGAAGGTATCGGGAATTATTTCCCAGAGAATGGAGTAATGCCCGACACTGTACTGCGGAAAGTTTGACGAGTTACATGCAGGAATTTTGGGAATGTTAGCATGTTTTATCACGGAAGTAACTCAAAAATTCCATTGAGGCACGTGAGAGCGGAAGGTGTTCGTTGTATGCGATAGCAAGTTCGCGCTCGGGAAGTTCTTCTTTTGTGTGCAGGATGAATACGTCTTCGCTGTCAGGGGAAATACAATAGTCCGGCACAAAAGCAATGCCTATCCTATGCGTGCCAGATCGATCAGCAGATCATTGCTCGTAAGTTCGATTTCGGGAACAAGATCGAGCTGATGTTGTTGAAATACCTGATGAAGAAATTCGTTGGTCGTACTGTTTTTGTCCAGCATTAAGATGGGATATTTCAACAGTTGGGAGAAGTCAGAGTTTCTCCTTTTAGTTTTTGGAAAGTATTTCCGGCGATAAACACGTCTCTGAATTTTTTGATGCGCATAACGGAAGTTGTTGTTCCGAGGTGATTGTTCGGAAAGTTTACAACAGTAAGATCTACAAGTCCGTTTCGCAGAAGCTCGGCACATTTCATGGACGTTTGGTTGATTACTTTGATATGCGCGCCGGGAAATGCTTTATGAAAGCGCTCTAAGTAAGGAATCAGGAAATAGCGGCATATAGTATCGCTGGCACCGATGCGTATTTGCCTCCGGTTGATGCCGCGTCGAGAAGTTGGGTTTCACCTTTTTGAATCAGATTCATAGCGGGTTCAACATGCCGCATAAGAATTTCTCCTTCGGGAGTCAGTTGAACTTTTTTTGTACTTCTGATAAAAAGTGTCTGATCTAGTTTTCTCTCTAATGTTTTGATAGACTGGCTGACTGCGGATTGTGAAATATAGAGCTGTTTGGATGCTTCTGAAAAGTTTAAAGTAGAAGCAACGTGATAAAAAACTTTGTAAAGTTCATAATTAATATCGATCACTATTAGACCTCCTAATAAATACTACAGGTATTATAAGATATATTTTATAAAATTACAATAAATTTGGAGGATAGTAGAGCGGTGACAGGAAGATTATTGTTTGAGATTCATAAAAAAGTGAGATGTATGGGAGACGTAGAATGAATGGGAAAACCAAGAAAATTATTCAGTGGACAGCGGGGTGATTTTTTCATTATTAATCATTTTTGTAATTTTGATTTCTTCTTTTGAAATTGTTCTGTATTCGGATATGAGTGTTTACCGCAAAGAATATGAAAAGTATGAAGTGTTGGATGAATTGGATATGACGATGGATGATGCAATGTATGTGACACGTGAAATGATGGATTATTTGCGGGGAGATAAGGAAACATTATCTGTTATCACAGAAGTGGAGGGGAAAAGACAAGATTTTTTTAATGAACAGGATAGGTTTCATATGAGAGAGGTCAGAGATATTTTTGCCGGAGGGCTGCGATTGAGAACTGCGGCGCTTGTGGCGGCAGCAGTCTCCCTTTTGATTCTATATATGTGTCGCGCGGATGTTAAGAAGATCCTTCCACAGACATATCAGGTGGCAGTGGGGATTGTTTTGATCCCGACAGCAGGGATCGGAATTGCCGCGGCGATTGATTTTAATTCAGTATTTGTACAGTTTCATAATATCTTTTTTGACAATGATCTTTGGCTGTTTGATCCGGCGGAAGATTTTATGATCCGAATGCTTCCCGAAGGTCTTTTTTATGATATGGCATTCAGAGTCGGAAGCCTATTTGCCGGGATTCTTGTAATACTTTTTCTGTTAAGTCTTTATATGAGATGGAGAGAAAACAGTCGAAAAGTAAAAGAAAAAACAGGAAAAAAGAAAAATGATTAGTATTGCTTATTAGAAAGTTTAGTTATATTAATTATACTAATGATGTGAAGTGTGGTACGATACAAACAGAGGTTTCAGTTAAAAATGGAGGAGACAACATATGAGTAATGTGAAACGTGTATTTGTAGAGAAGAAGCCGGAGTTTGCTGTTGCTGCGAAGGAGCTGGGTCATGAAATCCGCCATTATCTCGGTATTACAGATGTGACGGGAGTGCGTGTGCTGATTCGATATGATGTGGAAAATATTTCAGATGAAACTTTTGAAAAGGCATGTCAGGGGGTATTTGCAGAACCGCCTGTAGATATTCTTTATAAAGAGACATTTAATATGTCTGATGCGGATCACAGCTTTTCGGTAGAGTATCTTCCGGGACAGTTTGATCAAAGAGCTGATTCGGCAGAACAGTGTGTAAGATTTATTAAAGAGGATGAAACACCGGTGATCCATACGGCAACGACGTATGTGATCGAAGGTACGATTTCGGAAGAAGAATTTGCGGCGATAAAGAATCATTGTATCAATCCGGTTGATTCAAGAGAAGCCGGAGAAGAAAAACCGGAAACACTCGTGACGGTTTTTGATGATCCGGAAGATGTGATCGTATTTGAAGGATTCAAAGAAATGAAGGAAGACGAACTAGAAAAGCTTTATAGTTCATTGGGCTGGCAATGACTTTTAAAGATTTTCTTCATATTCGCAATTATTATAAAGATGAAGAGACATAGAGATCCGACGATGACGGAGATCCGA
>ENA-OQAA01000344-OQAA01000344.1-human-gut-metagenome-genome-assembly--contig:-NODE-344-length-33033-cov-2.103325_pt1 | contig 33033 bp, 28 predicted proteins | sample MGYA00242489_ERZ504515 | MGnify/ENA primary metagenome ERZ504515 (study PRJEB26092, sample SAMD00036237) | human gut metagenome | host: Homo sapiens | study: EMG produced TPA metagenomics assembly of... | reverse complement strand
GTCAACTCTTCCAATACAGAATTTGCGGTAGGTTACCAGTTTGCAGCTTCTGTCAATCACCGTATCACTGCCGCAGTTTATCAAGGTATGGCTGTACGCGCTGTTTCCACAGCCAAGAACGTACCGTTCAACAAGGCTCTGCTCTATCAGAAGTGGTATCTTGACAATGGCCAGGACGGTAAGCAGCACGTGTTTGAAGGACCTTTCACGCAGTGGGGTGTTACGGACAACTGGAGCACAGTTTCCAACGGACAACCCAACATTGAACAGCAGATTCATTGGGAGATGGGTACGGATAATGGCTGGATAGGTTATACTTACGGAAAGGACTATGGTTATATGGAGCTCAAGGAGGACGGTACGGTGAATATTCATCGTATTGCCGAAGACGGTACCGTGACCGATGAAACCGGTAAGTTTACGATTGACGAGGCGAATAAAGTGATTGACATCGACATAGATGTGCTTTGTGCAATACTTGGATTGGCACGAAGAGTGGTAAGCTGAACATTCTGTCGTTGACTGCCGACGGCTTGCAGATTGCCCTGCCCGATGGCGACTATGGCTATTCGTTGAACTATTACAGCCAGGCCAAGGCCGATGCCGATGCGCAGGTTCCTGTATTGCTCAATATCGCCGATTCATCATGGCAGGAAGTTGGGATGCACTGCTTGTAGCCATTTCACCCGAAGACTTGGCTGGACAGCACACGTTTGTTTTCGAGGGAACTTGTACCGATGCTATGGTGTTTACGCTTGACTTTGCCGGTATGGCGAAGCGCTATCCCAATTCGTTTGTACGCATTGACGACATCAAGCTGGACGGTACTTCCATCCGGTTTGATGCCAACCGCTTCTATTATGGCGACATTGAAGGAAACGGCAAGTACCGTGTTCAGTTGTTCAATGCTTATGGGGCGGGTTCTGTAGGCAATGCTGTTCCTCTCAGTCCGTTCAGCAATGTAGAAAATCAAGGTACCGAGCCTGCCATCCATTTCAAGGAGAAGCTTGAGATTGTCTGCACCGTCATTACCGACGGTACCGGTGCAGGTATTTATACGCCCAATCTGGTTACTGTCAATCCGGATTGGGGAAGTGCATGGGGATATAACGCAGGAGCTACGTTCGAGGTGAAATACGAGAACTTCCAGTACAGCCTTGTGGCTTCTCAGTTCGACATTAAGTACGAATCTGCCGACTATGCGGCAGGTTCCATCATGACCTTCGTTGAAGTGGCTGACATTTACAAGTATTTCCCCGGTTTACATGCCACACTTGACAACCTCTATCTGGATGGCAAGGAAGTGACATTTGATGCATCCAAAGTGCTCGATGCCAATGAATCCCCGAAGTATCGTCTGGAACTTTGGAATTGCTATGGGACAACAAAGGATAAAGGGTGCGCTTTCGGTACTCCTGATGGTGATGTTATCAAGGAACTTGGTTTCAGCAGTTCTATGGAAGTGAAGTTCACGTTCCACACTCTTTTCTCTGTTCCTGAATGGTAAGAGGGATAGACGGAAATATACTGGTTAGATAGGAAATCCGGGATGCAGGCCATCCCGGATTTTTTGTTTTGCCCTCACCGGTGTGCATCGTTCTGATATAGATTGAAGAACCATAGAGAGAATAAAATAAAGGAGGTGGTCCGTAAGGCGGCGCTTTGATAGCTCTTTGCCTTGTACTTTGTTCGGACGGGATGGGTACTTATTGCGATAAACATAGTGATTTTATGGTATCTCCACTAAAGTGGTCCGCCTTGTTCATAGTAGTGAACAAATCAGCCCACTTAGGTGAACAAACTTGTTCACCTAAGTGGGCCGTTCATGAATCTTTGTACTGAACCGGACAGACAAAAGGGCGGAAGCGGAGAAAAGCAGGGGCTTTCTCTAAGATTGGCTGCTATTTTCCTTCGTAATCAAAGTATTCAAAGTCTGCATATGCTTTTGAGGTTTGAGAACCGGAGACGGCATACAATCCCAGCATGATTCCCGTAAAGCCACCGGCAGTTTCTGTACTGATATAGCGCGTATTCATTCGGCCCAGTTCTTTGAAGTCCTTTCCGTTTGTGGCATACTCGAACGAATAGATTTCGTTGCTGCCTTTTACACGGAGTTGTACTTTCCCCTGGGGCAGAATAACTTCCTTTTCCGTATGGGTCAATTCATTCAATTGGTAGCGCAATACTACAGCTTGTTTCCCGTCTGCCAATTGCTTGACTAATAAATCGTAATGGATGATTCGAACATGTAGACCGTCAGGCCGGCTTCGTCGCCACTGGCGGCTTTTTTCAGTTGCATGGAAGTGGTGGCTGTGAAGTCGATATGTTCTTGCCGGCGGCCGGCAAAAGTAGGACTGCCTTTCCCGTTGTTCAGGTTTACGGGGGTTGCTTTCAGACGGAGGTTACCGGAAGCAAAGGTATAGTTTTCCGGATGATAGTTTCTGATATGAACCCATTCGGGACCTAATTTGCCGTTTTTGAAATCGGTGCGTGCAGGCTTGGGGGCAAGAGGATATTGCGGTAGGGTTGGCACATCCATTTGCAGGGCTATTGTGCCATCTCCGTTTACTACCGGCCAGGCATTCTTGTCCCAGCGCACGGGAGCAAGGAACGTTTCGCGTCCCAGCAGGTGATGGTTGCCGCTTTGCGGACGGAAAGCGAGACACACCATCCACCACGAACCGTCAGGGGCTTGTATCAGGTCGGCATGGCCGGTTCCTTGTATCGGGCTGTTTTGTGCATTCTTGTTGATGTGGGTCAGGATGGGATTGGCGGGATTCTCTTCGTACGGGCCGTCTATATCGCGGCTACGGGCTATTGTCACTTTGTGGCCGTATTCCGTGCCGCCTTCGGAAATCAGCAGATAATACCAGCCGTCTTTCTTGTAAATATGCGGCCCTTCAGGGTGCCGTCCGCCCGTGCCGTTCCAGATGCGTTTGGACTCGTTGAGTTGTTCGCCGGTTTTGGGGTTGATTTCGCACAGATAGATACCTACGCCCGGATTGCTGACAAGTACACTTGTCGTCTTACAAATAGAGGACGGGTCTATACCGCCTTGCTTGAGCCATACGGGTTCTGACCATTCGCCACGCGGGTCGGTAGTGTGTACAAGGAAGTTGCCTTTGTCGGACACGTTGGTGGTAATCATGTAGAATGTACCGCTGTTGTAGCGGATGGTAGGTGCATAGATTCCTCCCCATGGGCCGGCGTGTGAAGCGGCAGTTGTGAGGGGCGCGTCAGGCAGTGTCCGATTTGTTCCCAGTTGATGAGGTCTTTGCTGTGGAACAACGGTACGCCCGGGAAATATTGGAAACTACTGTTGACCAGATAAAAGTCATCTCCTGCGCGGCAGATACTCGGGTCGGGATGGAAACCGGGAATAACGGGATTTTGATAACCTTGCCGGTTTTGTGAAAAGCAGGACAGCTGAGCGCCAGTCCTAAAAGTAACATCATCTTTCTCATAAATGCATTGTATTTTAAATAGTTTATCAGATATATGAATCAGGGTAGTTGAAGGAAGTGTTTATACACAAAAATAAAGTATTCTTTCGGTTCAAGCAAGCCGGATGTGTCTGATGTCATTCAATGATAACTTTTGAGCCCTATTCGGAAACAAATGATACCGTTGCAGATAACATGGCATCGGTGTGTTTTCCGCCTTTTCCGCTACTTTTGCTCTCACTGATTTAACCATTATTTTTAATACGTAAAGACATGATGAAGAATATCATTGAAAAATTCCAAATTTGCCTGGTGCTGTCGGCACTGCTTTTCTCTTCTTTCGTTGCCGCATGTTCCGGCAATGATGATACTGTGACTCCAGAAATAACGATTCCCGCGAACATTCTGACGGATGGAATGACTTTCTCCAAGACCGGAGGAACAAGTACGCTGAACATCAAGTCGAACGTTGCATTGGAAGTTACCAGCAGTGCACCGGAGTGGTGTAAGGTTACTGCCGAAAGTTCTGCTTCGAGTAGTATTTGAAGTATACCGTTATGGCAGAAGCCAATACGGACACGAGTGACCGTGAAGCCAAGGTAACGGTGAAAGCCGGAGGCAGCGAAGTAGGGAGCTTCACAGTGAAACAAACGGCTGCGGACGGATTAATCATATCCAACTCTACCTCTTTCGACCTGCCAGCTGCGGGAGGAGATGTTTCTGTGGTGGTGGAAACCAATGGTGACGTACAAGCCGTTTCCGATGTTTCTTGGATAAAGGCGGTCAATACCCGTGCCATGGAAGACAAGATTTTCAAGTTTACCGTCTCTCCCAATCCTTTGGGAGCGCGCGAAGGCCATATCTCTTTTACTTTGGGTAGCCTGACGGAGACTGTGGCCGTAAAGCAGGGTGCGGGCGAAACCGGCAATATGGAAAGCGATGCCAGGACACTTGCCGCCAAGATGTATGCAGGTATCAATATCGGCAACACGCTGGAAGCTTGTGATAACAAGAACAAGATAGCGAGCGAAACGTTATGGGGAAATCCTAAAGTGAGTGAGGCATATATCAAAGGGCTGAAGGCATTGGGATTTAATGCGGTGCGCATCCCTTGCGCGTGGGATTACTACATTGTGAATCCATCGACCTATGAGATAGATGCTGCATGGCTCGACCGGGTGAGCGAAGTGGTGGGCTACTGTGTAGCCAATGATATGTATGCCATTGTCAATATCCATTGGGATGGCGGTTGGCTTGAAGAGAGTATCACCCATGGTTACAGCAGCGAAGTAGATGCCAAGCAGAAAGCTATCTGGACACAGATTGCCAATAAACTGAATGCTTATGACGAACACCTGCTCTTTGCCGGATGTAACGAACCCGGACAGCAAGACCAGGGGAACGTTGGCACATCGGCCATAGATGTCATCTTGAAATACGAACAGACCTTCATTGATGCCGTGCGTGCCACCGGAGGAAATAATGCGAGCCGTTGTCTGATTGTGCAAGGTCCTTATACCAATATTGACAAGACGGTGAATGACTACACGATGCCCAAGGATGAGGTACCCGACCGTCTGATGGTGGAAGTTCACTTCTATGATCCCTATCAGTTCACCATGATGAACCATGACGAAACCTGGAGCAATGTATTCCTTTATTGGGGTAAGGATAATCATGTATCCGGTTCCATTCATAATGCCACCGGTTACGAAGAAGATTATGTGAAGCAGCAATTCCAGAAGATGAAAACGGCCTATGCAGATAAGGGAATTCCTGTGATTGTAGCGAGTATAGTGCCATGAAGCGGGCAAAAGAAGACAAGATAGAGGGGACTTCTGAACTTGCCTATCCTGATATTGACCAGGAGATGCATAACAAGAGCCGCTCCTATTGGAATGAGGTAGTCACCCGAGAGGCGAAAAACCACGGTTGTGTCCCCTTTTATTGGGAAACCGGCGGTGACATGAACCGTGGTACGGGTACGGCGAAGGAGGCTTATGCCATTGAGGGCATCATGAAGGGAGCCGCAGCCGGTCAATACCCTTATTGATTGAGTGGTGGATAGAATAAAAGACAGTTTTTAAAAGTATCATACAAATAGGTTTTATAGGTTACAAGGATTGTTGATATAGTTTTTTTGATTGGTTACGGAGAAGTATGTCCGCGAGGGATATGCTTCTCCTTCTTTAAAAATCCTTGTCTTTCCTTGCTTTTCTGTTCGTTTTTCACTTCATTTGCAACAAAAATAACTTCCCTTAGCTCTGATAGTATGAAAAGACTGCAACTACTGCTCTTGTGGGTTTGGATGGTATGTTTCTCTGCTGCTTCACATGACTACATGTTTAAACATTTGGAAGTGAAAGACGGACTTTCCAATAATCAGGTTAATGCTATTTATAAAGATTCAAACGGATTCATGTGGTTTGGTACAGCTTCGGGGCTGAACCGCTATGATGGTTACAATATAAAGATTTATCGCAGCCAGAAAGATGACGAGAAATCTCTTCCCGATAGTTATGTCGAGGATATACAAGAAGATGCGTCCGGTAATTTGTGGATACGTACGGGAAGTGGGTATGCCATTTACAACTCGGCTTCCGATGTTTTTGACCGTAATGTGGAAGCTTGGATGTGGAACGTCGGTCTGACCGGAAATCCTTCGCTTATCTATATTGATAAGGAAAAGACTTTCTGGATCTATATTAATGGTAAAGGTGTTTACAGCTATAGAGAAGGACAGAAAAATGCCGTGGCAGTAAAGGAGGCGGATGAACTGCTTGCGAAAGCCGAAGTGTCCGACATGAAAGAATGCGGCGAAGGAATCCTGTTGGTTTTGAGTAACGGTATCTTGGTTTGTATAGATGAGGAAAAGCAAAATATCAAGTGGACCAATCCGGACATTGCCGAAGATTGCAGGGAAGTAAAGAATGCTACCTTTGATTTGTTTGTCGACCATAGTGGGCGGGCGTGGATATTCAGTGTGGAGGGGATGTGGATTTATAGCCTTTCTCGGAAGGTTTGGGAACAGCGTTCTCCCCGAACGGACACCTACAATACCGTACGTGCAGTGGCACAGGATAAATACGGATGTATATGGGTAGGCAGGGATCAGGATGGCGTTGAATTGATAGAACCGGCGGGACGGAAAATCCGTCTGGCGAACGATCCTAATAACGGGCGTACTCTGTCCAACAATACAATAACGGCTCTTTATGAAGATGAGGCCGGTACGATGTGGGTGGGAACCTACAAGAAGGGCGTCTCTTTCTATAATGAAAGTGTCTTCAAATTCGGCATTGCCGATGTAGGCGACATCAATTGTGTGGAGGACGGAGGCGGTGATATCGTATGGGTGGGGACCAACGACCGCGGGTTGATTCGCTGGAATAGCGTGACGGATGAACGTATGTTTTTTTCGCATACGGCAGATCCCCGCTCTATCTCGAGTGATGTCATAGTCTGCCTTCTTCGGGACAGTAGCGGCAGAGTGTGGGCTGGTACTTTCTGGGGCGGACTGAATTGCTATGATGGAAACCGCTTTATCCATTACCGGTCCCGTAAGGGAGACAGTAACTCGCTGGTCTATGACAATGTATGGGCATTGGCAGAAGATGCGGACAAAAATATCTGGATCGGTACGTTGGGGGAGGATTGCAATGCCTGAATCCTCAGACGGGGATATTTACCACCTATTCTACAGGTAATTCAAACCTTGTGTCGGACTATATCTCATCCCTCTGCATCAGCTGTGACAATAATCTGATTATCGGTACTTCGGCAGGGATGGCTTTCATGGACCTGAGGACCGGCGAGATTACAAATTTTGCAGGTACAAAATCGGGTAAGACCAGACTTTCCAACCAAAATATCAATCAAGTTTACGAAGATAGTCGCGGTTTGTTATGGATAGCCACGCGTGAAGGCTTGAATGTATATGACAGCAAACGGGATGAATTGTACGAAGTGCCTATCAAACCCGGTTTCTCCAAACTATTGATATTAGGTATTACGGAAGATGAAAACAAAAGTATATGGATCAGCACCGGAGGAGAACTGATAAACGTGGTGTTGTCCGTTGACAGCAAGACGGAGCAGCCCGTGTTCCGTTGCTATACCTATAATGACAAGGACGGGTTGCAGAGTTGTGACTTCAACCAGCGTTCCCTCAAACGACTGCATACGGGCGAGATTGTAGTGGGAGGACTGTATGCTGAATCGCTTCCAGCCGGGCAACATAAAGTATAACCGTACGTTGCCCAAGGTTATGTTTACCGGTTTCCAGTTGTTCAATGAAGACGTGAAGGTGGGCAAGGAGTATGCAGGACGTGTCATCTTGAAGGAAGCTTTGAATGAAACAGAAGAAGTTGTCTTGGCTTATAAGCAGAATGTGTTCACGGTGCTGTTCGCGTCGGACAATTTCGTGCTGCCCGAAAAGACACAGTATTTCTATAAATTGGAAGGGTTTAATGAGAACTGGCTGACGAGTATGTCCGATATGCATCGCGTTACCTATACCAATCTGGCTCCGGGGACTTACATTTTAAAAGTGAAGGCTACAAACAGTGACGGATATGCGGGTACTGAAGAGGCTTCGCTCAAGATTGTCATTCTTCCGCCTTTCTGGATGACTCCGTGGGCATATATCGTTTATGCTCTTCTGATAGTACGGAGTTGTTTCCTTTTCACTTTATGCCGTACAACGGAGGGAACGTAATAAGTTCAGAATCCGCCAGATAGAGGAAGATGCGAAGAAGAGGAGGAGTTGAGCCAGATGAAATTCCGCTTTTTACGAATGTCAGCCATGAGTTGCGTACGCCGCTTACGCTGATTATATCGCCGATGGAAAGTATGATGAAGGAGATTACGGACGAAAAACTGCATGGCAAGCTACAACTGATGTACCGCAATGCGCAGCGTTTGTTGAATCTGGTCAACCAGTTGCTCGATTTCCGTAAGAATGAGATGGCAGGATTGCATCTCACTTTGTCCGAGGGGGATATTGTGGCGTATGTGCGTAGCTCTGTGCTTCTTTCCTGATGCTTTCTGAAAAGAAACATGTGCATCTGACATTCTTTTCGGCCATGGAATCGCTGAATATGTCATTCGACGAGGATAAAATTGGTAAAGTTGTGATGAATCTTCTGTCCAATGCTTTCAAATTTACTCCGGACGGGGGACGTGTGGATGTGGCATTGGAAATGTCGAAAGAGATGTCCGGAAGATTGCTGATAAAGGTATCGGATACCGGTGTCGGTATCAGGGATGAAGACAAGGAGCGGATTTTTGAACGTTTCTATCAGGTGGAGCAGGAAGAACCGGAGCACCAGTCAACGGGTAGCGGTATTGGCTTGAGCCTGGTACGCGACTTTGTGACGCTGCATGAGGGTACGGTGCGCGTTGTCGACAATGTGGGTTCCGGTAGTGTGTTTCTGGTTGAGCTCCCGGTTAAACATGTACGTGTAAGTCCTCCCAAGCCTGCACCGCTTACAGAAGAGGTGGAAGAGCATGAGGAACTTTTGCCGGGTATGGAAGAGGAAGCGCTTTCGGTTGATTTGCTGGACGATATGGAGGATAATGAAGATGAAAAAGAAAAGCCGTTGGCCCTGATTGTGGATGATAATGAAGATTTGGTTGCCTTCATGAAAGATAGTCTGAGCTTGTATTTCCGTATACAGTCAGCTTCCAATGGTCGGGAAGCTTGGCAGAAAATATCGGAACTGATGCCGGATATTATTGTCAGCGACGTAATGATGCCCGAGATGGATGGGAATGAATTGTGCCGCTGGGTGAAGACCGATAAACGCACGAGTGACATTCCGATGATATTACTCACTGCACGGCAGGCTGTGGAAGATAAAGTGGAGGGGTTGACCATCGGTGCGGATGATTATGTGACGAAACCTTTCAATGTGGAAATCCTTATTCTGCGTATGCGCAAGTTGATTGACCTGAGCAAGAAGCGCAAGGCAAAGTCGCTCATTGACCCCGAACCAAGTGAAATAGCCATTACTTCGTTGGATGAAAAGCTGGTGGAAAATGCCATCAAATATGTGGAGGCGAACATCGGTCGGTGTGACTTGTCCGTAGAAGAGTTGAGTCGGGGGTTGGGTATGAGCCGGGTACATCTTTACAAGAAACTCTTGCAGATAACCGGTAAGACACCTATTGAATTTATCCGTGTCATCCGTCTGAAAAGAGCGGCGCAGATGCTGCGCGAGAGTCAGCAAAATGTATCGGAGATAGCGTATCAGTTGGGCTTTAACAACCCCAAGTATTTCAGCAAATATTTCAAGGATGAATTCGGTGTTTTGCCCTCTGTTTATCAGGAAAGAGAGGGTAGATAACAAAAGATACCCCTTACGGAAACATATTGTCTTTTAGGGTAATCAAAAGCGCCCTTTTGTTTCAACATCGGGGAGACCCGTTTTTGAAGGAAACTTTCTATTTTTACATCGGAGAAAATTCACTTTAAAAACAGTAATATGAAATTGAAAAACACTTCAGTTTATTTGCTTGCCGGATGGATGCTCGCCGCATGTTCCGGAGGCGGATTCCAAAAGACCGAGAATGGTGTTGTTGTGGAAGTCAAGCAGCAGCAACCGACGGATGTGCGTAAAGTAAGATTGGAAGTAATGGGTGAGAAGCTCATTCATGTATCGGCTACTCCTGAGAAGGAATTTTCAAAGGAGCAGAGTCTCATTGTGATCCCTCAACAGAATAAGACCGACTTTAAGGTCGAAGAGCAGGGCGATGAAGTGACTGTCAAGACATCGGAATTATGTGCCATTGTGTCCAAGACAACGGGTGAGGTACGCTTCACGGATGCCGACGGCAAGCAGATTCTGGCTGAAGACTCTGACGGGCGGACCTTTACTCCGGTGGAAGTGGAAGGTACGAAAGGATATACAGTACGTCAAGTATTCCAGTCGGCAGGCAATGATGAGGCTTTCTATGGCTTGGGCCAGCACCAGGCGGATGAGTTCAACTATAAAGGTAAGAATGAGGAACTGTTCCAGTACAATACAAAGGTTGTCTGTACCTTTATCGTGTCTAATAAGTACTACGGTGTGCTTTGGGACAGCTATTCGCTCTGCCGTTTCGGTGACCCGCGCGATTACTCACAGCTGGGTGATGTCTTCAAACTTTATGATAAAGAGGGCAAGGAAGGTGCTTTGACCGGTACATATATTCCGGGCAAGAAAGACGTGGAAACCCTTGTACGTCGTGAGGATTCTCTTTATTTTGAACATCTGGACCGTGCCGCACATTTGATAAGGTGATTAATTTGCCTGCGGAGTTCCCGTTCGGAGGTCCGACGTAGTTTATGAGGGAGAAATAGAACCGGCAGAAAGCGGCTTGTTCCGCTTCATCCTTTACTATGCAGGCTACATGAAAGTATATATTGATAATGAGTTGGTGGTTCCCGAACGTTGGCGTACGGCTTGGAATCCTAACACTTATAAGTTTGCTGTCAATCTGGAAGCGGGCAAGCGCGTTCCGTTGAAGATAGAGTGGAAGCCTGATGCCGGTGTTTCTTACTGCGGTCTGCGAGTATTGAGTCCGGTGGCTGATGAAGAACAGAACAAACTCTCCTGGTGGGGTGAAATGCAGAATGAAATAGACTACTATTTCGTTTATGGTGATGATATGGACGATGTGATTAGCGGCTACCGTACATTGACAGGTAAATCCCAGATTATGCCGAAATGGGCGATGGGTTACTGGCAGAGCCGTGAGAAGTACAATACGCGTGAGGAGGTTCTCTCCACGCTGAAGGAATTCCGCGAACGTCAGATTCCTATCGACAATATCGTAATCGACTGGCTGCACTGGAAGCAGGATTCCTGGGGAAGCCATGAGTCGATCCCGAACGTTTCCCCGACCCGAAAGGAATGGTCGACTCCATCCACGCCATGAACGGACGTCTGATGATTTCCGTATGGCCCAAGTTCTATGCTACGACCGAACACTTCAAGGAATTTGACGAAAAAGGTTGGATGTATCAGCAGGCTATCAAAGACAGCATCAAAGACTGGGTCGGTCCTGGCTATCTGGGCTCTTTCTATGACGCATACGATGCCGATGCACGCAAGCTCTTCTGGAAGCAGATGCAAGACCACTACTATCCTCTGGGTGTTGACGCTTGGTGGATGGATGCCAGCGAACCGAACATACGCGACTGTACGGATTTGCAATACCGCAAGGACCTTTGCGGTCCGACAGCACTCGGCCCCTCTGCCAAGTTCTTCAATGCATACGCACTGATGAATGCAGAAGCTATCTATGACGGACAGCGCGGCGTGGAACCGGACAAGCGCGTCTTCTTGTTGACACGTTCCGGCTTTGCAGGGTTGCAACGCTATTCTACTGCCACCTGGAGTGGTGACATCGCTACCGTTGGGAAGATATGAAAGCGCAAATCTCTGCCGGCTTGAACTTTGCTGTCAGCGGTATCCCTTATTGGACCATGGACATCGGCGGATTCTGTGTAGAGAACCGTTATGTGGCTGGTCAGATGGAATTCAACAAGACTGGACGTGAAAATGCTGATTACAAGGAATGGAGAGAGTTGAATACCCGTTGGTATCAGTTCGGCGCTTTCTGCCCGTTGTTCCGTGCACACGGCCAGTATCCGTACCGTGAGGTTTGGAATATCGCTCCGGCAGGACATCCGTGCTACAACTCCATCGTTTATTATACGAAGCTGCGTTACAACATGATGCCGTATATCTATTCTTTGGCAGGTATGACTTATTTCAATGATTATACCATCATGCGTCCGCTCGTAATGGACTTCACAGCTGATGCAAACGTCAACAATATAGGTGACCAGTTCATGTTCGGTTCTGCCTGATGGTGGCTCCGGTTTACGAATACGGTGCACGCAACCGCGAGGTTTATTTCCCGGCAAGCTGCGGTTGGTATGACTTCTACTCCGGCAAGTATGTGGACGGTGGCCAGAAGCTGACAGTGGATGCTCCTTATGAACGTATCCCGCTCTACGTTTGCGAAGGTGCCATTGTACCTTATGGTCCGGATATGCAATACAGTGATGAAAAACCGGCTTCGGAAATCACTCTCTATGTTTATACGGGTAAGGACGGCGCGTTTACGCTCTATGAGGATGAAGGTGTGAACTATAACTACGAGAAGGGACAATATGCCACTATACCGTTTGCCTATAACGATGCTGAGGGTACACTGGTTATCGGCGACCGTACGGGTGACTTCCCCGGTATGCTGAAGGAACGTACTTTCAATGTGGTGAAGGTAAGCAAAGACCAGCCGCAACCGTTCGATTTGAAGGCGAAAGGCACAACGGTGAAGTATGACGGAAAAGCACAAACCGTAAAATTATAATCAGAATGATAGACGACGGTGCCAGGGAGAGAAGTCTTCCCGGTACCGATCTCGTCGTTCCTCGGTGCCGGGCACTTCCCCACTTCTGAATAGCTGTGAGAGAGGAGTAGGCACTCGATAATCTTTTAGATATTTATTACCATGAATAAAATCATATTGTCTTTGGCCATCGGGCTGTCCCTATTGGCCGGTTGCAATGCTCCTAAAGAGGTAGCTGGCGATGACCGTAGCTTGGATTTTACGGCCGACTGGGCCTTTCGCTTGGGAGATGATACGGCGGCAGCCGTCTGGATTATAATGACGCAGACTGGCGGAAACTGAACTTGCCCCACGATTGGCTGTTGAAGGAGAGTTCAGTCGGGACAATCCGTCAGGAACAGGGGGAGGTGCTCTGCCTGGTGGTATAGGTTGGTATCGTAAGACTTTTATTGCCGATAAGGTCGATGAGGGCAAGCGCTATCGCATAGATTTCGATGGTGTCTATATGAACTCCACCGTTTATATTAATGGGCATGAACTGGGAACACGCCCCTATGGATACATCTCGTTTAGTTATGATTTGACTCCTTATATCAAATGGGGGGAGAAGAATGTGATTGCTGTAAGAGTGGACAATGCCGAACAACCCAATTCACGTTGGTATTCCGGTTGCGGTATCTACCGTAATGTGTGGTTGACGAAACTGAATCCGGTGCATGTGGCACAGTGGGGTACCTACGTGACGGCAGAAGAAGTGTCGAAGAACAGTGCCCGGTTGAAGATACGTACCAGTTACAGTACGATGTAGAGATGCAGACGGAAGATTCCGTGCAGCAGGCCGACGGTACATATGTTGTGTTCGATTCGGAAATTATTCCTCTGATTGATGTCGTCCTGCAATCCCGGTTAGTGGATGCCGACGGTCATGTGGTGGGTGAGGCTGTGTCGGAAGCTCAGCTGATGCCTGTCGCTCCGGCAGAAATGGAGCAGGAAATAGAATTGAAGAATCCTAATCTCTGGAGTATTGATGCACCTTATATGTATAAGGTAGAAAGCATCCTCAAGAATAAAGAGACCGGCGAGGTACTCGACCGTTATTATACTCCTACCGGCATCCGTACTTTCCGCTTCGATGCACAAAAAGGATTTATCCTGAATGGTGAACAAGTGAAGATAAACGGTGTCTGCATGCATCATGACCTGGGTTGCCTGGGAGCTGCGGTGAATACGCGCGCCATCGAGCGCCAGTTGGAGATTCTGAAAGAAATGGGTTGCAACGGAATCCGTTGTTCCCATAACCCTCCTGCACCGGAGCTGCTCGACCTTTGCGACCGTATGGGCTTCATCGTGATGGACGAGACTTTCGACATGTGGCGCAAGAAAAAGACCCGCCACGACTATTCACGCTATTTCAACGAATGGCATGAACGCGATTTGACTGACCTTATCGTGCGTGACCGCAATCATCCTTCCATCTTCATGTGGAGCATCGGCAACGAAGTGCTGGAGCAGTGGACGGATGCCAAAGCCGACACCTTGAGTCTGGCAGAGGCCAACCTGGTCTTGAACTTCGGCCATAGTGCGGATATGCTGGCAAAGGACGGAGAAATGTCCGTCAACTCACTGCTGACAAAGAAACTGGCGGACATGGTGAGAAAGCTCGATGCCACGCGCCCCGTGACGGCAGGCTGCAACGAGCCGAATCCGAACAATCATTTGTTCCGTTCCGGTGCGCTTGATATTATCGGCTTCAATTACCATGACGACTGGTTTGCAGGTGTTCCCGTGAACTTCCCCGGTAAGCCGTTCATCGTAACGGAAAGTGTTTCCGGCCTGATGACACGCGGTTACTACCGGATGCCGAGTGATTCGATGTTCATCTGGCCCGAACGTTGGGACAAGCCTTTCTATGATGCCTCGTTCTCTTGCTCCTCCTACGACAACTGTCATGTTCCTTGGGGCAACCGTCACGAAGGTACTATGCGTCATGTGAAGAACAACGACTTTATCAGTGGACAATACGTCTGGACGGGCTTCGATTATATCGGTGAGCCTACTCCTTACGGTTGGCCGGCACGCAGCTCTTACTTTGGCATTATCGACTTGGCCGGCTTCCCGAAGGATGTCTACTACATGTATCAGTCCGAGTGCGTCCGGATAAGGCGGTGTTGCATCTTTTCCCGCATTGGAATTGGACGGAGGGACAAGACATCGATTTGTGGGCATATTATAACAATGCCGACGAAGTGGAGCTTTTCGTGAATGGAAAGTCGCAGGGTGTGCGCAGCAAGGGAAAAGACGATTTCCACGTCATGTGGCGCGTGAAGTATGAGCCGGGTACGGTAAAGGCTGTTTCCCGCAAGGAAGGAAAGACTGTGGCCGAGCAGGAAATCCGGACAGCGGGCGAACCTGCGCAGATTCGTCTCAGCCCGACCGCAGTACCATTCAGGCAGATGGCAAAGACTTGAGTTTCATTACGGTTGAGATTCTGGACAAAGATGGAAATTTGTGTCCGAATGCCGAAAACGATGTGACCTTTGCCGTAGAAGGTGCCGGCTTCATTGCTGGAGTGGATAACGGAAGCCCCATCTCTATGGAGAAGTTCAAGGACAACCACCGCAAGACTTTCTACGGAAAGTGCCTGGTGGTACTGCAGAACAACGGTGAACCGGGTGGTGTCAAGGTGACGGCTACGCTGATGGACTGGAGAAGGCGACGACGGCGATTAAAGTTAAATGATAATTTGATGTGCTAATTGGCACATTAGCATATTAACCAATTAAGACATGAAGAATAAATTTTTAGCAACCTTATTTCTTGCATGCTCCATCAGTACCGTGTCTGCACAGACACCGGTCTATATGGACGATGCGCAACCTATTGAAGCACGTGTAAAGGATGCCCTCAGCCGGATGACGCTGGAAGAGAAGGTAGCCCTTTGCCATGCGCAGAGTAAATTCAGCAGTGCGGGTGTTCCGCGGCTCGGCATTCCCGAGCTTTGGATGAGCGACGGCCCTCACGGTGTCCGTGCCGAAATCAACTGGAATGACTGGGGATATGCCAACTGGACCAATGACAGCATTACCGCTTTCCCGGCCTTGACTTGTCTGGCCGCTACCTGGAATCCGGACATGTCTGCCAAGTATGGCAAGGCCATCGGTGAGGAAGCGCGCTATCGTGAAAAGGATGTGTTGCTGGGCCCCGGCGTCAACATCTACCGCACTCCGATGAACGGGCGTAATTTTGAATATATGGGCGAGGACCCTTATCTGGCCAGTGTGATGTGCGTACCTTACATCCAGGAGTTGCAGAAGAACGGAGTGGCAGCTTGTGTCAAGCACTATGCGCTGAACAACCAGGAACTGTGGCGCGGACATATTGATGTGAATCTTAGCGACCGTGCTTTGCATGAAATCTATCTGCCTGCATTCAAGGCTGCGGTAGAAGAAGGAGGTGCCTGGAGCATTATGGCGCTTACAATAAGATTCGCGGCCAGCACGCCTGCCATAACGATTTCACACTGAACAAGATTCTGAAAGATGACTGGAAGTTCGACGGCTGTGTCATTACCGACTGGGGTGGTGCCCACGACACCTATGAAGCTGCCGTCAACGGTCTGGATATTGAAATGGGTTCTTACACCAACGGTCTGACGTCCGAGAGTGTATTTACCTATAACGATTATTACCTTGCCAACCCTTACCTCCAGATGTTGAAAGATGGCAAAGTGCCGATGTCTACAATAGATGACAAGGCTTCCCGCATTCTTCGCTTGATATTCCGTACGGCGATGAACCGTCAGAAACCCTATGGTTCGGTAGCTACGGAAGAGCATTATGCCGCTGCCCGCGAGATAGGCAATGAGGGCATTGTGCTGTTGAAGAATGCTCCGGTGATAAAGAAAGGTACCCCGTTGCTGCCGATTGATGCAGCCAAGTATCAGAATATCCTGGTGGTGGGCGATAATGCCGTACGCTTGCTGAATCAGGGAGGAGGCTCTTCCGAACTGAAAGTGAAGGTATGGTATCTCCGCTGGATGGCTTGCGTGCCGTTTATGGTGATAAGGTAGCCTATGCGAAAGGCTATGCCGCCGGTCGTCCGATGTACGGCCGTGCAGATGAAATTCCGCAGAATGTGGTAGACTCACTCCGTGCAGAAGCCGTGGAAATGGCGAAAAAGGCAGATTGGTGTACTGGTAGGCGGATTGAACAAGAACCACTTCCAGGATTGTGAAGGCGGCGACCGTCTGGAATACGGCTTGCCTTTCGGGCAGGATGAACTGATTGAAGCTTTGCTGGGGGTAAACAAGAACCTGGTTCTGGTGCTTCTCAGTGGTAATGCGGTGGAAATGCCGTGGGTATCCCGGGTTCCTGCCATTGTGCAAGGCTGGTATTTAGGCTCCATGGGTGGCAAGTCTCTGGCTGACATCCTGAGTGGTGCGGTGAATCCAAGCGGAAAGTTGCCCTTTTCTTTCCCTGCCAAGTTGACGGATTGCGGTGCACATGCTTTTGATGAACTCAGTTATCCGGGCGACAGCATTAAGCAGGAGTATAAGGAAGATATTCTGGTGGGCTATCGTTGGCACGACACCAAGAAGGTTCCGGCACTCTTCCCCTTCGGTCATGGCTTGAGCTATACTACCTTTACATATGGCAAACCGGTGGCTTCTGCCAAGGCCATGGCTGCCGACGGTACGCTGACGGTGACAGTTGCCGTGAAGAATACGGGTAGCATTGCCGGAAAAGAGATTGTACAGCTTTATGTAGGCGATGATAAATGCAGTGTGCTTCGTCCTGTAAAGGAACTGAAACATTTTGCAAAAGTCGGTTTGGCGCCGGGCGAGGAGAAGAGCGTGACTTTCACCCTTACTCCGGATGATTTGAAGTTCTACGATGAGGCTTCCGCAGCTTGGAAGTACGAACCGGGTAAGTTCAAGGCATACGTTTGCGCTTCGTCTGCCGACGTCCGTGGTGTAGTTTCGTTCGAAATGCAATAATCTTATAATCAGTGCGTAACCACTGCAAAATCAGTACAACTGTTTTGCAGTGGTACTGCATACCTTTTGCAGCGCTACTGCAATTGCTTTGCAGCGTCACTGCAAAGGTATGCAGCAATGCTGCAAAGTGTATGCAGTAAGTTTGCAGCCTGAATCAGAATCAAAAAACAATATGAAGACACTTGCCACTCTATTTCTGCTTGCAGCCTCGTTGCTGCTTCGTGCAGCCGATGCGCCTGCCGACAGTTGTAATCATCAGTTGTATTATACGTCACCTGCCGCTATCTGGGAGGAGACTCTTCCTTTGGGCAACGGACGCTTGGGCATGATGCCCGACGGAGGCATTCTCCGTGAGCACATTGTGCTGAATGAAATATCATTATGGAGCGGAATGGAGGCGGATTATAGCAATCCGGATGCTTCGAAGAGTCTGCCTGCCATCCGGCAACTGTTGTTTGAGGGAAAGAACCGAGAGGCACAGGAGCTGATGTACAGCAGTTTTGTTCCGAAGAAGCAGGAGACTGACGGGAGATATGGACCTATCAGGTATTGGGCGATTTGGATATAGATTTTACCTACAATTCTTCATTATCCATTCTCAACTCTCCATTAAACAACTATCGCCGTTGGCTCAACTTGCGCGATGCGGTGGCATATACGGCTTTCAGGCTGGAAGATGTCGATTATCGCCGTGAGTATTTTGTTTCCCGTGACCGTGATGTCATGCTGATTCATCTGGTTGCCGGACGTGAAGGAGCTCTGAATTTCTCTGCCCGTTTGAGCCGTGCGGAACATAGCTCGGTGACTGTCCAAGGGAACACCCTTTTGATGGACGGCATGTTGGAAAGCGGTAAGCCCGGTTTGGACGGTATGAAATACCGTGTGGCCATGCAACTCGTGCAGAACGGTGGTGAATCGTCTGTCAGCCCGGAAAACGGTATCCGCTTGAAGAACGGGCAGGAAGCCTGGCTGATACTTTCTGCCGCTACCTCCTATGCCGCTGCCGGTACCGACTTCCCGGGCGAACGCTATGCGGAAGTCTGCGACAGCTTGCTCCGTCCTTTCACCGCCCCCGCTAATTCTCCATGTTCCATTCTCCATTCTTCATTCTCCAGCCATGTCACTGCCCACCGTTTCCTCTACGACCGTGTTTCCTTGACGCTTCCTGCCACGCCGGATGATACGCTCCCGACGAACGAGCGCATCCTCCGCTTCACACAGCAGGAGTCGCCGGCATTGGCTGCTCTGTACTATAACTACGGACGCTATCTGCTCATCAGCAGTACCCGTCCCGGCAGCTTGCCGCCCAATCTGCAAGGACTCTGGCAAATGGAGTATCGACTCCCTGGAACGGGGACTATCATACGAACATCAATATCCAGATGAACCACTGGCCCTTGGAGCAAGCCGGCCTCTCCGAACTCTATCAGCCGCTGACGACGCTGATGGAGCGCCTTATCCCTTCGGGAGAGGCAAGTGCGCGTACCTTCTATGGCGATGAGGCAGATGGCTGGGTGCTCCACATGATGACCAACGTATGGAATTATACCGCTCCCGGCGAACACCCCTCCTGGGGAGCTACCAATACCGGTGGCGCTTGGTTGTGTGCCCATTTGTGGGAACACTATCTGTATACGCAGGACAAGGATTATCTGCGCCGTATCTATCCAGTCTTGAAAGGTGCCGCCCGGTTCTTTAGTTCCACCACCGTGCAGGAGCCTTCGCATGGCTGCTGGTAACTGCCCCCACTTCTTCTCCGGAAAACAGTTTCTATGTGCCGGGTGACAGCGTGACTCCCGTCAGCATTTGTATGGGTCCCACTATGGATGTGCAACTGCTCACTGAGCTTTATACTAATGTCATCGCCGCCGCTCGCCTGCTGGATTGTGATGCGGATTATGTGGCGAAGCTTGAGGTGGACCTGAAGAGATTCCCACCCATGCAAATCAGTAAGGAAGGATACTTGCAGGAATGGCTGGAAGATTATAAGGAAGTGGATGTGCACCACCGCCACGTTTCCCATCTCTACGGCCTGCATCCGGGAAACCTGATTTCGCCGGAGTCCACCCCCGAGCTTGCCGAAGCCTGCCGGATGACCTTGAACCGTCGTGGAGATGAGGGTACTGGTTGGAGCCGTGCTTGGAAGATAAACTTCTGGGCTCGTTTGGGTGACGGAAACCGTGCTTGGAAACTCTTCAAGAGTTTGCTGCATCCTGCTGTCGATGCTGCGACGGGAGGTCATGGTAGCGGCACTTTCCCCAACTTGTTCTGTTCGCATCCGCCTTTTCAGATTGATGGCAACTATGGTGGCGCGGCGGGAGTTGGCGAAATGCTGTTGCAAAGTCATGAAGGCTTTATCCATCTGCTTCCTGCCCTGCCGGATAGCTGGACTGCCGGCAACTTCCGTGGAATGCGCGTACGTGGCGGTGCTTCCATAGACCTGGATTGGAAGGATGGACGGGCAACGAGGGCTGTTGTTACCGCTCTTGTTCCGGGGAAATTTACAGTAAAGATGCCCGCAAGTACTGTCCGTGCCGAGGTGAAGGTAGGAGGACATACGCATACTTACAAGAAACCGGCATTCTCGTTGGACTTGAACAAGGGAGAGGCGGCGACCATACATTTCTTATAAGAACGTTCCCTTCCGACAAAATTATCAAGTTATTTGTCTTTCGCGCCCGAATGCTGTACATTTGCAGCACATGTAGAACAAATATCTTAGATAATTATGAAAAATAGAGTACGTTTTTTCTTCTTGTTTCTCGGCTTGCTGGGAGCGTTGGCAGCTCATGCACAAATCAATGAGTTGCCACGTTCCACACCCGAGGCAGAAGGAGTCCCTTCCAAGGCTGTCACTGCCTTGTTTGATTCACTGATGCATTGCCGAAAACAGATATCCACAGCGTGGTGGTGCTGCGTCACGGCAAGGTCATCGGAGAAATCTATCCGGCTCCGTTCGCGCCGGAATATCGCCATACCATGTATTCCTGCTCCAAAACCTTTGTCGGGGCTGCCGTAGGACTTGCCATTGCAGACAACCGCTTGCGTTTGACAGACCGCGTCGCCGCTTTCTTCCCGGAACTTCTTCCGGATTCGGTTTCCGCTAATCTGGCAGACATGACTGTCCGTGACCTGCTTACCATGACGTCGGGTATCACTCCCGACTGGAATATGCGCAACCTCACTTCCGACTGGATACGTACCTTCCTTGCCAAACCGGTGAAAACTCCGGGCAAGAAGTTTGAATATGATTCGATTAGTACCTATATGCTTTCTGCCATTGTGCAGAAGGTGACGGGCATGACCTTGCTGGATTATCTGAAGCAGAAGCTTTTCATCCCGATGCATATCACGGACGTTGCGTGGGAGATAAGCCCCGAAGGCATCAATACCGGTGGCTGGGGACTGCATATCCAGAGCGAGTCGTTGGCAAAATTCGGATTGTTGCTGCTGAACCGGGGTGTTTGGGAAGGCAAGCAGTTGCTTCCGGCTTCCTGGGTGGAGCAGATGATGACCAGACAGATAGGAGATTATGGCTATCAGATGTGGCTTTGCGAATATCCGGGTGCTGTACGTGCTGACGGGGCTTTGGGACAATACATTCTGATTGTTCCGGATAAGGATATGGTAGTGGTCATTACCGAATGTACATTGATAGACGGTCGTCGGCAGCGTCGTCTGGTCTGGAACCGCTTGTTGCCGGAGGTCGGTGACCAGGTATTAGCGCCCGGTAAGGACTACAAGCGCCTGCAGAAGAAACAGCGTTCTTATCAACTGCCGTTAGTGCAAGGAAAGGCTGCTTCCTCCCTTTCACAGAAATACGCAGGCAAGCGCATCCTGCTCGGAGAGAACAAATACGGATGGCAATCCATCGAGCTGCAATTCAAGCAGCAAGAAGTAGTGATGACTGTGGTGGAGAAAGACGGAAAGACATACAGTCTTCCGTTTGGCTATAAGCAATGGTCGAAAGCGGCAATTGATGGCTATCCTCCGTATTCGGTTGCTGCAAAGGGGCGTTTTAAGGGTATAGAAGGCCCTTTCCAGGTGGCAGGCAGTTATGCGTGGGCGTCACTTGATGCTTTGCAACTGAAAGTACATTATGTCAACTGGATAAGCGCTCTTGGGCTTACGCTCTGCTTTGAGGATAACAAGGTACTCCTGACTGTTACGGAGAATTATTCTTCGGGTGAAGGGGTGACTTTCGAAGGTACATTAGCACATTAAAATAATGAATCGTATTTTGCTTACTCTAAAACGGCCTTTTATCTGGCTGTACCGTTTCCGGCACCGTTGCGGCTACGGTGTACATTCTCCTTTTGCCTTTAACCTGATTACGCATGTAATTTACGAAAGTACGGCTTATTATAAATATGAAGAGCTGGCCAAGCACAGAAGCAACTGGAGCTGGAGAAAGATAAACGTTGGAAGTACGAATCGAAGAAAGTAAAACGCCTTCTGTTCCGTCTGGTAAACTATACCCAGCCGGAGACCATTGTAGATGCCGGTACGCTTGCCGCTTCTGCTCTATTTGAAAGCGGGGAAGGAGGGGGCAGATTATACTTCGGCTTCCGACCTTTCCGAGCTCTTTCTGGAGAGTGGCGTTCCCGTTGATTTCCTTTATTTGCACGATTATCGTCATCCCGATTTTGTAGAGGAGGTCTTCCGCATCTGTTCCACCCGTACCAGGGGAAAGTCTGTTTTTGTAATTGAAGGTATCCGTTACACTCCGCAGATGTTTGCCCTCTGGAAACGTATGAAGCAGGACGGGCGGGCGGGTATTACGTTCGACCTTTATGACCTTGGTATCATATTCTTCGATAAAACAAAGATAAAACAAGACTATATTGTCAACTTTTGATTATCTTTAGGCGTTTCAATAGTGATTAGCGGTTAGTGATTAGTGCTTAGCTCCACTTACTGGCTGCTAAACATTAATCTCTAACCCCTAAACATTAATTCCTTATGAAGATATACACCAAAACCGGAGATAAAGGAACCACCTCTCTTGTAGGTGGAACCCGTGTACCTAAAACGCATATCCGCCTTGAGGCATACGGTACGGTGGATGAGCTAAATTCCAATCTGGGTCTTCTCATCACGTACCTGCTTGACGGAAAGGATAAAGATTTTCTGCAGCAAGTGCAAGACAGACTTTTTGCCGTAGGTCTCATCTGGCCACAGACCGGGAGAAAATGGAGCTGAAAGAAGCCAGTATCATCAGCTCGGAGCAGGTGGAAATGGTGGAGCGGGAGATAGACCGTTTGGATACTCTTTTGCCTCCTCTTTCAGCCTTTATTCTTCCCGGCGGAAGTCGCGGTGCGGCAGTCTGCCACGTTTGCCGTACGGTTTGCCGTCGTGCAGAGCGTCGGATTCTTGCTCTGGCCGAACAAGTGGAAATCGCTTCGGAATTACTGGCTTACGTGAACCGCTTGTCTGATTATTTGTTCGTTCTTTCCCGTAAAATGAATCAAGACGACAAAAAAGGTGAAATATTTTGGAATAATAGTTGCAAGTGAAATAAATTGTTATACTTTTGCCGAAAAATAGAAATAGGACTTAATATTCACAATTTTAATACTAGAGACTATGTATTGGACATTGGAATTAGCATCTAAATTGGAAGATGCTCCTTGGCCGGCAACTAAGGATGAATTGATAGATTATGCCATGCGTTCGGGTGCTCCGCTTGAGGTTATTGAGAACCTGCAGGAAATGGAAGATGAAGGCGAGATTTATGAAAGCATAGAAGATATTTGGCCCGATTATCCCAGCAAAGAGGACTTTTTCTTTAACGAGGAGGAATATTGATACGCTTTAAAAGAAAAAACTTACCGGTATGTCTGGTAATATTTTGAAACATAGGGAGAAGTAATTCCAAAACCGATAACTATGGTTGAAGAATTACTTCTTTTCTTTTTAATATCCCCACACTACAATAATAATGAATGTACAAGAAGCAACAACACGCCGGTTACCGGATTTGAAGGAAAGGCATCTGCCTGAAAACTGCCGCGAAACCATAAACACGATTTTAAAGGAGACTTACGGCTACGAACAGTTTCGTAATCTTGAGATTTACGATGACTTGTCCAAGGGAAAAGAGAAACTCTGCATTTCGCAGGGACAGCTGATAGAGAACGTTATACTGGAGGCTGAAAAGGCTTGGAAAGGTGAAACGCAGGTAGACAATATCTTGCTGACTGCCCCTACCGGCTCCGGAAAATCTTTGTTGTTCCAGCTTCCTGCCATCTATCTGGGGAAGGAGTATAATCTGCTTACCATTGTGGTTTCCCCTTTGAAGGCGTTGATTGTAGACCAGGTGGAAAGTCTGCAAGAGCTGGGGTATATGCGTGTGGCATACGCCTCGTCCGATTTATCGCCGGAACAGAAGATGGAGGTTTACCGGCAGGTGCGTGAGGGGGAGATTGATTTGTTCTATCTCTCGCCGGAATTGCTTCTCTCTTACGACATTAAGCATTTTGTAGGCGAGCGCCGCATCGGTCTGGTGGTGGTCGATGAGGCGCATACGGTACTACGTGGGGCAAGGAGTTCCGCGTGGACTATTGGTTCTTGGGGCGCTACCTGACTGCTTTGAAACAGACTCTCGGCTATAATTTCCCGTTGTTTGCATTGACTGCTACGGCTGTCTGGAACCCGAAAGGAGGTAATGACATGATATTCGAGACTATTCGTTCCTTGCAGATGGAGCCTTGCGTGCTTTATGTAGGTACAGTGAAGCGCCGGAATATTGGCTTTGACATCCGTCAGATGGAGATGGAGGACGGGGAGACATACGACAAGGCAAAGCAGCGCGTGGTGGCTGCGCGGGTGGAGGACTTCCTGGACGGGCACAAGACATTGCTCTATTATCCTTTTGCGGGTGGCATCGACATGCGCTTGAAGACGTGGGTGAAGCCGGCGGACTGGCGTCTGGTTGCTCCTATTATGGCAAGAAGGACAAGGAACAGAAAGCTGCCATTGTACAAGAGTTCAAGGAAGGAACCAAGAAACTGATTGTGGCTACGAAAGCCTTTGGTATGGGAGTGGACATCAGTGATATAGACCGTGTATACCATGTGGCGCCATCCAGTACGTTTGTCGACTATATTCAGGAGATAGGGCGTGACCGCGCGTGATACGGAGATACAGGGTATTGCCGCTACCGACTACCATGAACGGGATTTCTATTATATGAAGCGTCTGCATCAGACAGGGAACATTGCCCAGGAACAGCTGGTGCTTATTCTGAGAAAACTCATGGAAGTGTACCGCATGAAAGGGGAAAAACCGGAAATCATGGTATCTTTGTCCGATTTCGAGTTTGTGGTGAAACTGCCGCGTACAAAGAACAAGCTGGAGTATGAAGCGGAGTTGGGACAGCTCATCAAGACCGCCTTGCTTTGGCTGGAAGACGATTTGATGCAGCGTTATGGAAGGCATCTGCTTGAAATCAGCCCCAAGAATCTGTTGACCGAAGGATATGTCCAGGACAAGACGGGTGATGTCTTTGCCCGTGAATTCCATTGCTATCTGACAAAGGTAGAAGGGGAGGACGGGGTTTACGTCGCACGTCTGGAAGCGCTTTGGGAAGAGCGTTTCCCTGAGCTTGGCTACAAGGAATTCAAACAGAAACTGAATAATGGAACGTTGTGGGAGGGAGCCCGTGCCGTGTCTGTAGGCAAGCATGAGGTGTTGTTGAAGGAAGATGCCACTGTCATCCGTGAGCGGATGGATGCCTTGTTCAAGAGCCTGACAACGATGCTGAAAACGTCATTGATAAAGTCGAAAGGACGTTTTGATGAAGAAGAATTGCGGGCTGTCTTTGCCGAGCATGGCATGGACGTGCGCTCTGCCAAACGCTTTATCGGTTCCCTGCTGGAGAGTCGCACGGAGGAAGGCCGCAGTGTAAGCTATATCAGCAGTGTGAAAAAGAAGGATTCCAATGAACTCTCTTTTACGGTGACCAAAGGCTTTGATTTGCTTTTGTCGCGCTATCAAAAACTGTTTAGCCAACGCATAGTGGGCAGTAAGGGAGACCGCCTGGTGTTTTATTGCACTCCTTTCTCGGACTTGAATATGCTGCTTAATCTGCTTTCTATGCTTGACTGCCTTTCGTTCAGTGTGGAGGGTGGCGGTACGCCTTGCGTATTTGTCCGTTTCAATGACCCCGAAACTCTGCAGGAACTTGCGCTTGGCGATGATTACCGCAATCTGATTCTGGATACCAACGGGCAGATATTCCAGGAGCAGATTGACTTGTTCTCTTTCTTCTTCGGAACAGATAAGCTGACGGATGAACAGCGCTGGGACTTTATAGAGGATTATTTTACGGGAATGGGAGTGGACGACTTGAAAAAGAAGTTTGTGTCCTTGTAGCACCAATTCGTTGAACAGCCTTTCCAGAGTTACAGTTCATCTTTGCTTTTACTGTAAAGATTGTGAGTAATTAGTCTAAGTGCTCCTGCAGAAACCGTTGCAGGATGCGTGCATGGTTGTATATCGGTGCTTTGGAAGCATATAGTAAGGTTATGGTATGGTGGTGTTTTATGGTGTCAATGAACCTAAGGGCGGCTTCCGAATTTTCCAGTTCCTTGCGATACATGGCTGCAAACCCCTCCCAGTGTTCCGCTTGGTCTTCGTGAAACCATTTTCTTAATTCAGGTGAAGGGGTAATATCCTTTTCCCAGACATCGTATTTCAGATGTTCCTTTTTTATGCCGCGAGGCCACAGCCGGTCCACCAATACACGGTAGCCGTCTGTTGCATTGGGTTCTTCATATACCCGTTTGATTCTGATTTGTGTCATGGCTGTTCTCTTAATTTTGCTTCCATTTTGATGGAGCGTGGGAAAACGATATTATTTTCCAGATGGATGTGCTGGTGCAAGGCCTCTTCAAATGCTTTAAGCTGTTGGAGTACGAGGCGGTAACTGTTGCAGGCATCTTCTGGAGCTGTATAGCCGTTGGTCAGATGCTCTATGTGGCGATAGCGTTCTCCTTCAATGTCATGTTCTGCCATCATGACGGATATGGGAGCTTCGATGCTTCCACAGTGGAATTCGGGCAGGGGAGTATTTTCCAGCTTAGCCTTTACCATCTCATAGATGTAGGGAAACAGTACCAGTTCCTCTTTGTCGAGATGGGCATTGAGGTCGGAGAGGGAATCATGAAAGAGAGCCTGCACATTGTAGAGTGACGGATGTTTTTCACCGTGTACGCGACATATTTTATCCAGCAGTTCTTCAATCTCGGGACCTTGTGTACGGATATTACGGTGGTGGATTTTGAGAATATAGTCCACCAATAAGTCCAGAGCCAACTCTTGAAATCAATATTTTCGGAGGTTGTCGGAGCCAGATGCTCTATTTCTTCTATCACCTTCTCCATATCGGCTCCGGCAGTTTTACTGGCTTCGGGAAGCAGTGCGGAACCATGGCAGCAGAAATCAATGCCATATTTATCAAATATCCCGGCATTGTTGAAGTTGTCGGCTACGATTTCGCCGACTGTCATACGTTTATAATCCTTCATATGTTATCTTGTTTTTGTTTTCCACAACATTGTGGAAACCTGCTATATATACAATTATATGGCAGATAATGTTTGAAGGGTTATGATTATTTGAGTTTTCTTGCCCGGTTCTTTCATTTAAAGGAATTGGAGGAGTTATCACTTCGCTCCGCTCCGTCAGGAGTTGAAGAAGTTAAAGCCGATACTTCTGTGAATACATACGCACGAGTATTGGCTTTAACTCCTAAGCCGACTTGTCGGCTGATAACTCCTTTAAATGAAAGATTCGTGGTTTCCTTGTCTATCCTTCTACTTTTTGGAATGCCAGCCGTTCGTCTCCATTGGCCAGAAGGATGATGCCGCAATATTTGAATCCGTGCTTCTTCAGTATGTATTGCAGGATATGATTGTCCCGGTGGGTATCTGCACGTAGGTTGGGTATTTGTTCGTAGCACCATTGCAGGCAGCATTGGCCACTCCTTTGCTGTGTTCTGTACTTGCCAGCCGGTGAATGACGCCGTAAGGAAGCGTATCTTCCACCATTTTCCTTCATAGATATGCGTATATGTGGGGTCGTTTCCACGGATAAAGGCGAAGGTTCCGATAATTTCTTCGGTATCGTCGGTGCACACATAGCTGTTTCCTTGTTCGATGTCTGCTATGACGATTTCCCTGGAAGGGTAGTTCCTCTCCACTGCAGCATATTTCCGTCTTTCCGCATGATGTGCTTCGCTTGTTCAAAGATGTCCATAAGGATTGCAATGTCTGTGGGTTGCGTCTTTCTGATTTTTATCATAGCTTTTTATTTTATCTGTGTGGTATCTTTCTTTGATTCAGGTTGCAAAGGTAATGCGTTTTGTGATTCATTGTTCTCGTAAATGAACAAATGCTAACATACGTTGTTTCTTTAGGAAGAATTTGCATATATTTGTCCCGTAATATTAAACACAATTGATTATGAAAAAGATTTTTAGTGCTTTCGTGATAGCTGTATGCTGTATGTTTATGGCTATGCTGCCCAGGCCCAACTATTGAAGTGGGGTGTTAAGGGTGGTGTGAATATGACGAAAATAGATTGGGATGGCGGATATAAGGGAAACAAGGATAATTCTACCGGTTTCTTTATTGGTCCGATGGCTGAGTTCACCATTCCCATTGTAGGCTTGGGTGTTGATGGTGCTTTGCTGTTCTCTCAGCGCGGCAAGGACGAGGTGAAGCAAACAGGACTGGAAGTACCCGTAAATCTGAAATATACCATTGGCTTGGGTAGTTTGTTGGGTATTTATGTGGCAGCCGGTCCCGATTTCTTCTTCGACTTCAAGAAGAAGGATTACGTAGACCGCAAGAAGGCTCAAGTGCACTTAATCTGGGTGCCGGTGTGAAGCTGCTGAAGCATCTCCAGGTTGGCGTGACCTATCAGCTCCCGATGGGCGACTCATTTACGTGGAAGAATGCGGGTGATGCCATCGGTGCCAAGAATAAGACTTGGCAGGTGTCTGCGGCGTATCTCTTCTAAATGTAGTAAAACGATTTGTGGAATATAAAGAAAGGCTCTCCTACAAAAAGGAGGGCCTTTCTTGTGTTTTTGATTACTTTTCTACAATTACATCTACTGGGGCAGGTGCATCATCATGGAGTGGGGTAGCAGCTTCGCGACTAGGCTGTCTACCGTCTTTGATGGCGAGTACCCATTCCCCATTTGCTTTTATGGGGTTGAACATGAACCCCATACTACTACCTGGAGTGTCAGAATCTGAACGTGGCGTAAATTCTATTTTGTACTTCACGTCATTATTTCCTTGTGTAGAGAAGCTGAGGTAATCCAATCGATAACGAATTACCGGGAAACGCTGGAAACGTTTGGTCAGTGCTTCCCGTTGTTGTATCGTTAAGGGTTTGGCTATACCAGCGTCATCAATGGAGTAAAGCATATCAAGAGCCTTGTCAGTCTCTTTAGCTTTTAGAAGATCCATACACTGTGTACATAATGTAAGAACAGCGCTTGAGTCTGCAGCAGTCAAAGTGGCTACAAACTCATCTTCTGCCTCTTTCTGTGTCTTCATCTTCTCTTCGTGTCCTTTTGTTGAACATGCTCCGAGTAGAAAGCTTGCTGAGAGAAGAAGCATAAAAAGGATTTGTTTATTGTTCATTGTTGATATATTTATTAATCGTGCATTGTTAAATAAAAAGGTGCGTCACCTTATTATGACGCACCTTTATTATATTACCGCATTTTAGGATGCGATGAGTTCTTTACAAAATTATCTGTTGGCAATAGTACCATCAACAGCAATGGCAACTTTAGCACTTACTGTACCCCATGTGTATGTGACCTTTACAGGAACCATGATGGTGAAGTCTTTAGTGTTACCCATATTGTTCTTGTAGTTCAATACTACAGAGTTCAACTTGCTGATGTTGGTAGTTTTGATGTCAATCGGGTTAGAAATTGCAGTACCACCTACTTTATCAAGGATTGTCAGCTTGATAACGTCCTTGTTGATAGGCTTCTGTTCACCGATAACATTAACGTCACAAGTTGCATTGTCAATATCCAAAGTTATTGCGCTGATACCGTAGTATTCGTACAAGTTAACGTTGTTTTCTTTAGCAGCTTCATATACTTTGTCTTTATCATTGTATACGATAACCGGTTTGTCGCGCCAGTCGTTGGCCTTGAACAAGTTACCAAGTAATACGGAAGAACCGTTAGCCTCTGCATCCAAGAACTTGGCTTTGTCGTTGCTTTCAATATCCAGCGGACGCAAGAAGCGAGCGTTGAAGTTGTAAGCGGGAGCCAGTTCAATTTCGCAGTCACCATAAACAGCGGATACCTCGATGATGGCAAACTGTTGGTTAGGCTTGTTTTCGTTATGACCGAAAAGGTTCAAGAATACTTTTGCTTCATCGTTGTTTGCATAAGTAATTGTCTTGGCTGTCTTATCAAGAGTTGCGATGAGAGAAGCGGTTGCTCTCTTTTCACCCCAGTATAACTTAGTGCTGCTCTTGCTCTTGTCAGCTTCAACTGTACTTACAAACAACTTCTTTCCACCTATAGTCAGACCATCGTTCTTAGCAGAGAACAAGTAGCTGTACTTGATTTCCATACCTTTGTCTTTGTTGTTCCAGATTTCACCATAAACCGGCTTGGAAGCTTCTGATACAATGAATTCGATGCCTGATTTTTCAACTTCTTTTCCAGCTTCTGTTACGTAGTGATAGAAGTAGTCATCAAGATTCTTCACATAATTTGCTACATTGTTTGCTGCATCCGGAGCAGGAACATTGGTACGTACAGTATCTCTGTCAGCCAAAGCTGTTTCAGCAGGATACCAGAACGCATCACGTTTGTTACCATAACTTGCAGTAGTCGGCAATTCTGCTATGGAAATCTTGATACCTACGTAAATAGCGTAAGTTGTTCCACCTGCTACAGGTTTGTACTTGCCATAAAGTGTCAAGGCGCGATCTTTGTAATCCTTGATGAGTTGGTCTCTTTGAGTCTTATTGCTAGTCCAGTTCAGGATAGCATTTGTACTAGTGTTACCGTCAGGAGTTTCAGTAACTACACCGTAAGTATTGTCTGCTGCAAATTTATTAGCAGCTGTTACTTGAATGAAGCCACCCTTACCGTCTGCTACATAAGTTTCGTCTTTTACAAATGTATAACCCTTTGTGAATTCTTCCTTGGTCATACCCAGTTCTTCAAGAATCTTACCGGACATGTCTTTCCAAGTGATGGATACAGTTTGTTCACCACACAAGTACGGCAACTGCGGAGTGCTCTTGTCAATAACAATTGCATCAGGAGTAGCGGCTTTTTCAGTGATTTCCAACTTGATGTAACCTGCTAATACTACATTATTTGTTGCATCAACCAGTTTAACCAATACTGCCGGACGACGACCGATAGCACTTCTGCCAATCTTTTCTGTGCTTCCTTCAGGAATAACCACACTTTCTTCTTTGTCGTTTACATAGCAAGGAGTGAAAGTACCGTCTTCTTCCAATTGAGAGTAAGCATTTTCCTCTGTATCATTGTCACCGCTGATATAGTGAACAGCTTCAAACTTGAGAGTCAGATTATATAGCTGGGCAGCTTCAGCAAGACTCATGCTTTTGTGAGTGGTTGCAGTAATTTTCTCTCCAAAGTTTTCTACATGATGGATACACAGTAAATCTGCCAATTCAATAGAACCACCATTGTATTGTGCAGGAACAGTATATACGTTTTCGATAGCTTCCTTAGCTGTCTTATACAGTTCAGGTTTACAAGTGTTTTTTGTTACGATTTTGCTGTCATCGGTATACGCAATGGCTTTAAAACCTTGAATCATCGGCATGATGGCTGCATAGTCAGAAGTAACTGTAGACTTTTCTTCACCTTCTTTTTCGCCATTAACCAATGTTGCTTCCAGAGCTGCGATAGAAATATAGTTGTTTTCACCGGGAGTGCTCAAATTGCCCTTCTTCAAATCCTCTACAGAGAGTTTGTATGTAGCATACATTTTTTCGCCGTCAATGGTCTTACCTGCGTTTTGGAAGATAGGGGTTACCACAGCAGGAGTAGCTTTTGTAGCTACATATTCCGGAGTAGCTGCCAAGAATTTCCACTCAATATCTTTCAGCTTGGCATTTAGCGGGTTCAAGTGATAGTACATTGCGCTGGTTGAAGGCATCCAATAAGTTTTCTTAGTGGCATCTTTCAAAGTAATCCAATTGGTAGCACTTGTACCTTTCTTGATTACATAAGCTACATTGTGGTCATCTTTACTTTCTATTGCGTTCTTTTCAGCTTCGATGAAATCACCGTTGGCATATTTGTATTTAGTAGCTTCTACTCCGTCTTCATACAAATCAGGAATGAATACCAATGCTTTCAACTTAGTAGTCAGAGAAATAGTCTTTTCAACCAATTTGCCGTTCTCATCCTTCATGTTACCAAGGGTCAGAGTTTCATCTTTTGTATTCCAAACTGCTGAAAGAGTCCCTTCCGGTAACCATTTCGTAGTTTGTACTTCATATAAAGGATCTTTACCCTTCTCTTCTGTTACTTTCACCCAGTTAGCCAGCTTCTGCTTGGCCATGCAACTTGCCAGTTTCTTCAGTACCTGGGTAGTAATAGATGGTTTTAGCGTCTTGACCAGCGCTACCGTTGCCCGGTTCACCTTTTTCACCGCGTGCAGGGAACTCTGTTTGTACATTGTCTTTAGCCCACCAATAGTCACCGTTAGCGTCTTTTACAATACTCCAAACGGGAGCGTTTGTGCCGTTTGTTCCGTTCTTGATAGGATAAGATTCGCCATTGCTTAATTTGATGACAATGCCATCTTCTGTTTTGTCAACGCCGGTAATGACCGATCCAGCGTCAATCTTAGCTTGAAGGTCACTTACCAGCTTTTCTACTGCTGATACGCGGTTGTCCAAGCTTTCGATGTCGTCATCATAGTCCTTACAAGACGTGAACGTTCCTGCAGTGCCCACCATTAAGGCGCTGAACAGGATCACACTTAGAAACTTTTTGTTCATAATTGAAAACTTTAAATTTATAAATTTAAAAAAATAAAAAGTGAATAATCTCTCATTTTGAACCCCTTTCGCATACTTGTTTTGTTACTAAGTATTCCGTTACTTCGCAGGTAATGAAATCTTGTTAATCCCGTTAATAATCAGGAATAAGGAGAAAATAGACCGGTTTTTGTTTGGAATAGTAAAAAACAGTCCGTTGGGATATTGGAAAGAG
>ENA-OQAA01000343-OQAA01000343.1-human-gut-metagenome-genome-assembly--contig:-NODE-343-length-33116-cov-1.969505_pt1 | contig 33116 bp, 40 predicted proteins | sample MGYA00242489_ERZ504515 | MGnify/ENA primary metagenome ERZ504515 (study PRJEB26092, sample SAMD00036237) | human gut metagenome | host: Homo sapiens | study: EMG produced TPA metagenomics assembly of... | reverse complement strand
CTTTCTATTCAAAGTTAAACGTTGATAATGTTATACAATAGATACAAAACAATAAGAGTAAAAGTTTTTTATCTCAAATCATAAAATATGCGACAAAAAAATACGCCTGAAAATTTTGGCAGTTTAAAGAAAAGCTATATCTTTGCACCCGCAATCGAGAAACGATGGCGGGATAGCTCAGCTGGTTAGAGCGCATGATTCATAATCATGAGGTCCCCGGTTCAATCCCGGTCCCGCTACTGATGAAGATTTAGACTGTTAGGAGGCTTCCACTCTTGGCGGTCTTTTTTGTTTTTTGCCTCATTGGTAGCAAGTGACGCTATTGGTTGCCCTCCTTTCGGGTCAACGTATCATATTGGGGCAGTCCGAAAAAACACCCGGCAACAAAAGTGGAAAGCAAAGGATTTTTGCACTATGGCAAGCAAGTTATCTTTCCAGACAGATATTAACAGCATTCATCCCCTTTGCTCCTCGTTCGAGGTCGAATGTAACGATATTACCCTCCCTGACATCCGTAACAACATTGTTCACGTGAAAGAAATATTTTTCAATTCCTGCAAGGTCTTTGATAAATCCAAATCCTCTGGCTTCATTAAAGAACTCTATTCTTCCTCTCAAAATTACCGGTTCTTCATCTTCTTTCCTGGGAGTGGAAATCATTATCTCCTCTACATTAATCTCTTGCTTTTTGATATTCTCTTCGGGTGGAGTTGAAGTAATCATACCATATTCGTCCACATAAGCAATCATATCATCAAAACTGCTTTTTGTAGATTTTCTACCTTCTTTTCTTTTTAATTTTGCTTCCCGCTTAGCAAGTCTTTTCTTTTCATTCTCACGTTTTCCTACTGTCATGGATTTTGCCATAGATTTTATAGTTTAATGGGTGTATACTCGTCGGATAAATAAAATAATAAACTTAGAAACGACCTCAGATAGCAAACTCAACCTTACTGAGTTTCTTACCTGTCAGCTTCTGAATATCGTTAACCAACTTACGCTCTTCCTGCGAGCAAAAAGTCAATGCCGTTCCTAAATTACCAGCTCTACCGGTACGTCCGATACGATGCACATACGTCTCGGGCACATCGGGAAGGTCATAGTTTATAACCAACGGCAACTCATTGATATCAATGCCTCTGGCTGCAATATCGGTAGCTATCATTACGCGTATCTTACCCGTTTTGAAGTTTTCCAATGCAGATTGCCTTGCATTCTGACTTTTATTTCCATGAATAGCCTGACTACCGATACCTGCTTTGCTTAACACGCGGACAATTCTGTCCGCATTATGCTTGATACGTGAGAAAACAAGCACCGACTGTCCCTCCGTTTTATGCAAAATAGAAATCAACAATTTACTTTTCTCTTTCTTCTCCACAAAATAAATAGTCTGTTCGATAGTATCTACCGTAGATGATTTTGGGGTTATAGTAATCTTCACCGGTTGTTTCAGCAGTGAGTTCGTCAAAGCGATTATCGTATCGGGCATGGTAGCCGAGAAGAACAAGGTCTGCTTTTCTTTAGGAAGTTTCGGCAACAAACGTTTGATGTCATGGATAAATCCCATATCAAGCATACGGTCGGCCTCATCCAGTACGAAGTGTCGCACATTATCCAAATGGATATATCCCTGATTCATCAAATCCAACAGACGTCCTGGAGTGGCGACCAATATGTCGACTCCTTTATGGAGCATATTTACCTGCGCACGCTGGTTTACTCCTCCGAAGATAACCCCATGACGGACTTGCGTATATTTGGCATAGTCGTCTATGCATTCGCTAATCTGCAATGCCAATTCACGGGTAGGTGTCAGTATCAAGGCTTTGATACTCTTATCCCGGTTTTTAAGGGCTTGCAAATGCTGAATAATGGGAATGGCAAATGCAGCGGTCTTTCCAGTTCCGGCCTGCGCACAGCCTAATATATCTTTCCTGTTAAGGCGGCAGGGATTGCTTTTACTTGTATAGGGGTAGGATTGGCATACCCTTTTTCTTCAATTGCTTTTAAAATAGGTTCGGTTATATTTAAATCTTTAAATGTCATATATATTGTTTTTGAATGTGCTAAAACACTAGCACAAGTATAATGGGAGCACGCTTCACTCAAGTGGCCCATACAAAAAGTCTGATAAGTCTTTGCAGAATGAAAAGTGCAGGTAATGAAGCGGAACGCTTCCGCTAAATAAAAAAAGACGGAGTTATTTATGAAAGGCAGGAAAGCAAGTTTCCCGCCTTTAGTCTGATATTAATATCTTCTGGAGTTATTATAACCACCACGAGAGCTACCATTCGAGGATCTTTCCTCGCGAGGACGCGCAACGCTTACAGAAATAACCTTGCTGTCATATTCTACGCCGTTCAATTCGTCAATAGCTTTCTGTCCTTCTGTATCATTGTTCATCTCTACAAAAGCGAATCCTCTGGATCTACCGGTTTCTCTATCGAGAATTACTTTAGCTGAAGAAACTTCTCCAAACTCTGCAAATAAATTTGTCAAGTCAGCATTATTAATGCCATAACTTAAACCTGAAATGTAAATGTTCATTCTAAAAATGTTATAAAATAAATAATAAATGGAGCGAGGAGGATAATTAAAGAAGAGGACTGCTTACTAATAATATATTAAAAAGAAGAACTATACGATAATGATTCGTAACTCAAACTCTGGGACAAAGGTAGTATAATAAATTTGATAAATACATTTCTTCCTGTTTTTTTTCACAAGAAAGACGATTATTATCATTTATTAAGCAGGTACGGAAATTCAAAACAGTTGTTTTTTACCTATTTATATCCATAGTAAGAAGGATAAAAAGGAAAATATGAACACAAGCAGTCTATATATGGATAACATTTTCCCAAAATTAGCAACTAACTTTGCACAAATTATTGGTGATTATTATGAAAAAACTACTATTCATTTTTTCCTTTCTCTGTTTGTCGCTGTCGAAGATACGCCCAAAGAACTTGTAACGCTGAAAGATTGCCTTGAAATAGGTATCGAAAACAACCTGTCCTTGGAAAGCAAACGCAAGGAGATGCAGAAAAGCAAATATGGAGTTTCCGAAAACCGGGCAAGACTATTGCCCCAAATCAACGGGTTTGCCAATTACAATGACAACATAGACCCACCCGTATCCGTTACCGACGGTTCGGCCTACGGAAATCCGTATAACATTACCTATACCCTGCGGAACAGTGCCAATACCGGCCTGCAGTTGCAAATGCCACTTTACAACCAAACCCTGTACACCACTGTTTCCATAGCCAAAACTATGGACGAGATAAGCCGTCTTTCTTATGAGAAAGCACGGGAAGACCTTATCCTGGAAATATGCAAGATGTATTATCTGGGGCAAACCACAGCCGAGCAAGTCACACTGATAAAGGCCAATATCACCCGGTTGGAAGAATTAAAAAACATCACAGTAGCTTCCATGACAATGGTATGGCCATGGAAGTGGATGTAAAACGGGTCAATATCAATCTGGAAAATCTGAAAGTACAATACGACAATGTACTGGCCATGCAGGAACAACAACTGAACCTGCTGAAATATATCATGGATTATCCTGCCGAAGAACAGATAACCTTAGTCCGGTAAACTCCGAGAACATTACGCCTGTTGAGTTGACCGGACTATCCGAAAAATCTGTACGAACTCCAACTGCTGCAATCGCAAAGGGTCATGGCTGAAAAGCAGAAAAAGATGATTGGTCACGGTTATATTCCTTCATTAAACCTGACCGCCAACTGGATGTTCTCCGCCTATACGGACAAGGCCTACCGTTGGTTCCATTCCGGACCGTCCAACCATTGGTTCCGTTCCTACGGACTGGGCGTATCCTTACGCGTTCCTATATTCGACGGACTGGATAAGCGCTACAAAAACCGAAAAGCTGCAATAGACATCGAAAATATAAAGCTGGCACAGGAAAATACCCGCAAAAATCTGCAGACCCAATATCTGAACGCCACCAACGACCTGATGAACAACCAACGTAACTTCAAAAAGCAGAAAGATAACTACCTGCTTGCCGAAGATGTATATACGGTCACAATGGATCGGTACAGAGAGGGTATCGCTTCCATGACCGAAGTCCTGCAAGACGAAATGCAGATGAGCGAAGCGCAAAACAACTATATCAGTGCACATTACAACTATCGGGTAACAACCCTGCTGCTGTTGAAGCTGACAGGACAAATAGATACATTAATTAAATAACAAGTTAATCAAATCATCATAATATGGAAGCAATAGAAAAAAATAACGCATCGAACACACATCAGGAGAAAGCTAAAAAACTTCGTAAGCTACGTCGCTGGCAAATCGCAGTCAGCTTGTTGGGAGCAGCAATCGTTGTTTGGGGAATAGTGGAAGTTGCCTGTCTCTTCCTCGGCTACAATCGCACAGAAACCAGTAATGACGCACAGATAGAGCAGTACATATCCCCTATCAACCTACGCGCATCAGGCTATATCAAGAAGATTTATTTTACCGAACATCAAGAGGTACATAAAGGCGATACGCTCCTTGTATTGGACGACCGCGAATATAAGATACGCGTAATGGAAGCCGAAGCCGCACTGAAAGACGCACTGGCCGGCGCTACCGTAATCGGGGCCACACTGCAAACCACACAGACCACCGCTTCCGTGTACGACGCTTCCATCTCTGAAATTGAGATCCGTCTTGCCAAACTGGAGAAAGACCGCCAACGCTACCAGAACCTGGTGCAAAGAAATGCAGCCACCTCCCATACAGTTGGAACAGAATAGAAACGGAATACGAAGCCCACCCGCAAGAAGCTGGAAGCAACAAAACGCCAGCAAAAAGCCGCTTTGTCGGGAGTCAATGAAGTATCACACCGCCGTGAAAGTACAGAAGCCGCCATCCAACGGGCAACCGCTGCTTTGGAAATGGCACGTCTGAATCTTTCTTACACCGTAGTAGTGGCTCCCTGCGATGGCAAATTGGGACGCCGGGCACTGGAAGAAGGCCAGTTCATCACAGCCGGACAAACCATTACTTATATCCTGCCCGATACTCAAAAATGGATTGTCGCCAACTATAAGGAAACTCAAGTGGAAAACCTGCATATAGGACAAGAGGTTACCATCACTGTAGATGCTATCAGCGACAAAGAGTTCACGGGAACAATCACAGCCATATCCGGCGCTACGGGTTCCAAGTACTCATTGGTTCCTACCGACAATTCAGCCGGAAACTTCGTCAAAATACAACAACGCATACCCGTACGCATCGACTTCACCAATCTTTCCAAAGAAGATAACGAAAAACTTGCTGCCGGTATGATGGTAATAGTGAAAGCCGAACTCTGATTTTCAATCATTAATTGTTAAGGAAATGCCCGCATATCCCAAAAACTATCCTTTCTATAACTGGGTGCCTAAACCGATAGGCATTATCATCCTGTTCATGTTCTTCCTGCCCATTCTTACAGTAGGCGGAACTTACTCTGCCAGCGGCACGGAGATGATGAGCGGTCTGGGCATCATATCCGAACATATCCAGTTTGCCAACTTCGCCACATCCATAGGCATGGCGGCATTCTGCCTTTCCTGTACCGGCTGGTATGTATCCGCAGGGAGAAAATGATGTGTATCGTCGGATTTTCGCTGATGTATATCTTCAGCTACATCTGCGCCAAGACAGACAGCATATTCCTGTTGGCGCTATGCAGTCTGTTTATGGGATTCCTGCGTATGGTGCTGATGATGGTCAATCTGTTTACTCTCATCAAGTATGCCGGTAACGTAGAAGCAACCGAAAAGATCACCCCCGGCAATGAACCCACCACCGGTGAAGGCTGGGACAAACTGGATATTGAACGAAGCGCTGCACAACCCGCCATTTACCTGTTTTTTATGGTATTGGGGCAGTTGGGCACATCGCTTACAGCATGGCTTACTTACGAATACGAGTGGCAATATGTTTATTACTTCATGATGGGGTTGCTGTTGCTCTGTATCCTCATTACCTTCGTCACGATGCCTTATCATAAGTATGCCACCCGCCGTTTTCCTATCAACCTCAAACAATTTGGCAACGCTTCCATCTTCTGTATCACACTGACGTGCATCACTTATGTGCTGACTTACGGCAAGGTGCTCGACTGGTATGACGACCCTACAATCCAATGGGCAACGGTCGGTGCTGTGGTTGCAGGTATTCTGTTTGTCTACATAGAAGTAACCCAGCGCAATCCCTACTATCAGTCGACGTACTCAAGTTGCGAACTATCCGCTTCGGATTCCTGTTCTACTTTCTGTTAATGGTACTGAACTCCAGTTCAATGTTCGTCAATGTATTTACGGGAATAGGTATGAAGCTGGACAACTATCAAAACGCGACATTGGGCAACTGGTCTATGTTGGGCTATTTTATCGGTGGCATTGCAACAATCTGGCTCAGCGTGAAAGGAGTGCACTTTAAATATCTTTTTGCCGCAGGTTCCTGTTTTTGGGATTATCCGCCATGTTCATGTACTTTGAGGTACAGGGCGCAGGCTTGTACGAACGAATGAAATATCCAGTTATTATCCGTTCTACAGGCATGATGTTCCTATACTCGCTGATACCGACTTTTGCAACCCAGCGTATGCCCTATAAATACCTCTCATCGTGGATTTGCACAATGCTTACTGTACGTATGGTACTTGCTCCCAGCATAGGAACTGCATTATACAGCAATGTATTGCAGGAACGGCAGCAACACTACATTACCCGTTATGCACAGAATGTGGATATGATGCACCCCGAGGCATCCGCCTCATTTATGCAAACCGTACAAGGAATGCAATATCAGGGGAAAAGCAAGCAGGAAGCCGTTAACATGGCAGCCACATCCACCAAAGGGCGCATTCAGGTGCAGGCCACCTTATCGGCAGTCAAGGAGATGGCGGGTTGGACATTGTATGCTTGCCTTTTTTGCATGATATTTGTTGTGGTACTGCCCTATCCTAAACGGAAATTATTAACTTAGCACTGTTTTCAAACAAGAACCGTAAACCCTACTCTCATGGATACCCGACAAGAACGTTTATCGCGCTTGACAGTGCGTTATTGGACAAACGGCAAATTTGCAGTTCGGAAGGCGTGCTTTGCGCCTTCCCGTCTGCCTTGAAAAGTCCGTTTATGATAGACGGAGTGGGACTTATAATTTGCCGTCAAGGAAGTTTCACCTTCATCCTTAACCAGAAAACATTTTCCGCCAAAGCCGGTGATACGCTCTTTCTGCCGAAGGATTCCTTGTTTCAGGTACTACAGGCATCCGACAACGTAGAGGTATATATCTTCATCTATCAGACCGACCCCATACGGGACTTTATGGGAAACTCGGTAGTATCCATGCACCTATACTCGCATCTGGCCACCGAACCGTGCTACGTATGGAATACCGGGGAAGAAGAAGAGGTTTTAAAATACCTGTCACTATTGGACAGTACGCTGAAAATAGAAGAGAATCCTTTTAACCGGTATGAACAGAAGTTGCTTCTGTTGGCACTGACCCACAGGCTTTGCTCGGTTTATACACGCAAACTCATTGCCGAAAAGACTTCCGTAAGCCACAAGCACGATATATTTATCCGCCTGGTGCAATTAATAGAACAATATTATACGAAAGAGCGGGGGGTGGACTTCTACGCGGACAAGCTATGCCTGTCGCCCAAATACCTCTCCGCCCTCTCCAAATCCATTTGCGGATACACGGTACAGGAGCTGGTATTCAAGTCCATTATCCGCAAAAGCATTTCACTACTCAAGAATACACAAAAGAACGTACAGGAAATCTCCGATTTCTTCAACTTCCCGAACGCATCCTATTTCGGCACTTTCTTCAAGAAACAGATTGGAATGTCGCCACAGCAATACCGCAGAATGTAGGAAACATCATATCGCTATTACGCTTTCAGTCGAATAACGAAACGGCTGCCTTTTCCCAATTCACTCTGAACGGTCAGCGTGCCGCCATGAGCTTCTACAAAATCTTTGGATATGGATAGTCCCAATCCGCTTCCCTGCACTTTCGTACCGGGTACACGGAAGTAACGGTCGAAGATGCTCTGATGATAGCGCGGATCAATACCTTTACCAAAATCCTGTACATAAAGTTCCACACTATTATCTTCCTGCCTTGCGCCGATAATGACATGCCCGTTTTCCTTGGAATAACGAATGGCGTTACTCAACAAGTTAGTGAGCACCCATGCTATCTTCTCGCTATCCACAAACAATTTCGGCATCTTCTCTTCCGGATATTCCACCTCAATCTGTATATTGAACTTATCGGCCTGCACCTGATTTGCCTTGATGGCATATTCTATCAGTCGATAGGTTTCGTTATCTTCGGTATCATCTGTAACTTGCCGGCTTCCACCTGCGTCATATTAAGAAGCTCGCCTGTAATCCCCAGCAAGCGGTCGGCATTTTCCCTGATACTTTTCGAAAGTTGTTCCTGTTCCTCGTTCAAAGCGCCCACACGGTTGTCCTCTAAAAGCTGCAGACTCATAAGAATGGCGGAGATAGGGGTTTTCAATTCATGCGAAATCGTAGAAATAAAAGTTGTTTTTGCCGTATCCAGTTCTTTAAATTCGGTGATATTCTTCAACAGGATAACATCGCCCAGATTATGAGACTCGTCCGTATCGGCATCCGTATTCATAATAGTAATATAAGATGCCTGAAAATAGCTTTCCTTATTATCCGCATAAATTTTCAAAGGCTCTTTCTTCTCGCCCGGATTAACCAACTCCCTTATCAGCCTCCGGAGCAGATCGTTTTTCAGCGACAGTTCCTCTGCCGAACGGCGTATGACATCCTCACGCTTCAGATTCAGTACGGTCAGCGCTTCTTTATTGACGAAAAGAATTTCGTGTTCGCGGTTTAAGCCGATAATAGGTTCATGAATACTGTTTACGATGGCTTCCAGAAACTTTTTGGCGGATAAAATATCATTCAGCGTACTGGTACGATATTCCGTAAGGCGTTCCGCCATGCTGTTAAACTATCGGCCACCTCGCGGAACTCTTCGTGTTCGCTCATGTCAAGGCGTTTTTCATAATTATGGTTAGCTATTTCGAGGATGCCCTGCGTCAGTTCCCTGATAGGTTTATTAATGGAGCGGGGCAACCATACCAACAACACGATACTGGCAAGAATGCAAATACCGCCCGTAATGGAAATCCAAAGCAAGGCCCGTTGCAAGCCGGGCATGGCGGCAGGACTATCCGGCTCCGTAGCCGTCAGTATCTGGAGATTTACAACAGAAAGGGCTACCAGCAGGATTATCATACCTGCCAGAACACCTACGCTGAGTATCAGTTTTGTACGAATATTCATAACGGTCAAGATATTAAATTTTATGCAAGTATAATCAAATCTACGTTTGCTTGCGCCAGTTCGTTCACAAATTTTCTATATTTCAGAACCATAAACAAGGATTGCGGCAAAGCGAACGAAGGACTGCCCATACAAACGGTCGTTATCTGCTTCTCTTTACAAGCCGTAACGATGCTGTCCAACACGTCTTTGGATTGCACCTGCATGACCTCTCCGCCCAATTCGGTCACCAGCTTGAAATGATTCAGCAGATGCCGCTGGTTCGCAAGGGCAATGCGGTCGGCACTCTCCCGGGGAGTCTGTACATAAAGGGCAACGAACGACGTATTATAACGGGTTGCCAATCGTGCCGCCTTGCGGATAATGCGGCGTGGCGTTTTCTCATGACTGCTGATACACGCCATGAACTTCTCATGCCGCACGCCCACACAGGAAACCACCACTTCATTCTCCACTTTCTTCTCCACTCTTAACGCCACCTCCTTCAGAGCCAGTTCGCGCAGTTGCAGAATATTTTCCGTCTTGAAGAAATTATTCAAAGCAAGGGCCACTTTATCCGGCTTGTATATTTTACCGGCTTTCAGGCGGGTTATCAGCTCTTCCGCCGTCAGGTCGATATTCACCACTTCATCCGCTTCTTCCAGCACACTGTCGGGAATGCGTTCCTTTACCTCGATACCGGAAATGCCTTGCACTTCTTCATTAATGCTCTCGATATGCTGTATGTTGACAGCGGATATAACATTGATACCCTCATCCAGCAAGTCCATTACATCCTGCCAACGCTTCTCATTCCTACTGCCTTCTACATTGGTATGCGCCAGCTCGTCCACAATAACGATTTCCGGATGGATACGGATGATAGCGTCAAGGTCCATTTCCTCGAGTTCCTTACCCTTATAGAATATCTTACGCCGGGGAATTACGGGCAGTCCCGCCAACACCGCCTCCGTACCGGCACGTCCATGCGTTTCCACATAGCCTATATTCACGTCTACCCCATTGTCCAGCAAGTCATGGGCTTCCTGAAGCATACGATAAGTTTTGCCTACACCGGCAATCATGCCGATGTAGACCTTAAACTTACCACGACGTGATTTCTTAATCAAGTGAGGAAATGTTGTACACTCTCCTCCCTGCTCATGGCTTCAGAGTTATACCAAACACCAGATGCGCATCTTCCATACGGGGATTCCAAATAGCCTGCGCAAATATCGGTATCGCGAATTTGTCCGTCACCTTTATATCCTTCGTGGCTTTCAGTGCCAGATTGGTTACAGCGAATCCGCTGTTCGGTACTCCGTAAACACCTACGCCGGCTTCGTAAGGCAAAAAACCGCAAGTGGCATTCAAATCGACGGATTTAATGCTGAACGGATAGTTCAATTCTACATAAGAAGAATAATTCTGCTCTCCCTTCTCATTCTTATCCGCGCCGGCAAACATCGTGTACCAGGCTATTGACAACGGAAACTTCTCCAACGGAAGTGTATAGGCAAGCCCCGCTTCAAATGGTGGGCCGTTTCATGGCTTTTGAAGTTAAAATACTTATTGCTTCCCTGACCTGCCCACCAAAGACTGGCAACGGACAAGGTCAAACCGGAATCACCGAACGTATAAGCTGCCGTCAAATCTATTTCTTTGGCAGCCTCACCGTCCGAGGAACTTGTTCCATCGAAATCGGTAGAGCCCCATGCCGTCAACGCAAAGCCGCCTATCCCAAAGCCTAAAGTCGGCTGGAAACTAACTCCGGTTTGATAAAAGCCGCGCCATACATAGGAACTGACCAAATCACCCTGTATCTTAAATTCCTGCGCCTGCACTTTATCCACTCCCATAAAATTTACTGCCAAAGCGGCAATAACGCCTATTACCGTTACTTTTACCCGATTCATATCTTTCATTATTTTCTTATTTTCCATTTGCTTTTTCCAATGCAATATTCAGTTTCAGCACATTCACTTTCGCCGTACCGAACAATCCCAGCAACGGTTTTTCAACAGCCTTGTCAACGAAGCCCCGGACAGTAGCCTCATCCATTCCCCTTGCCTCAGCCACACGCTTTACCTGTACATAAGCACTGGCAGGCGTAATATCGGATCAAGCCCCGAAGCGCTGGCCGTTACCATTTCGGCAGGAACTTCTTTACGCTGCAAATAAGGATGATGCAGCAAGAATGTATCTATACGCGCTTCCACTTCCGCAAGGTATTCTTCATTTGCAGGGCCTTTATTGCTACCTGCCGAGCTGCTTGCATCATAACCGTCACCGGCACAGGAAGGCCGTCCCCAAAAATAAATGTCTTCCGTAAACATCTGCCCCACGTTGGCAGCGCCACTGCCTTGCCGTTCAGGTCAATACCTCGGCATTTCCTTTATTCGGCCCTGCAAATTGTGCGAATATCCACAATACAAGGATATAGAACACGGAAAAGAATATGCAGAAAGCGACGGTTATTCTAACTGATTTCCAAAGAGTTTTCATTTTCTTTTTATTTTAAATTAAAAAAAACAAACTGACAAACATATCTATTAACTTAATACCTATGAACGGCGCTATGACACCACCCAAACCATAAATCAGCAAGTTGCGGCGCAGTAACGCGCTTGCGCCGATCGGTTTATACCGGACACCTCTCAATGCCAACGGTATCAGTATGGGAATGATGACAGCATTAAAGATAATAGCCGAAAGAATGGCCGTTTCAGGGCTATGCAACCCCATGATATTCAATGGGGCCAATTGAGGGATAGCAACCATGAACAGTGCGGGAATAATAGCAAAGTATTTGGCCACATCATTCGCAATGGAGAAAGTCGTAAGCGTGCCGCGCGTCATCAGCAACTGCTTGCCTATCTCTACAATTTCAATCAGCTTGGTCGGGTCATTGTCAAGGTCTACCATATTGCCGGCTTCCTTTGCAGCCTGCGTACCACTATTCATGGCAACCCCCACATTTGCCTGCGCCAGCGCGGGGGCATCATTGGTTCCGTCTCCCATCATGGCAACCAGTTTGCCGGCCTGCTGCTCTTTCTTGATATACTCCATTTTATCCTCCGGCTTTGCTTCGGCAATGAAATCATCCACACCGGCTTTTTCGGCAATATATTTGGCGGTCAACGGGTTGTCACCGGTCACCATGACCGTCTTCACCCCCATTTTACGAAGACGTTCAAAGCGTTCCTGGATGCCCGGCTTGATGATGTCCTGCAATTCTATGACTCCCAATACCGCTTTATTGACACACACTACCAGCGGGGTACCGCCATTGCCCGAAATGACGGCAATCGCTTCTTCCACTTCTTTCGGGAATTTATTCCCCGCGCTTTCCACAATCCGACGAATCGCATCGAACGCACCTTTGCGGATTTGAGTACCGTCTTGCAGGTCGACACCGGAACATTTGGTTTCGGCCGTAAACTTAATCATGTGGGCTCCCGCAGTATTGAGGTCGCGCATACGATGTCCGTTCTCACGCCCCAACTCGATGACGGACTTTCCTTCCGGGGTTTCATCGGAAAGCGAGGACAATAGGCAAGCCTCTACAAACACCTTTCATCAATGCCCGGAGCCGGATGAAACTTGGTAGCCTTACGATTACCGATAGTAATTGTACCGGTCTTGTCCAACAGCAACGTATCAATGTCACCGGCAGTTTCAACGGCTTTGCCCGATTTTGTGATTACATTGGCACGCAGAGCACGATCCATACCGGCAATACCGATTGCCGAAAGCAAGCCGCCGATGGTTGTCGGTATCAGGCAGACAAACAATGAGAGAATAGCCGCAATAGAGATATACGTACCCGGATGGTCGATAGCGGTATAGTCCGCCATCGGAATCAACGTAATACATACGATTACGAACACTAACGTAAAACCGGCCAATAAGATAGTCAGCGCTATTTCGTTCGGTGTTTTCTTCCGGGTAGCACCCTCTACCAGCGCAATCATCTTGTCGAGGAAACTCTCGCCCGGTTGCTGCGTAACCAACACCTTTATCTTATCCGACAGCACTTTCGTACCGCCGGTAACGGAGCTTTTATCACCGCCCGCCTCACGGATTACCGGAGCGGATTCACCGGTAATGGCACTCTCGTCAATAGAAGCCAACCCTTCCACAATCTCGCCATCGGCAGGAATCGTATCGCCGGCTTCGCAAACAAAGAAGTCTCCCTTCTTGAGACGTGCGCTGCTTACAGTGCGTAACTTGCCTTCCACCAAAACCTTTGCGGGCGTTTCTTCACGCGTTTTACGCAGGCTGTCCGCCTGTGCCTTGCCACGGGCTTCGGCAATGGCCTCGGCAAAGTTGGCAAACAACAAAGTGACAAACAATATCACAAACACCAGGAAGTTATAACCGAACGTCCCGTATTCCGATGTTCCCAAAGAGAGGATGCAGACTACCAGCATCACCAATGTCACCAGCTCCACAGTGAACATGATCGGATTCTTTATCATCACCCGCGGATTCAACTTCACGAATGACTGTTTCAAACTTTCCATTACTTGCTCCTTTTGAAACAAAGAAGCTGATTTTTTATCCTTCATAAACATATCTGATTATTCTTATCTCGTTACAAACTGAAGTGTTCGGCAATAGTACTCAACGCATGTGCCGGGAAGAAAGACAAAGCTGCCACGATAAAGATTACGGCAAAAGTCATTACGGCAAAGGTGAACGTATCGGTTTTCAGCGTACCGGCACTTTCGGGAATAAATCTCTTCTGCGCCAACAGACCAGCAATGGCAACCTGCCCTACAATAGGAAGAAAACGGCTCAGAATAAGTACCCAACCGCAGGCATAGTTCCAGAAATAAGTATTGTCGCCCAAGCCTTCGAAACCAGAGCCGTTGTTGGCAGCGCATGAAGTAAATTCATAGAACTGCTCGCTCAGCCCGTGAAAACCAGGATTGTTCAGCCAGCCGCCCTCACTCTCTACAAACTCCGGATGGTGCGCAAGGAGGTAACAAGACAGAGCCGTGCCTACCAATATCACAAACGGATGAAGCAGCGCAACGATTGTCGCTATTTTCATCTCCCGGCTTCCACTTTCTTTCCGAGAAACTCCGGTGTACGTCCCACCATCAGTCCGCTGATAAAGACTGCGATAATGATAAATGTATAATAGTTCATCCACCTACACCGACACCGCCGAACCAAGTGTTTATCTGCATGTTCAGCATCTCCATCATACCGGACAGGGGCATCGTAGAATCGTGCATGCCATTGACGGAACCGTTGGAAGTAACCGTAGTCGTAATGCTCCATAATGCGGTGGCGCCTGCTCCCAGACGGACTTCCTTGCCTTCCATAGACCCATTGTCCTGTGCAATGCCCATATCGTCAATGCGAGGATTACCGTTCATCTCCTGATAAACATTGATGCCGACACCCGCCAAATAGGCACAGAGCATTACGCCGTAAATACTATAAGCCAGTTTCATCCGTTTTGTATAAAAACCCAACGCAAAAACCATAGCCATAGGTATAATCAGGATAGACCAGCATTCTACGATATTGGACAGGTAGGTAGGATTTTCCAACGGATGAGACGAATTTACGCCGAAGTAACCACCGCCGTTCGTACCCAACTGCTTGATAGGAACGATGGCAGCCACCGGCCCTTGTGAAACCGTTTGTTCCTGTCCTTCAAGCGTAGTCACCTCCATCTTACCGTCAAAACCCATCGGAGTACCTTGTGTAATAAGGATAAAGCCGACAATCAGGGAAAGCGGCAAAAGAATACGCGTGCAACTCAATACAAGAAAGTTCCAGAAGTTACCGATTGTATTCGTTGTTTTACGGCTGATGGACTTCATAATTCCCGCCATAGCCGCCATACCTGTCGCTGCGGTAATAAACTGGAAGAGCATGATGACGAACAACTGGGTGAAATACGTCAGTCCGCTCTCACCGGAATAATGCTGTAAGTTACAGTTTACCATAAAACTGATGCAGGTATTGAATGCCTGGTCGGGAGTTTGCGGGCCATTACCGTCAGGATTCAGCGGCAGCCATCCTTGACTGACCAACAGCACCATTCCCCAGACAAACCAGAAAGCATTCAATATCAGCAACGCCTTTAGGAACTGCTTCCAATTCATTTCTTCATTGGGATTAACGCCCGCTACCTTAAATATCAGTCTCTCTACCGGTTTCATAAAGTCCGACCATGTCTTCTCTCCTTTATAAACCTTCGCAATATATTTTCCCAGCGGATAAGAAATCGCCACCAACAGGAAAATCTGTAAAACTACACCTAAAATTTCCGTATTCATTTCTTTAATCTTTTAGAACCTTTCGGGTTTCACCAGAACATACATCAAGTACCCGAACACTGCAACACCTAATACAAATAATACTGTGTACATAATCTTTTCTCTCCTCTTTAAATCTTCTCAAACCAATCCACACATTTCCAGAATAGCCAGAAAGCGAGAAATCCGCTCAACAGGCAGAAAATAAATGAAATCGTTATTCCCATGTTTTTACGTTGTTAAATTAATATTCATGTTTTACCGTCCTCATAATTGCCAAATGCGTGCCAAAATAGAAGCCTGAAAGATAAAACACTGATTTACAAATAAATAAACACAATAGAGGAGTTACAGAAAAAGAAAAACACCCTTCAAAATGAAAGGGTGTCTATCAAAATAGAAAAGGTACATTGCATGATTTGAGGTTCATCTGGCGAAACCATTTATTTCCTTAGGAGAAACCGGAAGTTCCACGGGGTGAAACAAAGAGTACCCCGGCATGGTACACTTTGTTTCCCGACATGGACACTTCGTTCCACGCCGGGAAACTTTCGGCAAGTTACGGAAAAGAACAGATTATATTCCGTATTCTTCGATTTTGCGGTAGAGTGTGGTCAATCCGATTTTGAGCAGGCGGGCTGCTTCGGTCTTATTACCTTTTGTATATTCCAGCACACGGGCGATGTGGCGACGCTCCATAGCAGAAAGTTCAAAACTGCCGGGAGTGGTTTCATCGGATTGTTCGTAATGTGTGTTCTGTATATCGAGCGGCAAGTCAGCAACATCCAGCCGTTCACTCTCGCAAACAATCAGACTGCGCTCTATCACATTACGCAATTCCCGGATATTACCTTTCCAAGGTTGTTGTTCGAGGGCTTCGAGAAAAGCGGGTGTTATTTCCGTAACGGGACGTGCCAACCGAACGGAGAAGTCCTTTACAAAGCTTTTGCCAAAATACGTACATCGCCCGGCCGTTCACGCAAGGGCGGCAGATGAATCTGGAATACGGAGAGTCTGTAGAATAAATCTTCGCGAAAACGTCCTGCGGTAATCTCTTCCGGCAGATTGCGGTTGGTTGCGGCAACAACACGCACATTCACACGGGTGGGTTTGGTATCGCCAATCTTTATATATTCGCCTGTTTCGAGAATGCGCAGCAGTTTGGCTTGCAGTTCAAATGCCATTTCACCGATTTCATCCAAGAAGATAGTGCCATTGTCGGCCTCCTCAAACAATCCTTTCTTATCTTTCAATGCTCCTGTAAACGAACCGGCTTTATGACCGAACATCTCGCTTTCCAACAGTTCCTTACTGAAAGAGGAGCAGTTTACCGCTACGAAATTCTGCTTAGCACGCTTACTATTATAATGTATGGCTTGCGCAAAGACCTCCTTTCCCGTACCCGTTTCACCCGTCAGTAATACGGGCACATCCGTTCCCGATACTTTCTGTGCCAGTGAAACGGCATCTTTCAATGCTTTCGAATCACCCAAAACAGAATCGAAAGAATACGTATGCCCTACTTTCTTTTCCAGTTTCTCCAAGCGGACGTTCATGCGCGCCTTCTCCACGGCACGGCTGACAAGCGGTATAATCTTATTGTTATCATCACCTTTGGTAATATAATCAAAAGCGCCGTTCTTAATGGCCTGCACCCCGTCCGGGATATTACCGTGCGCCGTCAACAGGATTATCTCTACGTTAGGGGCTGTTTTCTTGACAGACGACACAAGGTCTACCCCGTTACCGTCAGGAAGAAACACATCGCACAAGACTACATCCGGCTCTGAAGTTCCAACTGCTTCAAAGCAGTCCTGCAATCACCGGCCTGGCATACTTCATATCCTTCCAACTCCAACATACGCGACAAAAGGGTACGGATCTGTACTTCATCGTCAACGACTAAAATCTTGCTCATATTTTTCGGATAAGTTTAAAGTAATAAATGGTAAAAACAGGGGATGTGCAAATATAAACGTTTTTCGGGAAACAAACGGCATGTCTTTTGAACTTTTATAAGTGAAGGGAGCGCACATAAGACTACGGAAAAGTAAAAAAACACCTTACAATGTATCCTCAGAGGCATTGTAAGAGAACTGAAAAAGAAACTCGCCCTTCCATTTCGGAAATGATGCCTTTCTAAAACGAAAAGGAATACAGAGGCTTCATCCGACAGTAAAAAAAGAATTAACTAAAAAAGATTTAAAAATGAAAAGTTTGCAAATTACGGCGGTTAACTTCCGTTCGGCACAGTAGAGAGAATGAAACACGTAGCGGAACTCATTTCAAAGTCCACACCGAAGATTGTAGTCCTGTCCGCAACGGCAGGCACAACCAATCATCTGGAAGAAATTGCAGCCAGCCTGTTCAACCGCGACATAGAGCAGGCACACGAGAAAATCACCCGGCTGGAATTCCAGTTCATAGACTTTGCCAACGAACTGTTGACAGACGAGTCCACAAAGCGGGAAGCGATAGATTATATTCTCGACCGCTTCCAGCGACTCTGGCAATTTATCAATGATGAATCACCTCGGTTGAAGAAAAAGAGGTTTTGGCACAAGGGGAACTTATCAGTACAGCCTTGCTGCACTTCTACCTGCGGGAACGGAAGATTGCCAATATCCTGCTCTCCGCCTTCGACTTTATGCGTACCGGGCCGGAAGGAGAACCGGACTTGAAATATATAGAGGAAAAACTACAGGCGCAATTGACACAGTATCCCGGCATCAATCTTTTTATTACTCAAGGGTACATCTGCAAAAATGCTTATAATGAAACGGATAACCTGAAACGGGGCGGCAGCGACTATACGGCATCGCTCATCGGCGCTGCATCCGCGCAGAGGAAATACAGATATGGACGGACATTGACGGGATGCACAATAATGACCCGCGTGAAGTAACAGGAACCCGCTCCGTAAAGCATCTCAGTTTCAACGAAGCCGAGCAACTGGCTTTTTACGGAGCAAAAATATTATACCCGTTCTGCATCGCCCCGGCACGCAAGCGCAATATCCCGGTACGATTGCTCAACTCAATGAATCCTCAGGCAGAGGGGACATTGATTTCGGATTTGCAGGACGACAATATCATTAAAGCCATAGCCGCCAAAGACAACATCTTCTACGTGAAGTTCGAGTCGAAACATAACTTATGTCCTTATCAGTTTATCAGTAAGATTTTTGATACATTTGCTAAATACAGAACGCCGCTTTGTCTGTTGGTTTCATCCAATCAGGATGTATCCGTCGCCATAGACAACAGCGAACATCTATGCAAAATCCTTGCGGAACTGGAACAATATGCAAAAATTCTGATGGAAGACCGCATGTCCATTGTATCCGTGGTGGGAAACATGCGTTGCAGTATGCCGGTGTCGAAGCACAGATTATAGAAGCTCTGGCAGATATTCCGCTGCGTATGATTTCGTATGGCAGCAATGACAGTGACGTGGCATTTGTCATTAAGACGGAAGACAAGAAAAGGGCTTTGCAGGCACTCAGCAATAGACTCTTCGAGCCGGAGACGGATAAAATTGTAAAGTAAATAAAAGTTCAATCTATGGAGCCAATAAACAGATACTTTCAAAGAATTTCCGTATTTTTGCTTTCATTGTTTTTACAACCTTATATAATATAAAGTCTAACTAAAACCAACAGATATGATAACTCCCATCTATTCTCCCGCCCCCGACAGATACGAAAACGGTATGAAATACCGCCGTTGCGGAAAGAGCGGCATCCTTCTACCTGAAATATCTTTAGGGCTATGGCACAACTTCGGCGATGTCAATACCTTCGCCAACTCGCTATCAATGGCACATTATGCATTCGACAAGGGTATCACCCATTTTGACCTCGCCAACAATTACGGTCCTTCCTGCGGCTCTGCAGAAGAAACATTCGGTATGATTATGAAGAAATCATTTATATACCGGGATGAATTATTCATTTCTACCAAAGCGGGACATGAAATGTGGCCGGGTCCTTACGGTGATTGGGGGTCCCGAAAATCACTGATGAGCAGCCTCAACCAAAGTTTAAAGCGGATGAACCTCGAATATGTAGACATCTTCTATACCCACCGTTACGATCCCAACACCCCGCTTGAAGAGACACTTCAAACACTCGTTGACATCGTACGACAAGGTAAAGCGCTATACATCGGCATTTCCAAATACCCTAAAGACAAAGCAGAATTAGCATATAAATAACGTGAGTTCGACAAATTCACGTGTTGTTTAAAATCTAACCGCAAAGATAGTACACTTTCGAATATTAACATAACATACCCACAGGCTTTTCGGACTGACCCAAGAAAAGCCGGTTCATAAAGAGATATGACCGGCCTTTCTTAACTTTTACATCAAAAATATAAATGTATTATTTCTCAATTTGTAACAACATTACTTTTGAACCACAATTTTCAACTTACAGGTGCGTCCGTAAAGCAACGCCACACCATCGTAAGTAAGTCCGGCTATGCCAGCTCCCGAATAGGCCGGACCTTTACCTCCCACAACTCCTGTAGGAGTAGCTATTTTACACCCTCCGGTAACTAACGCATCTGCATCGTTTGCGGCTTCAATAACATGAATAACACCATATTTACCCGCTGCAGTAACAAAAGCAATATAGGTATTATCCTTTATCTGCAAACTACAAGGATCATTCGGGTATCCATCAGAAGCATTGCCCCTTTGCATTAACATATCAGCACCTGTGTAGTCACACTTTGCAACATATTCAACGCTTCAAAAGTCTTGGCGTCAGGAACCGCCCTCTCCACCATCACATCAACGCCAAGCTCAGTGACCTTATCCTCAGGTATAAGAGTAAACATCGTTCTGTTCGTAGCAACGCCTACCGGTTTGATCCAGTTATCTACATCATAACGCCGTCCCACCGGTCCTCCATTAATTCTTGATGCACTGACATAAGAGAAACCTCTATTTTTAACGGCAACAAACTCCGGATTTCTCCATATATTGACGAAAGCAAAATCTACACTGTTTGCCTTTGAGCCATATCCTTTAATTTCCTTCAGGCTTAATACATGCTTCTGCACACCTTGTACCATTATTCCCTCTATGGAGAAAATATAAGGTTGATCCGGTTCTGTTGAATGTTCCCATTCGGGTGCCATTTCTATATTGTTGAAAACAAGCGCAACATTATTGTCAACCCCCTCAAGACCTTCGATATTGATAATTTTTTCCTCTCTTCCTCCCTCTATATCTTCCACCACAATCTTGATTCCATTGGTATCTTTATTGTCTACGACAGTTTTCAGGATAAATTCCATTTCCAACGGATTGCCTGACACCGGAATAGTCGTATATTCCTTCAGGTCACCCAGTACTTTATTACACAACGTATGTTTTACAGACTTAATACCCACGGCAGAACGAATCACTACAGACAGAGAAACCTCTTCATCGGGTACTAAAACAGGGAAATCCGATGGTTCTGTGAATATCTGAGATGGCAGTTTGGTTATCTTTTTAATAGGTATTACCTTTTGTGACGTTTTTGTCAAAACGTCCGTTGATGTTACCAATATCCCGGCTGCTTCACGCGTGTTGACCTTGACATTCAAGTCAAATTCAAGTGTCATATCAGTTTGCAAGTATCTATCTTTAGACGTTGACGCTGCGCTGCATTTACCTCTTCATACTCTCCACTATCCCCTACCTTCAATAAAGTGGCATATATACTATGTATACCCACAGCAGAAAAACTTCTGGCAGATACAGTCACCGTCGAGTTATATTCTACTGCATCTATCTCGGCAGGAGAAGTGAGTTCTATTGTGGGTGGCGGATATGCGCTATCATCCGAATAATCGGCTTCACTATCACTACAACTTGTCAACGACAAGCCCCATAGCAGGGCAAACATCAGGATTATGGTGCTTTTGATATATTGTTTCATAGCCATTCATTTTTTATTTTAAAGATTCGATTTGCAATTGAAAACAATGTAAGTCTCCGCTTACACTTGTTTCGGTTACCCCCCTAAAAGCCCACTTATGTGAAGTCAGGACAAATATACAATACTCGGAGTCTCTATTTCTATTTTCCACTTCTACGAAAGAATAGGTACCAGAAGTTAAATTAGAAGTAATTTCCGACTCAAGATTGGACAACAGTGCACGCCTGACAGTGCCTACCAGAACAGTCTGTTCACTTACTTTTTTCTTGAAACGTCGACAGCCGGAGCTATCAAGTCTTCGCTGTTCAATGATACAGAACAGAAGAGCATATCTATTCCGTTCACTGCTTCTGTTTTTGTTTCAAGATATCTGCAATCGTTTTCCACTTCATATTGCGTCATCTCGGAAATAGTGGAAGGAAAAAGCACTGTACTACCGATTATCTTTTTTTCTTCGCTATTATAGCTGACAGGCACAAACACCGGCACTTTCTTACTCTCTCTAGCAGCCTCCGTACCCGTATTTATGATTGCGGTTTGTCCATAGACAGCATTTGTCCTGTCCAACAATGCCACTGAATGAGTAGTATTTCTGATAGATGACGCCACCTCTTTATAACTACAAGAGCTAAATAAATTTTGCTCAGACAAATGCGCATAAACCAAGACATTCGTTGTTCTGAACCGGTTCCATTCCGGAACTTCTTCTCCCTTATTATCCTCGTCACTACACGAAACAAACAGGCAAGAAATAACACATATAAATAGCAGATATAGATAGTTTGATTTCATTTTTCATTCATTTTACAAATTCAACTTCAGCAAACAAAGCCCTGTGGTCAGAAACTTCCGGATTGGATAAAACTTTAAACGACTTCACTTTCCACTTATTCTGTGGAAGCCCGAATATATAATCAATCTTGATTGTCGCTGATCTGCCGGGTAGGTGAATGTATCATCGCAGATTCTCTGCCAATTCTTCATTACTTCACAAATCACATTAGAATCGTGTCGGGCATTAAAATCTCCTCCCAGCAGTGTCGGGGATGTCTCCCGTACCAATCCGCTCATTAATCTGTTCGGCCATTGCACTCCTTATCAGATCTGTCGAATGATCCAGGTGAGTCGTCCCTATCCTGATTACGTCTGAAGTTCCCGGTTCCTGAATATCTACATATAATAGCGTACGGGGTTCTTTGGCTCCGTCTATTCCTTCAAAAGTTTTGTTATTGATATAAACGAAAGGATATTTTGAAAGTATGGCCACTCCATATTCTCCACCGCCAGTATCCATCGCTTTCCCGAATACGGAAAATAATCCCAACTCCGCAGCCAGTTGCGTGGTGAAATCTTGTTTTTTATTCCTTTTTGTGTTGTAATCTATTTCTTGTAACATTACAACATCCGGATTGTATTTCCTGATAAATACAGCGTACTCTTTCACCGAGTAACCAGTCATCTCTCCGGACATTCGACAATTATAGCTCATTATTTTAAGAGCCTGCGCATACGTACTTTGATACGCAAAGAAGAAAAGGCATACCCATACAACGGGTTTTAAAAGTGCTCTCATAAATTTATTTTTATTATTAGATTAAGTTGACTTATTCAACGGTATATGTATATTCCGATATTTTTTTAAAGCTAACTGGCGTGATGGATTGCATCACCTCCAACACATAGTTCAAATCGTTCCCTTTGCAAACAAAGTTGTACGTAAACGAAGCAATCTTTTCGTTTTTAACTGCAATTTCTATATCAAAATGCCGCTGGAGTGTTGTAAGCACTTCTTTCAGTGATGCATTTCTGAAAGTAAGCTGGTTCCCCTTCCAACTCGAAGCATCATCGTGATATCTATCAGTTTTTATTTTTATTACATTACTTCTTTTTTCATAAACTGCAGTTTGTCCGGGAAATATTTGCTGCATAGGTCTACGACTTCGTATATGCCCGATATTTATACTTCCTTCGTCGAGTGTAGTTTTGATTACCTTATCTGAAGGATATGCCTTTACATTGAAACATGTTCCTGTCACTTGTATTTTTACATTCTCGGCAAATACCTGAAAAGGGGATTTTTTATTTTTTGCTATTTCAAAATAAGCCTCTCCTTCCAACGTAACATCCCTGTTGTATTTTGCAAACTGCTCCGGATAAGTCAATTTAGAATCGGCATTTAACCACACCCGGCTACCATCAGGAAGTAATACAAGTAACTTTTCACCTCTCACAGCACAGACCTCACGATAAACAAGGTTTGCCTCACAACGACTTTGATAAAAATTATATCCTGCACCTACTGCAAACAAAACAATAATACAAGCCACCGCCCACTTAAAGAACAACGGCATTCTGATTCTCCTATTCTTTCGTTTTTCTTCCTGCATCACAGCTTCCTGAATATTCTTATAAATACGATATTCATCAAAAGGAGGCAGTTCTCTGTCGCCTAATTCAAGCTGCTTACCTTCTATTATCCTCTGAATATCGTCATCCATCATATTTCCCGATGCTGTCCAACTATTTCAAAGTTCTGATTTGTATGTTTCTTTTTTAATTTCATATTTCAATATCTACTAATAATACACACTGTTACAAAAAAGTATTATACAGGCTACGTTAAACCGTGTTAATTCAAAAGAACGTTCCATATCAGCAAAAAGTGATAGGATCACATTATATAATACAATACACCAACAGCAGGCTAAGCTCTCCCACTGTCGAGCGAATCTGTTTTAAAGATTGGCTATATTGAAATTTAATTGTATTTATTGAAAGATTGAGTTTTATCGGCTATTTCCTGATTGGAGTATTTTCCCGAAACTTTCATTTCAAAAACTTTGCGGCGTTGCGGCGAAAGTTGTTCAAGGGCTTGCTGTATGATGTTCATTTGTTCTTGTTTAAGGTTTTCGTTTTGAGAATCGTCTTCCAATTCCAAAACCATTGAAAGACAATCCTCAAGTAAATAGATATTTTTCTTTGAATCTCTCAACGTATTGAGCAGATCATTCTTCAACATCGTAAAAAGGTATCTGTTTATAGGTTTTGTCTCGTCGATTTCTTCTTTTTTCAGCCAGAGTTTTAAGAATAAGTTCTGCACAGCATCTTCAGCCAATTCCTTATTCTGCAAATATTTAAATGCTAAAGAAAAAGGTCTGCGCCGCATACATCTTGTATACAATACTAAATGCCAGCTGGTTCCCCCCTTTCAGAGCCTTAACCAAAGCTTGGGCTTCATCCTGTGAGTATTTCTGGGACATCTTAATCATTTTAAATATGAAAATAAAAACTTATTATATTAAGTCCTTATTTTCAAATATATTAATTCTTTCTGATATAGCATGATTCGCGAGCAATAAATGAAACAGGCCTCTTCTTTATTTCACCAGTCTTTGATATTTACTGAATAAAAAAGCTGAAAATGATAATAATCCACCAGTTGTTAAATGAACATCTTTTCGAGTATTTTTCCGCTCAGTTGCATTCACCCAGCTTTCCTCTATTTCCTTTAATTTATTTTCAAGTTGTTTCTGATCGACCGTTACACCTTCCCCGACCGCATTGATGAATGTATTGATATACACCTCCCAGCGTTTTGAATAATAATCACTTATCAGTCCGCCCACGAACGACTGGCATAATCGTTCAGGCTCCCCCCCAGGTAGTAATCAAGTTGCGGGCATTCTTTTCATAATAGTCTTTCAATTGAGGGGAGTCTCCCATCTTCCGTGCATCATCAATCCATTTATCCAGCGAACAGTAAGGATGAAAGGCATTCAGCTTATCCAAGTCATTCAATATCTCTTTCATTTTCTCGCCGCACGCCTTCAAAGCCTGATAATCTTTGGCTTCAACCATCCTATCAAACTCCATTTTCACATCAAGAAAGTAGTTTCCAAGCACCTGTCTGCCTACAGTAATCAAATCCAAGCGAAAAGCATCTCTCCGGTCAGAAGGCGCTTCGTTCAGTTTTCGCCAAACCTCTAATAACTCAACATTACTATACACATTACTTGTCCGTTTTTCACTGTTTTTATTCAATTCAGGGCGATACCCGGGTAAAGTACCCAATGTGCGCGGCACCTGTACATAAATGTCATTGAATAATAGTTTCCAAGCATCGCGTACAGGCTGCGACACGCATCCCACATGTCTGTCAGCCAGACATTCAATCCATTTATTATCATCTACATTCAGATTCCATGCTTTCTCAAGAATGTATTCGTAGGGAAATTGCACCACGTCCAATCCTTCCAGCGTAGAGCCGATTCCTTTAAGGTTACCTCCACCGTTCATGAGAGCATTCTCAAGTCGTGCGCCACTTTCTTTGACGTTACCTGTCAAAGTTGTGTTTCCCCCGAAATTGCCCAGATAACACCAAATATAGGGCTGATCATGAAAATGCTCTGTTCTTTTCCATAATTCAACATTTTCACAATGATAATCAAGTAATATCATTTTATTCTGTGGCACTCCTGTCAACAAAGCCTTCATTCGCTCGGAAGTCCATTTATCTTTATCAAAATAAAACATCCACGTCATTTGCATCCATTGGGCTTTGGGATCGGCAGCCGTCAATGTAGCGTACATATCCGATGCTATCTTCCGCAAATATTCAGGTTCGAAACTGGGTGGGTCAACCTCGTTGAAAGGATCTAAACCATAAATATGATCGGTTCCGAAAAGTTTTTTTTGTTCATCAAGAAATAGTTTCTGAATTTTCGCAAACAAAGCATCGTTAGGGTTCAGAAAGTTACAACGGTATGCATCAGCAAAGCCGGCCCATTTGCCCAAATGTTGAATATCAGCCTCGGGATAAATCCGTTTTAAATCGGCAGGTACATGTCCGGCGAAAGCTGGTAATACGGGCTTCATATTCAATTCACGCTCACGTGCGAGTATTTTTTTCTGCAAGTTTACCTGGTGTTCCAACCATTCCATCGGCAACGGACCATTCCAGCGATCTATGTTAGCCATCCGATGCAGGCAGATACGGCGGTCCCGTGAAGTAAGAGCGTATTTCGATGTCCGACATTCCCATTTTCAACCAGACTTTATACCACACAGCTTCTTGTCCGGTAATTGCCAAAGGCATATTTATACCATTAAGGGCCATCCAGTCAATAAAGCGCTCCCATTCTTTCCATTGCCACCAAGGCATCGTGTAACCATACGTGCAGTAATTCAGGAAAAAACGAGTATCCACTCTCGCTTCCGAAACAACCTTCTCACCAACCATCGGCAATTCTTCAGGATTTCAACGGCTATATCCGCATACCATGACACTGTAGTGAGACAGTAATATTTCAAGTAATGGTTCAGTCCCATCGCCATTGAATTGGCGTTGTTTCCACCGATTACAATTTTATCTTTTACGGACTCTATCGTAAAGCAGTCTTTCTCTCCTTTCAACTTTTGAAATTGAAAACTCTCGATATATGACGGCAGCAAACGTTTCAATAATGCTTCCGCAACAGCTACGTCTTTGTCTTTAGCCTGAAGAACCAACGACATAAGTAGCATAACCAGACATGTGTATACACTTTTTCTTTTCATTCTGATTTATAATTTTATATAGATTTTTCTTTTTAACAAAACATATCCCAACAGCCCATTGAACAACAGGAAAAATACACCGTACATAAATGAACCGAAGTAATTTCCGAATAACGGGTTAAACAAATTGTTGAATACAGCCGTATGGATATGCCAATGCACAAGCAATCCTCCGACTATGCAACTAAACACATAAATTACAAGCGGATTCGCTCCAAATGCTTCGAAAAACGAAAACCACTTTTTATTCTGCTTCACATCAATGATATAAAGCAGCAATGCCAATGCCAATGCCGCAATCCCACAAGTAAGCAAAACAAACGAAGGAGACCACAAACGTTTGTTCAAAGGACAGGCATAGCTTAACAAATAGCCGGCAAACAACAGCGTGGTACCTATAAGGAATAGATTCAGCATCCGGCAGTCATTGTCTTTAATATCGATGATTATCTTTCCGCAAACAAAACCGATCATTACTTGAGACACAGCGGGAATCGTACTAAGTATCCCCTCGGGATCGACAAACTGGCGGCCCTGAAGATACATGTGGTTAGATCCTAAAATAGCCGAATCAATCATCCCGATGATATTATCCGCACTTTTCTCAAATCCGTTTCCAAATAACTGAAATATAAAGTAGGCAGCCAGCAAAACGATGGCTAATGGCATAAACCACTTATGCGGTATTTTTACAGCCAATAAGGCTGTAATGCCATAACAAATCCCAAGCCGTTGCATAACACCCATCAACCGGAGCTGACTCAAATCAAAATAGTTAGCACTATCTATTGCTGTAAGGAACCACTCTATAACCAGACCGATCAATATTAACAAGAGACTTCTTTTTATGATTTTCGCAATCGCCGATCGATACTGGAAGTTATACTTACACAAGGAGATGTAGGTCGAAATACCCATCAGGAACATAAACATCGGAAATACCAGATCAGCCGGCGAAAAGCCATCCCACTTGGCATGTGCGAACACAGCATAGTTATAGCCACACTTTCCTGTGTTGTTGACCAAGATCATCCCGGCAACAGTAATACCCCGAAGTACATCAAGCGAAAGTAACCGTTTGTTCGGATTCATAATGCCTGCTTCTTTTAATTACTTATTATATATAAAATAGCTGTTCCGGCAGCTAACACTATCCCTATAAGCGATTCATAAGGTATCAGCTTCAAACGTTCCTTAAAGTTAAGTTCACATACCCCTCCTGTCGCATGAAAGAACGAGCCATGTGGCAAATGGTCAAGAACTGTAGCTCCGGAATTAATCATAGCCGCTCCCCAAACCGCAGAAATACCTATAGCCAATATCGTTTCAGCGAACGAAGAAGAAGCCAGTGTCGCTCCGGCTGTTGTCGATGCGGTAGCCGCCGACATCAACGCGCCTGATATAGGAGCAATCAATACATCACTCATATGAGCATGATCCAATCCTGTAAGAATCCAATCTTTCAAAGAAGAGTTCTTTATGATGCCGGCAATAGTTCCAGTTCCTATCAACAGAATAGCTACCACAGACATCTTTTGCAGCCCATATGCTATACTCGGAAGAATATTTTCCATTAGTTTCATACAGATAGCACCACATAACCCACCTACCGGCAAAGCTATCAAAGGATCGATATTAATTCCTACCGCAGGACGTAATGCCAATAAAACAATCGTAACAACAGGAGCAATCAGACTGGTTCTTAACAAAGGAAGATTTCTCTCTTCCTCTTTATCCTCTGTTTGCATCATTGTTTTTTTGTTTTTTACCGATTGAGGCATTAGACGAACAATAACGAAAACAGTGAAAAACAAACCGATCACTGCCGGTAAAATATTGGCAAACATTACAGCCGATAGATCTGCATTAAAATTTCCGGCTGCTATAATGGTGTTCGGGTTAGGTGATATGATATTTCCACATTTACCTCCCCGATCATAGCAATAAGCAATACAGATGGAGACAGATTTAGACGCTTGCCTATCGAAAGAGCCACCGGCGCAACGGTTATCACTGCCACATCAATAAAGACGCCTACCGTACAAAGCAACATCGTTGCGAGTGCCAATGCCATAAATACCCGTTTTTCACCCATTTTGTTTATAATCGCATTGGAGATGACCGTGGTAGCTCCGGTTTGTATCAATATGCCTGACAAGACTCCGGCTGTCAGAATCCGCAATACCGCCGGGGTAACCTCTTTCACCCCTTCGGTCATCACCGTAACGGTCTCATTCAAAGATAGTCCTCCCAACAACCCTCCGACTATCGCTCCGATAATCAGACTGTATGTCGGAGAAAGCTTTCTTATGATTAACAGTATGGATAATGAAAGCCCGATTAATGCGCCTATCGCTGTCATTGAGTATTATTTAGTAAATTGTTTTATGATTCTCACCACCTGTCGCACCGCTCTCTCTATGTTTTCTTTCGTAAACTCCGGTTGCATCGCCTCTTCAAGTGTTACCGGAAAAGGTTGAATAGGCAGTACGGCAGTAAACCCCATCCTATTAAGCGCTTCGGTGGCTTCGACTGCTCCCCCAAACGCTATCACCGGAACCTGACATTTCTCACCGACACGTAAAATTCCGTCCAGTGCCTTTCCCATACCAGTCTGGCGATCCAGTTTCCCCTCTCCAGTCAGTATCAGATCTGCCTGTCGAACGACCTCCTCGAAACGAAGCGTTTTCAATATAACTTCTATTCCGGATTGCAATTCTGCATTCAAAAACGGAAGCAGGCCACCTCCCATTCCTCCAGCGGCTCCGGCACCTGGAAGCTGCGATATATCCATATTTGTATATTCCTTTATCACCTGTGCATAATGCCGCAACCCATTGTCCAACTCTATCACTTGCAAACTATTTGCCCCTTTTTGGGGAGCATATACATAGGCCGCACCCTCTTCTCCAAAAATGGATTACTAACATCACAGGCAATCATAAATTTACTATCCTTCAATGCCGGATTTAATTGGGAAATATCTATTTGATGGACTTTTATCAGATTTTCGCCGACAGGCTCCAACCCACCGTTTCCACTATCTAAGAAACGTGCACCTAAAGCCTTCAGCAGACCTATTCCCGCATCATTTGTAGCACTTCCGCCGATCCCGATAATGAATTCCCGACACCCGCGTTTTAATGCGTCAGCAACCATTTCTCCAACTCCATAAGTCGTAGTCTTCATGGGATTTCTTCGATTTGAATCAATCAATGGCAGACCGCAGGCCGAGGCCATTTCGATAATAGCCATCGCACCATTGTTTACGATGCCATACGATACTTCAATTGGCTTCATGAATGGATCATGCACCCGACATGACACCGTTTGAGCATGAAGGCAGAGCATAGAGCTTCTGTAGTCCCTTCGCCGCCATCAGCTATGGGGAAACGTATAATCTGACAGTCGGGTAATTCCTCCTGAATCGCTTTTTCGGCAGCTTTTGCTATCTCGAAAGAACCGACCGAACCTTTAAACGAGTCGAATGCCAATACAATCTTTTTCATAAAAGCTATCACTTATTTGTTTTCTCTATTAAATTCAATGCAGCCTTGACCGGGTCATCAAACGGAGTCGTACTGTTGCTCCAGGGAGATGTAATCCATTGCTCCTCCCATTCCCGGATTTTATCCCGATCTTTTGTGAAATAGAGCTGTATACGAGGGATATAGTAGTCTTTAATCAGTCCGCTCCAGAAACGGGCGGCATAATCCTCCTGGATACCACCCCAACTTGTAATCAAGCGTTTGGCATTTGCTTCATAAGCATCTTTTTCCTGAAGAGTTGTTCCGCTATTGCGCGCAAGTTCCACCCATTCTTCTAATCGATATAAAGGATGAGAAGCCAACAGCCTGTCAACGTCCATCAATAAATCAACAGTTTGTTGCAGATTACGTTGCGCTGCGAGAACACGATTCTCCAAATCATCTTTTAGGGCCTGCTTATAAAAAATTCTCAGCTTTAGCCGCTACATAATACGAAACAAACTCTATGAGGTCGTTTCTGTATAATTCAGAGCTTTTCAGTTCGTCAGCGCAACTAGCATACAAACGTATAGCTTGCAAATAATCATCACTAAGGTCGATTTTACTGATCCGCCGTTGATCGGGAATTACAGTTTGCCAGGTAAAACGGGGGTATGAATACAAAGAACTATATGCTGTCTTCCGAAAGAGTTTCCAAGCTTCCTCCATGGCATCGGGATATCCTCCATAACGGGCCTCGCAGTATATCTTCATCCAATCGTCCAGATCGATACTATCTGATGACCATCCCATATCGGCCAACAATTCGTAAACAACCTCATTGTTTTCGAGTCCTTCAGGGGCAGAACCGAACCCAATCAAGTTACCTTTATTAGCTGCACGTAACGCTTTGACCGAGGAGCTTGCATACATGTCCAAGTCTCCTGTCATGGTGTTTTTCCCGCCAAAGTTGGGTACATAGCTGAATATCCATTTCTTTCCGTAAAATCCATCATGTACTTTCCATGTTTGTTCGGTGTTCCATACCCATTTCGGATAATCATTGCCCAAATCAATGATAATCATTTTATCATCAGGTACATTGCTCAACAGGGCTTTAAGCGATTCTTTATCCCAGAATGAATGTTGATATCCGAATGTCCATCCCTGTGTAACCCAAACGGCATCCGGGTTTCCGGCTGTAATTGATTTATAGATCGTTTCTCCATACTCGGCCAATAACTTACATTTCGCTTCTTTATCTTCCTTATCGATAGGCAGTTCCATCTCATTAAAACTATCCGAGAGATAATACGTATTTTCTCCAAACTCTTTTTCCCACTCTTCGACAAACAGTTTGCCTATCTCTTCGAAGAAAGGCGAATCCGGTGGCAATACATAGGCATTGTACTCTTCATCAAAACCACCCCACCGCATGTGTCGGAATTGCGTATCGGGATGTTTCTGTACGAATGCTTCCGGCACGAAACCTGCAAACGCAGGTGCTATGGCTGCATACCCAACTCGCGCATACGGGTCAGGATTTGATGCTGCAAAATGATTTGGTTCTGCTGCCAGGCATCAGATAAGGGACCGTCCCACTTGTTCAGATTGCCCATGCGATGCCAGGGAAGGTGTGCAGGGGCAGTGAAAAATTCACGGATTTCTTCTTTAGCCAATCCCATACGCAGCCATACCCGTTCCGCAATGGCTTCGCTGGCCACGGTAGCCAAGGGCATATTTACACCATAAAGAGCCATCCTGTCAATTTCCTTCTCCCAACGCTCCCAGTCCCAGTAAGGGGTAGTGTAGCCGAATGTACAAACATTAAGAAAATAGCGCAACTCATAAGGGGACACCTGTTCATACAATTCATAATCAGGCCACGGCATCACCGACGTTATATGTTCACCGCTCCATGTTTTCATACTCTTGCAGGCCTCTTTCATGTACGTATGAAAAGCGTAACAGATAGCAACGGAGCTACTTCCCCTTAGGTAAGCTGGCCGTCGCTTGCTATCACTTCGAATATATCTTTACCATCGGATGGTTCGATATATTCAAAGTGGATAGACTGTGCTCTTTCCCCAATCTGACGTTCTATTAACTGTTTGGCGGGGGTGATAATATCCGTCTTAGGCTTGTGGCATGAGCAGAAAAAAAGCGTTGTTGAAATCAGTAAATACTTGATTATTGTATGTATCATAGAAAATCATAAATGTTATAAGTGAGTATCAATATTTTTTCTTCGATGCTTCCTTCACATATTCCAGTTCCGTAATAATCGGTAAATGGTCTGACAAAAGCGACTGAACAGTTTGCGTACTAATCACACGCCATCCTTTTTGCGGGTATGCAAACAAGTAATCAATCTTAATCACAGGTTTCCATGCCGGCATCCCGAAATCATCGTTACTCGCAGCAAACCAACTATCCATACACGTATTGCCTCGGAGTAATGACGCGCGTTGAAATCACCTCCCAAATTATAGGAATATTTATAATTTTTGAAATGCCCGGTAATAAATTT